>Ga0209212_1006444_pt1 | contig 13427 bp, 7 predicted proteins | sample RifGroC2_FD_183996 | JGI IMG/M metagenome (GOLD analysis project Ga0209212, IMG submission 183996) | Groundwater microbial communities from Rifle, Colorado, USA - Groundwater C2 (SPAdes) (version 2) | ecosystem: Environmental > Aquatic > Deep subsurface > Groundwater | place: Rifle, Colorado... | reverse complement strand
CTGAATGGCGCTGACATGCACGCCGCCTTTATGGGCAAAGGCTGAATTGCCGACATATGCCTGATGTTTGTTCGGGGAGATATTGGCCAATTCGTACACAAAACGGGACACGTCCCGCAGGTGTCGCATCTGTTCGTCGGTGATGCAGTCCTTTTTCATCTTGGCCTTGAGAGCCGGGATAATGGAACAAAGATTGGCATTACCGCAACGTTCGCCAAAACCATTGATGGTTCCCTGGACCTGTACGATACCGAGATTAACAGCATGGAGCGTGTTTGCCACTGCGCAATCCGAATCATTGTGGGTATGAATGCCCAGCGGAGTCGAGATATGCTTCTTGACCTCCTTGATAATCGCGGCGACTTCGAACGGCATTGTGCCGCCGTTGGTGTCGCATAGAATGATGCAGTCGGCATTGGCCTGCTCTGCTGCCTTGAGGGACTTGATGGCATACTCGGGATTAGCCTTGTAACCGTCAAAGAAGTGCTCGGCATCGTAAAAAACTTCCGGAGCGTGCTTTTTCAGATATTCCAGCGAGTCGAATATCAATTCCAGGTTTTCTTCCAGTGAAATGCGCAGTGCCTCCCGGACATGAAAATCCCAGGTTTTGCCGAAGATGGTGATCGCATCCGGCTCAGCCTTGACAAGTGTAATGATGTTGCTGTCTTTATCCGGGGTCACCTTGGCGCGACGGGTAGAACCAAATGCTGCAATCTTGGCCTGGGTGAGCTTCTCCTTTTTAATATCTTTGAAAAAAGCTACGTCCTTGGGATTGCTTCCGGGCCAGCCACCTTCAATATAATGAACCCCCAGTTCGTCCAGCTTGTGTGCAATGCGGATTTTATCCTCCAGCAGGAACGAGATATCTTCTGCCTGGGTACCATCCCGCAGGGTCGTGTCGTACAACGTTACAAAGCTCATCACTACCTCCCAAACTCAAATATTTTATATGTGCCATATGCCTGAAATCGAACAAAGGTTTATTTGTATCCGGTTTGGCGCAATTTTTCAACATAAACAGTGTATCGTGGTCTCAAGCACCTGAATCCGTGACACCTTCACGCCTTCACTTGCCCGTAACGCCTTACGTTTGGTGTTTCCCCGGCAAAGAGGCTGTTCGACGGAGGACACCCGGAGCAACAGGCTTGTTCCTGCGTCAGCGACGGTCAACTCCGGCATTCCGTGCGCTACGGCGTTTCGGCGTCACGGATTCAGGATAGTATGTTGGCAGAGATGGACAAGGGACTGGCAGATTTTCAAAAAAACCTTGAATTTTATCTTGCCCCTTGCCACTTGACCGCTTACCCTGTTTCCATGACTACCGACCTGACAACCGCACCCATACCATTACTCGTACGCCGCCTGGCTATCCCGGCCGGGACCGGCTTTTTCTTCAACACCATGTTCAATGTGGTGGACACCTGGTATGGCGGGAGGCTTTCAACAACTGCCCTGGCAGCAATGTCGCTTTCTTTCCCGGTATTCTTCATCATCCTCGCCATCGGAGCCGGCGTATCAACCGGTGCCACAGCCCTGATCGGCAACGCCCTCGGGCGCGGCGCAAGAGAGGAGGCCCACCAGTACACCCTTCAGGCATTCTCGTTCGCGCTCATCCATGCCATCGCCCTGACCGTGCTGGGTTTGATCTTCGCACCCCGCATCTTCATGTTCATGGGGGCGACAGGTGACTACCTCGCCCTGGCTTTGAGCTATATGGATGTCGTCTTTGCCGGTTCATCTTTTTTTATGCTCAACTTTGTGATGAACGCCATCCTCAGCTCTCACGGCAACACCATAACCTACCGCAATTTCCTGATAACCGGTTTTTTTCTTAATCTGATCCTCGACCCCTGGTTCATGTACGGCGGCCTGGGTCTTCCGGCGTTTGGACTGCCTGGAGTGGCCCTGGCCACGGTGGTCATCCAGTGCATGGGCAATCTGTACCTCTTCAGTCGATTGGTTCGCCTGAAGATCATAAAGTCGTTCCGCTTCCGCGAACTGCTGCCCCGCTGGCATTACTATCGGGAATTGTCCAAACAGGGCCTTCCGTCGGCTATGAACATGATGACCGTAACACTGGGCATCTTCATCATCACGTGGTACGTAGGCAGATTCGGCAAAGAGGCGGTGGCGGCCTACGGCATCGGCACCCGTATCGAGCAGATCGCACTGCTACCGGTGATGGGGCTGAACGTCTCCACACTGGCACTTTCCGCCCAGAATTTCGGCGCCGGTCGCATCGATCGCATCCGGGAAGTGCTTCACATTTCCCTGCGCTACGGCTTCATGCTGGCTTCCATCGGGACGGTTGCAGCCCTGCTGTTCACCAGCGATCTGATGTCGGTCTTCTCAAGCGACCGTATGGTCATCGCCGCCGGTGTCAGATTCCTGCGGATCGAGGCCTTTGTCTTTCCGGCTTACGTCCTGCTCTACGTCTGCGTCTCGGCCATGCAGGGCATCAAACAGCCGGTCTTTGCACTCTGGATCGGGCTTTATCGGCAAATCGCCGGGCCATTCCTGATATTTCAATTCTTGGCTACCGTGTTAGGTTGGGGTATCATGGGAATCTGGTGGGGGATCTTCCTGGTGACCTGGTCGGCCGCCGCCATTGTTGTAGCCTACGTTACTTGGATACTGCGAAAACTGGAAAAGGACATGAAAACGGTATGAATTGGGCTTTAATGAGGTGGTTTCCGGTGGTTTATACTCGCTGAATCTGTTATGAATACTTGATTTTAAGCAATCTACGGGTTCTTTTGGAGCCATCATGCAAACAGACCTCACCTTTTTCACCAACGAGCCAGGTGTTACCTTGCTCGACCGTTTCAGAAAAACCCTCAAGGATGTAAAGTTCTTTGATGTCCTGGTTGGATACTTCCGCACCAGCGGGTTTTTAATCTGTGAGTTTTATGCATAATGACAACCTTCATTCCGGCCACCGGGAGCGCTTGCGCAAGCGCTTTCAGGAAGAGGGTCTTGACAGCTTCGAGGATCACCAGGTTCTGGAACTGCTCCTGTTCCACGTTATCCCGCGAGGTGACACGAACCTTATTGCACACCGCCTGATAAAGCGCTTTGGGTCTTTGTCGGCAGTTTTGGAAGCGGACCCGAAAGATGTGGCCTCTGTTGAAGGGATTGGCGAGAAGGCTGCTGCGTTCTTGTCGATGATCCCTCAGGTGACACGCCGTTATTTCCATGACCGGGTACTCCGTGACCGACCGAAGCTCAACACTTCAGAGGCCGTGGCGGAGTATCTCATCCCGCTTATGGCCGGGCGACCGGAGGAGGTGTTTTACGTCCTCTGTCTCGATACCCAATGTCGGGTTGTCTACCCGGCGCTGATAAGTGAAGGGACTGTCAAGGAGGCCGCAGTCTACCCGCGGCATGTGGTGGAAGAAGCAATCCGGCATCGTGCTGCATCGGTCATCCTTGCCCACAACCATCCGGCAGGTACGGCCCAGCCGTCCCAGCCGGACCACCAGCTTACCAGGTCGCTGGTTCAGGCACTCGGCCCGTTGGATATCAAGGTTCTGGACCATATCATTGTCGCCGGAAATCAGGCCTTCAGCTTTGCCAGGGAAGGCATTCTCCCTACCTACGAAGCCAGTTAAGGAGTTGCTATGGAATACACCCCGCACCAACAGGAAGCGATCAATCACCTGGACGGCAACCTCCAGATCATCGCCTGCGCCGGTTCCGGCAAGACTCAGGTCATTTCCCAGCGTATTGTCAATATACTTCTAGAAAAAGGCTCTGCAGGCATAACACCAGCCAACATAGTTGCCTTCACCTTCACCGACAAAGCCGCCGGAGAGCTGAAAAACCGGATTCATAAACTTGCAAGGGAGCAGCTAGGCTCCGAATTCGGGCTTGCGGAAATGTATGTCGGTACGATTCATGGTTTTTGCCTGAATCTTCTTCAAACCTATCTGTTCAAATATCTCAAGTACAGTGTGCTTAGTGATGTTCAACAACGACTCTTGATTGACCGTCACAATCAGGAATCAGGTTTGCGCTCACTGACTACACTGGATGGTAAGCCGCTGAAACAATTTGTGGATTCAAGACTGTACCAGAAAATTCTATCGCTAGTTCGTGAAGCAAATATCGATGAGGGCGCTCTTGGCGACCATCCGGTTAGGGCTGCCTTGGCAAAGTATAATGACTTGCTGGACAAAAAGCGCTATCTGGACTACAGCCGCATCCTCTTGGAGGCGGTGACAGCCCTTGCCGGCGACGAAGCATTGCGAAAAACTATCGGTGAGCGGGTCAAATATCTGATCGTTGATGAATATCAGGATGTCAATCCGCTTCAGGAGTGTCTGATTCGACTGCTGCATGATCTTGGTGCACAACTCTGCGTGGTAGGCGATGACGACCAGACGATTTACCAGTGGAATGGCAGCGACATTAACAATATCCTTACCTTTAAAGATCGTTATCCGGGAGTGAGGCAGATCTCGATGGCAGAGAACTTCCGGAGCAGTAAGGGCGTTGTCGAGACAGCACGTAACGTGGTTGAGCGAAATCGCGAACGACTTCCGAAAATCATGGAGAGCATGGAGAAACAGCCTTTTACGCGGGGAGAGCTCCTGTGTCTTCGCTTTCAAACCCCTGCAGAAGAAGCACGATGGATTGTTGAAAAGCTCAGGGAGCTGCGTGGTCTTGCCTTTACGGAACATGATGAAACACGAGGCTTGTGCTGGTCAGACTGCGCAATTCTGTTGCGGAGTGTAAAAAACAGCGCTGGTCCGATCGTAGAAGTTTTGAGGGCGGCAAATATCCCCTACATCGTCAAGGGGATGACAGGACTTTTTGATACCACCGAGGCGCAAGCCGCTGTTGGAATCTTTTACTATCTTAACGGTGACATCAGTAGAGCTGATTTGATTGCTCTCTGGAGAAATGCAGACCTAAACATCGAACCAGATTGTTTGAGCTCGGCGATTGATGGGCTGGATGCTGGTAAAGCTGAATGGCCGGATGAGCGCCGCAAGTCTAATTATGGACTGCAACGCACTTACATGGCGTTTCTTGATGCCCTTGAACTTCGAGAAGAAGCTATTCCCGATGATGGCGGTGCCCACCTGGCAAGAGGAGAGTTGGTCTATTTCAACCTGGGCAAGTTCAGCCAGATCGTGACCGACTTCGAACAGATACACTTTCATAGTGAACCTTTTCGGCTGTATCAGGATTTTGCCGGTTTTTTGCGCCATCAGGCAAAAGATTACTATCCGGAAGGCTGGGAAGGCGCCGGGTATGCAACTCCGGATGCAGTTCAGATCATGACGGTTCACCAGTCCAAAGGGACAGAATTCCCGGTGGTCTTCGCACCCAACCTGCTGAAGAATCGTTTCCCGCCCAAGGCACATGGGGGACGTCAATGGTATCATGTCCTGCCACGGCAAGCGGTCATGGATTCAGATCGCCTGGCTGGTAGCGTGGATGATGAGCGCCGTCTTTTCTACGTTGCCCTGACTCGCAGTAAGAAATATTTGTACTGCACTTGGGCGCCTGATATGGCAACCCGTGATTACAAAAACGAATCTATTTTTGTCCGCGAAGTAACTACCCCCGGCCTTGTTCTAACTCGTGATCCGCTTCATTGGCCACCCGACAGACTCGACCCTGAGCAGGGACGCACCGAAGCTGAAGTAAGCATCACCTTCAGCGAATTGAAGTATTTTTTCGAGTGCCCGTACCAGTTCAAGCTGCGCTTTCTCTACGGATTCAATGCGCCGGTCCGTGAAGAGATGGGTTTCGGCAAATCGTTGCACGACGCCCTTGCCGAGATTCATGCACGCGCGATTGCCGGTGACTATGCCGACTGTTCCGAAATTGCCGGGCTTGTAGAAAGGCATCTGCATCTTCCTTTTGCAAATCCTCGGTTGATGGAACAGATGAAGATTAAGTCTGCCTTCATCCTTGATAAGTATCTGGCTGATAATGCCCGTATTTTCGACAAAATCGAGTATTCCGAGCAGTCCATTGAGATAAAACTGGCCGAAGGCGTGGTGGTACATGGCCGCATCGACCTGATTCGTCGCACCGATACCAAAGAGGTCATCATCATCGACTTCAAATCGACGGATCGGGCGCAAGAAGAAAATGTTACGAGGCAGCAGCTTCATATTTACGCCATGGGGTATCAGCAGCTTACCGGCTCCAGCGCCGATCTGGTCGAAATCTACAATCTTGATGAGGGTGCCGGGGCCACAGTGCGGGAGCTGGTGGACGAAACGATGCTGCGGGCGACAGAGACAGACATCGTGGCAGCTGGGCGAGACATCAGGAATAGCCATCTGTGCCGAGTTGAAAGATGCAATGGCTGCGACTTCACAGGGATCTGCAGGAGTGATGTTTCAGCAGAAAGCGCTGCGTAATGACCACCAGGAAACAGCTCTTCATCAGCTCCGTTCAGAAGGAATTTGCCGACGACCGCCGGGCGCTGAAGGAGTATGTACATGGCGACCCGCTGCTACGCCGGTTTTTCGAGGTGTTTCTCTTCGAGGATTTGCCGGCTTCCGACCGGCGCGCCGATGAGGTCTACCTGCATGAGGTGGAGCAAAGCGCCATCTATGTCGGCCTCTTCGGAAATGACTATGGCTACGAGGATGCAGAGGAGATCTCGCCGACCGAACGTGAATTCGACCATGCAACCACCCGCGGCACGGAACGTCTCATTTTCGTCAAGGGGAATGATGACTCCGCCCGTCATCCCAAGATGCTGGCCCTGATCCGCAAGGCGGGAGACCAGCTTATCCGCCGTCGATTTGGAACTGTTACGGAGTTGATTACCAGCCTTTACGCCGCACTGGTGCAGTATCTGGTAGCCAACGAGTTAATCCGTGGCGGCCCGTTTGACGCCGCTTTCTGCCAGAAGGCCACTCTTGCAGATCTGGATGACGAGAAAATCAGTGAATTTCTGCTGAGCGCTCGCCGAGCGCGGGGCTTTGCACTGGATGAAGATACACCTCCTGCCGCTGTTCTTGAGCATTTGAATCTGCTCGACAATGGCCGTCCATCTCATGCCGCAGTTCTGCTATTCGGGGCTCGACCGCAGCGATTCCTGATTTCGTCCGAAGTGAAGTGCATGCACTTCCACTCCACGCAGGTTCATAAACCGATCCCCTCCTACCATATCTACAAGGGGACACTCTTCGAACTGGTCGATCAGGCGGTGGATTTCGTCATGTCCAAGATAGATCTCTGGGTGGGGACACGGAAGGACAGCCCGCAGGCGCCGGTGGCCTATGAGATCCCACGAGAGGTTGTGTCCGAAGCTATCGTCAATGCCGTTGCACACCGTGACTACACCAGCACCGGAAGTGTCCAGGTGATGCTGTTTTCAGACCGACTGGAGGTCTGGAGCCCTGGTGAACTGCGCTCTCCCATGACCCTGGACAAGCTGACCAAGCCGCATCCATCCTTGCCGGTTAATCCGCTCATCGCCGAGCCGCTCTATCTCAGCAAATATATTGAGAAAGCGGGATCGGGCACCTTGGACATGATTGAGCTATGCCGGTCAGTCGGGCTGCGTCCGCCCGAGTTCCGAGTGGATGTAGGGTGCTTCATAGTGACGATCCATCGTAAGCAGCGTTCTGAGACCGGGCAAGTCACCGAACAAGTCACCGAACAAGTCACCGAACAAGTCACCGAACAAGTCACCGAACAAGGCACCGAACAAGGCACCGAACAAGTCACCGAACAAGTCACCGAACAAGTCACCGAACAAGTCAAACGTTTATTACTGGTGCTAGGCGATGCGATATTGACGGGGAACGAAGTAATGCTCAAGCTTGCGTTATCTCACCGCCCTACGTTTCTCTACACCTATCTGCATCCAGCGCATAAGAATGGTTTGATTGAAATGACAATTCCCGACAAACCCAACAGTCGCAAGCAAAAATACCGGCTCACCGCAAAAGGCAGGACCTGGCTGGATTCACACCTCAAAGGAGCAAATTGAATGCCCACCATTGACATAACGAGACCCGAGCTGATCTGGCCCGGCAAGTATGATGAAAAAGGCAACCGCGTGGAAAACCGCGGTACTGCCCTGCCGTTCCAGGTAATCGAGACCATCAAGGAAGGCCGGGCCACTCGCGAACCGGGGCGGATGAGCGACCTGTTCAGCTATGCGGCCAAGCAGGACGAGAACAACTGGCACAACAAGCTCATCTGGGGGGATAATCTGCTGGTGCTGGCGAGTCTCATGGAGGAGTATGCCGGGAAGGTGGATTTGATCTACATTGATCCGCCGTTTCTTAAACAGGAAGACTTTACAATAAAAGTTCAACTCGCAGAGCATACTATTGAAAAAAGCGCATCCGTAATCGAAGAAAAAGCATATCGGGATACATGGGGGAAAAATCACTCTTCTTATCTTGAGATGCTTTATCATCGCCTGAGATTAGCACGAGAATTATTAAGCGAAACTGGAAGCATTTTTGTACATATAGGCCCAGATGTTTCCCATTATGTACGTCAGATTCTAGAAGAGATCTTTGGTACAACTTGCTTTTTAAATGAAGTTATTTGGCAGCGGACTGACCCTCATAATGATGCAAAATCTCGTTTTGGAAACGTCCATGACACCATTTTCTGGTTCAAAAAGGGAGAAAAACAATATTACGACTACAATGCGGTTAGAGATGAACTTTCTGATTCTGGAGAAAAGGAATATTCTCTGCTTGAACTTGAAGATGGAAGTGTAATTAATCTGAAAGGCAACGAGCATAAAAAGGGGCGCATATTCAAGCTTGAGAATGCAACATGGAAAGGCAATAAAAATAGGTTCTTATGGAGAGGTGCAAAGCCTTCAGCCAATAGAGAATGGATGTACGATGAGCAAGGTATGGAGGACGCTTTAAACCGTGGTGAGTTATATTTACGTGATTCTCTAAAAGGTTCTGCTCGTTGTCTTGTTAAGTACTTAGATGAAAATTTGGGCATTGTTCTTCAAGATATCTGGACCAATGCTGGAAGAATGAAGGGTGGCAGTGAGTATCCAACTCAAAAACCGGAACGACTTCTTTCTCAGATTATACAATCAGCATCTCCGCAACACGGACTAGTGCTTGACTTTTTCGGCGGTTCAGGCACAACGGCTGTCGCGTCGGAGAAGCTTGGTCGTCGTTGGATCGTTTGCGATCTTGGCCGCTATGCCATCCACACCACCCGCAAACGTCTTTTGGATATCCCCGATAGTAAACCTTTCGAAGTCCTCAATCTAGGCAAGTACGAACGCGCCTACTGGCAAGGTATTACCTTTGGTGAGACGCCTACGGAGCCGAACAAAGCCGCCATTGCCGCCTACATCGGCTTCATCCTGGAGCTGTACAAGGCGCAAGGACTGGCCGGCTCCCATATACACGGCAAGAAGGGCCGGGCGTTGATCCATGTCGGCGCGGTGGATGCACCGGTGACCATCAACCAGGTGAACGAGGCATTGGCCGAGTGCGCAACGCTTGGCCAGAAGGAGCTGCATATCCTCGGCTGGGAGTGGGAGATGGGGATGAACGACCCGATCATCAAGCACGCCCAGGCCGAATACGGTATCGGTCTGCGCCTCCTCAACATCCCCCGCGAGGTGATGGAAAAACGGGCCGTGGAATGCGGAGATATCCGCTTCTTCGACCTGGCCTACCTGGAAGCAGAGGTCAAGACTGGTAAGGAGAAACGGAGCATCCAGGTCGAGCTGAAGAACTTCGTCATCCCCGATACCGACCTGATCCCAGACGAGGTGCGGGATAAAATCACCAAGTGGTCGGATTACATTGACTACTGGGCGGTGGACTGGGATTTCCGCCACGATACCTTCATGAACCAGTGGCAGACCTACCGCACCCGCAGCCAGCGCAAGCTTGACCTGGTGAGCGATGCGCATACCTACAAGGAACCGGGTGCCTACAGTATCCTTATCAAGGTAGTGGATATCTTCGGTAATGACACCAACCGCCTCCTGGAATGGGAGGTCAAGTAGCCATGGCTGTACACGACCTGCACGAAAATCCCAATATCCTTGACCTGGTACTTCCCGAAATCGAGGGGCGCGACCCGTATACCCCACCCACCAGCCACCTGGAAAAGACCGGCCCGGAAAGCTGGGAGGAGAAGCCGGGACGACGGGTGAGCAACGCCCTGCTGGTGAACAAGCTGCGCATTGCTGTGGATGAATGGCGGGATACCGGCTACCCCGGCGCCAGCGAGACTTCGAAGAGACTGCTGCAGTTCTGGTTCGACGAAGACCACCTGCTGGCAAGCGGCGAGCCGTTCCGCTTCTACTTCTGCCAGCAGGAAGCGGTGGAAACCATCCTCTACCTGTACGAGGTGGAAGGACGCCGGGACGTGGCCAATTTGGTGGATGCCTATTTCCAGTCGCCGGGGCTGTTCGGGCTGGAAATCCTCACCTCCACCAAAGGGGTGCGCTCCTTCCGCCGCTACATCCCGGAAATCGGCAAGGAGGCGGAACAGGAACTCCCGCCGGAAGGTCTACCCCGCTATGCGGTGAAGATGGCCACCGGTAGCGGCAAGACCGTGGTTATGGCCCTGGTCATCGCCTGGAGCTGGTTTCATCGCCGCTTCGAGCCGGGAAGCGACCTTGCCGCCAACTTCCTCGTTGTCGCCCCGAACGTCATCGTCTACGAGCGGCTGCGGGAGGATTTTGATTCCCGTACCGTCTTCAATACTCTCCCCATCATTCCACCCGAATGGAAGGACTACTTCAGCGGCCTGCAAACCTTCATGCGCGGTGACTCGCGTGCCCCCTCGGCAAGCGGCAACCTGTTCCTCACCAATATCCAGCAGATCTATGAAGACAATGGCAGCCCCGCCGCGCCGATCAATCCGATCGCGGCGCTTCTGGGGAATGTACCGAAAGGGAACATGAACGCCGGCCAGTCCATGCTCGACCGGATCAAGAAGCTGAACAACCTGATGGTGCTCAACGACGAGGCGCACCATGTCCACGATGAAGACCTGGCCTGGAACAAGACCCTGACGGCGCTGCACGAAAACCTCAAGACCAAAGGCCAGACGGGCTTGACCCTGTGGCTCGACTTTTCCGCCACTCCAAAGAACCAGAACGGCACCTACTTCCCCTGGATCGTGGTGGACTACCCGCTGGCCCAGGCAGTGGAAGACCGCATTGTCAAGACACCACTGATCATCCATCAGACTGACAAGGTTGACCCGGACAAGTATTCCCACGAAGAAGCCGGCGACGCCTACAATGAGTGGATCGCCATTGCCGTGGAACGCTGGCGGCAGCATGTGAAGGATTACGCGGTGGTGGGAGAAAAGCCGCTTCTCTTTGTCATGGCCGAAGACACCAAGGATGCCGACTCCATAGCCGAAAGGCTGCGCCGCGAGCCGGAGTTCAAGGACAAGGACCGGGTGCTCCTGATTCACACCAAGAAAAACGGCGAGATCACGGAAAAGGACCTGGCAGTGGCTCGGGAAGCGGCCCGCACCGTGGACAAGGGGACCTCACGCACCCGCGCCATCGTCTCCGTGCTCATGCTTCGCGAAGGGTGGGACGTGCGCAATGTCTCGGTCATCCTGGGGTTGCGACCGTTTACCGCCAAGGCGAACATCCTCCCCGAGCAGGCCATTGGCCGCGGCCTGCGCCTCATGCGCAGGATGCCGCGCAGCTGCAATCAGATACTGGAGCTGATCGGCACCAACGCCTTTGAAATGTTCATCCGCGAACTGGAGAAGGAAGGGGTAGGAATTCCGCGTATCACCAAGCCAAAACCGCCGGTGCAGGTCTTTCCCCTGGAAGAACGGCGCAACCTGGACATCCGCATTCCCCGCACCACCCCACTCTATGAGCGGGAGTACCGACGGCTGGAAGAGCTGGACCCGCTCGCTCTGCCGCAACTGGCCAAGGAAAAGGATCTGGACAAGGAAATCGTCAACCGGATTGATCTGGTGCATGGAATCGTCAACATCAAGGTTGCTTCTGACGAGATCGAATTCAACGCCGAAAACGTGCCGCCCATCGAGAACCTGCTGTCATCCCTCACCAACCGGGTGGAGAAGAAGTCAAAACTTACCGGCCGCTTTGCCGAACTGTATCCAAAGGTAAGGGAATACGTGCAGAAGCGCTGCTTTGGCGGCACGGTGGAACTTGACGATGTGGGGCTAAGGCGAGCACTGAACCATTCCGGCCTGCTGGATGCCATTGCCGGCATGTTTGGCCGGAAAATCGGCGAACTGACCGCCACCCTCCAACCGGTAAAGCTGACCGGTAACGACTATCTGCTGTCGGAAACTGAGCCGTTCCTCTGGCGAAGAATGATCTCCCACGCCGACCGGACCATCTTCAATGTCGTCCCCTGCTACAACGACTTGGAGGTAGGGTTCGCCTCGTTCCTGAACGGCTGCGATGATATCGACCGCTTTGCCGCCCTGGCCGAGTGGTTCACAAAATTCCACGTGCAATACCTTTCCTTAACCGGCTCAATCCGTCTCTACTACCCGGACTTCGTTGCCGTCCAGACCACGCAAAACGGCGATGTCCACTGGATTCTTGAAACCAAGGGGCGTGAGTTCGAGGAAACCACCAGCAAAGACTTCCATATGGCCCGTTGGTGTGAAGATGTGAGCCGCGAATCTGGTGAATCCTGGCGGTATCTGAAGGTGCTGCAGCCGGTATTTGAAGACTTTATACGCCGAGGTGATTATCGGCGATTTGAGGCGCTTGTCGGTTGGGATGGAAGTTGGAAGGGGATGTTCTCAGAATAAATATTGAGGAGTGAATATGACCTGTCATATGGATTGATATATTCAGGGGACACAACAGAATGCGCTAGTTTAAGGCATTTTTCCATAGCAAATCAGCTGAAAATATTGGCTAAAAATGGCATAATGCGCCATGAAAAATTCAACGCCGATGTTTCCGGGTTTTCATCTCCAGACCCTGCGCCGCAAGCCTCGTTCAGAGGCACAAAAATTTGCTGACAAGTTGGCTTTGTTACAGCAAAAGTCTATTAAACAAGTCGGAGAGGTCTTTGACAAGTTCATTCCGAAGGCACTTCTCAAACCGGAGAAGGACGGTGTGATGAGCCGTCGAAGGCTGTTCTCCAAGGAGAACACTTTCTGGGCTTTTTTCAGTCAGATCCTTGACGCTGACGGAGGTTGCAAGGAAGTGATTCGCAAGCTTCAGGCTTACGCTTCCATCAAGGGAATTGCCTTTCCTTCCTCCTCGACCGCCTCCTATTGCACCGCCCGTAAGAAGCTTGATATTCAAACTCTCACCGACATCTTCGAGCATACCGCCAGGCAGCAGGAACGGCTGCCCAAGACTGGACGATTGAACAACCGGCGGGTGATTGTCGTCGACGGCACGGGTGTGAGCATGCCTGACACCGCCAGGAATCAGGAGGTTTGGCCTCAATCGACCGGTCAACAACCAGGGTGCG
>Ga0209212_1006442_pt1 | contig 13429 bp, 9 predicted proteins | sample RifGroC2_FD_183996 | JGI IMG/M metagenome (GOLD analysis project Ga0209212, IMG submission 183996) | Groundwater microbial communities from Rifle, Colorado, USA - Groundwater C2 (SPAdes) (version 2) | ecosystem: Environmental > Aquatic > Deep subsurface > Groundwater | place: Rifle, Colorado... | reverse complement strand
CAGCAGCGACGAACGGATCTATGTCTTCATCTCCTCTGCCATTCCGTTGCAGACGATCAGAAACTATGCCGCTTCAGTGGACCGCCTGGGCGATCCCGGTATTATCCTGGTCATGCGCGGATTCGTGGAGGGGATGATGAAGATCCAACCGACGATCAGGTTCATCGGTTCGGTGTTGCAACGTGATCCTGCCTGTAATCCTACTGAAGGAGAGTGCGAGATGTTGCCGGCCAGCCTGGCTGTCGATCCCTTGCTGCTCAGACGGTACAGTATCGACCGTGTTCCTGCAGTTGTTTATGTCCGTGGGGTCAAAGCGGAAGATGCAGCTCTAAGTGAAGGAGATACCAAGAACAGTGCCATAGCAGAGAGTCACACGGTCTTCGGCGACGCCAGTCTCGAATACCTCATCGAACAGATCCAGCGGGAAACAGGAGCTCAAACCCTGACAAACCTCCTCACCACTTCGTCTCAACCAAACAGACGGTGATTATTTGAGCCTCAATGGCAGCATCAGGAGAGCATGGTATCTACCTATAAAGGAAGATGAAGTTATGGAAACGATTTATTCAATCTGGCATGACGATAAAAAGGAAGCTGTTTCGGAACCATTAATGCCACCAAAAGAACATCCAAAACAGCCACCGGGACTCATCCCCATTGTGGCGCTCTGTTTGGCGGTATCTTTTGGCACATCTTTGGCCACCATTTATGGCTATGACCACTGGTATGCCCAGAAGATCGTGGCTGTGGATATCAAGGGGTACATAGCCGAACAGCGGGACAATTACCTGGCCGGCAAGCTGAATGACGATGAACTGAAGAAGAGTTTTGACCGACTTGAGACCGTCATCACAACCATTCCCAAAAACCGGGTGGTCATCATGGGTGACGCGGTGGTGCGCAATGCCGAAACCGTTAAACCTTGATTTTAGTAACTGGCGACTCTGGCTGGCTATTACGAGCCTGCTTGTGGCGGGGACGCTGATCCCCTATAAGTTCAGCGTCACGCTCACCCCTTCACTCAAGCATCGGGTCTATTGGCTCGTCAGGGGGCCGGACAGGGTAGGGAAGGGTGATTATGTGCTGTTCAAACATCAGGAGCTATCAGCCAGCATGGGGATGAAAAAGTCCGAGAATGTCATGAAGATCCTCGGTTGCAACGAGGGTGATCTGCTCACTGTCGATGCGGAGAAAAAGTTCTACTGCAACGGTGAATACCTGGTCCGGGCGAAGGACTTCTCCCTGAAGGGGGAACCGCTGCAACACTTTGCCTTCAACGGTCCTGTTCCCAAGGGGTTCATGTTTGTTATGGGGCAGCACAAAGACAGCTACGACTCCCGTTACTTCGGGTTTGTCGAGAAGAGCCGCATTATAGCGAAGGCCTTCCCAATTTTATAAAAGGAACCGCCGTGCCTATCGATAAACTCAACCCGCTGCACTACATGGGGCAGGTGGAATATACCGGCTTCTGGCAGAAACTCTTTGCAACGATGCTCTATGGTTTCTGGGGGCGCTTCTTCTTTGTCGCCCTGGTGATCACGGCGTTCTGGGTTGGGGTGAGACAGCGAAACCCGACAATGGCCGCCATCTGCCTGCTGCTGGCTGCCATTGTCGCCTATGGGGGTGGAGTCATGAACCTGGTCAGGTCATTTACGGGATAGGAGGCCGCAGTGTCGAAGGATAGCAACAGCTCGCCGGATGTAATGCCGGTTCCCCAGAGCAACGAGATTCACCCGCGAGGGCTCCTGGAGGCGATCTCCTACATAGATCAGAACTTCGCCAACGAACTGGGCGGCTGCATAATCAAGGCTCGCTTCCTGACCACCAAGCAGCGGCTCGAATTCATGGAAGTTGGATTCCGGAGCTCCTTTGCGTCAGGGATTGTCTCAGCGCTACTGACCCCCGTGGCCATCGGCGTGATCGAGAAGTACATTCCAATGTTCGGTGATACATCCCCGACCTTCTTCGACAAATTCAGCGCCTTCCTGCTGGCTCTCGGTTTTTCGCTTGGCTACGCCATCTTCATGGCCAAGGCCTCCACCTGTTTCATCGGTGAGTACACCCGGGCGATGGTGCTGAATCTCCTGGGCGGCATGGTCTTCGGAGCAATCGTTAAGGCGGTTCTTGCTTTTATTGCCTTCCACTTTCTCTATTTCAAGATCTTTACCGACAAGAACGTGCTGTGGGCCGTGGGTAAGCTCTATTACGCCAAGATTTCTCCGAGCACGGTCACCTCGGTCTATTACTGGATCCAGGGGTTCAAGGGGATCTTCCTCATTTCCGCTTATTTCGTACTGGTGTCCACGGCAGTGTTTATCATCATTCCCATAGTTGCCATGCTGGTTGCCTATTTTCGTAACCGCAAACTGATCGCAGCAGGAGTCGTGCATGTCGACACGGACAGCTTCTAGGATCATTTTCACTGTCTTTTTATTGCTCATACCTTCTCTGGCTCTGGCTCTGGACATGGACTTCTATGTCTGGGGTGGTCACGACGCGGTAGTCAACGCCTTCAGCAAACTGGCGCTGATCTTCGGTGACAACGCCTACAAGTCGCTGTACTTCGTGGTCATTACTGCGGGGCTTTTCTTCGGCGGGGTGACGGTCTTTGCCAAGTCGCTTGGTACCGCCAACGGTTCTGTCATGACCTGGATCGTGCCGACCATGATCGGCATAATGGTCTATCTTGCCCTGGTCGTCCCCAAGGGAACCATCCATGTCTATGATCCGGTCTTCAACAAGAACCAGGCGGTTGGCGGCATCCCTGATGGGGTAGTGGCGGTGGCCGGCATCCTGAACAAGATCGAGCGCGGTCTGGTGGATATCGTGACCACTGCAGGAGATCCCCTGAATTACCAGACGCAGGCCGGCGGCAAAGGTTTTCTGGGTCTCGCCCAGCTTACCAGCATTCCTCTGTCGGCAGTGGACAGCAATCTGGACGCCTCTATGCGGCGCTACGTCAAGGATTGCGTCTCCTATGCCCTGATGAACCCCAATGCCGGGCTCACGGTGGATGAACTGCGAAAGACCACTACCAATTTTGTCGGTTCTCTGGACAAGGCGGTCAATCCGGCCATCTGGACGGTCTACTATGATGCTGCCAATCCGCAAGGCCAGGCCCTCACCTGTACCAATTCCTGGACCAGTATCAAAGCGGCGCTCACCCCTGCCAATCTCGACAAGAACATCCAGTCGGTCTGTGCCAACCTCGGCTATGACGTGACCGATGCTGCCGCCATGATCCAGTGCAAGACGGTGCTGAACAATGTCAATTCCGGTACCGGTCTTGGTGCGGCGAGCATCGACGATTTCCTGAAACAGGCCTACATCTCTCAGCGACTGGAGGAGATCTTCCGTAGCGGCAATGCTTCCGGCGCCACCAACTACCAGTTCCTGCTCAATGCCTCCGGTGCGATGAAGTCAGCCAACGAGTGGCTGCCGATCATGAAGGCAGCGCTCACTGCCATAGCGGTTGGTCTGCTGCCATTCCTGGCGTTGTTCATTCCCACACCACTTATCGGCAAGGCGGTCGGGATCATTGCAGGTTTCTTCATTTGGCTGACCGCATGGGGTGTTACCGATGCCATCGTTCACCAGTTTGCCGTGGACTATGCCAACCGGGCCTATGAAATGGTGCGTCAGAACAAGCTGGGTATGGATGCCCTCTATTTCTTCCCCGACCAGACCGTGAAGATCCTCGGGATGTTCGGTACGCTCCGGATGAGCGGAATGATGCTGGCTACCGTCATCACCGGTATGTTGATCAAGTTCGGTGGTCATGCCATGGCAATGATGGCCGGAGGGATGGTCAGCCAGGTGCAGGCGGCAGGCAACCGGGCGGTGCATGAAGTGGAAGATCCAGCCGGCAGGGCTTCAGCCATGCAGCGCAACGTCACGGCCATGCCGACTCAGGCTTGGAGCAACGAGCATAGCTTCCAAGCCAGACAGGCGCAGTCGCTGGTAGGTATGTCCGGTAAGACCACGGCGTCGAACGATATGATCCGGGACCTCGGGATGGAGTCTTCGAGCAGGATATCTGCTGACAGCGAGATTGGCAGATCAATCGGTTTCGGTGGCAGCGGCAGGGCCATGCGGGAAGGCGGTCTGTCATCAGCCTACGAGTTGAAATCATTCGATGGACGGCTGGGACTCGACAAGTCTGCTGCAACCAAGGATGTGGTTTCAGGCAGCTATGGCGGTGACACTCTGGCCTTTGCCAAAATGGGAGTTGCCAATGACCGGGCCTTGGCAAATGTCTTTGGCTCCGGTGAAAACTACGCCGGTTTCCTGACTGCCAACATGGACAAGAATGTCGGACAACTGCAGGGGGAAATGGGAGCCTATGCCGCTGCCAGGTCTCTCGGGTTCACTGGGAATTGGCGGGAGTTCAACACCATGCGCTCGGAGGTTACGGCCCTTGGGGATTTTGCCAACGCCGATGCGGTGAACAAGATTGCCGATAACTACGGAATCTCTTCCGGACAGCTCATGCAGATGAATGCCCAGTTCCAGCAGGGCAAACATGCCTCGGAGGTAACCGGACTCTCCAATCAACTCGGTGGCCCGGTTGCCGCCGGTACTGAGGCCGGCAATGTCGTAGCAACGGAAACCGGAGGCAAGATCCAGGGAATCTATGCAGGTGGTGGTTACGGCAACTACCAGCAGCTCACCAGCAATGATGTTTCAGGGAGGATAGCCCGCAATCAGCTTGTTCATGCTGCAGCGGATCAGCTGGTTGGACGTATTGCTCCTCAACTCCAGAACGATCTGGAGATGTACAAGGACGGTCACCTGACCGAACGGGGCTTTGCCGAGATGCAGAAGGCGATTGAGGGCCAGAACATCAACTTCACGACTGCTGATGGCAAGAGTGCGGTCAATGTCGGTATGGATGGCGGGATCGTCAATTCGTCGGATTCCGGTACCGTTGCCAAAGGTGACAAAGGACAGGCACTTGAAATGCAGAAGCAACTCCGTGCTGCCGGATTCCAAAGCGCCGCCGCCCATGTCGCAAAACTGTCCGGGCAGGCATTCGATTACAAGGCTGATTACGACCGGAACGGTAACCTTGCTTCGTTTGCCATTGACCAGGGTGGTCGGGTGCAGAAGTTCGATCTCGGTCAGAGTAAATCCGGGACTGATATCGAGCGTCTGGATCGGAACGTGTCAACTACTGACAAGGGACTGCGCAAGACAGTCGGTGATTTCATCAAGATTGGCTACGAGAACCAGTCCTTGAATGTATCGCGGAAGTCCGGCAGTTACATTATCCAGGCTGGCGGCAAGCAGATGATGGTCAATGGTGACTGGTACTACGCCAAGAACGACAAGACCGGAAAGATGGAGGTGGTTGGCGGATCGTTCTCCAACGGGCTTGACGGGAATGTCCTCATGTACGCAAAGGACAAGGATGGCAACCTTCATTACTCCCAGGTACAAGGTAAAATGGACAAAAGCGGGAATCTTGTAGCCGGTCAGCGTTCCGAGATTACCGAGGATCAATTTGTTCAGTCGTCACAGCAGGGGGCCGCAGTTGTCAGTACGAGATCGGGCGGTGGAATTACCGGGAGCGTTCGTGCAGAGGGCGGGGTTAAGGCGGATTATTCGAGTTCGCAGGTGGTTGGAACGAGAGTTGAGTCCCGACAGAATCTGGCTGGTAGTGCGGCGAAACAGGAATTCAAAGATGGCAGATCTATTGATGCCGGTTCGGCTGCAACAACGATTGCCGTTGGTCAGGGTGCTCTACATGAGACATCTGGAATAGTTGGGGATGTTGCGAAAACTGTTGGCCCTTATAAAGCTGCAGTTACAAAGCGAGAAGAAACAGCTACCGCTGCTGCAAGCGCGGCTGAGCGTGAGATCATGCATACCGCTGAGCAGCAAGCTCGAAATGTTCAACAGCAGGTGCAAAGAACCAGCAAAATTCTACAACACCAGAGCAAAACCTCGCCACTCCCTAGAGGCGGTGGACCACAGCCACGCGGCGCAAGGAGGTAATGTGTGATTGAAAAGATACTATTCGTTTCTGATGGGATCATTGCAATTATGGGGAATGGGTACGTGCCGGCGGAACCAATGAATAACGTGGTTTTTGATCTAACAGAGTATGGTGTTGAACTTCGTGTTTCAGGTGTTTCGAACCCGTTTCCCGCTCCAACAAAAAAGGACTTATCCGAAAGGTTAAGTCCTTTTTTGTTGGTTTTGTGCTTTTGTTTCCGTTTTTGATTCCGTTTGACGGGAATAACACCCAGAAAAAATGTGCGCCATCCTGAATATTATCTAAAACCAGAGTGTGCGCTACAATCTCTCACGTCTGTACTTGATCCCCAATTTATCCATTCGTGCCCTCAGGGTAGTTGCTTTGATGCCTAGTATTTCTGCTGCTCCGCCTGAACCGTGGATTTTCCCGTTGGTTTTCTCTAGAATTTTACGGATGTGCAATGACGTCAAGTCGTCAAGACTCAACATGCTATATATTTCGGGCATACTTTGATCCGAAATGGCTGTTGCTTCATCTTTATTGCCCGGCAATGAATTGAACAATAGTTGTCCCCCTTTGTGCCGGATTAGCTCCCTTTCTACCGTGTTCTCCAATTCTCTGATATTACCCTGCCAATTGTATTCCATTAAACGTTCAAGTGCGCCTGGAGCGATAGCAGGTGGTGTTTTTATATCGAGCTCCCTTGATTTACTTGCCACAAAGAATCGAGCTAGAGCTGGGATATCTTCTTTGCGTTGGCGAAGGGGAGGGATGATTATTGGAAAAACATTAAGCCTAAACCATAGATCTTCACGGAATTGATTTTCAGATACCATTCTCTCCAAATTTCGATGAGTAGCGGCAATCACTCGGATATCAACAGGGATTGGCTTGCTGCCCCCCACCCGCTCAATTTCATGATGTTGAAGCACTCGCAGTAGTCGCGCTTGTGCTTGTTGCGGAAGCTCTCCGATCTCATCAAGAAAGATAGTGCCGCCAACTGCACGTTCAAACCGTCCTCGCTTTTCTGTGATTGCGCCAGTAAACGCCCCTTTTTCATGACCAAAAAGTTCGCTGTCAATCAGGGTTTCAGGTATCGCCCCACAGTTTACCTTAATGAACGGACCTTCCTTGCGTGAGGAAGAATAATGGATTGCGTTGGCAATTAGTTCTTTGCCCGTACCGGTTTCTCCTAAAAGTAATATGGAGTTATTCAGTGGAGCCACCTGACGAACCATTTCCATTACATTTCTCAACCCCGAACTGCTGCCGACAATTTCATCTCCGGTGTTAGGAAATAGCTCCTTGCTGAGGAATCGATTGTCGTCAATAAGAATATCTCTGTACTTGAGAATCTTCTCGTGGGCCAGAGCATTCGCCAAGGCAATAGCAAAGGGTTCTGCGATTGTACCAAGGAGTTCAACGTGGCCAGAGTTGTATCTCCTCTCGCCTCCAATACGAAGTGACAGTATCCCGATAAACTCCTCTGCGATCCAGAGTGGCAAAGAAAGGTCGGAGTTTCCCTCCATCTTGAAGTGAGGGGCTATGGAGTTAAACAACTCACCAATGATTATGGGGTCGCTACTGATAAAAGCATTCCTATTCTGCTGAGAGAATGCCTGAACCTGATCCCAGAGCTGCTTCGAAAGGGGGATTATTTCCTCAGGGATATCCAAGTCCTTGGTCATCGCATTAGCTATTCTTCTGACCGCACAAAGATCAGCGTCGAGAATGGTGAGGGAAAGAGTGTCCAGCGGGAAATGTTCACTCATGTGCTCGAATACATTTGCCAATGCAGTCCTTATGTCAAGGCTGCTACATATTCTGACAGTGGCTTCTCTGAAAAATGCGTCCTTATCGGTAATCGCCATCTTCTCTCGTTTCTTGTTGGGCATTATAATGTTACGAAATATTGCAATAATAATCAACGATACAATATATTGCAACTAATATTACAATATATTGCTAAACTAACGAGCCCGCTAATATAACTACACGGTATTTATAGATTTTATTTGTTGGCATGATATTGGCTATATAGAGGAAATGATTGAAACAGGAATGAACGTTCAGTTTGTCGAGTTGTTTATAGCTTAAGTTAGTTGGTTTTGTCAGACAGCTTGCATTGGTGAATCTTCACAAATTTGCCAAAAGCAGCGGGTAAATTTTTCATCGCTTCAGGTGATGTAACGAGCAATCACTATGTCGGTAAATCAGTATGCCTCTATCCAAAAAAATAAATAATCCTATTGAGGACCCGGTTGATGTGACGGTCCGCGAGCGTCTGCTCACGGCTGCGCTCACAATATTCAATACCAAAGGGTATGCGGCCGCTTCTGTGCGAGAGATCGTGGTGGCTGCCGGGGTCACCAAACCGGCACTCTACTACTATTTCAAGAATAAAAATGGAATCTATCTGGAGTTGGTGCGTAGAGCGCAGGAACTGTTTCAGAAAGCCATCTCCCAAAATATTCCATCTCAAGAGACGTTACGCAATCAGCTTAAACTCTTCGCATTGGGGATATTCGATAGTGTTATCGAAAACAATGCCGTTACCTGCTTCGCTATTTCCACCACCTTTAGCCCCAGCCCCCATTGCAATGACCCTGATTTCACCCTTACTCAGTATGATACTGCCGTGATCGAAATCATTCAAAACCTCGTACAACAAGGCATGGACAGGAAGGAGTTTCAATCGATAAACGTTGCACATGTCTCATGGCTTTACACATCCTGTATTACCAAAGCGGTGTTGGAGCAAATTAGCCTGTCTCCGCCGCGAATAAGACGACAAGAATTGACTCGGATACTTGATGAATTTCTTGACGGCATTGCAAGCAAATAAAGTGATCGCTCAATAGCATCATGGTTGGAAAAACTAACCTTTTATACACCTGAGGGCAATATGGCGAAACCAGAAAAACGTGACGAAATAATCGGTGCAGCGTTGGAGCTTATTGCTGAACACGGGTTTCATGGCGCACCTATGGCGATGATTGCCAAAAAGGCCAGAGTCGCAGCCGGCACCATATACCGTTTTTTCGAGAGTAAAGATGACCTTATCACTGAGACTTTTGCCTGCCTGGAGGGACAGATGCTGGCGTCGGTCATGGCAAACTACCCCGAAGGGCGGCCAATCCGTGAACGTTTCCTGCATGTTAGCAAAAAACTAGTCAATTATTTTCTCGTGTCGCCCATGGAATTCCGTTTTATTGAGCAGTTCTACAACTCACCCTATGGAGTGGCCTGCCGCCGGGATAGAATATTGGGCAAAAAGGATAAACACATTATTACTGAGCTTTTTGAGGAGGGACGGCAGCAGCAGATCATCAAGGACATGCCGCAGCCGATCCTCATTGCACTCACCTTCGGGCCTTTGATCGATATCTGTCGAAACCACATTCTTCAATATTTTGAGCTGGATGAACCCATCATCAACCGGACAGTCGAAGCCTGTTGGGATGCGGTCAGACGGTAACAGCGCGACCTTCACAATGGACTATTTTTGGCGAGAATGGGATTGAATATTCACTCACCAATATAGTTTCTGATCAGACAGAAATAATCAATTGTCATTACTCCAACTTGAAGAGGTATTACATGCACCAAACACTCAGAAGAATTCTTGTTTTCATCACTGGAACACTCATTGCAAGTCTGCCGCTCACTGGCTGCAACAAGCCGAAGGCAGCCGGTCCGCAGCCAGGCGGTCCACCCGAAGTGGGGGTGGTAGTCATGAAGCCCGAGCGCGTATTGCTCACTACGGAACTGTCCGGAAGGACATCACCACAACTGATTGCCGAAGTGCGTCCCCAGGTGGGTGGAATCATCCAGAAGCGACTGTTCGTTGAAGGTTCCGACGTAAAGGCCGGACAAGTTCTATATCAGATTGACCCGGCAACCTATCAGGCCGCATTCGCCAGCGCCAAGGCGTCCGAAGCCAGGGCCGAGGCCAACCTGATCCCGGCCAGACTCAAAGAGGAACGCTATAAGGATCTGGTAAAGATAAAGGCGGTAAGCCAACAGGATTACGATGATGCGCATGCCGCGCTCAAGCAGGCCGAAGCAGATGTGGCGGCCACTAGGGCTACGGTGGAAACTGCCAGGATAAATCTGGCTTACACCAGAGTTACTGCCCCGATATCAGGGCGAATCGGGCGATCAAACGTGACCGATGGGGCGCTAGTCACCGCCAGCCAGCCAACTGCGCTTGCCACCATCCAGCAGCTCGGCTCCATGTATGTAGATGTGACCCAGTCCAGCGCCGAACTATTGAAACTTAAGCAGAACCTGGCAAGTGGCCTGATGAAAAACAGCGAGGGAGCCCAGACACGGGTCAAACTGCTCCTTGAGGACGGCAATACCTATCCGCTCCCAGGCATCCTGAAATTTTCCGAGGTTACAGTGGACCAGAGTACCGGCTCCATCACACTGCGAGCAATCTTCCCGAATCCGAAGCAGACCTTACTGCCAGGCATGTTTGTCCGTGCCACCCTGGAGGAAGGGGAAAGCCCACAGGCTCTCCTGGTCCCGCAGCGGGGGGTTACCCGTAATCCTAAAGGTGAAGCCATGGTTATGGTGGTGGGGGCCGAGGAGAAAGTGGAGTCGCGAGTCATCAAGGTCGCCAGGACGGTTGGCGATAACTGGCTGGTGAGCGAGGGGCTCAAGGCGGGTGACCGCGTCATCCTGGAAGGGATACAGAAGGCGCGGCCCGGATCACCGGTCAAGGCCGTGCCTTTCGGCAGCAAGCCGACCGCAGCTCCCGCCGGAGCAACTCAGCCCACCGCAGCAAAAAAATAAAGGAGTCCCTTCATGTCCAGGTTTTTCATCAATCGCCCTATTTTCGCCTGGGTGATTGCCATCATCATCATGCTGGCCGGCCTGCTGGCGATCAAAACTTTGCCAGTTTCCCAATATCCGCCTATCGCACCACCGCAGATATCCATCAACGCCATGTATCCGGGGGCGTCGGCCCAGACCGTGCAGGACACCGTCACTCAGGTCATCGAACAGAAGATGAACGGAATCGACAATCTTATCTACATGTCATCCAGCAGCGACTCGGCCGGGGCCGTAAGCATCAACCTGACCTTCAAGGCCGGCACCGACCCGAACATGGCCCAGGTGCAAGTGCAGAACAAACTCCAGCTGGCAACGCCACTCCTGCCCCAGCTTGTGCAGCGACAGGGTATCCAGGTTGTCAAATCGACCAAAAACTTCCTGATAATTGTCGGCCTCGTCTCGGAGGACGGCTCCATGAGCCGCTACGACCTGGCCGACTATGCGGTGGCCAACATTCAGGACATCATCAGCCGTGTCGAAGGGGTCGGCGAAGTACAGATGTTTGGTTTCCAAAACGCCATGAGGATCTGGCTGAACCCAGCCAAGCTGAACAACTACAAACTGACCTCAAATGAAGTGATCGCGGCGCTTCAGGCTCAGAATGCCCAAGTCTCGGCCGGTCAGTTCGGCGGCACCCCCTCCGCCCAAGGGCAGCAGCTGAACGCCACTATCACCGCACGGACCCTGCTGCAGACCCCGGAGCAGTTTGAGTCCATCATCCTGCGCACCAACAGCGACGGCTCTACGGTAAAGCTGCGCGATGTGGCCGACTGCAAGATCGGCACTGAAAACTATGACATACAGGCACGCTATAAGGGTAAACCGGCAGCAGGCCTGGGACTCAGGCTGGCGTCCGGCGCCAATGCCCTGGATACCGCCAACCGGGTCAAGGCCAAGATGGAAGAGCTGTCGAAATTCTTCCCCCACGGCATGAAGGTGGTCTACCCCTATGACACCACGCCGTTCGTCAAAATCTCCATCGAAGAGGTGGTTCAGACCCTGATCGAGGCGATTTTCCTGGTTTTCATCGTGATGTTTGTCTTCCTGCAGAACATCCGGGCCACCCTGATCCCGACCATTGCCGTGCCGGTCGTTCTGCTCGGCACCTTCGGGGTGTTGTCGGCCAGTGGTTTTTCCATCAACACTCTCACCATGTTCGCCATGGTCCTTGCCATCGGCCTTTTAGTTGATGACGCCATCGTAGTCGTCGAGAACGTGGAACGGATCATGTCTGAAGAGGGGTTGTCGCCACGGGATGCAACCATCAAGTCCATGGGGCAGATAACCGGTGCTCTCTGGGGCATCGCCCTGGTGCTGTCGGCGGTCTTCGTGCCGATGGCCTTTTTCGGTGGTTCCACCGGGGTCATCTACCGCCAGTTCTCCATCACCATTGTTTCTTCCATGATTCTCTCGGTGCTGGTCGCCATGATCCTGACCCCGGCCCTGTGCGCCACCATACTCAAGCCGGTGGAAAAAGGGCATGTGGCGGCGGATAGCGGTTGGTTCAGGTGGTTTTTCACCTGGTTCAACAAGTGGTTCGACCGGGGCACCCATGAGTATCAGTCATTTGTCGGCCGGATGCTCAACAAGACCGGACGCTACCTGGTCATCTACGGGGTGATCATCATCGCCATGGCCGTGCTCTTCCTGCGGATGCCCACGGCCTTCCTCCCCGACGAAGATCAGGGCTTCATCATTTGCCAAATCCAGCTACCGGCCGGAGCCACCGATGAACGGACCCTAAAGGTCATTGAACAAATTGAGCATCATTTTATGGAGGTGGATAACAAGGCGGTGGAATCGGTTATGGCTGTCTCCGGTTTCAGTTTTGCCGGCCGTGGCCAGAACATGGGGTTGGCTTTCGTTAAACTCAAAGACTGGAAACTTCGTAACAGCCCGGAACTGCGCGCTCCGGCCATAGCCGGCCGGGCAATGGGGGCCTTCTCCCAGATCAAGGACGGTTTGGTGTTTGCCTTTACGCCACCGGCAGTGGTTGAGTTGGGGCAGGCCAACGGCTTCGACTTCCAGCTGCAGGACCGTAGCGGTCTGGGGCATGACAAGCTGATGGAGGCGCGCAACCAGCTCCTTGGCATGGCCAAGAAAAACCCCGCACTGGTGGCAGTGCGCCCCAACGGGCAGGATGACACCCCCCAGTTCAAGCTCAATATCGATGATGTGCGGGCTGGTGCCCTGGGTGTCTCCTTGTCGGACATCAACAACATCATCTCAACCGCTTGGGGAAGCGCCTACGTCAACGACTTTATCCAGAATGGTCGCGTCAAGAAGGTGTATGTCCAGGCCGACGCAAAATACCGGATGCTTCCGGAAGATATCAACACCTGGTATGTCCGCAACAGCTCCGGCGAGATGGTGCCATTTTCAGCCTTTGCCACCGCCCGTTGGGAATATGGCTCGCCACGTCTTGAGCGGTATAATGGCATGCCCTCTACTGAGATCATGGGGCAGGCGGCACCCGGCAGAAGTTCCGGCGATGCGATGAAAGAGATGGAGAAAATGGCCGCCCAGCTTCCGGCGGGGATCGGCTACGAATGGACCGGCCTCTCCTATGAAGAACGGCAGGCCGGTGCACAGGCCCCGGCACTGTAC
>Ga0209212_1006440_pt1 | contig 13433 bp, 9 predicted proteins | sample RifGroC2_FD_183996 | JGI IMG/M metagenome (GOLD analysis project Ga0209212, IMG submission 183996) | Groundwater microbial communities from Rifle, Colorado, USA - Groundwater C2 (SPAdes) (version 2) | ecosystem: Environmental > Aquatic > Deep subsurface > Groundwater | place: Rifle, Colorado... | reverse complement strand
TTGCCCAGCTGGCGCCGCGTGCACCTGGCAACCAGAGACAAATACACAACCGCCCTTTTACCCAGCACAAGGCTCAGCTTGTACTGGCACCTGGGGACAGACCGACTTAAAAGACGGGATCCGCCGCTTCTTTGATTACAAAGACTTAAAGCCCGGTGATCACGGCGAAGACACCGTGAGTTTGCATGTGATTGGCAATGATGCCTGGGGCAAATTTGATATTGCCAATGTCTTAGATTTAGGCAACACTTGCGTGGATCCGGAAACCGAGGCCACAGCTGATGCCGACTGTTTTAATCAAGTACCTGGCACACCAGAACCTGACCCGAATGGCGAACTGCGCGAAAATTTGATGTTCTCGGTCTGGTTAGATCAAGGAACCATTCCTGGCTTCCAAAATAATAATCCAGAAGGAACTATTATTGATCACGAGGAAGGCGACAACATCTGGCAGAGAGAAGTCGAACCAATAATCATCACCCCTGGTACAATTGACGCCGGTGGTGAATCATACTTACTTTCCGACGCCTTAAAAGCTGTCTATCAAATTGCTTGTCTGCAATCTCCGGCAGATGGCCACACCAGTTATGGCCCTTGCCACGGCATCGCCGAAGATGGCCGCATGGTTGGCAGTGCTGTTTACTACTTTGGAATCGACTGGGATTTACCGCTGGCCACCGGCAATGAAATCCAAACCGACGAACTTAAAATGGATTTAATCTTTAAAGCAGTCCAACAACGCAATAATCCGTCGCAAACATTCTAACTTATTAGATTGACCTTGTTTATGTCATTCCGAGCGAAGTCGAGGAATCTCTCATTTCTGATATCGCTTGATTCAAAGCTTCGTTGAACTGGAATGCACTGCGGCCAACCTAATAAAAAAACTCTATGAAAAGAATAATCATAAGTCTCATGATCATTGCGGCGACTGCGAGTCTGGCGACGGTAGCGGTAAAATACACCACTGCCTTGCTTTCGGACAACGAAGTCTCGGCTGGCAACACTTTCGCGGCCGGCGCGATTGATCTAAAAATCGATAATCATTCCTATTACAACGGCGCCTTAAGCGCGAGCACGACTTGGGAGTTGGCTGATCTGGACGATGGCAACGGCCCGAGCGGTGAAGGCAAATATCTGTTCTTTAATTTTCATGACTTGAAGCCCGGTGACTGGGGCGAAGACACAATTTCGGTCCACGTTAAAGACAACGACGCCTGGGCCTGCACCCTAATCCAGCTGACTACTGACGACGACACCAGCTCAACCGAACCAGAACTCTCTGACGGTGATGTGACTGATACCGCCGACCTTTGGGACGGCGAACTGGCGCATAACCTTAACTTTATTTTCTGGGCTGATGACGGTGACAATGTCTTGGAAGAAGGCGAAAGATTAATGATCGAGCCGACCTCGCTGGCTAGCTTAACCGAACCCGGATTAGCCGGCACCCACACCGCCGGTTTGGTGCTCGCTCAGTCGAACTATAACGCTTTTACCAATAATCCAAATGATCCTCTAATCGGCGGCAAAGATTATTACATCGGCAAAGCCTGGTGTTTTGGTACAATGACTTTACATCCAGTTCCAGCCGGCACCAATAATAATCCGACGATTGACCCGGGAATCAAGTGCGACGGTTCTGGCCTTAATAACCTGACCCAAACCGACACTATCACCGGCAATGTTATTTTCACGGCCCTGCAATCACGGCACGTTCCGAGTTATCGTTGCCCCGGTACCCTATAAATAGCTAAGTTTATTGCAAAGAGTTGTCTGCCTAATTTAGAAAAACAGACCGGCAACTCTCCTAAAAAACATGAACCGAATTACTAAAAGCCTCCTGGTCGTCGCGGCAACGCTCGTGGTTACTGGACTTTCCATTACTGCAACCAGGGCACTGCTCAGTGATACCGAATCTTCCACTGGCAATACCTTGGCGGCCGGAGCAATCGATTTAAAAATCGATAACGACAGTTATTATAACGGTGCTTTCAATCAAGGCACCTCTTGGCTCAAAAAATCTGATTTAGATGATGGCCAAGGCCCGGCTTCTGGCTCTTATTACTTCTTTGATTTCCATGATTTAAAGCCTGGTGATTACGGCGAAGACACCATCTCGATTGAGGTTGATGATAACGACGCCTGGGGTTGTATGGATCTGACGTTGACGCAAAATGATGATGTCAGTTCCACTGAGCCGGAATTAAAAGAAACCGGCGAGATATTGGACGTTCCAACAGATTCTTGGGACGGCGAGCTCGCCCAAAATATGAAACTCATTATCTGGGTTGATGACGGCGATAATGTCTTAGAAGAAGGTGAACGTCCGTTTTTTAATGATTCACTGTCTGCACTCATCGCTTTGCCAGACAAAAAACTGCCGATCGTGCTGGCTGATTCCACTGGCAATAAGTTTGAAACTACCGGTCCTTTGCTCGGCAAGAAGGTCTATTACATCGCTAAGGCCTGGTGCTTTGGAAATATGACGCTGGCGCCAGTGGCCTCCAATACCGGCGACCCAGCGACTAACCCAGGCTACACTTGCGACGGCAGTACCTCCGGTAACATCACCCAAACCGACAAAGTTATGGGCGATTTCTCCTTCAATGCAGTTCAGGCGCGCAACAATCAAGGTTTTACCTGCTATGGTCCGCCCACACCGAAAGCTGATCTCTCTTTGACCAAAACCGCTGATCCAGTAAACGTGATAGTCGGACAAAATACCACCTATACTATTCAGGTGAATAACAGCGGCCCAGCCAACGCGACCGGTGTCACTGTCTCTGATCTCCTGCCAGCTGGCGTGACTTGGATTTCTGATGATGGCGGCGGAACATATAACTCTGGCACTGGCATCTGGAATATTGGCGCGCTTGCCTCTGGCAGTACTGTAACTTTGCATATCACGGTTCAAGTTACCCAAGGCGGTACGATTATCAACACCGCCGAAGTCGCGACTTCTGATCAAATTGACCCTGATTCCACTCCTGGTAATCACATCGTCGGCGAAGATGATCAAGCATCAGCCAGCGTTGGCGCCACACTTTCGGCTGACTTATCTCTAGATAAAACCTTGAATCCGGCTTCTGTTGGCATCGGCGCCACGGCCACTGTTACTTTGACTGTTTCCAACGCCGGTCCTAATCCGGCAACTGGTGTCACGGTTAAAGATCTTTTGCCAACAGGCTTGACCTATGTTTCTGATGATAGCGGCGGCGCGTATGTTCCTGGCACCGGCATCTGGACTGTCGGAACTCTCTCAAATGGCAACAGTGCCACGATCCACATAATTGTGACCGTTACCCAACAAGGCGATATCCTCAACACCGCCGAAGTCTGGACTGCTATTGAACCTGATCCAGATTCCACCCCTGGCGACGGCAATATCAACCATGACGATTGGGACTCTGCCACTGTTCATGGCCTATTATCTGACCTAGAATTGGATAAAACGGTAAATGTTGACACTGCCCCCAAAGGATCGCTCGTTTTCTTTACCGTAACTATTACCAATAAAGGCCCAGACACTGCCGTCAACACCCAAGTAGACGACACTTTTCCGGCCGGACTACCTTATCTGTCGCACAGCGCCACTCATGGAACTTTCAACTCGGGCACTGGAATTTGGTCTATACCTAGTATCCCGGCCAACGGCATTGCCCGTTTGGATGTCACAGTTAATACTAGCGGCGATCCCGGTATCTTCACAAACATCGCTGAAGTACTGGCCGCCGGCCAACCAGATCCTGATTCCACACCCGGTAACGCCAGCACCACCGAAGACGACGACGATTCTGCCTCAGTCACGATCACGCCTCTATAACGCCTTGATAATCTGAAATTGATTTTAATGATTAATCCGCTTCCCCCGAGGCCTCGGGGGGAGGGACTAGTTATTAAGAAATGATCAGAAAATTGTCATCCCGAGCTTGTCGAGGGATCCCTTGTTAAAACGAAAAGCGATTCCTCGACTCCCCCCTCGACACTGCTCGGGGTACGCTCGGAATGACAATTCCCAGTTAGCCTAAACCTGCAACCGTGCCCAAAAAATTATCAATTTTTATCAAATTAATATACGCCCTATGTTTAACCGGCCTGATTAGCGTGGCAGTGTTATTGATTTTAACTTTGATCCCGGGCTTCGGCAGTTTTAAAGTGTTGGTCGTGCTCTCAGGTTCAATGGAACCGACAATAAAAACCGGTAGCATCATTATAATTAAAGCCGCTCCAGACTATAAAATTGACGACATCATTACTTTTAGCCAAAACCCAACCGACAAACGCGACATTTCCACCACCCACCGGATTGTCGGCATCGAAAATAACGGCTTCCAAACCAAAGGCGACGCTAACAACGCTCCTGACGGCAGTATCATTACCAAGAATCAAGTGCAAGGCAAAGTGATTATCAAAATCCCGTATCTTGGTTATGGAGTCGAAGCCGCCCGCCAACCAGCTGGCTTCGCCGCCATCGTCATCATCCCAGCGGCCATCATTATTGCCGGCGAGGTAAAAAAAATAGTCGTGGAGGTCAATAAAACTAAATTAAAAAAAGATAATCAGCAAGAATTGCCAAAATAATTCTCAATAATCAAAACAAGAAATTTGATTCGGTTTGAAAATTCAGTCATTGAAAATTGATTAGAAATTAGAAATTAAAAATTAGAAATTATTTCCGATCTGCCTTTACTTTGATGAAACATCGCCTAATAAAAATTTTGACGATATCGCTAACCGCCACCCTCCTCTGGCCCCTCGTTAAATTTGCTTACGCCTATTTTGATGACTTCGAAAACGCCAGCAGTGTGCTGGTCGCGACTGATACTTTAACTTTAAACTTAGAGGAAGAAAATAACTGCACTGAGCCCCTATTTCCTGGCCAATCATGCTCGAAAGTGCTTTCGGTGTCACCAGAAACAGCCGTGCCAACGCAATACTTGGTCCATAGCGGCGACTTAGCCGGACCGCTGTGCGATTATATCCAGCTGGTCGCCAACACTGAGGGCGGAGAGCCGGAGTACCAAGGACCGCTTCTGAGTTTTATCACTGCGCCCGCGCCGCTTCCAAACACTGCCATTTGGACATTTGATCTTTTTTTAGTTAGTGATGACCCAGCGCTCCAAGGCGCCACCTGCACCTTTAAACTGGCGTTCGCCGGCTGGCAAACCATTATCCCCCAGTTCGGCACCGGCGGCTTTAGCGACTTGGCAAGCGTCATCAATACCATCACTGCCGGTACAACTCAGGGATGCAATAATGTCGGGCCAGAACAAGCGCCTTCGATTGTTATCAACGAAATTATGTGGATGGGCTCGACGGTTGCGCCGGACGATCTCTGGCTGGAACTGCGAAATACGACCGATCAACCGATTGATATTGGCTTATGGACACTGGAAAACGCCACCCCAGCGGACAAATACGGCGTTCGCCGTTACCAGTTCCTGCCCACCACGATTATTCCGCCGGCTGGCCTCTTTGTAATCAGCCGTTACCATAACGACTCGCCTTTTTCGGCACTGCGCGAAAAACCAGATCTACAGCTCGGAAAATTATCGTTCGAAAAAATCAGTAATGACCCGGTGCGGCTGTTGAATCAAAACGGAGAAATAATTGACCAAGCTAAAGGCGATACTTGGCCGGCTGGAATTGATGAGACCGAAAAACATTCGATGCAACGCTGGTATCCGGCAGGCGACGGGCTGCTCTGGACTAATTGGGCGAGTTGCCTGGACGAAACCTGCAAGAACATTCTGTATTGGGACAGTGAAGACGGCAACTTCGGCACCCCAGGAACCGGTAATGCCTTTGGTCAGGGGTTTCTCGGCTGTGGAAATATCACTATTATTTCCACTGATGCCCAAAATAGCCAATCTAGCGCCCCGGCCACCCCGGAAGATCCGCCGCTTTTAGAAAACTCCGAAGAAAATTTAGGAATCATGATGATGGAGGAAAATTCAAGCGAAGAACCGGCGAGCGGGACAGCCTTGCTAGGCGAGCCTCTTATTTTAGAAAACACGTTAATTGATTCATTTGATACTGCGGATGATGAAACTGACGATTCTACTTCCGGCTCGACCGCCACTTTTGATATAACCCAGGATCCACCGCCAATTGATCCGCCGATTTTAAATCCGGTAACAGAAGAACAAACCAGCGTCGAAAGCACAGGCGTAGAATTACCGACAGAACCATCTATCTGACGGTTTGAAAATTGTAAATTGAAAATTGAAAATTAACGTCCCCCCTCCTCTTGCCTAAGCTCTAACCTTCTGCTAAAATAGACCCCAGAAGGTTTTTGCGTTTTTTGAAGTTTAAGTTTTTGAGTAGAACTTTCGCGTTTGGATGAGATACGAGGCAAAATCGAGTCGCGCCGCGAGCTGTACACGAAAGGTACAGCGAACAAGCGACGAGGTTTTAACGAAGTAGATCGCCAAACGCGAAAGTTCTAATTACCCTGCGGGTGTCGTATAATGGCTATTATACGTCCTTGCCAAGGATGAGACGGCGGTTCGATTCCGCTCACCCGCTCCACGCTCAGCGTGGATATTGCGACGCTTAGCGTCGCTCCAATTCAACCCTGCTTCAGAGCGAAGAATGGGCTACGAAACACAAAAACTATCCGCTCAACTGGCGGATTTTTGATTTAAAAAAAAACCATATGCGCGATTGGCATATGGGCTAATGAAAATCAATAGAGCTACTATCACGAGCACAAATTTCCGTCCCATCTTTCTACCTCCAAATAATCCCTAACCTTAGCGAATCAATCTTAAGCAATTGCCGCCGAAAAGTCAACTGAGTTGATTTATTTTACTATCCATCTGATTTCAAGTATAATTACATTACTAATTGCCCACAAATCAAAATATGGCTGATACTGTAAATAATCAAATAAATTTTGTTGACATGCACGTCGCCTATTTTTGCATGGAAATCGGCCTGGCCGCGGAAATCCCAACCTATGCCGGCGGCTTGGGCGTTTTAAGCGGCGACATGCTACGCAGTTCTGCTGATATGGAACTGCCGATGATCGGACTCACCCTACTCTACAAAAAAGGCTATTTTAAACAGACGCTGGATGGAAGTGGAAATCAAATAGAAGCAGAAATGGTTTGGAATCCGGCTGACTATCTGGAGCTTTTACCGACGCGCGTTTCGGTAACCGTGGAAAGCCGGCCGGTGATAATCCAGGTCTGGCTCCATCGCTTGATGGGCGTGACTGGACACATCAATCCGGTAATTTTTTTGGACACCGATGTTCCGGAAAACAGTATCTGGGATCGCGATATCACGCAAATTTTGTACGGCGGCGATGCCAAATACCGCTTGGCGCAGGAAATCGTGCTCGGTATCGGCGGAGTGCGCGTTTTGCAAGAACTGGGCTGCGGAAAAATCCAAAAATACCACATGAACGAGGGACACTCCGCGCTGTTGGTTTTGGAACTCTTCCGCTATTTTGCCGCGCAAGGCCACGGCAATCCCAGCCGCGCCGTCCACAACCACTGCGTTTTTACCACCCATACGCCGGTCGCTTCCAGTATGGACCAGTTTGAACAATCATTCGCCGAGACTATGATCGGCCGCCAGATTCCGGCACAATTGCGCTCGGAAATTTTTGTAGACGGAGTTTTAAACATGACGCGGCTTGGTCTGGAGTTCAGCGCTTTCTTAAACGGCGTCGCCAAAAAACACAGCGAAATTTCCCGCCAGATGTTTCCCGGGTATCGCATCGAATCAATCACCAACGGCATCCATTCGTCGTTTTGGGCGGCAGAGCCTTTTAAAAAATTGTTTGATCACTACCTGCCTGGCTGGGCCGCCGATCCTTACAGCATCCGTTACGTTTTAAGCATCCCAGGCCAGGAAATTTGGGAGGCCCATCAGGAGGCCAAAGCGGCGTTGATCGCGCAGGTAAATAAAGAATATGGCCAAGAAATGGATCTGGACACGTTTACTCTTGGTTTTGCCCGGCGCGCCACCGCTTACAAACGCGGCGACCTCCTGTTTTCTGATCCACAGCGGCTCAAGCGCATCGCTAAAAACTGCCGCGGCCTGCAGATTATTTATGCCGGCAAAGCGCACCCTCAGGATTTCGCCGGTAAAGAGCTGATAAAAAAAATAATCGAAAATATGCACCTCGTCGCGCCGGAAATCAAAGTTGTTTACTTGGCTGATTATGATATGAAGCTAGCGTCACTCTTAGTGGCTGGGGTGGACTTATGGCTTAACACGCCAGTGCGGCCGCAAGAGGCTTCTGGCACTTCTGGGATGAAGGCGGCGATAAATGGGGTGCCGCATTTCTCGGTTTTGGACGGCTGGTGGATTGAGGGGCATATCGAAAACGTTACCGGCTGGAGCATCGGGCCAATGCCGGACAAGGTTAGCGAACGCGCCGCGGATATTGATGTCGAGGATATCGAGGATATGTACAGCAAACTGGAATATGTGATTCTTCCCCACTTCTACGAACAGCGCGATGAGTGGATTAAAACTATGCGCCATTCGATCGCCGTCAACGGCTCGTTCTTTAACACTCACCGGATGGTCCAGCAGTACGTCCTGAACGCGTATTTTCAGTAAGCCTCTGACTGTCCGAGAGTGTCAAATGATGCGATTTGTCATCCCGAGCTTGTCGAGGGATCCCTTATTTAAGCCACTATTGCACAAAGGGATTCCACCCAAAGGGTGATCAGCCTCTGGCTGGCCTCGCTAACGCTCGGAATGACAGTTCTCGGACAGTCTGGCTGGGAGAGGTTTAATTAAACATCATTCCTGCGCCGAGCAGAATTTTTTTATTTTGAGGGAAAAAAAGAAGACCAGAGAAAGAACGATGCAAAAAAATTTTCGTTCGATCAATGGCCTTCAAGGCATACACCAACTTTTTACTCTAATAGAGTATGAGTTGGCTTATCCTCTTTTGTAAGCAAACCTTTTTTTATGAGATCTTGAAAGGTCTGCTCGGTTAAAACTTTTAACTTTATCCCGCGACTCTTGTTGGCAACCGCATACCTTGCGAGATAGCCAGTGTCGCGATACGACATGACCATAAAGGTCTCGAAATCATCAGCTTTGTCGTAGGACATATCAACCTCTAAATCTTTTCCATTAAGATATACTTTCCCCGGCATTTGGCCAGAAGTAATGAGCTTTACTAGCACCTCCTTCTCACACTCATTGAGAGTGAGATATTGTGCGTCCATCACCTGGAAAATCGCTGAACTCACAACCTCCCGCTCCCACCATTTTTGGGAGTGCCAATTTAGAGCGAGCTCGTGATTGAAGCTTAAGTTAAATTCGTGAAGCAGTGTGAGCATTCTGCCCACTTTTTGCAAATCCGGCGCTGGAATAGTCTCATCCGGTATAACTTGTGCGTCTGCTCGTACGATCTTGACCTGAAATATATTTGGAATTGCGGACAGTAACTTGATGTCAGTATTTTCCTCAATCACCGGACCAAGAAAAATGAAAGCATCAAAAAATAAAATAGCTAGTAATATAACACAACCGATAAAAACTTGCTTTACCCTTTTCATCTTTTTCTCCTTCTAAATTGAATTACTGCCCTGTAACAAATACAGCGCAAAGATCCGAACTATTTCTTCGACTCAACCAGCAACCCTTTTTTCTTCAATCCTTTTTGAACTTCCTTCTGAATTTGCGGCAAATCGCCTATGACCTTGTATGCGCCCATATAATCAATATCCGCAAACGAGGTCAAAAAGACCTCAAACTCTTCGCGTAATTCATCGGCGGTAAGGGTTGAGACGTCTCGCTCAGAAAAACCCTGAGCTACCCCTTCTATGTGCTTACTCCGAGGAATAACTTTTGGATCAGTTGTCATCGCAACGACTTGGTCCCACTCCGGGGCATTCAGATTTCTGTAAGCTTCTGCCAACACATTAAAAATCGCAAACGACTTTATGTGCTGGGTCTGCCTCTCCGCTGATCCAAATTCCAGCGACTGTTCGGCCGCAAAGCTATCGTTGTGCTCTAGTATTAACTTTTGTACAACCTCACTCTTATCCAAAGACTTCGCGTCAACCAGAAGGCCTTTTCTGGCCAAATCTTGCCAAGTCTGATCTTCCAGAATTCCGGCGCGCTGCAAAATTCGATCTCGCTCTTTCCCTTTCTTTGGAATGAAGGGGACGGGCGCTGAATCAAAAAAAGCATGAAATTGTTCATACAGATTTTCCTGTGGCGCTAGACCCGGACGAGAAGGATAGGGAATAACCCCTTGATTTATTTTTGCGAACAGTTCGTCTCTCTGTATGCTATCTAATTCAGCATACGCCCCTATGATTTCATTCATAATTGTCCAGGATTTCAGGTGCTGCAGTGAAGGGGCATCTGACCCAAACTGTAGCCGCTCTTCAGCAGCGTAAACAGAATTATATTCTGCCATCAACCCCGAAATCCGTTCAATTTCAGACAAATGCACAACCTTCTCTTGCACCGGCTCTTTAGTATAGTACTTGACCAGACCATAAATAAGTCCGATGCAGAACAGAACTACAAATAAAATAACAACACTAAACACCACTACCTTTTCCCGATTTTCGGTCATTTTTCGTACCTCCATTTTTTAGACTCAAGTTGTCAAACAACTGACAAACAGTGTAAATAAAACAAAAAAATCCATGTCAATATACTATAACATTTTTACTATTTTGTCAAGTTTGACGTAATAATTCAATAGCTTGGAAATACTTTTTACTACTCAAGGTATCAAGCCGTAGGCGGTTTCGCGCAATCAATAAAATTTTAGCGCAGATATTGCCGGAATTTGGTTCGGGGTTGACCCCGTTAGAAACATCCGTCCCCTGCTAGTTTCTAACGGGGTTGACATCATTTCTAAAAAAAAATATACTACTTTGCAGTAGTAATGGTATTGATGGTATCATGCCGTCGCTACCAGCCACGTCGCTCGCGAGCGACGTGGCACTTTTTTTGGCGACATTTTTGAGCCTTGTTACAATTCCTGCCGTAAATACTGTAACGCACCGTGCAAACCGGCCAGCCCGCCTAAACGCGCGCGCATCACCGGGGGTACTGCCGGAAAAATATGATTCAATTTTTGCAACTCGCTACGAACTATTTTTAAATCAATTGCCTCGTGCTCGATCAGCCCGCCGCCTAAAACAATCACCTCCGGCGACCAATGGACCAGCGTATTATATAAACCGTATGCCAGCCAGCGCCCTGCTTCGGCCCACACCGCCTTGTCAGTAATCAGCTCCGGAGTTTTTTGAAAGCGTTGCGTCAGCCCAGAACCAGATACCCGGCTTTCCAAAAATATTGGCCGTATATTCCCACCATGACCATTTGACTCGAGCCCGATGATTTGATGCCCTGGCTCAAACCCGAAGCTGTGCGCGTCAATCTTGCCGTCCACGATCCGCGCTCCGCCGACGCCGGTGCTGACGGTGTAATAAGCAACAATTTTATAATCCTGCCCGGCACCGGACAAGGCCTCCCCCAATCCGGCCAAAGCGGCGTCATTTTCGATAAAAACCTTTCCTCTGGTCAGCCGCTTTAATGTAGCGGCCAAAGGCTGATTTTGCCAGAGCGGCAGATGCGGCGCTCCAATGACTTTAGTCTTTGCCAAATTTAAAGGCCCGGCAATCCCGCCGGCAATCGCCTCTGGCTTGGTGCCGCCCAATAATTCGCCGGCCACACGTTTAAATTGAGCCATGCCGATCTTAAAATCCGATGGCGTGGACACTATTTTTGCGGCATCAATTTTGCGGCCATCAGGCGAAACAGCCAGCCGCATTTTTGTGCCGCCGATGTCGAAAAGTAAATACATAAACAGTGTCTGTATTGTACCACAACAAAAATACTCCACCAAATCGGTGGAGTATTTCTTAAATGTTTTAAGTGATTAATCTACTTTACGCTCGCCAACATCGGATCGATAATCTGTTTAAAGGATTCTATCGGGTAAGCGCCTGCTAGCGGAGTGGTTTTGCCGTCCGGGCCGATGATTACGTTAAATGGAGTGCCTTGGGCACCGGCAGTAATAGCATCCTGATATTGAGCCTTAACCCCCTCAGTATACTTGCCGCTGTCCCAACATTCCTGGAACTTGGCCTTGTCCACGCCCACGCTAGCCGCTAAATCCGGCACGGTCTTAAGATCTAACCCATCATTACCTGGGGAAACTTCATAAATTTTATCGGTAAATTTCCAAAAAGCGTCGTTGCCGCCTAAATCGGCCACGCATTCTGCGGCCTCGGCCTCTTTTAAGGCCTGCGTATGTAAGGAAAGTAAAGGAAAATGACGATAAACCCAAGTAACCTTATCGCCGTAATCGGTTTTCAACTGCTTCATGGTTTCGTGAAATCGTTTGCAGAACGGACATTCAAAGTCAGAGTACTCCACAATCTTTACCGGCGCGTCTAATGGCCCGCGCAAATGGTCTTTCTCCGTCACCGCAGCCATTGTAACATCTTGCGGTTGGCCGTCTGGTACTGCCGGCTCTGTAGGATCACCGCTCGGAGTTGGTTGCGTGCCGGCCGTATCCCCGCCGTTTGATTCGCCGCCGCGGATCATCACCACGCCAAAAGCGACTAAGCCAAAGATCGCCAGCCCGGTTACTAAACCAAGAACAAAGGAGATCTTCGGAGATAGGGACGATTGTTTTTGTTCATCAGCCATAATATTTTTGAAAAGCTAGACCGCGAAGGCAACACCAGGGCGCGCCGTCGGCCAAAAAACTCAAAAGTCGGGAACCGGAGTTTCAACCTTTGAATTTCGCCTATTTACTTAAAAACTGTTTTACTACCTCCATTTCGTTTAGATAATATAGCAAACTTTAAACGATTGATCAAGTTGACGAGCCTAGTCTAAATATGCTATTCTCGAAAGGAGAAAAAACTCTGAAAATTTGATTAATTATGCCGCGGTGGCGGAATTGGGGTAAACCACATGGGGTTCACCCCTGATTCTTTAACCATCATTCTGACGGCAAAATAATTCTAAGTAAAAAATATATATGCCGCGGTGGCGGAATTGGCATACGCGCTAGACTTAAAATCTAGTGGCCTTACGGCCTTGTGGGTTCAAGTCCCACCCGCGGTACCACGCTCAGCGTGGTAATTAGGACGCTAAGCGTCCTACCACTTTAACTTGTATTATATAGCTAACGCTAAGCGTCCTACCACTTTAACTTGTACAGCTTATAGCAACGTATGGCCTACTATGTCTACATACTTTACAGCCTAAAAGATAGCCAGTTATATATTGGCCAAACTCCCGACCTAAAACGTCGAATAAAAAAACACAATGATGGTTATGTAGTAGCAACGGCTTTGTTGAATAAATGAATCAATTTATCCTTTATTTTAAGCCACATTTTACTCATTTCTCTATTTTTTACTCTTTTTTGTCCGTCTAAAAACCCATATCTAGAGCCATAAAATGATTTATTC
>Ga0209212_1006437_pt1 | contig 13435 bp, 11 predicted proteins | sample RifGroC2_FD_183996 | JGI IMG/M metagenome (GOLD analysis project Ga0209212, IMG submission 183996) | Groundwater microbial communities from Rifle, Colorado, USA - Groundwater C2 (SPAdes) (version 2) | ecosystem: Environmental > Aquatic > Deep subsurface > Groundwater | place: Rifle, Colorado... | reverse complement strand
CGGTGGCAGCCGTAATTATAAAACACCAGCCCGGCGTCCGCTGCTGCGGCCGCCGCGCTGGTCTTTTCTGTTAATGTATTGCAGCCACCGGGGGAGGTAAAGGGAAATGGAATCGGATGCGGGATTGACGGATTTACAGGCTGTAGAAAATCATGGTCAGAGTTACTGAAAAGTTTATTAACCCATGCAACATGATATTTACTGAAAGATTCTGGTGTTTTTCATAAATCCAACCCAGAAACATACCGAATACGATTGCTGGGATGGCCGCTGCCCCTATGTGCTCAAGGCCGAAAACGAGCGATGAAATTATAAGTGAAGCTGCGACACTCAATTTACCCCTTAAGGAAACATATAACAGGCGACGAGTCAAAATCTCTTCTTCGATTGGTATCAGTACGCAGGTGGAGAATAAATAAATGATGAATTTAACTGGAGAGCCAATAAGAACATCGCGGAGGTAGTTCTTTTGAGCCAATTTCTCGGCCATTGATCTGGCATAATGCTGGTCAAATGAATCCATTGTAAGAAAACCCAGTTTCATAAATATCATGGCTGCTAAAGATAAGGTCCCTATGAGAGCTCCTGCAGCCAAAGCGTAGATCAAGAAGTATTTGGCTGTTAGCTTTAAGCTTGCTTCGCTGCCAGTGTTAAAATCTGAACGGATAGATTTTATACTGATGCCCAATGTCGATAAAGCCCACACGGCCGCAATGGCAAGGATGCCGCCCTGGATCAGGCGGATAACCTCATTGTGCGCAATAGCTTCTATGGGAAGCTGGGTGATTTTAATGTATATTAACGAAAAAAAGACCACGATAATCCCAGAAGACAGCCAAACCCCGAATAACTTCCCAAGGGATAGCGAGTTTTTATTCTTAATCGTTTCAGTTATCATAATTCTACGCGCATGTTTCCTGATTATATGTCATGCCATAATGAGTCTCAGTCCCGCCCGTCGTCAGTATAAATATGCCGCTGGCTACAAGCAGGCTTTCTTTTTTGTTCGTGGGCATAGTGTTGCTAAAAGGCCTTGTTCAGGATCACAAAGAAATTCATCAACGAGTGAAGCACGATATTCGCGAAAATCCGTTTGTGCTTCTCGTACATATAGTAAGTCAGCAGATTTCCGGTGAAGACCAGTAGTACCGTTGTCCTTGGGTGAATCAGAGCGAACAGCAGTGAGCAGAGAATTATCGCCTTGAGGGCGGGCATTTCATGCCGCACTCCGGTGTATAAAAGCCTTTTATAGAACAACTCTTCGGCGACCGGAGTGAGGACACAGGTCAGGAATAAAAAACCTGAAAAGCCGGGTATTCCCCAATTAAGCGCATTGTTTATCAACGTGGAGGATTTGTCTTGCGGGAGGTTCCATGGATAGCCGGTGAGGTTCAGCAAAAAGACCAGTATGAGGCAGCCAGCAAAATAGAGCGCCCCCAAAGTAATATCGCGTTTGTAATTGGCGGACCAGTCACGCCAGGTTTTTATAAAATTAACTCCGAGTCTTTTCAGGATCAGGAAAGATGCCAGGAGTAGTATGACTGCCTGCGGCGCGGCGGCATAGAAAAACTCCGAAGCGCTGCCTGCGAGCACATATTGCTGTAAGTTGAATTTCAGGAGGAGAACCAGCAGAGTTGCCTGTATGGCCACGAAAAGTGCGACCCAATAGGAGGATTTAAGAAAGGTAACGCCCTCAAATCCATTCTTCAGTTGCTCTGCCATATTCATATTGTATCCAAATCCTTAAGCTTTATGAATCCTTGTGTTGTACAAAACCGCAGTTCACGCCGGAGTAACCGCAGTCTCCTGAAAACCCGAGGAAAACCTGCAAATATTGAAAAATATCGGTTCGAACTTATAGGCGGGAAGAAAATAAAATTAAACTTAATCTTCCGGTGGAGAAACTGCGGGCGCTAAACGCTCAAGCGGACTTGAATTCCGCCAAATTTCTCGGGGGAAGAATTTGGCGGTTTTAGGGATGAAGTTATAGCCTACTTTGCACAACATCCCGAGGTAACATTATAAGTTCCACGCCCCCGCCCATCCTGGTCGAAAAGGAAGGTCGATCTTATCCGCGAGGTGCCGCACGGTCGGCCACGCCGCGCGGCCGCCCATTAGATGTCGCTTATTTATTTTTATCTATATACTTTTCGCCTAGGCATACACTTCCCTGGATCAGCACGAAACTTATTATTAGATACATGCCGTTGCCCATGATGCCCTCTGGCTTAATACCGGAAAACCAGTACCGGCTAAAAAAATAGAACAAAATCACGCCAAAACCGCCAGCGATGGATCGTCCCTTATTTTCTTTTAAATTGCTCATTATTTGTTGCCTCCGTAAAGTCTATCCGCAATTAACTCCCCGGGGGTGTGCCCCGGGGAGTCGAACTCATAAATCAAATCACTTCCGTTTCCCATTGCGTGCAATAGGTCACGTCGTGACATTCCGAAGTGTTATTGCATATAAGATGACAGACTGGGGCACCGATTGAGCAAACAGGCGAACCGCCAGTAACGGCAACACAGGTAATGGCCCCGGCATCACAGATGTTATTGCATGTCTGTTTGGGGATACAAACTTGCTGAGTGCCCCAAGACACGCAGTAAGGGTTTCCGCCTTTCTCTTGGCCCAAGGAAGCTTGCATTATTGCGGTGCCCAGTGATTCATTCTTCTGAAAAGCATACCTGTTTGTGCTGTTGTACACAAACCCATACTTTTCTTTTATCGTACCCTGCGCGAGGAGGTGCTTAAAGTTGTTTCCCAAGTTATCTAGGCGATTCTTGTTGCAATAACTTATTGCCGTTTTAATTGACGAATTCAGGCGGCTGTTCAGCCCTTTCAGTTCTTCTTTGGACATTGAAGATATATCTGAGACAGCGTTTGCTACGCGCGTGGGTTCAGGCACGGAGGGTAAGTCGCTTCCCTCGCTTTTGCTGGGCAGGGTGCATTCTTCCCAGCATGTTATAGTGCCTTTGTCATTACGGGAACATACGTGATGGCATACGAGCCCGCTTTTCTCCTGTGCGAGTTTAATCGCTTCCTTGAAAGTCATTGTGTCGGTAGCCCTGCCATCGAAGTTTATCTGCAGACCTTCTGCGCTGGCGGCAGAGGCCGCCGACATTACCGCGAAGACCGCTAACAGTATGCTGCTATTTTTCATAATTTTCCTTTACCTACCCTTTTGAGTTTTTGCCTACACCCTTGTATAAAGCAATTTTTATGCCAAAATCGGGAAATTGGCCGAAATGGGTGTATTATTCTTGTGTTCTCGTCGGAGAATATTCTTTCACCGGAGATTGTGACAGCTTGTCCTATACTGTGTGCAAGCTGCATTAAGTCCTGTTTTAGAACCTTCTGGTATTTATATAGGACGGCATGGTTGGCGTTTGCTACAATATTGGATAGCAGGCCAGCTAGTATCGAGGGGGCTTTAAATGGGTAAACTAAATATTCTTGTGGTAGAAGACAACGCGTTGGCACGCGAAGTTATGGCGGAAAACCTGGCCGGCCATGCGGTGGATTTTGCCGGGGATAAAGCCACGGCTGAGCGCAAGCTTAAGGCCGGGCATTACGATATCTGCTTTATAGATCTTCTGTTGGGCGAGAATGATGATTATTCCGGGCTGAAACTTATTCCTTTGGCGGTTTCAAAAAAGATCTACTCAGTGGTGATGTCCAGTTGCGACACTGAGGAAACCATCGGCCGGGCTTACGCGCTTGGCTGTAAAGAGTTCTATGTAAAGGGAAACGAGCAGCATAATATAGCGGCCATTATAGCCCGGTATCTGCGCGGCGACGGCGGCAAGGAAGCGCAGGAAGTCTTCTCCGAAGTGTTTATCACCAATGATCCCGCTACACGCTCGCTGGTGACCGAGGCGTTAAAATACTCGGCCACGGAGCTGCCGTTGATGCTACTCGGGCCTTCCGGCACCGGCAAGACAACCCTCGCGCAGCTATTACACGGGCATTCAGGACGTGATGGAGACTTTGTAGCGATAAACTGCGCGGCCTATACCGAGGAACTATTGGAATCGGAACTGTTCGGCTACAAGAGAGGCTCGTTCACTGGCGCGCATGAGAACCGCAAAGGCAAACTGGCGCAGGCGGACAAGGGAACGCTCTTTCTGGACGAAATAGGCGCCATGAGCCAGAATATGCAGGTGAAGCTGCTTAAGGCCATTGAGGAAAAGTCGTTTTACCCGCTTGGGGCGGACAAGCCCGAGTATTCCGACTTCCGCGTGATAAGCGCCACGCTGGAAGATGTGCAGAAGCTGCTGGCCGGGAATCAATTGCGTTTCGATTTTTTCCAGCGCGTCCACGGCATGACAATAGCTCTCAAGCCGCTCGCCCAGAGGAAGTGCGACATACTGCCGCTAATGCAGGCTTTTACAAAAGGAAAGAAGCGCCTGGCCTTCGAGCCGGACGCCAAGGAATACCTGCTGGCGCACAACTGGCCGGGAAATACCAGGGAACTGAAGCGGTTTGTAGAACTTGTAGGCGTGGGCACTCAAGGGTCAGTTGCCCTTGAGACGGTGAAGCGGCACATTACGCCGGCCGCGGCTCCTGTGAAGAATACCGCGGATACGGCCATAACGCAGGAGCAGTATGACTATGCTCTGGCGCACGGCCTTGCCGGCGCGGCGGATCAATTCGCGCTCGGCATCATAAACCGGAACCTGAGCGCGAACAACGGAAAGAAAGCCGCCTCCCTCTCCCAGCTTAAGATATCGAAATGTCTTTTATATGCCGCGCTTGCTAAGGCGCGCAAGGCGGAGGGGAAATAACCATGGCCGATCTTGAGAAAATATACCACAACCTTAAATCAAAGGCTATCGGGCTTAAAAGCGCGTCTGAAATGCTGCCCAAATGTGCTCCAGAAAAACTGGACAGGGTTATAACTCTAATGCGCGAGGCTGCGCGGGATATCGAGAGGCTTCTGGCGGAGTTGGAAACGGAACAGAAATCTTAGGCAAACTTCCGGAGTTATCGCCTTCGTCGGTGGGCGAGCGCAAGATCTTTCCGATACTGGGCCACTGACCGGCGTGAAAGTTCAACCCCGTGGCGCATTTTAAGTTCGGCACGCAGGGCTTCATCGTTTAGCTCGGGGTTTTCTACGGCTAATGTGTAGATCTTGTCCAGATTTATCTTTTTCGCGCTGGGCAACAGCAGGCTCATCGCCGCTTCGGTGCCCCAGGGCAGTTGTATCGACTTGTTAGAGACAAGCCTGTTTAGCACGCTGAGATCTACTCCCAGCTCCTTTGCCAACGTCTTCTGTAAATACGGGCGGCGCTGCTCCGGCTCTCCGCTCACCAGGTAATCGGCTTGCGCTCCTATAAGTATTTCAAGAGCCCGATAAAGTGTTGTTTTGCGTTTATCGGCGAACTCCATCTTTTTAAGAACCTTCTCGATCCCCGCACGTTCCGGGTCCGGCAGGCCGCTAAGCAGCGCTGAAAGTTTTTCTCCGTCCACCTTGTAGCAGCCTTTCCAGACCTCACGGTGGAAGAACGCTAAAACAGGCCTGCCGTTTTCAATTTCAATCCCGGCCACCGCGCTGAAAACCTTGGTTGCGGGTGCGTCGGTGGCACCCTCGAACTGGGCTTGTATAAAAGCCCGGTCTACAAAATCCCTTAGCCGGGCTGCATCATCAACCGTAATGTCGCATTCTTCGGCACGTTCAACATCACCCATTGAAGCGTCCCTGAGGAAACAATTTTCAAATCTTTCTTGCCCGATCTTCTGCATCAAGCCCACCAGGTCGCCCTTGCCGTCGGACAGTTCAGGCAGATCGCCGCACGAAAGCTTTAGACCATAACCGGCATAACGTCTGGTGGCGTAACGTGCGGATGGGAACTCGGACAGGGTTATTGCGCCGGAAGCTTTGAGCAGGTCAAAGAACCGGCCGCTTTCCAATTCTTTTAATAGTATCTCAAACTCTTCTTCAGGCATTTGGGCCATCTGCGCCATCTTAAGAGCGCCCATCATTGCCGTTGAAGTCTTCGCCTTGGAAGAAGCGTTGATCCTAAACTTCATTTGTTTTACCCCACGGCGGCTCTTTAGTGATTACTTTTAGCCAGGGCAGATGTGCGAATTTTTCCGGCGGATGTGCGGTGGCAAGGCAGATATTGCTAAAACCTTTCTCTTTCAGTTCAACAGCTATGCTCTCGCCTTTTATCTTCTCGCCGAGATCGGAGTCTATGTAAAGGGGAATGTCTTTTGGAAAATTATCCAGCATGGATAAAAACTCAGCCGGGTCAGTGAAGGCCTGCAAGTCAACGCCGTGCTCCTCGGCGGACATTTCCCAAGTCATATGCGTGAGCGCGTCGTCGTCCAGTAACACCGCTCGTACGGGCGCGGGGGAAACACTGAAGGAAATCGGCAGGGAATCGGCCAGTCCTTTCGGTATCATCCCGACCTTAAGGCGGGCGCATTCTTCTGTTATCCGGAGCTCTTCGCTTCGGCCAGTAACTAGTGTTGTTTGGGGGCAAAGGCCTAGTTCCAAAGCCAGGCTTAAGCCGGTTTCTTTAAATCCTGAAAGTTCATAATCAAAAAGGCAAACGGCGCCGCCGACTTTTGCCGGATTTGTTTTGACCCAAGAGCGCAATTCGTCCGGCTTGCTGAAATATGATACTTCAATATTGTGTTCCTTAACGCGGGTGGTTTCAAAACGGCTTCGCCAAATCTCGTGAACCCCAATATCATCGTCGAGCACAAGAACAGAATGACCGGCGGCGAGATCTAGTTCTTTTGCAAAATAATCAGGGGCTTCGGCCTTGGGCAGTTTTATTGAAACAGCAGTTCCTTTGCCCGGGTCGGAAGTAATATTCAGGCTGCCGCCCCAGCTTTCGGCAGTGGTTCTGGCATGGTACAGTCCCAGGCCGGAGCCGCCGGCTTTGCCGTACGTTTCGCCTCTTTGACCGAGCTTCGCCAGAATTTCAGGCGGGATGCCTTTACCAGTGTCTGATACTGTTAAAATAATGCGCTGGTCTTCCTTGGTTAACCTCACCTTTACGGCACCTTTCTCGCCCAACGCCTCTACGGCATTATTTATTAAGTTGGAGAGCATGCGCCGGAACTCCACAGGCTGAACCTTGGCGAACAGTCCATAAGATTCAGGCGTTAATTCAAAATCAATACTCACGCCTAGTTTTGATTCGTATTGCAGGTGTTTCTCTGTGATAATCGGATCTATTAAGCTTGAAAGTAAATTGATGTTCAAAGGTGTAGCGCCATTGCCGCCGTCGGCTGAGACCTCCTCTGGCTGGCGGTTCTTTTCCAGCAGGCCGTTAGCAACGTCGCGTATGCGGTTTACCGCATGGCGCACAATGACGCGCTGCTTCTCCGGGAGCTGCGCCATATCTTTAAGCGCCGCATCCAGAGCAAATACCGGGGAACGGATATCGTGAGCAACCTGGGCGGCCAGGTTTGCTTTAGATTCATTTATTCCGGATTCAAGGAATAAAGCGTATCCACGCAACATTCTTTTTCGTTCGTAGTACCCGGCGGTGATTGAAAGTATAACAAGGAATAGCCATGAAGCGAGCGCCGCCGGGAGCGGCGTCCATCTGTTGAAGTAAAACTCTATATTGCCGGCCTTTATGCTTTTGCTCTCGTCGAAGAATATTCCAACCTTCGCCGCCTGATATAGAAGGCGGTTGGGTCGGCCCAGCTCTTCCGGCACGGCAAAGCCGGCTGCGGGGCTTTGAGGTTTCCAGACAAAACCGACAAAATCCATGGAGACCGGCCGGGCCATATCTAGTAATATCTGGCGGTTGTCGCCCGCCATTAACGGCGTTCTGAAAGCCTCGGAAAACTGCTCAGCCAGCCTTTGCTTTGAGCGCGAGGAGAATACCATGACGAGGCCGGTTAGGACGAGCAGAATAATACAGTCAAAAGCGATTATTCTGCGTGTTAACCTGGCAATGGATTCATTTATATTGCGGTTCATTTTCTATCCGTAGAAATGCGGGACGGAAGCGTCTAAATTAACTGCACTACCATTAAACATTTCCAGCCGTTTCATTGTATCCATATCGGCTTGAAATCTCCCAAACTGCGGCTTTAGCAGCTTGTCGGAATGGGCCTGCACAAAACATAGCGGGACTTCAGGGAAAATAGAGTCAAGAGTGTTAAGCTGAGTAAAACTCGCATCAGCTATTGAAACGCTCTCTGGTTCTAACCGTGACCCTGCCACGGACCCGGCTACAAAGTGTGTCCGCAAATATTTCATGCTTTCCGCCGTCTGCGCCTGCCAGAAATGCCAGCGAGGATTTGTCGGGCCACAAGATAACTCTCCCGGATTAGGCGTTGCTCCGCCCAGGAACACCGTGACTGAATTCCGCATGCATTCGATGAGCGCATGAATTACCGCGCTCTCCAATGTTTTTTCAACCCCATAGCCTTTAACGAAACCTTTGACCGCGCATGCGGGATCAAGGCTGGAAACAAAGACTCCCGCGACCTTGGCGTCGAGTGACGGAGTAAATTCTAAAATAGTTATTTCGAGCCTGTTTTTTTGCAACATCTTGAAAAAAGGTTTTATAGGGAATGATGTGCCAAGTGCCTCCTGGCCAAGAACACGCACCCCGCGTCGACAATAATGATGGCACAAAACCCTGTCGATGCCTAACAGTTCGGAATATGCCCTTTCCTTGGCTCCAGACAAATCAGGATAGGCCGCTGTTGCCCAGCAATCCCTAAGTCCGTATGTTGCGGCCCGCTCCAATGCTTCAGCAGCGGCTTTCGCGAAGGCGAGATCCTCAACTGCGTCGATTCCACGGCCTATATATGTTTTCCCGCCTGCCGCGATCTTAACCTGGTAATCAAAATAACCAGGCAGCCATTCATCTACCCAGGTTACCCGTGTTACTTCAAGGTTCAACCTTGAAGAATTCTCAATAGTCCACTCAACTATTGATGAATTCGCCATATTTGATTGCTGGCATGGTATTTTGAAAATGAAAACTGCCACGGCTTGCGCACAATAGCGCTGTATGACTCTATAGCGACAGGGAACACTTTTGCGTTCAGTATGGTTTTATAATGCAGGTACTGAAGCATCTCAATCCTTTCCTTTTTTGACTCAGTCGAAAGGTATTTGTCCAGCCATTTCTTTTTGTCCGATTCTTTAATTTCAAAGAAGTTCATGCTGAAATAGTAAAAGATGAACCCCACATCTTCCTGAAAGCCTGTGTCCCCTCTAAATAAGTAAAAATCCGGCGCGTCCCACTTTTGCTTTTTGCTGTCCGTAAAATCAGGGATAGAATTTGTCCAGATAAATTTACCTTTAGGAAAGTGTTTCTCCAGCGTCGCGTCCTCAGCACCGAAGTAATTCCAGCAGGTGAATGGCTTATCGAATACCTCGGCATCTTTTACCGCATTGAACTTCTTGTTGAGTTCCGAAAGCTGTTCGGGGGAGAGTCCGCCTTCTCCGAAAACAGGGATTAGCTGCTCAACCGCTCCATAGCCGGGGCGGACCGAGTAACGAGCCAAGAACAGGGCCTTAAGTTTTTTAGCTATAGCAATGCGTTCTGTCTCGGAGAAGCGCTTCAACCCCCGTTCAGTAAACACCAGCGCATTAAGGTTTAAGGGGAGAGATTGATGGAGCACTACCTCTTTATGTTCATGGGCATATTTAATCTTTTCCCAGTCAGAGGAATCTTTTGTGGTTAGATGATCGACCTCACCGGCTGTGAACAGTTTCAAAGAATCAACAGAATCGCCATCCTTCGGCACAACAAAGCCCCAATCCTGGGGGATCTTGTCCGAATAATGAAAATGCCGGGGATTCGCGGCAAATTCGATATGCCCATTCACATCATCTTTTGAGACGTAATATGGCCCACTTGTATTTCTGTATTCGGTGATTTTAAGGGTTTTCGGGTCAATGGCTTTTGCCGGGATAACAGCAAAATCCATTGCGGCTAACATGGGAAAAAGGAATATCTTCCTTTCTTTGAACTTCAAGACAAACTCTGATCCGTCGGATGATACGCTCATCCCCGGGCATACGTCGTTTAAATTGTGTAATTCGACACCGGGGCACAGCATTCGCTTTAAGTCTCCATGCGTGTTGCCGCCTATCATGAAAAGGCGCTTAAATGACTTCGCCACGTCATTTGCGTCGATTTTGTCACCGTCAATGGTTTGCAGGCCGGGCCGTATTTTAAAATGAGCTTCAGTGCCTATCCATTGGAACTTTTCGGCAATGGCGGAAACCAATTCACCATTTAGAGAGTACTCCACGAGAGGGCTATAAATATTCTGAAGAAAGAAATAATGGGAAGCGTAAGGAATCTTTACAGGGTCATAATCAGATGCGGGCCGCCGATGAGGGAATGCCACGCGAAAAATATTCTTTTCCATTGCGGTGTTCCTTGTTTTTGCAAAACATTTTTTCGGTACTAATACCAAGCCAAGAAAAAGCGCCGTCAGAAACACATACAGTCGTTTTCTTCGGGCGCTTGTTCCTAAAGTAGAGGTAAAAAAACGATCAATAATTACCCCTATTCTGAACATTTAGAAGTATTTCTAAGCGGATTTGTTATTGGTGGGTTTATGGTCATCCCCACCGCATTCAGAAGCTATTAAATATTTCTGAGTGTCGATCTTTACATGCATTCCAAGCCTCTGCTGAAGTGTGACCTGGTTTTTAGCGGCAAACCCGAAGAGCACTGCTATGATACCGGCTAATATGATGAATACTTTTTTATTTTTCATTTTATCTCCCCTAACCCTAATATTCTGCCATTTTCAGACACGCCTTACAAACAAAAAAGGGAAAGCAAATTTAATTTTGCTTTCCCTGGATTCGCCGGATTAAGGTCCGACCGTGGATACCCGGGGGCCAATCCCCCCGATTACAAGGAAACTACAAATAGAGTTTAGCTGACGGGGCTTGCCTGCGGAAGGGCCTTTGGGCCCAGATAGTTTTAGGCCCCGATTTTTAGGGAGCGTTATCGGAAATGACGACAAATTAAAAACCGCGCCTCTGATGGCGCGGTTTTTGTTGTTTCCGAAGAAGCCTTCTTCATCGGGCCACTAGCGGACTTAAATTCTGCCAAATTTCTCGGGAGAAAAATTTGGCGGGGTCGACGGGACTCGAACCCGCGGTCTTCGCCTTGACAGGGCGACGTGTTAACCAGCTACACCACGACCCCGCGGTGATTTGTATAGGATATCAAAAAAATAAATCTATTGCCATAAAAATATTAAAGCCCGGTTTCCCGGGCCTTAATATCTGGTTCCGCCCGTATTTACGGCAGGCGCAGGGCGGCTTTTACGGAGGTTATGAAAGGCCGTACCGGCGCCAGGAAGGCCGAGAACATGCCCCTGGCGTCCGAAAGGGCTATGGCCACGCCCATCAGCGATTCGCCGGCTATTATGCCGGAGCTGACGGGGATGATGTATTTTTCGGCGGCCGCTTTGTTGTTCCTCTCCAGCAGCAGGGCGATCAGGCCGCCGAGGAACATGGAGAGGGAGTTCCAGAACGGTATCACCATGGCCAGGCCTATGCCCATGGCCGACGGGATATATTTGCGGTGCCTGGGGAAGGCCAGCTCGAGCGAGGGGATGATTATGCCCACCACGGCGCCCACTTTAAGGCCCATCAGGGCCGCGGGGTGCAGGGAATGTATGCCGTTGGAGAGCAGCCGCGCCACGGCCGCCCAGACCTGCGCCGACGGGGCCGGCCACTGGTCCGAGCCCAGCGCCGCGGCGTTGGGCACCAGGATGTAGAAAGCCGGCACAACCACCAGCGTGCCGGCGAAGATGCCGAAGAACTGCGCCAGGAACTGCTGGCGCGGGTTGGCGCCCAGCAGGTAGCCGCTCTTCAGGTCGGTAAGCAGGTCCGCCGTCGCGGTAGCCGCGCCCGCCGTCACCGAGGCGGTCATCAGGTTGGTGGTCATGTTGGAAGGGGCCAGGATACCGAAGGTAAGCTGGGTGATCTTACCCATGGCGCCCACGGGCGTGATATCGGATTCCCCGGTGGCGCGCGCCGCCACTATGGCCAGGAAGAAGGTCATGACCACGGCCACCAGGCCCATCCACCAGCTGGTCTGGAAGGCGTAGTGCAGTACCATTATACAGCCCAGGCCGGCTGATGCCGTGCCGATAAGGAACCAGGTGGAGGGGACTTCTATGTGCGCCAGCGGGTCCGCCGCGGTGTCGGGGCGGGAGTGGAAAATGTTGGTGATGCCGCCGAAGGCGCGCATGACGGTTTTCCACTGCAGGGCGAACATGAACAGGCCCGACGTTACCATGATGGCCGCGCCGCCCCAGGTGCTCCACTGCACGATGGCGCGGTAGCCGAGTTTCTCCATGTCGATGGCGCCCATGCCCGAAACCCACGGGGCGAGCACGCCGTAATTGATTATGGCGCCCAGCAGCAGCGACCAGGAGATCTTCCAGCCGATGATGGCGCCGGCCGCTACCATGAGGGCGCTCACTTCGAACGAGAAGGTCCATTTTTCCAGCGGATAGCCTTTGATCTGGCCGCTGAAAGGCAGCATGCCCGGCAGGGACAGTTTGAAATTGAGCAGGTCCTTGAAGGAGAAGGTTAAGCCCTTGTCGCGCAGCAGGGCTATGACCGCGCCGAAGACGCCGGCCGCGCCCATGGCCCTGGCCTTGTCGGAGGCCTCGTCGCCCTTGGCGTGCAGGCTCTTCAGGGTTTCCGCTGCGGCTATGCCGCTGGGGAATTTCAGCTTCTCGATGTTTATCATCTGGCGCTTCATGGGGATGGCTATGAAAACGCCGAGCATGGCCAGGAAGATGGTCCACAGGCTGAGTACCAGCCAGGACATATGCGTGCCGGTGATTATCAGGTAGGCCGAGATGGCGGACACCATGGTGCCGCCGGTGGAGTAGCCGGCCGAGGAGGCGGTGGACTGCATGCAGTTGTTCTCCAGGATGGTCATGTCGCTCGTGAACATGAAGGGCAGCAGGGTCCTGAGGGTTTTCCAGACGGTGTAGGACAGCACGCAGGCGGTTATGGCCACGCCCAGGCCCCAGCCCGTTTTGAGGCCGATATAGAGGTTGGACAGCGACATGAAGCCGCCGAGGAAGGCGCCCATGATCACGGCGCGCAGGGTCAACTGTTTCATGCTGTCGCCCTGGTAGACTTCCTTGTACCACTTCATTTCCGCGTCTTCGGGGGTCATGCCGGCCACGTGCGGATTTTCCTTCGGCTCGTCGATTATCTCCACGCCTTCTTCGGAGCGCATGTCTTCGAGCGGAAGGTCGTCGCGTTTTTCGTCGGTCATTTTTATGTCCCCTGGGTGGAATTGCGTGGAAGACTTACACTGGAAGTACAGGATTTGGTCACAGCTCCAAACGGCGCCGTCGCGCCGTTTGGGCCGCGACCCCGGCTCGCTGCTGCGGCCTGCTGGCCTCGCAGCTCCGCCTTTCAAATCCTGCCGCGGGTCATCATTATGACCC
>Ga0209212_1006435_pt1 | contig 13438 bp, 11 predicted proteins | sample RifGroC2_FD_183996 | JGI IMG/M metagenome (GOLD analysis project Ga0209212, IMG submission 183996) | Groundwater microbial communities from Rifle, Colorado, USA - Groundwater C2 (SPAdes) (version 2) | ecosystem: Environmental > Aquatic > Deep subsurface > Groundwater | place: Rifle, Colorado... | reverse complement strand
TGAAATGGCAGCCGCAAGATAGGACCTTTGGAACAGGTCCAGGTCCAGATCCTGGATTGAGGCAGCGCTTATGGGATGAAGGTCGAAAGGGAGATCGCGGGAGCGTCTTTTTTCATTCAACCGCCGTTCTTCTTCCGCCGATGCAATCCCTCGCCGGGGTCCCACACGAATCCATATCCGTCCTTGATAACGAACGGGCGTGAGACCCGACGGTTCTGTAATTACGACTGCCAATTCACAACCACGCAGAGTTCGTTTCTGGACGGTTAACATCGGCATCGGAAGAATGTTTCCATCCGAGCGCATATCCGAAAGTGTAAGGAGTAATCCATCTGTTATCGCTAGTCCAACGCAGCTACCGTCATCTTTTGCGCCAATAAAGATTACTCCAGGCAGCCGATGATTGGGCAAATCATTGGCGAAAGCGCAGACGGCCTGACGGATCTTTTTCATGTCAGAAATGGATTCTTTTCGTTCGATCCGATCCGATTCCAGGTCGATAAGAAGTTCTTCCAATTCATGATCATTCATTGGTGGTTCCTCCTTTGTGCAGGATTAGCGACGATGCTTTTTTGATAACAATGGATCTTAAAGAATACCCTCGGATGGGTCGTTCGGCTTATATGTTGGTCGGGATCAGAATGGTAGGCATTTATAAAGCAGGAGCCGCCCCTTGCGGGGCGACTCCGCACCCTTTCGCCGAAGCTACCGAGGGGGGTAATAGATAATCCATACTTATTATTAAGGTCATATGTCAAGTGTTCATTTACGGAAGTAAACAGGCTTGACGCGGTTGAGGATTGTTTGAGATTCATGGAGCTATATTCGACCATTAAGACACCTTTGTTCATTCATTAAGTTATGCCGTTGCTGCCTGTCCTATTTCCTTGGCGCTTATTAAAACGCTTCCCTTGCTCTTGGCGAGTAGACTTCCGAACGGGTCCTGCACGCGAACGAGCCTGGGGTTCGGTGTAGCGCAGTCGTACACCACATAGAACCAGTAATCCTGCCGCATGTTGCAGGCCTTGGCCCATTCATTGGCGGACACCTCAATATTGCCGGTTTCTGCCCGGCCTTTGACCTCGATGGCCAGTTTCTCGTTTTCTGGCCGTAGGGATAAGAGATCGAAACCGGGATTGTCCGGGAGTCCCGCCGTGCGGGCGCGATCCGCCGTATGAACATCCAGAACCTTGGCCCCGGCCGCCTCCTCAAAGGCCTGGGCAATCTTCATGGCAACCCGCTCGACATTGACGTCATACAATTCCCGGTCTGCCGGATCAGTGGTCGGCACGACCAAGGCATGCGCCACGAAAGTGACTGCACCAGGCATGATGAGTTCCGGTTCCCGCTGCAGGAGGGTCATGGCACTTTCCCGGAGATTGACCAATTGACGTTGCTGCCGCTTCACCTCTTCCAGGGCTTCGATGGCTTTCCTGTTGCCCGTCTGCGACTTTTCGGCGTGTCGGGCGCGGGCCAGTGCCAACTCCGCCTCCTGGCAATCAAAGCCTCTTTGCATGAAACTCTCACGATCGGAAAGGCTATCCAATAATCTCCGCTTGCGATCAAGCGCAAATTCCCGAGCTACCCGCTCGGAAAGGTAGGCCAGGGCTCGGTCCTTTTCCTCTTTGGCCCGCACGGCCAACCGCTGTGCTGATGCAGGAAGACCGTTCCCGCCTCTTAAAAGTAGAAGGTGCTCGACTGGGCAGAGGGAAATGTCTGCTCCCTCGTACTGCTTCACGCCGACCAGGCGACAGTCCAGCAATTCATCCTTGACCAAGCCGGGGATTTCCGGATCGGCCTTGCGTACGATATGGATGAGGGCCATATGAAAAAGATAGGGCTTTTCGGTGTTCGGGTCGATGAAGATGGCGCCGCGGTTGCCTTGATCCGCCAGATGATCGGCTACCAGAGATCGGAAACGTTCAAATATCGGTTCACCGGGATGGAGCCAAATGAAATCGTCCTTGCTTGTCTGCGCGTCACGCCCAAGCAGATCCGTGGGCCGGGAAACGGAAAACCTCTCCCGCGACTTTTCGGGATACAATTCCAATGCCGGCAAGAGCGGGTCCATAGCACCCAATCGCTTCGGGTGAAAGGAGAAGATGCCATCCATATCTCCGACGATATCGATATCCACAAGTGGCGCGGCCTGCTCGATATACTGCCGCACATAGCCCGGCAGCAGGTGGAAATGCAATTCCCGCTCCAGATCGGCGCGGAGGCGTGGCAGCTCGCCGGCAACGTCGCCGCCACCGCCATAAAGGGATTTTTCCCGTTCAGTTAAGGCTTGTATCTGTTCCTTCGTCAAACGGCCATCCAGTTCACGGGCGACTGTTTCGGCGTCTTCGGTAACGGCCAGCTCCATGTACTGCTTGATGGATACGCCTTCAAAGATGCGGCCGATACAGTCAAAAACCTTATCGGACTGGAGTTCTTTCCGGATCTTCTCCAGCTTGTCGAGGAGTGTTTTGAGGACCTTTCCCTCACGGGTGGATGGGGCGACCAGGTTCAGGATGATCACGGGGTCGTGCTTCTGGAGGTACCGATGGATGCGCCCCATCCGCTGTTCCAGGCGGGCCGGGTTCCAAGGCACGTCATAGTTGATCATGATCCAGCAGAACTGGAGGTTGATGCCTTCGCCCGCCGCATCCGTGCATATGAGGAAACGCGCACCGCCCTCAGCAACCGGTTTTCGGAATCTTTCAACCTCATCCTCCCGCAGGGTGTAATGCATCCCCCCGTGGATCTGGGCGATCTGATCGGTGTATCCCATGGCACTCAGGCGTCTGACCAGAAAGATCAGGGTGTCGCGATGTTCGGTGAAGACGATGAATTTCTCGCTGCTGTAACGGGGATCGGTTATGATTTCCCGAAGTTTCTCGAATTTTGATTCCTGACCGGTATCGTAAACCTGTTTGGCCAGATCGAGTAGGCGCCGAACCTGTTCCCTTTCCGCCAAAAGGTCTGCCAGAGAGGCGGCGACGACGCCCTGTAGAAGCTTATCCTCGGCCGTCTCGTTTTCCTCGCGATCATCTTCGGAAATCTCGTCATCGGCCGTTTTCGCGTCCAAGACATCGTCTTCCCATCGAAGACGTTGTTGACGGGTAACGAGCTGTTCCGGGGTCATCTTGCCGTCCTGTATGTCCTCGATGAGCCTGTTTAATTTCTCGATGCGTCGTTCAAAAGACCGCAGGAGTGCATACGTCGAGCTGGCCAAGCGACGCTGAAAAACGCTCATGGCCAGTCTCGCTGCCTCGCGGTTCAGAATTTTAGCCTTGTTATAGACATACCGAAGGTAGTCCGTCGTCTCGTCATAGAGTTTCTGCTCGCTGACTTCCCCTTGACTTAAATTGTAGCCCAAGGTGTCGGAAATCCGCTTTGGATAGAGGGGGCGGCCATCGGGATAGACCATTTCCTCCTTTGTCCGTCTGATGAAATGGGTTTGACGCTGATCCGCTGGATATTCTCCGAAGGCATCCATCGTGGCGAGGACTTCGGGCTCCAAGAGCCGCCACAGGGCGTAATAGGGATAATCCTTGCCCATATGAGGTGTAGCCGTGAGCAGTAAAAGGTGATGGGCGTTCCAGTCCAGTTGCCACCGCCTGTCGTTGCCTTTTACACCTGCCAAAGCTTCTGCCAGGCAGTAGCGTTCGGTCTTCCGAATGCGGAGGTCCGGACCGCGGTCCGCCGCCAGTTTGTGCGCCTCGTCGAAAATGACAAGATCGTAAGGGGCGACGCGCGGATCTTTCAGACAGGAAAAAACGCGCGGACTCGCCAATGTATCGATGCTGATGATGACGTGATCGCCTATATCGCCAATGAAGGGATTCTCATGACGGGTATCACTACCGCTGACGATGTGAAAAGGAAGGCTGAAAAGTTTCAGGAGTTCGCGCCGCCAGTTTCCGACCAAGCCGGCGGGCGGGACGATCAAGACACGTTTCAGAAGGCGCCGGGAAAGCATTTCGCGGATGTAAAGGCCGGCCATGATGGTTTTTCCCGCGCCCGCATCATCGGCCAATAAAAAACGAAGCCGTGCCTGCTTGATCATATGGTCATAGACGGCGATGCGCTGGTGGGGGAGGGGGTCGATGCTGGAGATTTCCGTGGCGAAGGTGGGATTCATCAGGTGGCCAAAGGAGAGTCTCTCGCCTTCAGCAAGGATTTTAACGATTTCCGGTCGTGCCGTGAAATCGAGAATCGCCGGAGGAGGCTTCTTGTCTTTTGGATTGTAGGGGGCTGCTTCTTCCTTTAGGGTCATCTCCAATTGTCGGAGCTGGTTCCAGGAGAGCTGTGAGGGCTTTGTCTGGCCGTTTTCCCATCGATTGACGGTGGCAAAGGAAACTCCCAGTGCTTTGGCTAAGGACTGCTGGGTAAGACCGAGACCGGCCCGAAGCTGCTTGATATGAACAGGATAATCGTCACTGGGTTGGATCCCTACGGAGTATTGGTCGGCCATAATGAAAGCGTTTTTCCCTCCCATCGTGCGAAGTTCCAGGTATAATATAGCATATGTTATATTAATTGTCAATGCCCAAGATATCGGATGTCCTGATGAATTATTATTGCGTATGGCGATCTTGACTATCCGGTGTTTCCCGAACGCCCATGCTGCTCAGAGCTTCTTTATCCGGGCCAGCGCGGCCCTTTTCTGCTTGGAGAGGCGGCGGGCGGGGCCTTTCTTCTTCGCAGCGGCACGGCGATCTTCGTCATCCTCCTCTTCCGTCTCCGGCGGGCCGTGGGATACCGGCCCCGCGGCTATGCCGTCGAGAAGCGATGCAAAGGCGACTGAGGCAATGGCGGTCTTCCCCCGTCGGGCTGCAAAGTTCACTATCTCCCGATCGGAGGTGACGACCATAATCTCCTCGCTTCCCGACTGGAGCAGCCGCTTGATCACCTCGTCGGCCTTCTCTCCCAGGCGGGAATAGATGATGTCCAGCCCTCCCGCCCGGTCCCGCTCCTCCCGGGGCGACCCCCCCACCCATCCGTCGAAGACGACCGTGATCCGGTGCCCGCGGAGCTTTCGATAGCCGGCGAGGCTCCGGAGGAGGGCCTGCCGCCCCGCGTCGAGGCTGATCCGCTCGTATCCCCGAAGGGTGTCGGATTGACGGATCAGGTTATAGCCGTCTACGATGATGTGCATGAAATTCCTCCAGGCGACTGCCCAGATATCCCAATAGCTTGTACCTCAAAATTCTCTTGACATACAAGACCCTTCTTCATACACTCCCGCCGTGAAAAAGAAACGCCTTATCTATCATATGATATGCCCACTGGCGCTGCTTGGCTGGCTTTGGTTGCCAGCGGTAGTGCCCGCGCAGGACAGCAGGGAGCGGGACATGAACGAAATGCACCGGCTGCATCAGGACCCTAAGGCGTACATCGCCATGCTCGACGACCCGGCGCGGGACGCCTACCAGAAACCGCATGAGGTCATTGCCGCACTGAATTTGAGGGAAGGCGAAGCGATTGCGGACATCGGCGCCGGATCGGGATATTTCACCTTCCGCTTGGCCAACCATGTGGGGGGCGCCGGACGCGTCTACGCCGTCGATATCAGCCCGGACATGATTGTCCATTTGAACCGCCGCATCCGCGATCTCCGGTTGACGAACGTGGTGACGATGCTCGCTGCGCCGGACGACCCGATGTTGGCCGATTCCTCTGTTGACCGGTTCTTCATCTGCGAGACGTGGCACCATATAGAGAATCACGACCGCTATCTCGCCCTGCTAAAGAAGGCGCTCAAGCCGGGCGGTCAGCTGGTAATGATTGATTTTAAAAAGACCAAAACGCCGATGGGGCCGCCGCTGGAAATGCGGATAGCCCGTGAAGATCTGGTGAAGGAGATGGAGAAGAACGGGTTCCGTCTGGCGGTGGAGCACACCTTCCTGCCGCACCAGTACTTCCTTGTTTTCAAACTGAAGGAGTCCGGGAAATGAAGACAGCGGATGTGACCTGTATCGAATGCGAAAGCTATAAATGCAGGTATCCCAAAGTAAAGAAGTCTCCGTCTCAGGCGTGTCCGCGAAAGCAATATCCGGACGTCATGAAGCAAACACTGAAGGAAAACAGGGATGATGCAGCGGTCCAACAGATCAATGCGGCCTGTATGGAGGTCCTCAGACGTGGCCGCCATGAATCGCTGGGATACGAATGGACGAGGGTAAGGGAACTCATCGAGTACGCGAGGATTCTTCGTTACAAGCGGATCGGGATTGCCGGCTGTGTCGGTTTGATCGAGGAGTCAAAGATCCTCGGGAGAATCCTGGAGGAATCCGGATTTACGGTGATTCTTGTCAATTGCATGGCAGGGGGGGCTCTCCCGGAAAAATTCGGTCTGAAGACAAGTGGGGAAACCGCTTCCAGCGTCTTCTGCAATCCCTTCATGCAGGCTGAGGTCTTGAATCGAGAGAAAACGGAACTGAATGTCATGGTCGGGCTTTGTGTGGGGCATGACATTTTATTTATCAGGCATTCCCAGGCGGATGTCACTCCGTTGATTGTCAAAGACAGGGTGATGGGACACAACCCCGTCGCAGCGCTCTATACCAGCCAGACCTATTACAAGCCCAAGCTGTGGAATCCGGCGAGCCCCGCGCCGGCTTCACCGGTCCGGGAAAGGAAAAAGCGAGCGGTGTCCGGGATGCCTCGGCAAAAGAAGGCGCGATGATCGCAGCGGCTTCGTACCGCTCACACCCGAAACAATAAAGAAACGATATGTTTTGCTGACGATGCCGTCATCGTTTCCCTTTGGATGTGCCCATAGGGAAGTTGTCTCCATGAAGGCCGAAACGAAGCCGGCGCCCTTTCGGAACCAGGCACTCGATCCGAGCCAGAGGTTGCTCTCCGTCGGGTGTCGGACCACCACGGTCGAGCTGCCGGCGATCATAATGGAGAGGCAGTGACCCAGGGCGAATAGCAGGATCAGAAAGACACCGGCCATGACCTTCTGCTGAACCGTAATGATCGCCAGGATAGGGGCGATGAAGCCGAAGGTGCAGGAACCGGAGAGGACCCCGTAGGTCAGGCTGATCAACACGGGAACCTCCACCAGCGGACCGATCACCGCAGCAAACGCCGTCCCGTGGTTGATCCCGGAGCTCCCGACGGCCACTGCGTTGGCCGGCTCAAATTGTTGCTGGCGTTTCCTTCCGCCCTGCCTTTGCCCATACCCAGTTGATTATGGTATGGTGATGCTAAATTCCGGTCTTGGATCGGTTTCGGGCACGCAGCCGTTCCATCAGTTCCTCCGCCCTTCGCTTCGCCTCGCGTTCGCCTTCATCGACCGGCTCCGCCCACGGTTGCGTCACCTGCCAGCTGATCCGGTCGCCGAGGGGAGGTTCGGGATACGCCCCGGGATCGCCCAGCGTGTAATTGGTGAAAAATCGTTGCCCCGGAGATAACGTCCTTCCTCGGTCGGATAATCTGCATGCGGCTTTACCTTGAGCATGGATCACCTCATTCAGCCATTCGATACTCCTGCCTTTGCCCATACCATACATTGCGGTACAAGAATATACTGGATCAGACATGCGTGCCACAGAGGTCTTCACGCCGGATGGTTTCGCTCTTTTTGATCAGGTCGCGGATCTCCGGATCGTCGACGAGCCAGTGCATCAGGTTTCCCAGAAGGCTCGCCGCGTATGGGCTGCGGCCGCCGTCGGTCAGGAAATAGTTCACCCAGAGGCCCTCCTTCTTCCGACCCACCAGGCCCGCGCCTTCCAGGATCTTCAGATTCTTCGAGGCGGTGGGCTGGGCAATCCCGAGTACGGCCTGGACCTCGCACACGCACATGGTTCTCTTCTGAAGCATCTTGACAAGCTTCACGCGATTGGGATCGGAAAGCGCCTTCATGACTTTGATGAATTCCTTCATGACTGATCTCCATTATATTTCTAAAAGTAAATATAGCGACCGTCGGAGACCCTGTCAAGATAAATTTTTATAGATATTTCTTCGCTTGTTTTTCATAGGCGTTGATAAGTGTGTAAAAGTGCGGTAGCGTACCATCGAACATTCATCTCATTATTGACCATGAAAGTTCGCGACAACCAGATGAACCAGAAAGGAGATTCGGTTATAATGCGTTATCCCACCGTGTTTCAACCCTGCAGGATCGGGGACATCACCCTCAAGAACCGCCTGGCCATGTCCCAGATGACGATGAACTACGCCACGGAAGAGGGCATGGTCACGGATAAATTGATCGCCTACTACAGGGAAAGGGCGAAAGGGGGAGTCGGCCTGATCTTCGTCGAGGGGACCTACTTCACACCCGAGGGCAAGGGCTATATCCGGCAGATCGGTCTTGCCTTGCGGCAGCATGTCGAGGGGTTGAAGCGGCTGACTGACGCCGTACACGGATTGAAGAACGACACAAAGATCTTTCTCCAGATCCATCATGCCGGAGGAAGGGCCTCCTCGAAGATCACCGGGCTTCAGCCGGTAGCCCCGTCGGCCGTTCCGCCCTATCCGGGGGCGGAAACGCCGCAGGCATTGACAAGCGATCAGATCGCCGGGCTGATCGAGGCGCATGTCGAGGCGGCCGCCCGTGCCAAGGAGGCGGGATTCGACGGCGTCGATATCCACTGCGCCCACGGTTATCTCGTCCCGTCCTTCTTCTCCCCCATGACGAACCACAGGACCGACGAGTACGGTGGGGACCTGGCCGGCCGGACCCGTTTTCTGCTGGAGACGATCCGGGGGATCCGAAAACGGTTGGGAAATGCGTATCCCCTGACGATCAAGATCAGCGGGGATGAATACATCGAGGGCGGATTGGGCATCGACGAGATGATCGGCATCGCACGGCTGGCCCAGGATGCCGGCATCGACGGTCTGATCGTCTCTGCCGGGACCGTGGGCGGAAAGAAACTCGATGATTTGAACGAGGCCCACAAGGTGATGCGGACGCTTCCCATGATGACGCGAACGGCTTGTCTCGTTCCGATTGCCGCGGAATTCAAGAAGGCGCTGCATATCCCCGTCGTCACCGTGGGCCGGATCAATTCGATCGCGCTCGCCGAGGAAATCCTGTCGCAGGGGAAGGCGGATATCGCGGCGATCGGCCGCCCCCTTCTCGCCGACCCCGAGCTGCCGAAGAAGGCGGCGGAGGGCAGGGAAGAGGAGATCCGGCCCTGTATCGCCTGCAACGAAGGGTGTTACAAACGGATCCTCGGACAGCTCGATGTCCGCTGTTCGGTGAACCCGATGCTGGGGAAGGAGGCCGACCCCGCCGTCCCAAACGCCGACCCCGCCAAACGGGTGGTCGTCGTCGGCGCCGGACCCGCGGGGATGGAGGCGGCCTGCCGGACCCGGGAGCGGGGTCACGACGTCACCCTGATCGAGAAGGGCGGCCGTTTGGGCGGACAGCTTCTGCTGGCCGCGGTTCCACCGGGAAGGAAGGAGATCGAACGCTTCACGACCTATATGGGGGGATGGCTGAAACGAGGCGGCGTGAAGGTGATTCTGAACAAGGGGGTCTCCCTTTCAGACATTCGTCAACTCCGGCCCGATGCGGTTGTCCTCGCCACGGGGGCGCAGCCGTGTACGCTGGCTATCCCGGGGCTCCCGGCGGATCGGGGGGTGACGGCCTGGGATGTCCTGTCGGGAAAAACGCTTTCGGGCGGACCCTATCTGGTTGTGGGTGCGGGGCTCGTCGGTTGCGAAACGGCGGACCTCCTCAGCGACCGGGGGGAGAAGGTCACGCTCGTCGAGATGCTTCCGGAGATCGCCTGCGATGCCGATAAGGACACCAAGGCCTATTTCGACATCCGGTTTCAGAACAAGGGGGTCAGGATCTATACCGGCGCCACCCTGACCGGGATGGAGGATCGTCGGGCGATCATCCACCAGGGGCTTGAAGACATCCGGATCGAGACGGGAACGGTGGTTTTTTCCGTGGGTGCAAAACCGGATGATTTGTTGTATGAGGATTTGAAGTCCATGGGCATCGACGTGATCAAAGCGGGGGATTGCGTGAAACCTAGGAAAATTCTGGATTCCGTCGAGGAGGGTTTTCTAGCGGGAAATCGCGTTTAACACCCCCACCCCGCCCTCCCCCGTCGAGGGGGAGGGAGATAAGGAGCACCGTTGCCTCCCCCTCGACGGAGGGGTACAGGAAGGGGCAATTTCATATAACAGAAAGGAGACGGGAAGATGAGTACGAAAGAGTGGTCTGTTTCTTACTGGCATTATATGCCGGGCGCATCGAGTCCGATGCAGATGATGAAGGGCGCCATGAAGTGCATGCAATGCGGAGGGGTGCAGGAGGGCGAAACGGTTCTGATCTCCACCGATACCAATAAACTGAGGATCGCCGAAGCCCTCGGGGGCGCGGCCTACGCGGTGGGGGCGACCCCCATCATCATCATGATTCCTCCCGTCGGCGTCCACGGAGGGCAACTGCCGGAACCTATCGTTGCGGCCTTCCGGGAGGCGGATGTCTTCCTGCAGCCCTCCACCTGGTCGCAGACCCACACCCGGGCGCGCGTTGAGGCGATCAAGGCGGGCAAGCGCGGCTGCACGATGTGCGAGGTTACGGAGGATGCCCTGTGCGTGGGGGCCATCGAGGCGGATTACGAGGCCTGCGACCGGCTCGGGCGGCTCTTGGGGGCGGCCCTTGCCGTCTCGGGCGAGGTCCGCATCACGACGCCGCTGGGCACCGACATCCGGGGCGATGTGAAGGGCCGGCCGGTGCAGTACGAAACGGGTCTCTTCAAGACACCCGGGTCGTTCGCCGCATTTCCCGACAGCGAGATCAATATTTCCCCGGTCGAAGGGACGGCGGAAGGGAAGATCGTCAGCGACGTGAGCATCATGAGCGTCGGCGTGACGATCTACGACCATGTCACCCTGATCGTCAAGGGAGGGAAGGTGGTGGATGTCCAGGGAGGGATGGCCGCCGCCAAGCTCAACCAGATCCTCAAGGGGCTGAACGACGAGAAGGCCTACAATTATGCCGAATTCGGGATCGGGCTCAATCCCAAGGCGAGACTGGCGGCGACCAATCTCGAGGACCTGGGCCGCCTGGGGAACTGCCACGCCGGGATCGGCAGCAACTTCGCCATCGGGGGGAAGGTGCTGGCGCCGAACCATATCGATGCGATGTACAGGGATGCCACGGTCTATTTCGACGGGAAGGTCGTCCTCGACAACGGCGTCTGCAAAATTTGAATTTTATGAATCGGGAGGAGGAGTCATGGGTTCATCAAAAGTCTGGTATATGGACGCCCGGGCGAGGCGTTTTCTTGAATCGATGGCTATCAAGGGACGCCAGATCATCGAGCGTTCCGGCTGGCTGGACCGGTTGAAGCGGGGCGATATCGTGGCGGTGAAGACCCACATGGGCGAGGCCTATAACACTGGCTATCTGCGGCCCGTGATCATCAGCGCCGTGGTCGATCTCCTGAAGGAAAAGGGGCTGCGCCCCTTCGTTACCGATACGACGACGATGCCCTACCACCCCTGGATCAGCCGGACCCTGGCGATGGATCACCTCGAGACCGCAAACAAAAACGGCTTCAACCAGGGAACGGTCGGCTGCCCGATCGTCATAGCGGACGGCTGGCTAGGGACCGATGACGTGATCGTCGATCTGCAGGGGCGCGGGAACTACCTGAAGAAACAGTTCGTGGCCCGCGCCATTGCCGATGCCGACGCGCTCCTGTCGGTGGCCCATTTCAAAGGACACCCGGCCGGCGGATACGGCGGTTCGATCAAGAATGTTGGCGTCGGCGGGGCGAGCAAGCGGGGAAAGATGAATCTGCACGGCGCCCTGGCCGGGGACAAACCCGTGGTCGATGCAAAACTCTGCCCGGGGCGGAGTTGTGAGTGGTGGCAGGTCTGCGAGGACTGCTGCCCCGAAGGGTCCATCGAGGTGACGGATCAGGGCCTCGAGATTGACCTGGAGAGCTGCGTCTATTGTTTTGCGTGCGCCAATCTCTGCGTCAACATGGCCGGCGTCAAGAGCATCCAGCGTTTCGACCACCTCCCCGCGCTCGGGCGCCGCATCGCCGATTCGGCCCTGGCCGCCATGCTGACGAAGGAAGAGGGGAAGGCCTTCTTCCTCAATTTCGCCATGGACATCAGCCCCAATTGCGACTGTTACGGCTGGACCGACACCCCGATCGTCAACGGTCTCGGGATCCTGGCTTCATACGATCCGGTGGCGGTCGATAAGGCCTGTATCGATATGATGAATGCCGCTCCGGGCCTTCTCAATTCCGAGGCGGAGGAGTTCGGCGCCCTGGCGACGGGGGCAAAAAAACTCAATCTCATCAAGGGAAAGGACATCGAGGCCCAGGTTCACGGCGGCGCAGCCAACGGTCTGGGTTCGGCCGAATACGAGATCGAGGCGGTTTCCGTGGACCGGAGCCGGGCGGCGATCGACGCCCTATATTCCGGCGTTCGCGCGAAAAAACTAAAGGCGATGTACGCAAACAACCACCCCCTCAAAGGGCTGGACACGGCTTCTTTCGGACTGCCGACCGAAGGGGTGGCCGACCCCCGTTATCCGAAAAAATAGCCGGGATCGGCGGCAATTTTACCATACCAATGAAACGATTTTTTGGGTTAGGTGCGTGCTTTTTGGAAAAATCATAAGGAGGAAACGATGGTTCATGTCATAGCCACAATTCGCGTAAAGCCAGGGTGTATGCCGCAGTTTTTGGAAATATTCAAAAGCAATATTCCGACCGTCCTTAAGGAAACAGGAGCCGTGGAATACCGGCCGACGGTGGATCTTGACACCGGCCTGCCGCGGCAGGTTCTCGATGCCGACACGATCGTCCTGATCGAAAAGTGGAGCTCGCTCGATGCCCTGCGCAACCATCTGGTGACCCCCCACATGTTGGCCTATCGGGAAAAGGTCAAGGATATCGTGACCGGCACCTCTCTCAGGATCCTGCAAGATGCATGATCCAACCGTTGTAACTGTCAGAAACTGATCAGCAGCTTGATCGCCATGATGACCATGGCGATCACAAGGACGATCCGGATGACCTTTTCGCCCCGTCGAACGGAGATCTTTGCCGCCCACCATCCCCCGGTCGCGTTCCCGGCGGCCAGGACGAATCCCAGCGTCCAGTCGATATTCCCCGTCATGGCAAAGACGGCCATCGCGGGGATGGTATAAATGAAGAAAACGGCCGCCTTGTGCATGTTGATCCGGACGAGGTCCATGTTCATGAGGTGTCTCAAAGCTGCGATCATGAAGAACCCGATCCCCACCTGGTGGAGTCCCCCGATAAACCCGATCACGAGCATGACGGGATAGATCAGCCATCCGCCCGATGTTTCTCCGATCCGGTTCGCGGATTTGGGGAAGAGGACCGTCGCGACCATGACGAGGATGAAGATGCCGAGTACCTTTTGAAAAAGGAGGCTGTCCATTTTTACGGCCATGACGGCCCCGAGGACCGCCCCCGGAAGGGCG
>Ga0209212_1006434_pt1 | contig 13441 bp, 4 predicted proteins | sample RifGroC2_FD_183996 | JGI IMG/M metagenome (GOLD analysis project Ga0209212, IMG submission 183996) | Groundwater microbial communities from Rifle, Colorado, USA - Groundwater C2 (SPAdes) (version 2) | ecosystem: Environmental > Aquatic > Deep subsurface > Groundwater | place: Rifle, Colorado... | reverse complement strand
AGCATCGGACTCCAATTCAGTCCGAGCCTTATCTGCTGAAGCCCATACTGACCGATCGTAAGGGGAAGATTGGTCATCGCGGGAATGATCGCCGGCACGCCATCTCTCAACCAGGTGACCACACCTGCTGCAAGACTTGTCACGAGGAGGGACTTTGCTTTCTTCACTGCATCGGATCCATGAGCGTACATCGCCTTGATCGCCTCCGCACATGCAGTTCCACTTGGAAACGGCAATTTCTCAATTGCCACGAATTGCTTTCTGAGCGGAACGGCAAACAAGACACCAAGGAGGTTAACGAGAAGGATCCAAATGAAAAGCTGAAGCGCACTGAAACTGTAGCCGAGCAATATCAACGCAGGGATCGCGCTCACCATGATGCCAAGGCTTCCCGCGGCGGAAGCCATCGTCATGATGTTGTTGTTCTCAAGGACTGTTGATTTCACCCTGATGAGTTTGAAAACGGCAAATCCCAAGAGCGAGGCGAGGATCGAACCGCTTTGTGTCAGACCGGTTTTCAGTCCGACATAGATATTTGTAGCTATTAAAAGGATGCTCAGCAATGCCCCGACGACGTAGACTTTTGCCGTGAGCTCGGGAAGCTTGTCTCCCTGATAGACATCCTTCAGCCAAGCCTGTTCCTCGGTTTCTATACTCTCCAGAGTGTCGGGTGTACCCATGTGATCCTCCTGAAGATCGATGGTTATGATGATTCCACTTCTTTGATCTTTCTGAGATCGCCCAATGCACCAAGCTTTTCGAGCATGCCCTTGGCGTGCGCCAAGTGATCCTGAAAATCTGCATTGTTCCCGACCAACTTGTAGAAATTGGCAAGCTCCAGATGAGTCCGGGCAGTTTCGTGTCCCATCTTGAGGTCGGCGAATATCTGTAAGCTCTCCATCAGATGCTTCTCTGCGGGCACCGTACTTTTCGAGTCAGCGATTTCCTTCGCGGCTGTCCTAAACTCATCGGCTTCGATTACTCCCAGCATCCTTTTCGCAAAGCCAAGGCTTGCTCTCTGCTTCAACTCCTCTGCGAGATTCAAGGCTTTCAAAGCCGCTTCTCTCGACTCCATGCGCCTCCCAAGATCGAGCAGTGCTCTACTCAGCCAGACAAGTGCCTGAGGTTCATAGATCCTGATTTTCATGCCGTGCATCAGCTCAATGCATTTCCCAAGGTAGCCTATGGCCTCATCATGCTTTCCAAGTTCAATACAAACCGATCCGAGGTTGGCATAGGAGAGAATTTCCCCCGGCAGATTCTCCATCTCCTTGCTGATCGACAGGCTTGTCTGGTGCGTATCGAATGCCTCTTGATACCTCCCCTGATCGTGATAGATGGCGCCGAGGTTCGTGTAGGTTCCCGCGATTCCGATCCGGAATCCGATTTCATTCATCAGCCCGATACTCATCTCCATCATCTCGGCGGCCTTCTCGTACTCCCCCTGTTCACAGCAGATGATGCCGAGATTGTTGTATGCTTCGGCGATTCCCTTCTTGTCCGCGATTCTCTCGCGCACATTCAAGCCACTTCTGTACATCGTCTCAGCCTGTTCATAGTCTCCCTGGTCAAAAAGGATGTTCCCTAGATCGTTATACGCCTGTGCTCTTTCTTTGAGATTACCTTTGTCCTCAAGAATCTTCAGTCCCTCTTCGATTTCCTTCTTCGCCTCCTCATACTTGCCGGTTGCTTTGAATACTCGTGCCCGGGTAAACTTTATCTTCCCGAACGTTGCCGACAACTCCTGAGCACGTGGGTCTTCACTCCGCATCGGCGTCGATTGACCGTCACCTCCCGCATGTTTCGTCATCCGTTCGTATGCGGCGGTGGCATCATCCAGGATCTCGGTTGCTTTCTCATTCTCCCCCTTGCTCACGTGCACAGCACCGAGCTTCCACAGGAGCTTTACCTGTCCGAGTGAAGATGGACGAGAGACAGCCTTCAGCTCGCTGTAGCATCCGAGGGCGTCATCATGCTTGCCCGTCAACGCGAATACATCCCCCATTCCTTCAAGCACAGTGCTTTTCTGATCCAATGCCTCAATTCCCATGCCGGCTTCTTCAGCATTTCGTACAATGCGGAGTGCCTTGGTGTAGAAACCGATTGCCTGGCTATTGGCAAAGACTTCCTTTGCGCGTTCGCCTGCCACGACAAGGAATGGCAAAGCCTTTCGATCAGCTCTGGCTTCAAGAAAATGATGAGCGATGTCCGGCGCCAGATGTTCGTCCTCACCATAGGTGCCTGCGAGGTAGTCCCCGATGATGCCATGATACTCTATCCGGAGCTCCGGAATGATTGCATCATAGAGGAATTCCCTGATCTTCCCGTGATCGAAGCAGTACAGTTTGTCTTTTGGATAGATGACAAGATGATCTCTCTCCAAAGACTGCAGCTTTCTGAGCAGCTCCATGCGATTGATGCCGAGGCAGTTGCCGATGGTGTCCGAATGAAAAGTGTCTCCCTCCACGGCACCAATTTCCAGCATCTCCCTTTCCTCCCGACTGAGCCTCTCGATACGCCTCATCACGATATCCTGAATCTTGCCGGGAATTGTGATCTGTTCATAGTCCTCTCGCAAATGATATCCACCGTTATCCTTCTCAATGATTCCCTCCACTTTCAAGAGCTTCAACGTCTCCATCACGAAGAACGGGTTTCCTTCAGTCTCCTTGTGCAGAGATTGACAGAAGGGCATGCCGAAGTCTGAGTCCTGGAAGAGAGAACAGATCATTTCCTCAATGTCGGTCTCTTCGAGTCTCGCCAGACCGATGATTGTCAGAATTCCCTCGCGCTGCATCTCACGCTGCACGCCAGGCAATGGATGCATCTCGCCACCGGCTGTTGTGCGGGCATCCTCGGGACGATACGTTCCGACGATCATCAATCGGGACGCGAGTGTGGTTCGGACGCTGTACAGGAGGAGTTGAAGTGTGTTCTCATCTGCCCAATGCAGGTCGTCGAGGAAGAGAATGAACGGTCTTTCCTGTGAGATCTTTACGATCAGCCGGGTCATTGCGTCCCACAGTTGTTCCTTACTTTCGATTGCGACCTTTTCTTTGCCGCTGATGTTCAGAAACACGCGGATAACCGGCAGGAGAGCGGTCAACTCGGGAGCCTTCGCCCGGATGAATTCTTCCAGCTTCTTGCTCGTCGTAACCCCCTCGAATTCAAAATAGCTACGAATGGCCTCCACGAACGGCTGGTAAGGATAGACCCCCTGCCTGAACGGGCACGTGCCAACCAGCGTTCGCACTTTCATCGTCCGGGCATACTTCTCAAGCTCCAGAACCAACCGCGTTTTTCCGATGCCCGCTTCGCCTGCGATGAACACTGCTTGGCCTTTTCCTTGTGCGGCCTGATTCAAGAGCCTCGTCAGCGTTTCGAATTCTTCCTCCCTCCCTGCCAGCCTGGCCTCGAATCCCCTCCTCCGTGCAGATGTAAGTTCGAGACCACCCTCCCCACGTTTTTGCCAATCGACCGAAGCAATGAGCTTGGGTGGACTTTTCGCCTTTCCCTGCCGACCTTCAAGAAACGCCTTGACCTTCGTCAGATCTTGTATCATCTCGTCAACGCTTTGATAACGCTGCCTGGGTTCCTTTCTCAGGGCCTTAACGATGATTTGCTCCAGAGGCTCGGGCACATCCTTGTTCAAGGTTCTGATGTCGAGCGGCTCCAGACTTATAATAGAATAGATCACGGCCAATTCGTAGTCGCCAGGAAATGGCAGTTGTCCTGTCAAGGCCTCAAAGAAAACGACGCCCAGAGAAAAGATGTCGCTTCGTTGATCGACGGGTTCGCCGATGGCCTGCTCCGGGGACATGTATGCGGCGGTTCCCAGGACCGCGCCTTCCTGCGTCAGGATACTGGCATCCTGGACTTTCGCGATACCGAAATCCATCACTTTCACGGCGCCCTCTGCTGTCACCATCAGATTGTCGCACTTGATATCGCGGTGAACGATTCCCAGTCCGTGGGCATGGGCTAGTCCTTCGCAGACTGCGATTCCGATGTCGATGAGCTGTTGTGGCTTGAGAGGACTTTGCCGCAGTAGTTGCCGCAAGGTCTTCCCATCGACAAACTCCATGCTGATGAAGAACTGTCCCTCCTCCTCACCGATATCATAGATCTTCACTAAGTTCGGATGGCCCAGTCTCAAACCTGCGGAGGCTTCCCTTCGGAATCGTTGCCTGACTTCTCGAGAAGCCGAAGTTCCACCAGACAAGACCTTCAGAGCTACGATCCTGCCATGCTGAGTATCCCGCGCTCTATAGACTTTTCCCATGCCTCCCTCGCCAAGGAGATCCAGGATTTCGTACTGGGCTATTTTATCAGCGATATCCATTTTGCGATCGTGCTTCTCCTCGATCAGATGGGGTCCATCATTTGGGTTCTTCCCGGAATGCAAATCGATGACGCGTGGAATCATCTTCCGGATCGGACGGTTCGGGTGGATCTGTGGATACGAAACGGACCGCGATCGCGCGATCCGCCGCACCGATACTCAGGAAATCCGGCAACTACTCGGCTCGACTTGTTGCCCACTAAACACGCGATCTATATGAACGATGAGAACGATCGCGGAACTTCTCGACGCTTCAACAGATCGTTTCGCGTTCTCCGCACAGCCCCGACAATCTTCCAGCCGGGGCGTTTCGTAAGCGGAGTAGTTTGCTTTCTTTAGAGGGTTCTTCGCTGAGCCGTTATCACTTGTGCTATTTCAAGAAGACGAGCCTTCGATGCGCTACGAACTCACCGGCTTGGACTCTGCAGATGTACATGCCACTCGGCAGATTGCTCGCGTCCCAGACAACCTCGTGGTAGCCGGCTTCCTTCATCCCGTCCACGAGCGTTGCGACTCTCTCACCCAGGACGTTGAATACTTCCAGGAGGACCGGGGAAGACTTTGGCAGTTGATACCGTATGACAGTCGTCGGATTGAAGGGATTCGGGAAGTTCTGACCGAAGCCGAACTCCGCCGGCTTTCCAAGAGAACTCGATTCCTGTTCGCCCAACCCGGGCTGCATCAAGCCGAGGGCTATTTGCACATCCACCCAAGCGACTCGATGATGCTCGATGGCAGTGTCATAGTTCTTCTTATCCGACTGCTTCAGCGCCTGCTCCATTTGTTTTTTCGCATCCGCTATCAACTCAACGCACGTGGGAGTGGTGCAGACGGCTTCACTGATAGAAATGGAAACGATCACGGAAGACGCGCTGTAGAGATCTCTCAGTGCTGCAAGGGCAATGTCCTGAACGGATTGCTTCGTCAGAATCTTCGTCAGCTCACCCGCCGCTTTCCTTAAATCGTTGAAGACTTGACTGCCACCGGACGCAAGATGATTCCCATCGATCCAGAACGACGGGAGGAGACAATGGTCAATGTTCTCCAGGGCTATCTTGACCGCGTTCTTTACCTGCTGGTCATTGCTGCTGATGCCGGCGAGCAGATTCCTGGCCTCAACGATTCGTTGCTGCGCGGAGCCGCCCGGAAAATCCGTTGAAGACACAAAGACTGAATGTTCACTCACCACACCGAAGTCAGCTTTGGTCGGGTCCTCCGCGTTGATCTTCAAAGCCCTGATGATGAACTTGTAGCTTCCGACACCGCTTGTCGGTGTGAAAGCAAGCCTCTGCACGTCTCCGGCATTGTTGAACGGATAGACCCCAACAGTGTTACCTGCAGGACTGATCACGACCGCCTGGACATGCGCATCGACTATCGGTTGACCACCAATCATGTCGATATCGTACTGGTGCTCGCCGCCGCTGTAGACGCGAGATTCAACATTGATTTGCTCGCCGAGCAGATATCTATCCCGATCAAACGTGACATCGAGCGTCGCGTCTTGCCGCGCCGCGATATAGATTCTGTAGGTCTCATACTCTGGAGGTGCGGGGATATCTTTTCCGTACACATACCCGGACCAGTTGCCCGGCTGCGCATTTCTGATCCGGTAGTACTCGTAGTTGGGACCGGAGAAGAAGTCGATGTTCGGATCGGCCGCCGCAACAACAGAATCAATGCTACGATTCGTATTTGGCTCTATCAATGTCAGATCAAGGTCACTGCCTTGCCAGTAGACGCCAACTTCAAGGACGCCGCCCTGCCAGTATACTCCGCCTTGCCAGTATATCCCTCCTTGCCAATAAACTCCACCCTGCCAATAGACACCTCCTTGCCAGTAGAATCCACCCTGCCAATACACACCCGGAGGAGAGACATTTGCCAGGTCCGCTGTGCTCAGCGGTGCAGAAAGATAGACAACCTGCATCCCCAAGAGTCTGTACCAGAAGAAATTGACGGCGTCAACAATCTGGGTCGAATCTTTTGCGAAGAGGTAGTCACCGTGAGTCTGGTTTGCGACATAGCTGTTCAGATCCTGTGCCTCGGCGCTCGTTTGTTCAAAGCCAACGGCAAAGATCTTCGTCCGGGGATCGATTTGCGAGAGCACAGTGCTGGCGCGGGGGAATTCGTCCTGCTCGCCGGAACTGAGCAGGATCATCGCCCACTGATGGTCTGCAGCTCCATACGTCGTCAACTGGTTTTGACCTGCTACCAGCCCGGCTCCAATCGAGCGGCTATTCGGACCTTTCGTGATGTTGCGGATAGAGGCCTTGATCGAGTTCCTTGAATGCTCAGTCACTTCCGTCATCGGCAAGATCACATTGTCCGGAAGTTTGATCACGGCGATCTTGTCTCCATCGCGGGTCTTGTCGACAAGTTGCAGAGCGCTGTTCTTGGCAGCTTTCAGAGCATTGAGTGGAGATCCGGCGAAGGTGTTTGAGCCGTCGAATACAAAAACCAAATCTATCCGTTTGTTGAGAATGTTGGTATAGATGTTCTCGATGCCGGCTTTGTCACCCCCCTCAACATCGGTCGGGTTTCCCGGATCGGGTGGGGGATAGAGAGTTCTCTTTTTTACTTCCCCCTTCTTGATCTTCCCGTACATCGTCTGATCCTCGTTGTCCTCAGCCATCCCATCGAGGTAGCCAACGTCGGCAGGATTGTAGATATCGCCCAGCCCGAAGAAATGACCTATCTCATGCGTCGCAACGTTTTGGAGGTCGAGCTTCGTCGGATCGGGATTCGACGGATCCTGATTGACCGTGTATTCGAACAACGTTGGATTGCTCGCATTGAATGCGATATCCACGTCGGAAATCGTGCCTGTGATTGCGTTGTAACGGACACGCGTTACCGCGACCACTTTCGGATCCATTCCCATTGTGTCTTGCCACGTGACCGGATTCGTGATCCAGACATTGTTGTTCAAGCCATCCGGATCTCCTCCCCATTTTGTCGAACTTGTTGTCGTGCCGTGGCTGGTGATCTGTAGTCTGTCAAGGTCGTTCCACGTTGCGAAGGCGGAACTGATGGCCGACCTCGACAGAGGGTTGATCGAGTTACAGATGGCGAAGGTAGCATCCCCGTCGGGCCAGTGGAGAGGAATTCCGGAATTGGTTTTGTTCACGACGTAGTGCGGACCGTACGATTTCGTCTTTACGACGCAAGGCACGCTGAGGGAGAATTCGGATGTGTTTCCGCCCGGATCGGTTGCGGTTGCGCTATAGGACTTGCCGGCGAGAATCTCACCGGGAATTGCCACATTAAACGGCGCGTTTCCGTTCCCATCTGTCGTGAGCGTCGCCGATCCGATGAATGTCTGTCCTTCCCCGTACCCGGATGGATCGCTCTCGTCATTCCTGAAGAATTCAATTCTGAACTGAGTATTCGGTGTGCTGTTCAGGCTGCCGCTGATGATCTGAACGTCGCTCGCGGCGCTGGTCAGAACAGGAAAATTCTGCAGGTTGTTTGGACCGGAATCCGGGTCGCCGTCGACGTCATCGTTTGACGTTACGCCGTCGCCGCCGAGATCGATGCCGAGGCCTGAGTTTGAATGGATTGAATTACAGAGAACGGTGTTGTTGCTTCCGTCAAGTACTGCTACGCCGGCCTCCATGCTATGAACAATAACATTTCCTTCCCCGGCTGTTGTGCCCCCTATCTTGTTCCCTGAAGAACCGGCGTAGATGCGGACTCCAATGAGGTTCCCGTACGAAACAGTGCCGTTTATGTCGGTTCCAAAGGTGTTGCCAACTATCGTGTTGTTGTTCGCGCCTTCGATGGCCACACCACCCCAGCCGGTGTTGCCGGAGATGAAATTGCGCGCTCCTGCGACGGCTCCTCCGACTCGGTTGTTGGAAGCCCCATATCCGATATAGACTCCGGTTCCGTTCGTGTGACCAAGGTTCTGAGTTCCAGTCGCGTCAAGGCCGATGTAGTTTCCCAGCACATTGTTGCTGTTTGTGCCAAGGCCGAAGATCGCGATTCCCGTAACGTCATTTCCAGAGATTATATTCCTTTCACGCGAATCCGTACCGCCAACCGTATTCCCTGAAGCACCGAATCGGATGTGTACGCCATCACCGTAATTCCCCAATTTGACGGTTCCGGTGACATCAGTACCTATGTAGTTCCCGATCAGAACGTTTGCATTGCTCCCAGGGCCGGTGATTGTGACTCCGGGTTTGCCAGAGAGCGGAAGTGGGTTGACACCGTTCGCGGAAATGATGTTGCGGCCCTCCTGAGTCGTACCGCCGATGATGTTACCCGATGCACCATTTCCGATGAAGATCCCACCCTCACCGTTACCTCGATTAGTCGTTCCGGCCGCATCAGTCCCAACGAAGTTCCCCAAGACCATGTTGCCCGTTGCAGCGCTTCCGACGATCACAATGCCATGACTGCCATTGGCTGAAAAGACATTCCCTGCTCCTGCAGTTGTGCCACCAACAGTATTGTTTGGGGATTCGATGTTTACGCCATCATCTCCATTGCCAAGCGCGGTTGTCCCGTCGGAGGCAATGCCGATGTAGTTGCCCGCAACGATATTCCCGGTCGCGGTTGAGCCGAGAATATTGATGCCATCATCGGTGTTGCCCGCGATAATGTTCCGATCCGCAGTATTCGAGCCGCCGATTGTGTTCGAAGAAGCATCTTTGATCGCGACACCAACGGTATTCCCAACTGCAATCAAACCGGTGGGATCAGTACCGATGAAGTTTCCCCGAACAAGATTGTTCGTTGTGGTTTCTGCATCTTTGTCAATGAGGATGCCATACCCGATATTTCCGGAGATGACATTAGCTGCGCCGGCCTCAGATCCGCCGATGACATTTCCGGTGGCATCGAAGATATCGATCCCGAATCCCTGCAGAGTGGGATGAGCATATCCGTTTCCGAGCGGAGCGGTGCTCCCGTTGATGTCGAGTCCGATGTAATTGCCCTGGACCTTGTTATTGGATGATTGTCCCCGACCAATCGCGAGACCGTGGAGTCTGTTCCCGGAGATGATGTTGCGTGCTGGTTGTGATGTTCCCCCTATTGTGTTGTAATGTCCTTTTCGGATGTAGAGACCCACTTCGTTGCCAAGGCTGTCAGTTCCGTTCTTTTTTGTGCCGATCAAATTGCCTTGGACGATGTTGTAGCTAGCCCCTGCCCCAGCATCCGCGCCCCAAATGACAACACCATATCTGTTGCCGGAAACGAGATTGTTCTTGATGGTGTTGTGAGATGCTTCGAGGACACAAATCCCAAAGTTGATGTTTCCCCGGCCCAGCATTCCGGTCGCGTCGGTTCCCACAAGATTTCCTTCTACAAGATTACCGACGCCCGAAGCTTCGTATTCAATGTAAATGCCATGTCGGGGAGGGGAGAGCGATCCGTTTGCGGAAACCACATTGCCGTCGCCGGGATTCGGACCGCCGATGATGTTTCCGGCGGATCCGCTTATCTTGATGCCAAAATGCTTGTTCCCCAGCGGAGTGTCGCCGTCAGAAGCAAGCCCGACGTAGTTCCCCTTCACGCTGTTGCCGGTGCCAGAAAGGTCGATCCAGATACCGTTACCGTCGTTTCCGGAAACGATATTTCTCGCGCCAGCCGCTGACCCGCCGACGGTATTATCAGATGAGTTTTGAATCCAGATCCCGTTGTTATTGGGGATCGGTGAAGTTCCGTTGAAATTCGTGCCAACAGAGTTACCGACCACAGTGTTGTTGTTCGAGCCGCTGATGATGTTGATGGCGATCTCATGGCCTCCCGAAACAACATTGCGCTCTGCAGCCGTCAATCCACCAATAGTATTTCCAGATGCGTTTTCAACCTGTATCCCTCGTTTGTTCGGCTGTGCCACCTGACCTGTCGGATCGATACCGATATAGTTGCCACTGATTGTATTTCCGGTTGACCCGGGCCCGCTGATGAGGATACCGTACCCTGTTGAGAAACGGTTAACCACAAGACCTCGAACGGTGCAGCCACTTGCTTGAATCGTAAGCCCGTTTGCTCCTCCAGAGAGGCTGCTCCCGTTGAGTTCGATAATCGGACTTCCGCCGAAATCGGGGTCGGTTGTGCCATCTATAGTGACGGAATCGACGATACTGGGAAGCGAAGACGTTAGTAGAATCGTGTGAGGTCCCGGTCCGGGAATGTTGAACCGAATCTCGTCCAAGCCGGGATTACTATTGGCGTCCAAGACTGCCTGCCGCAATGAACCTGGTCCGCTATCGTTTGTATTTGTCACTGTAAAGATCGCGGGTCCGCTAGACGGAAAATCTGACAGCGCTCGACGAAATACACCATAACTCCAAGTCCCGGCAAAGAGATTCGGGTCGCTAACGGCAACAGAATTAACGGTCCCGCCTGTTGGGCCACTTGTTTGGATCCATTGAGCGTTCGCGAGGTAGGTCGGAACGGAGAGCAAGAAAAGAACAGTAAGCTTACGCATACACACCTCCACAGTTCTATAGGAGTGGGAAGGTCACACTGCATACGGCGGCAGCCGGTCGACAAGTAGCGCCGCGTACTTTCATGAGATCGTAGTTGTTGCCTGTCATGGCTTCGAGCGCATCACTTGACATCAGGTGGGATTGCGAGACTCTTCACTCTCGACGTAAACGTCTTCAGCGTCTCTCCGTCCATCATGATCCTTTCACCAGTCAGTTGATTCTTCGTGATTGTGAGCTTTCCCTCATTCCCGCCTGTTACAACGAGGTTGTTCCTGCCGTCCTTCTTCAAGAAGACGAGAACTTCCTCGCCCTGCGAAAATGTCGGCGTGTGGGTATAGAGCTCGCCCACGGCGCCAATCTCACCGCCCGGATGAGTGATCGCCAAGGTCCGCAAAGAGCTTTCTCCTTTGACATATTCCTCAACGTTCAATGAAACCTTTGTGAAGATTCTGGTTCTTTCCTTATTCCATTCCGAACGAACCTGGGCGACTTTTCCAACGACGATCATCTCGGCCCCTTTGGCTAACGTCTCGACCTGACGCTTTTGCGTCTGTGCATCTACGCGGTGCGGCATCAGAGATATCAGAACACAGACGAAGATCATTGTGGAATACATGATTGAGTCTCTTGCTTTCATCGGATTGCCCTCCAAAGATTTTCGTTTTCTTTCGTAACTACTCACCTTGACCTAATGCCCACTAAACACGCGAATTACACGAACGCTAAAAACGACCACAGAACTCCTTTATGCTGAAACAAATCATTTTGCGTCTTCCGTGCCTGCCCCGACAATCTTCCGGTCGGGGTCTTTCGTGGGCTGCATAATTACCTTTCTTTAGAAGATTTTTGACTGAGTAGTTCCTTTCTTTCAATTGCATGGCGCCAAACAGAATCGTGTTCGAGATGCGTTCACAACGAGTTGATCCGGTTGGAGATCAAGCGCTGCCAAGGTCGCGGTGGGATCTCCACTATCAAACCTGAACAGCCTTAAAACTGATTGTCCTGGAGCGGGTACAACTAGGGAATTGAGTAACGAGAAGCTGATGAGAAGAGGGGAAAACTGGAGAACCCAAGGCGCGGTGCGCATGGCAGTTCCTCCCAAAGTAGTCGACTCTGCAAGAGCGAAAGGGTTCCGCTCTTTGCCGGATCGGTCGGGTTCTTTCCGTGAAGCTGTAACTATTCGCTCAGATCGAATGCATCCCGCTGAGCGTTGACTGCTCTATTGTAAGATCACCACCAACGGCAGTGGTTTCTTTCTTCTCGCGAAACACGCGGAAGATTCGAAGTAGTTTTCGCGTAATCGGCGTGTTTCGTGGGGAATCTCTATCTGTTTTGAAGCTGTTCATTGGCGCCGGTGTCACGCATCGTCGATATCCGAACTCTCCACCATTGTCCCATACCAAAGCTGTGTCCACACGGACGACTTTCATCCTCGCTGAGGGAATTGTAGAACGAACTCATCTGCGCACACTTCAGAAGCGGACGAACGGCAAAGGGAGTTTCTTGGGCTCTAAGGATTGTAGCGCTTGCGAGGACAACACAAAAGGCAAGTGGCGTGGAGATGACTATCACGCGGTCTTTCATGGCGATCTTCCTGTTCCATCCCATCGATGGACGATCTCCCGAAACCAGACGCGCCCGGAAGGCGCTCTTCAGTAATACAAGCGACGGAGATGGAAGTTGGCAGCGAGTTGCACGTCAAGAGAAGGACTCGCCCGAAGGCCTGTGATGATGGTGAGGGCAACTCCTTGTCGCGCCGATTGCAAAGTACCTGACGACGATCGGAATGTCAAGGTGAAGCTTATCTTTGTAAGCGGAGTTTTTTCTGTCGTGAGTCAAGTGTGACAAACAGCAAACAACTCCTGAAATCGGTTCGCGCATAAACTCATCGCGTGCACTCAATGAATCTCAGCGAGTAGAATGTCGCATGCCTTGAAGATGGAGACCGCGCGAGACGGCTAGCTGCTCCTGGTGTTTCACTTCGAGTGCATGACAAACACACCGCTCCGTCCTCGCCAATCTTCATCAATAGTCTGCAGCGACCGGCAATATGAAGCTCGGACATGAAGCTCCTCCGGCAGTGCGTTGATCAGCTATCCCGAAGAACGTGGATGCAATCAGGTTCGAACGCGAAGAGATCTAACCTCGTATCGCGTCCCAAGAAGACGCCGGGAACGTCTACCCGCGAATCTCCGCGAATCCTCGCGAAGAATTATCGAGACACACCTCCTCAGACAATCGTTCGTGCACATTCGTGCAGATTCGTGGGTAATCTTGTCTTGAATCGTATTCAACGAATTCCAGAGACGCAACACTCGTCACGCAAGCTGAGCAGGTCGTTGATCACTCCGTACGCCGTGTCGTAGAGTGTCGGATCGGTCTCTGTGATAATGATGGGCGCCATCAGATCCGTTTCGATCGAGAGGATCGAGCCGCTCTCGCCGACCGGAGCGAACGGATCGCCGTGAGGGATTTCTTCCAAAGCCACACGTGCGCGGACGGCGGCGCCCTCTCGTTTTGCAGTACAGATCAACTTCAAGTGCTTCCCCGCCTTCGAAACCTTTTGCACGTCTTCAACCTGCAGATGCGTAATTCCCTGACGATCTACATCGAAGGGAGTTATCGTGGCTCCCATCATCGTGTTCGCGAGAAC
>Ga0209212_1006430_pt1 | contig 13449 bp, 9 predicted proteins | sample RifGroC2_FD_183996 | JGI IMG/M metagenome (GOLD analysis project Ga0209212, IMG submission 183996) | Groundwater microbial communities from Rifle, Colorado, USA - Groundwater C2 (SPAdes) (version 2) | ecosystem: Environmental > Aquatic > Deep subsurface > Groundwater | place: Rifle, Colorado... | reverse complement strand
TAAATAATGTCCATGTAAAACACTCCAGATACCTCCGGCTAAAATGCCGGATGGTTGCATACCGAGGTGGAAACTATTGGACGCTGTTTCCACCCCTAATCTGGAAAGTTTTGCACGCTGTTTGACAGTCTAGGACATAAACGGTGTCCAATCCTCGATCACGCTCTAAACTAAATACCTTTCCAGGATGGGATAAAGATTTTTGCTTAAGTGCAACAATCGCTTCGCCAGCTCCCGTGTCGCTGATAGAGGCAAGGCGGCAAACTTTGGGTGCATTCTCGATAATAAATTGATGGAAATGCTCTAATACCGAATCAGGCCGGCGTGAACGCGATTGGGGAGCTGCTTCATATGCATCCATCAGCGGCTTGAGCTTCCATTCATTACTATTCGCTTCAGGATTGATTAGCCATTTGTTGTAGGCATAGTCTGGTAAACGGCGAACTCGCCCCGAGTTTTCCACAAAGCTACCTTTGTCTCGTGCGTACCAAAGTAGGTACTCCGAAGCCTTAAATACACCTGGATTAACGGTGCTAAACGCTGATGGTGACCTAGCAGATATAGTAATTCGATTTACAAAATTCGACCGGCCAAATATCTCATCAAGCAACACCTTGCAGTAATCTAGTTCATCATCATTCAAGTGGACAAACAAAGAACCATCCAAAGACATGAGGTGACGCAAAGCAATAAATCTTTCACGCATCTGCCCTAGCCAAATCGAATGCTCCAAGCCATCATCATAATTTTCAAACATCTCGCCAGTGTTGAATGGAGGATCAATGTAAACGCACTTTACCTTTCCAAAATAATCTGCCTCCAAAGCCTTCAAGGCCAGCAAGTTGTCGCCGAAAATAAGCTGGTTATCGAAGAGGTCGTTATCCGTCACCCGATGCTTCGCGTGATAACTCTTCGCCGGGTCTTCCAGCAAAATGCGCGGCTCCAGCTTGGGCCGGTTCTCCTTGCCGATCCAGGTAAGTTCGAGTTTTTGTTTTTTAGTCAATTTGCACGCTTCCCATCCAGATGTTGAGCATTCTCGCTAGGCCCTGGCATAGCGGTATACGCCTTTAACGTTCTGAGCGAGAAACTGACCCTTTGATGTTGCCGCTTTCATCTGATCAAAGACCGCCTGCTGTACATCATAATAGTTGTAGGTTCCGCCGTTTCTGAATTCGACGGTGAGAACATGCTCTTTTGAGTTGTACCGGTAGCGAGCGATGTTGGAAGAGTCTGGTGTTTCAATCCAGTTCATGATTCTCTCCTGGCGTAATGTTGAAATCGGTATCGTTTGTATCAATCATCTTGTGCTCATAGTAGGGGCTTTGCTTGCGCCACTGCCGCATGACAATCGTGTAGTCCTCTTTTTCAAGCTGCCTTTGCACGGCCCACCCGCCCTCGTCTTCATAGCCCTTCGTGGAATTACCACGAACAGCGACGTTTGGATCTCTGCTATCTGGCCATCGATTCTTATCGGGCGCATTGATGAGGGTACGCATTGGCAGGCTTACGGCCTCACCGACAATAATCGCTTCCCCCGTTCGCAGTATCGGGAGCATATCGAACAAACCTTTGAGATTGTCTGACGCAGCGCCAGTCACCTGCCCGCGGTCAGTGTCGTTGGCTAAGCGCATGGCGAAAATCGTGCCGCATTGCGAAAGGATGGTGGGATCGATTTCCGACGGGCGTTGGCTCACGACCATGATACCCACGCCATACTTGCGACCCTCTTTGGCAATACGCCGTACGGCGCTTGATGCCGCGCCAACATGCTCCTTCCCCAAATATGCATGCGCTTCTTCGAGCACGAGCATTAAAGGGCGTAAACGTCCGCCTTCGGGCAGGTTTCTCGCCCAAAAGAGGGCATCGTAGAGGATGCGCAGCAACGCACCGATTAGGTCGTTCAGCACCATCGGTGGGATGCCAGACAGATCAAGAATTGAGATCGGAGCGGGACTCCCTAACCATTCCTTGAGCAGCGCGTCTAAGTCTTTAGTAACAGTTCCCGTGATTCCGGGACACCATTCACCGGGGTTGAATAGGAAGGAGAACTGCGGGTCGCGTAACTTGGAGCCGAGCACCGCTAGTTGCTGCCGAATGTTAATCGGGTCTCGCCCCCAATTTACTCTTTCGTTCGCTGGTCCAGTGGTCTTGACCGTACGGTACAGCGGGGGCGTTACCGACAGCGCGTCGCCGAGTTGCACGGGTGCACCTTTGTCGTCAAGGACATAGGCTGATTCGACTTCGTCGGCGGCACCGCCGGGCTTTGGAATGATGGTGCGATGCTCTCGTTGGTGGAGTTCGAACCAGAGTTTATGAATGCAGAATGGTACTGGTGAATCTGCAGTCAGCCTCGCGGCGGTAACCCCCTCGCGCGCCTGATTGCCTAACGACTCACGTTTAAGCGCTACGATGGCGTCAGAAACGACCGCCCTCGCCTCATCGCCCATATCTCCGAAAGACAGCTTCACGAATTCGTCGAAGCTAAGTGCCCAGAAGGGTATCTGTAGGGGCTTCTCACCCTTTTCCTCGTTGGTGTCTGTTGAAACCCGAAACACAGAGGATCTATCTGCCAACGCTTTCGCGTACTCCCCATGAATGTCCAAGACAACGATGCGGGCGGACGGATACCGTGCCGGATCCGAAAGTGCGGTAAGCAGGCCGGCGACAGTCGTCGACTTGCCCGCACCTGTGGTCCCGACAACCGCCGAATGGCGAGTGACAAGCTTGTTGATATTGACGAGCGCAGGAATCGACTCTGCACTTGCCAAGTAGCCTACAGTTACGAAATCAACCGGATCGCCAGGTCCGTATATTTCTCGAAGGTCGTCTTCGGTAACGATATGTACAGCGTCATTGATGGTGGGATGCTGTGAAACGCCTCGCTCGAATTTGCCTGCGCGACCTCGTTCGCCAACCAATTGCACTCTGAGCCACTGGTTGCCCCACGGTTGAGGGTCCCCTTCCGCCTTAGGTGCGGCTCCCGCTCCGACTTGAGAGACAATCCCAAACAGCGACGTATAGCCCAGCGGAATACGGACAAAGCTCCCGACTTGGCCAATCCGGTATGACTCTCCCTTGTAAAAACTCAACCCGGTGAGTGTCTCGCTCACCAGCGAGACACTCACTGAAGTGCCGGCCACATCCTGCACCGTTCCAATAAGAGTTGGATCACGGCGCATCGCTAACCTTCTGTTCAACATCCCGACTAGAAAGCTGGTGAGCCAACAATCGCCCAAGCGCCGCAAAATCTCCGAGGAGCCATTTGCAACGGTCCGCAGGGGCTGTGGTACGTGAGCCTGGCAAATCTGTCGCAACGGCGATCGGATAAGCTGGATTCTCAACTTTAACTTTGCTGTCCCAAGCGCGATCAATGGTGCCGACAACCCCGCCATCTGCCGCCAGCAACGTCAAATTGGCGTGCCGCTTTGCAAGCTCAACACCTTTTGGGGCATTGTTGCGATCATTGAAAATCATTCCGAGACATGCTGCGTCTGGGTTTCCTGAAAGCCCCTGAGCGAGAACGGCGTTGATGTGCTCATCGCCGAAGGAGTAGCCACAAGTGAGAAGAACACATTGGCCAGAGCGCAAAAACACCCGCAACCGATCAAGCATGGCGTAATACGGCATCTGTCGACTTTGATCGTACTTAAGATGGGATGGATAAATTAGAAGTTGCTCTCCCTCGACTTTGTCACGGCTTCTCCGAATTTTCTGTTTGGCCGTCATCCACCAATTGATGGAGCCGTGTATCTTCCAAAGCCGTGCCCAACGTGGGGGCAGGTCATCCTCTGCCATCGAGTCAAGATCCAAGAACGCGCTGTCGGAACCGACAAAACCGTCAAAGTAAGGGACGAGCTGCTCTTCCAAGGCTTGTTCCAACGACAGATCGTAGTTGGTCGTGAAAATCTCCACCGGCCGGTCTCGCGGAATAGCCTGAATCCAACTCGCGAGTACGTGATACGGCGTATCGCTTGTGGGGAGAGGCTTGCTGACGATCTCGCGTATTTGCTCACAGATAGCGAGATCAAGCTTGTCGAGAATATCTGCAGAGAAGCCGTCAATCTTACCGTCCTCTCCCGTTCCGCAAATGGATTTTAGTGTCCGAATATGACCGAGCACGTCTTCAACCGTCGGCGTTGAAATGCTGCGCGCGGCCACGCGGCTCCATGCTGTCTGCGCAACTTCCTTTAATAGTTTGTCATTGTCTAGAAAGCCTTTGACCTGTTTCGTGAGACCTGCAATTTCAGGGATCAAGGGCTTTCCGTCAGCACCTTGAACAGACGATGAACAACCCGCGCCTATAAAGAACCCGACGCGCATCTTGTTCGGGGCAAGGCGCTGTAAAAGGTCAGTAGTCCGACGATAGGGACAATGCATCGGGCCTAGCGGTGCGGGAGGGCTCGGTGCCGGAGTTGCAGCACCTGTCGTTAGCTGGGCCGCAGCAACCAAGGTAGCGTTAGGTGCGGCTGCATCTGGTATCTCTTCTTTCATCAGGCTTCCCCTTCAGAGTCAGACTTGGGAGTATCGAGCAATGGGAAGTCCAAGCCATCGATCTCCTGCAACGACTTGCCCGCAATCCCCTGCAAGTCGCCATACATCCCTACCGTCGCGCCCATCACGCGCTCAATCTGCTCCTCGCGCTTGGCCCATTGTTTCATGATCGCCTTGCGCTCCTTATCCAGGTCTTCCTGCATGGTGGAAAACGCTTCGACGATGGCTTCCACCCGCTGGCGGAAGCGCGGGCCGGTGAGGTACTGGTAAACCATTTCGGTTTTGGTCTGCTGGCCTTCGGTAGCCTGCCGCGCAAGGGCAAGCTCCAGCAATGACTGGCGCAAAATCATAGCCACCGGCAAGGCGGCGCGGGGATGTGTTACCCATACGCCCTCTACCATTTCGAAGGTTTCCACGCCCTTCGGCAACACCTGGCTCACGATCACGGCAATTTCTGCCTTTGCTGTCCGCTGGTCATCGCGAAGTTTTGCCAGCCATCCATCGCTCCAGTTTTTGGTGCGCTTGAACTCCCACAAGATGGCGCCGCCAGACTGCCCGCCTGCGCCGACAACACGGTGCAGTACATCCCCGCCGAATTCGCCCTTGGGCACTGGCTCGATGGCATCGAATGGAAATTTGCTGCGCAGCAGATTTTCAATCTCCAGTTCCTGCACTTCGCCCTGCAATTGTTGCGACCCCTGTTCGGCCCGGCGCTTGAGGTCTTCTATCTGTCTCTGCATCGCGGCGATGGTCTGCTCTTTCTCCATTACCTTGAGCTTCTGTTCGTCCTCGGCTTCTTTTTTGGCTTGGGTGCGGACATCGGTCAGTCCTTCCTGCACCCGCTTTTCCACCGTGAGTTCCAGTTCGCGTTTGGCGTCATCAAGTTCACGCTGCTTCTTGATGAGTTCGGCTTGGGCTTTTTGCGCCTCGGCCAGCTTCATATTGTTCTGTTGCAGGGCTTCTTGCAGATCAGCCAACTCGCGCGCCTTGTTTTCCAGTTCGGCTGCGCTGGCAAGTTTTGCTTTTCTGGATTCTTCGGCAACTACGCGGGCGCGTTCTGCTTTCAACTGCGCCGCAACCTGATCGGCCACCTGATCGTCGAGTGCGCGCTTGTCTTCTACAAGCTGCTTTTCCTTCTCACGCATGGCCTGTTCGCGCTGGGCGATTTCGTTGTCCTTCTGCGCCAGTTGTTGCTCGAATTGTCTGCGGGTGGATTCAATCAGTGGCGCAGCCAGCGACTCGGTGAGCTTGATCTCGGCCTTGCAGGCTGGGCAGGTGATGGTTGGTTCGGTCATGGTTTAATCACCTTTGTACGAGAGGCATCCAACTGTTTGAGTGTACCGATGCCGACCAGCGACCGCATCTGCGTAATGGCAATCGCGTTCAACTGCACCAATCTCTCAGCCCCGGCCAAGCCTTGATGAATCAGCACCGCATTGATGCTTTCGAGGTTGGATAACACAACCAGTTGCTCAAGGGTGGCGGCGTCACGCATGTTGCCCGCTTGAGCGGGGTTGGCTTGCCGCCACTGGGCAGCAGTGATGCCAAACAGGGCGACGTTGAGCAAGTCGGCTTCGCTGGCATAAACCACGCTGGTCTGCGCCTTGGTCAGGCGTTGTGGAATCAGGTGATCCTTGATGGCATCGGTGTGTATTTTGTAGTTGACCTTTGCCAGGGTGCGCTGGAAGCTCCATTCCAACGAGGTGGCGCGGGACTCATCGTCCTTGAGACGCTGGAATTCCTTGATGAGGTAAAGTTTGAACTCCGGGCTGAGCCATGAGCCGAACTCGAATGCGATGTCGCGGTGAGCATAAGTGCCGCCGTAACGCCCGGCTTTTGCGTGCAGCCCAATGGCACCCGTAGCGTCTATCCATTTCTTTGCTGACAGGAAGAAGCTATTGCGCCCGGCCTCATTTCTAATTCCCTCGAATTCGGGGGAATTAAAACCTGGGTTGTTGAGTTGTTCCCATACGCCCAGAAACAGCACCGTGTCCTTGTTCTTGAGCCATTGCTCAATCAGGGCACCGCCCCCATCGAAGCGTTTGACCATGTCGGTGAGCGAGATGTAGTCCTGCTCATGCCGGGTGGCGATGGCAACGTCGGTTCCCTGTACGGTGATGCTGCGATTTTTCATGCAATCTCCCATTCACAAATAAATAGTGGCAGCAGGCAATCACCAAGGATCAGCCGGTAGTCGAAAAATCTTCCATCTCCTTCAGCCCATAGAAGACACGGGGGCTGAAACTTGCGTGATACGACTTCGCCGCATCTTCCAGCAAAATGCGCTACTCCAATTGGGGCTGGCCTTCTGCACTTGGTCACTGAAACCGCCAACCCAAAGAACTTAACGCTTATGCAAACCCAATTTCTCAAATAAGACCCTGTTGCGACGTTGTGCATCGCGTAATAACTTCTGGTAGGAAATTATTTCCACATACCCATTCCCGCCGGGCAGGGTTTTGAAGTAACCCTCGCCATCAACTGATTGCTGATAGTTGAAACGCATCTGCTTTTTCAGCGTCGGAGTGAGGTCAGCAATAAAGTATCCGTAATAGCGGATATTCGACGGGTTGACCATGACACCATCTACATCTTTCACTTTCCCGTCCTCAATGGCGACAAAATGGTCTATCACTTGTTGGGCAGGATCACTTGCGTAGTTGTCCCGCCCAGGGCGTTTGAACTCGATGATTACCACAGCCCCACTTCCATCTTCTGGCTCGCTCACGCCAATGGGTGTGTCATAAAAAAACGCCAGAATGTCAGGCTCTTTTCCGTGGGTATTCTCAAGTCCCTTTATTGAGTTTACTTTCTTGTCCGAGGTCAGAATGGTGTGATAGCAAAGCCGCTCGTCAATCACCCATAGGTTCTGCTGCTCAAAAAATAAATCTTTCGATGTTTGCCGCATTGGGCAAATCATGTTGTGCAACACTTCTTCAAAACGGTATTTCTCGTCTGTTCGGCTCTTCTTGAGGCTTAAATCTAGCAAATCCAAAATCGAACGACGGTGAGCCACATAGCTGGCTAGTTGTGATTTCCCCATGTCGTTGATTCGCGCAATGTGTTCATTCATCTTTGCTTCATAATGCTCGAACGACTCAGAATCAACCAGTACCTTTATTTCCGAACCCTCAGAGCGAATTTGATCTTCAATTTTTCGCCTGATTTTGAGAAGGGCTTCATCTAATTTGTCGCCAGTCGCGCCCGCTGGCACCTCACGCTCGATCATATTTCTATACTGCTCGCTCAGTAGCACCCGATATTCGGGTGCATCTGACGCTATGAAGTGCTCGATGCCTTCCATCTTTTCTTGATTTGTTACACGGAGGTCGTCAGCTAAAAGCGTGCGCAATGTCTTAGCAATTTCGGCATCAAGCTCTTTCTGCGTTATAAACGATTCGTCGGTTACCAGGTCAGCATTGTCTGGATTAAAAAGTATGCCTGTCCGAATGGTATTGGCATGTGAATCAAGATACTCACCAGTAACCAGCACTTTGAGTGTGTAATGTGTGGCGTCAGTTTCCAAGAATGTCTGCGGCAACTCAGGCAACAGCTTTTTCAAAGCACCTTGGCACACTTCTCGCGCACGAGCACAGTAGCTAATTTCATGCGCTTCCCGACTTCCCTTCTGCCTCAGAACCTGCAAATGAAAATGATGCTCACCGACAGAAAAATCCACAGCTTGAATATTTGGCAAAACAGTGTCATCGAATAGCTTTAGCAGATTGATTGGTGCAATACCAGAATCATGAAGCTGGATTTCAGGTGCGCTTCGCCCTGCGAACCGAATCAAGAAGTGTGAGACCACGCGCTGCGCGACAGCTTGAGCATCACGCGGCCAAGCCGCCATGTATGAGGAATCAAGCTCCGCCAAGGAAACTACAGTTCCAGTTTTCGCACCCTCAGGAGCAGTAGCATTAACAACATCGCCCACCTCGTTTTCAATTGAAAAACTGAATTTCCGTGAAGTTACGCCACCAGCAGGATTCCGAAAATTGCTTTCGACTTGAATTTTATTGAAGACTTTTAGATAGGTAAAACGACCAACACCTTTCCCGCCCAACTTGACCTTGGCCTGAGTGTAAGCTTCCTCAAACGACTTGAGGTTCTCATCAGTAAAACCGATCCCGTCATCAGCCACAGTCACCGAGTTAATTAAAGGTAGTTCATCAGGCTTTGACCCTAAATCAGTTCGTCGAATTAGGTGAATATCAATATTACCCGCATTCAAGCCGTTACCGGACTCAGCAATTGCGTCCATTGCGTTTGAGATGGCCTCATACAAAGGCATCATGCCTTGTGCTTGCTTCAAATCTAGCGACTTGACCAGCCCTTGGATATTCGTCTTCATTTCTGATGCTCCATTTATAATCTGAGCTCAACTGCTGCTCACGTGCAGCAATCTATGCAATCGTCCAGCGTATCGAAAACAATTGCTCACCCCGCGTGCTCTGGTTCATCTTGCCTTCTATCGCCGCTATCAATTCTTCACGCTGCTGATCCACTTGATCCTGCGCGTCGAACAATGTCCGCCGCTTCAAGTTGCGTTGTGCCTCCAGCGACTTGATCTGCTTCTGCCCGGCGAGTTTTTCTTCCAGCGTCATTGCGGTGGTGGCGGCGCGGCGGGCTTCTTTGATCTGGCGGTCAAATTCCTTGATCTCGCGCTCCAACCCCACTTTGAGGTCATCTGCCCAGCCATCAAGCTTGTCCGCTTCCTCTTCGAAAAAACGGGCATTCCGCTCCGAGATATTACGCTGAATGGCGGCCTGATGCTGCTGGGTGATGGCTTCAAGTTGTTGCGTGACCCCACCCTCTCCCCAGCCCTCTCCCTGAGGGCGAGGGGGCGATGCTGAGGGGAGTGTCAGTAACCGCGCGGCGACTTCCTCTGCCAGTATTTTGCCGTCGTCTGTCTGTGCCGCAAAAATGAGATGGTCTTCCGCTTGGTCAAGAGATTCGACGCTAAAGAGCGAGAGGGTGAGCCAGCCTGATTTTCCGATGAACTCTTCCAGCAGCGTGACCTTGCCGCCGTGCTGGTCATAATCAAAATGAATTTCCGCCGATGGCAAGGCGCGATTTTTTGCCTGCGCGATCAGCGCCTCGGCAAGCGGATGGTTGAGGCGATAAAGATGCGCCTCGCCAGTACGGCGCGGCAGTTCATATAAACCCAGCGGAATTGCGGCAGCTTGCTCCGGGTAGGGTTGTGCCTCCAGGCGGAACGAGGCATCGTTCAGGAATTCGGCGCGTCCGTCGAGTTCGTGCCGGGTAAGCTGCATGAGCAGGCGTTCGTAGCGATTGAGGTAGGCCTTGGACGCTTCATCTTGCACCTTGAGTTTTTCGCGCACTTCGTCGTCGAAGTTTTCCAATAATTGCTGGCGGGTGCGCGTCATGGACTCATTTATTTCCAGACTCAGTTCGAGCTGGAGCTGGTCGAAGGCGGTCTGGATTTCGTCCTGTTTGCGGCAGCGCTGGTATATGGCGGCAATGCGCTTCTCGAAATCCACGCCGGATTCGATGGCTCCCAGCACTTCATCGCTGGCACCGAAGACGCCTTCAAATAACTGGAATTTTTCGTCCAGCAATTCAAAGACGCGCTGATCCGCCGCATTTTTTCGGTTGAGGAAGTTCACGACCACTACGTCGTGCTTCTGCCCGTAACGATGGCAGCGTCCGATGCGCTGTTCGATGCGCTGCGGGTTCCAGGGCAGGTCGTAATTCACTACCAGCGAGCAGAACTGAAGATTGATGCCTTCGGCACCGGCCTCGGTGGCGATCATGATGCGCCCCTGTTCGCGGAAATAATCCACCAGTGCGGAGCGCATGTCTGCGGTGCGTGAGCCGCTGATCCGGTCAGTGCCTTGGTGGCGCTCGGCCCATTGGCTGTAGATCAGCTTGGAACGGTCGTCGGTATTGGTGCCGTTGAACAGCACTATGCCTTCGGCAAAAGGGCTGTCTGCCAGCAGGCGCAACAAATAGCTCTGGGTGCGGCGCGACTCGGTAAAGATAATGGCTTTTTCAGCACCGCCCAGCTCCTTCGCCTTGGTAAAGGCAATGCCCAGCGCCTTTAGCAGCGCCTTGCCCTTGGCGTTGTGGTCTATTGAAGTTGCGAGCGCGGCGAAGGCATCGAGTTCGGCAATTTCCTGTTCGAGAGCCTTACGGTCATTTTCGGTGAGTATTTCGGCTGGTTCATCGACCGCCCATTCTTCGGCGGTTTCGTCGAGTGCTTCATAGTCCTGATCCAATTCATCTTCAAGCGATTCTGCGGGTTCCTGCTTGCGCAGCTTGAGCTTGAGCCGATTTGAAATAGATGTCAGCGCACCCGCGATGGCAAAGGTGGATGAGGCCAATAATTTGCGCAGCACCAGTGTCATCAGGGAACGCTGGCTGGCTGGAAGCGCTTGCAGGTTGTCGCGTTGCAGGTATTCAGAAACGAGGTGATAGAGCCGGTCTTCGCTTTCTTCCGGGGTGAATTCTTCCACCAGCGGCAGGCGCTTGGTGTAGGGGATGTATGCCGTGACCTGTCGGCGCAGGGTGCGATGGCACACGGGCTTGAGCCGCGCCTTGAGCGTCTGGAACACCTGCTCCTGATTCAGGTTGGCAAATTGCTCCCTGAAACTCTTGAGGTCGCCGAAGGTATGCTCATCAATAAAACTCACCAGCCCGAACAGCTCCAGCAGCGAATTCTGTAACGGTGTCGCCGTGAGTAGCAGCTTATGCTTGCCCGCCAGCGCCATTTTCAATGTGTTGGCGATGACATTGGACGGCTTATATACATTGCGTAACCGGTGCGCTTCGTCGATGACCACCAAATCCCAAGGCATCGCATGAACATCTGCCGCCTTGCTTTTGGCGAACTGATAAGAACAGATTACGATTTCGGATGACTCGAACGGACGGAACTGCCCCTGCTTGATCGCGGCGTTGTAGGACTTGGATTCGAGGATGCGGCAGGGTAGGAAGAATTTCTCGGTTAGTTCCTGATGCCACTGCTTGCGCAGGTTTGATGGCGTGATGACCAGAATGCACCGCTTGCGCTCCGCCCATTTCTGGGAAAGCACAAGCCCGGCTTCTATGGTCTTGCCCAGGCCGACTTCGTCAGCCAGTAGTGCCCCTTTGGAAAGCGGCGAGTTAAAGGCAAACAGTGCGGCATCGACCTGATGCGGATTCAGATCAACCTGGGCACTGGCTACCGCACCGGCAAGCTTTTCGGCGCTATCCGTGGGGAAGCGCCGTGTGAGTTCGTGGGCGAAGAATTTGGCGTGGTAGTTGGTTGTGTTCACATGAGCCGATCAATCAGGTACTTTTTTTCTTGGAATCATTGGATTGTGTATTGTATCGAACTCGGAAGCAACAGCCATGCTGAAGACCTGCCATGCTGAAGACCTCGCCATTATTTAAGGATGGCCGAGAATTGCGAAAATCATGCCGGCACCAGGCGCATTTTGAAAGTGCGCCTGGTGCGGCTATGGGGCCATGGATTGAAGAGCATGAGTTAATACTTCAATCGTCTCAGACAAGCCTTATTTCTCATTCCTGATGACGTAGTTAAGCTGCCCGATGGCTTTGCCAATAAATGTCGCCTCGCGGCGTATGGGAAGCAGTTCCTGTTCAATGTCTCGCACCATGTCCGCTTCCCACGGCTGCGCCAGCTTGAGCAATGCCTCCATGTTGTACCCGTGCTTGTCTTTGGGTTTGCGGATAATCTTCTTTGTCATCCGACGAGTTTTTGCAACCTTGGATCCGTACCAGTGAACCTCGTACCATATTACGCTTAGCGTGTTATCCCGCATTCTGGCTTGTGCGTATAAAACGCTCTTGCACCCCCAAGGCTGAACCTTGTTTTCTGCCATGACAAAATCAAAATGTCGCTTGCCTAGACCGGTTGCCTTCGTTTCAAGTGTTTCCAGTCTAATTCGCAGAAGATTGATTGAGCCCCTGACTTCCGTTGCGGTGATGAAGTGATCTTCCATATTCGCCTCTACCCATACAAAAAATAGTAATTTTATTGTGTGGCGGAATCGGTCGTTTCCGCGCAACTTTACATCAAGGCGCTCCGCCGGTTCCGCGCGGGAAACGCACCTGTTTTACAGCATCCAAAAGATGCGCGCGTGCCCGTTTTACAGGAATTATCCCTATGATATTCATGCAGATAATGGCGTACCCGTTTTACCGGATTGCTTTAAGGAGCGGAACGTCTTACAGACCAGCACGCAAGCGTACCCGTTTTACAGCACAACAAAATGTACGCGTACCCGTTTTACAGAAACTTTCCCTCTAATATTCATGCAGATGGTGGTGTACCCGCTTTACAGGATTGCTGAAAACAAAGCGCATTCGTTTTACAGAGTGCTTTCTGTTGATGTCATTCCTGGCACAAATGACGGGTTTTGTTGCGCAAGCCGATAAAAGGTCGGAGTCGCATTCTGCGCATCCACCTCGATCCGAAATTCTGGGATTGGATTATCTTTAAGCCCTTGCACCAACTGTTTGAATTTACGAAAAGGCGACGTACCACCCGTCAATTGGTGTAATTCATTGATGGATATAGTCCACGGCTGCCATTCGCCGCAATATATTTTGGCGAGGATGTAAATCAGCCTGCGCAACGGCGAGAGCGAGAAATAGTCTGGGTGCATGGCGCATACATGTGTCCAGTCTGTCGCAAACCGATAAAGCTTCTCGGGCAGCTCTATATTCACGGCCTCAATGCGTCCGTCGCGGTCAAGTTCTGCATCGTAACGAATCAAATTAAAATTGTCACACTCGTTGATTCCATCTGGATGCGGTATGTTCGTTGCTAACCTGCTTCCGGCCAACCTCTCAAGTGACTGAGTCAAACTATCGTACTGGGCGCCGCCGATGCCGCGTTTGCTGAAATCAAAAAAATCGCGTGCGGCAAATCGCAGATTGCGACTCAAATTCTTTTCCTTCTCATCAAACATGGCGTTCGCCAGCCAGCTC
>Ga0209212_1006429_pt1 | contig 13449 bp, 15 predicted proteins | sample RifGroC2_FD_183996 | JGI IMG/M metagenome (GOLD analysis project Ga0209212, IMG submission 183996) | Groundwater microbial communities from Rifle, Colorado, USA - Groundwater C2 (SPAdes) (version 2) | ecosystem: Environmental > Aquatic > Deep subsurface > Groundwater | place: Rifle, Colorado... | reverse complement strand
TGAATACACGGAGGTATCTGAGGGCGAATTGAGCTACAAAAAGCCAAAGAGGATGTATCTGAAATTTTACCCGCCCCGCGATGAGGTGAATGTCGTAGACGGAAAATATGTATGGGTGTATCATCCGTCAGAGAAACAGGTCGAAAAATATGAGATGATCGACAGCAGACAATCCTCGCAGGGTGTGAGTTTTTTTGAGTTTGGGTATGGTGAATCAGTGGAAGCCACAAAAAAGGATTATACGATTACCCTGCTGGATACAAAGGAAGACGGCAAAAAACAGTTTTATATACTGGATTTGCAGCCGAAAGACCCGAAGGCGCAGTATTCAGACATCCGGTTATGGGTAGAGGAGGGTGTCTGGCTGCCGGGCAGGATAGAACTCCATGAAAGTCAGGGCGAGGTGGTTAATGTAATTGAGCTTAAAAATATCAAGCTTAACAAAGGTATGTCCGACAAGCTCTTCATATTTGATGTGCCGCGAGGAGTCGAGGTTGTTGAGTTATTTAAGTAGTGTTTGAACGAAAACTAACAAAAAACTGTCATTTCGAGCGTAGCGAGAAATCTTTTGGCAATTGAAATTACGTAGCGCAGCATAGCCGCAACTAAATTGACCACCCCTCTTTCCCCTCCTTCGCAAGGAGGGGATGAAGGGGAGGTAAAAACTTACAACAATAAAGAAGTTTTTACAAGGTAATACTATAATATAGTGAACGCTAAAAGAAAATTGTCATTGCGAGGGCGATAGCCCGAAGCAATCCCTGCTTGAGATTGCTTCGCTGTCGCTCGCAATGCTTCGCTGTCGCTCGCAATGACTATTATATGTCAACTTATTTAAGACGTTTACTATAGTTCACCGCAGGGCGCGGAGAGCGCGGAGAAAAACACTTACAAATGAATATACTTTTGATATACCCAGAGTTTCCAGATACATTTTGGAGTTTCAAACACGCACTTAAATTTGTACGTAAAAAGGCCGCTTTTCCGCCGTTAGGGCTGCTGACAGTTGCCGCTATGCTGCCGTCAGAGTGGACAAAGCGCTTAGTAGACGTCAATGCGACAAGTCTCATGGATGAAGATCTGGCATGGGCGGATTATGCGTTTATCAGCAGCATGGTTGTACAAAGAACGTCGGCTCAGCAGATCATTAAGCGTTGCAAGGAACTCGGCGTCAAAGTGGTTGCCGGAGGGCCTTTATTCACGAGCGAGCATGAACAATTCGAGAATGTCGATCATTTCGTACTCAATGAAGCAGAGCTGACACTGCCATCCTTTTTAGAAGACCTGAATAATAATTGCGCCAGGCAAGTATACAGCACATCTCATTTTGCTGACATTCAAAAGACTCCAGCGCCTCTTTGGGAATTAGCCGATTTGAAACAATACGCCTCGATGAGTATACAGTACACCCGTGGTTGTCCATACCACTGCGAGTTCTGCAACGTGACGTCATTGTTTGGACGAAGTCCACGTACCAAAACTCCCGAACAAATTGTTGCCGAGTTAGACAGTTTCTATAGTATGGGGTGGCGTGGGTCTGTATTCTTCGTAGATGACAATCTCATCGGGAACAAAAAAAACCTTAAGACCGAATTGCTGCCTGCTTTAATCAAATGGCAGAGAGAACATGTGCCGATACCGTTTAACACTGAAGTCTCCATCAATGTGGCCGACGATGAATCCCTGATGCGAATGATGTCCGAAGCAGGCTTTAACACAGTTTTTGTCGGGATCGAGACTCCGGATACGGAGGGGCTGGCAGAATGTAACAAAAAACAGAACAAAAACCGTGACTTAGTTGAAGACGTGCGGCGTATTCAGCGAGCCGGACTCCAAGTACAGGCAGGCTTTATCGTAGGCTTTGACACTGATACGAAATCTATCTTTCAACGGCAAATTGATTTTATACAGAAAAGCGGGATTGTGTCGGCGATGGTTGGCATGCTTCAGGCGCCGAGAGGGACACGGCTTTACGAACGTCTAAAGCAAGAGGGACGTTTGCTTGGACAGATGTCGGGGGACAATTTAGACGGCACAACGAACATTATCCCTAAAATGGACATCGAGACATTCCGGGAAGGATATAAAAAAATATTGAGACACATTTATTCCCCCGAGAACTATTATCAGCGCATAAAGACCTTCTTCCGGGAATATAAAGCGCCAAAGATAAAAGAGCAATTTAAATTTAATGATATACTGGCGTTATTTCGTGCCATCTACCACCTCGGTATCATTGGCAATGAACGCGTCCAGTTTTGGAAACTCTTGTTATGGACGTGCTTCCATCGTCGCGAATTATTACCACTGTCCGTTACCCTTGCAGTTTACGGCTACCATTTCCGCAAAGTGAGTAAATTACACGTCCTTTAATTTTATAAAAGGAGAACAATCCATGAAGAAACTGATTGTGCTGATGATTTTGAGCTTGTTTGTATAATGAAAGAAAATGTATAGAGATAGTTGTAATGGTTGCAAACCCAATTCCGATTAATTAATTTGAAAACAATAGAAAGGAATCTTATGGAGCGGTTTATTAGCAGAACGGAGAAGATAAAGGAAGGCAGTGTTATTATAGAAGAGGGTAGTTGGGCCTATTACGCTTATGTTTTACAATCCGGCAGGGCCAAGGTCTGGAAAAACATCAATAACAAACAGGTGCTTGTCGGCACATTAAAAGAAGGGGATATTTTTGGGGAAATGAGTTTTTTTGGTATGGCGAAAAGAACCGCCACGGTAACAGCAGACAGCGATGTAACAGTAGGAATGATAACGAAAGACACCTTTATGGAGGCCGTTAATAAACTCCCCAAAGAAGCACATGTCAAACTCGACAAAATGACGCAAGACCTCTTTTATCTTAGCGATGTCTACAGCCGTTTGACGAATTGTTTGCATGAGATATTGAATATTAAAGGGCAGATGATCGATCCCAAGCTTTTCGAGAAAGAGGTTGAAAACATGCCGGATCTCTTGCGCGAGGTCGTGGGGCTGATGAGTAAACGTTTTGTTTCCGCTATAGACGGAAGTATAAAACTTATGGCGCAACTGGAAGAAGCCTCCAGGGCTATCGATTCATTATCTACGACACTGATTCGAAATGTAGAAACAGGAAAAGGACATGGAAAACAGTGCTGTTAAATTTCCAGCGGAAAAGGCGAAGCGGATTGTTATGTTCTGTGACCTTAGGAATTCAACAGATATATTGATGGATTTTGAACAAGGTATCTACTGTGGCATTGAAAGTTCAGGAGTAAAAGCCTTTACCTATGCAGATTTTATTATGGACGTCCATGAAACGTCCTATAAAGAACTCTATTTGGGGCATGAAAACACCTATGCGGAAATATATGGTGATGGTTTGATGGGAATATTTCCGGAAGATAATGCAAAGTACATTTTAGAAAATATTTATAGGCTGACAAAACGCATGCGCACTTATAATGATTCCCCAAGTATGGGTGTCTTTAAACCCAGAATCGATATTGGTTTCGGCATTACGGTAGGAGCGGTTTCGTTTATTTATTATCCACTGGATAACCGCCATCATCCGGTAGGCCGATGTGTTCATGAGGCCGCCAGAATTGAAGGGCTATCGAGATTGTATGATGCCAGGGTTTTGATTTCTGACCGTTTTTTTAAATTTGCTGAAGGTTACATTTGTACCGACCAAAGATTCTCCTATCGTTTCATTGACCGGATTATACTAAAGGGCTTCAGGGAACCCATTACCCTATTTGAACTTCTCATTGACAATGACCCCAGATTTGAGATTAAAAGAAACTCCATGAAAGAATATTCGGAGGCATATTCGAGGTATTGCAGAAGAGAATGGGAAACGGCAAAGGAACTCTTTCAGAAAATCCATCAGGAATATGGATTAGGTATAGGATCGGTTATGGCAAAAAGATGTGATATCCTTTCAAAGAGCCCCTCCAATTCGGGTTGGAATGGAATATGGAATATGAAAGATAAATAGTAAGAACTAATGGGTGATCCTTCTAACTCCTCATTGCTGGGTGATATTGTAGATACGATATAGTCTTCGTTGTTAATGCAAACGGCAAATTTTGGTTCGACCTTGTTGTGTTTCATAATTTTGAATCCAGGAGATGTTTTATTTTGATTTCTTTTTTGCCTATACCATGCGTCTCGTACCAATGTAATTCAGCTAGTAGTAAACACCAAAAACAATCTTAGTCAAATTAAGATTTCACTTTTAAAAATTACGGTGAGCTTCGAAAGTGTCTAATACTATATATGTGCATTGCTAAATAATTCCCCACTGCCTTTTCAAATCATTTTAAATCGTACGCAGGATAAAAACATTTAACAAGTAGAAGGAATCAACAATAGATGCATATCCTTGAAAGCCTTGAAAATACTAATAAAAACCAAAAAATATCAAGAGAAATAAAAATATTTGAAAATACATACAATCCATAAATAAATATTTGACTAATACTTACAGGTGTGATATATTTGCACCTTAAAAATTTGTTAATTCACATATCAAATGGTAGATGCAAGTGTTGCAAATAACAGCCTGTTACAGGCAATAGATATATACAAGGAATATTCGAATGGTGAACGCACGTTACCGGTCTTACAGAGAATTAACCTAACCATTGAAAAGGGAGAGATTGTAGTAATCGTTGGTGCATCTGGCGCCGGGAAAAGCACGCTGTTACATATCCTGGGGATTTTGGATACACCTACCTCCGGCTCGGTAATATACAAAGGAATAAACCTAAATACATTAAGCACAAAAAAACAGGCCGAAATGCGAAACCGTATTTTCGGATTTGTTTTCCAGTTTTACCATCTTTTGCCCGATTTTACTGCCTTGGAAAATGTTCTTTTACCAGGCTTCATTGGAGGCGGGTTCTTAAAACGGAAGGCGGAAAATAAAGATTATACCAGCAGGGCAATTTCATTATCAGAAAGAGTTGGACTGGGAGATCGATTAACTCATAAACCATCGCAACTCTCCGGCGGCGAAAGACAGAGAGTTGCTATCGTACGGGCATTAGTTAATAACCCGGAATTGCTGTTATGCGACGAACCTACTGGTAATTTGGACACGAAGACAGGCCATGAGATTCGAGAATTGATCTGGGATCTGAATAAAACATTGAATCAAACGGTTGTAATTGTTACCCACGACGAGGAAATAGCCAAACATGCAGGGCGGGTTATAAGGATTGTAGATGGATGCATTTTAGAATAGAAATGGAAAGAAAGGAGTAATAATTATAGCAATGGGATTAAAGATATATATAAATGGTCAAATCGTTCCGCAGGAAGATGCGAAGATATCGGTTTTTGACCATGGGCTGCTTTACGGTGACGGAGTCTTCGAAGGAATACGCGCCTATAATGGAAAGATATTTACGCTGGACGAACATCTGGACAGAATTTATGACTCTGCGACGGCCATTTCTCTCAAGATACCCATAACAAAGGCTGAAATGGCAGAGGCTATCAAACAAACCATGAAAGCCAATAATTTGACAGATTCCTATATCCGCCTTGTTGTCACCAGAGGCGTCGGAAAACTCGGATTGGATCCAAACAAGTGTGCAACGCCGCAGATCATAATTATTGCTGATACGATTGAACTGTATTCAAAGGCACTGTATGAAAGGGGACTCGATATTGTAACCGTCACCACGATCAGAAATCATTTTTCTGCCCTCGATCCCAAGATCAAATCTCTCAACTATCTGAATAATATCCTGGCAAAAATCGAATCTATCCAGGCAGGGGCTGGAGAAGCATTAATGCTTAATAAGGACGGTTATGTGGCAGAATGTGCCGGTGATAATATATTTATTTTTAAAGACAACATCCTTCGAACCCCTCCATCGAGCGCAGGAATATTAGTTGGTATTACCAGGAATGTCGTGATGAAATTGGCTACTGAGATGGGTGTTCAGGTTAGAGAAGAATTAATGACCCGATATGATTTGTACATTGCCGAAGAATGTTTTCTGACCGGAACTGCTGCTGAGATTATTCCCGTTGTGAAGATCGATGGACGAATAATTGGTACGGGGAAACCCGGGAAAATCACTCTGGATTTGTTAAAAAGGTATCGCGACCTTACAAGAAACGGCTGTTAAATTATTTCTTTGTGTTTTGGTGCAGAGAAGGATGTAATAACGAGCATAAATACGCCAACGCAAATTAAGCTATCTGCAACATTAAATGTAGGCCAGTGGTATTTGTCACCAATATGCAAATCGATAAAATCCCGAACACACCTAAACCATATCCTGTCCCACAAATTCCCTATTGCCCCGGCCAGAACAAGCCCTAATGCGAGATTTGATATAAAAATTGTCTTATCGGATTTAATGTAAATAAATAAAATTACTACAATTGCTATTGCTGAAAAAACAATAAAGGCGATGGTTTTGCCGGGAAATAGGCCAAAAACAACGCCTGCATTCTTGCTTCTTACTATATTTAATAACCCGGGAATTACAATTAATTTCCCAAATTCATCTAATTTAGAGAAAACTACCCACTTTGAAATAATATCGACAATAACACCACTCACAACAGCAATGACAAAGGTGGCAGTGTTTTTCATAAATTATTTTAAAACGTCAATCTCTTCTTCCCTCTGACAATCGATACATAGTTTCGCATAGGGCACTGCCTTCAGTCGTTCCTTATTTATTTTTTTCGCGCATAATTCACAAACGCCAAAAGCGCCTTCTTCAATCTTTTCTAAAGCAGTATCTATGTTGCGGACACCTTCTTCTCCATTCTGTATAAGTTCTATCATGATATCTCGTTCATAGTTGTCCGTACCCACATCTGCCATATGAATCGGAACATTAGATAGATCTCCCGATGCATCTTGCCTGGATTTTTTTAATGCCTCTCCTTGCATAAAATCTACCTTCCCTACTAGCCTTTCTCTCAGCGAAAGGAGCAGTTTTTTAAACTGAGCAACTTCTTCTGCTTTCATTTCCTTCTCCATGAATTGAATTACATAAATAACACATCACAAGCAATCTTAATATATATTCAGCTATGTCCGTGCATATATTGTATCACATGGCTTTTGAAACGACCTGGAGGAATCATAATTAATACAAAGAACCAATACAGCCTACCACTTATCCATAATATACGGTTCAAATCTCCAAAAGTTTAGCATAAATTAAAAAACTAGTCAATAAAATTAGTGATTATAAACTATTTTCTTGAAGCTACTATATATTGTTGCTTTATCACCTTTCATACGCTACAAATGTGTTTGTATAGAGAATTGTTTATAATCACTATAAAATTTGAGACAGGTCATTTAAAAATTAAAGAATTTTGGGTTTTAACCGATATATATTATATTCTGGAAATACGGAGATTAACCTCAATTACAAATTTTAAAAATACACAGATTTTAATCAGATATGACCTTCAGTTTTGAGTTTGGCGCAGATGATACAGAATGCGGCGATACCCTGGATGAGGAGTCTATCGAGGTGGATGCCTATCCTCAGGAAGATGGAGGAGGAGGCAGTAAAAAGAATGTCAGAGTAGAATTAGACCAAAACGCCATGACAGACCTTATAGGCAGAATACTTGAAAAATACGGCGCAACTGTGCAGGAGGCATTAGATTTAGACGACTGTTTCTCTACAACCGGTGGTACGGGTGATCAAATTGTAGAATTTTGGGTTAACCATGTTTCAGGTACGGCGTATATTAAGAGTACTTACATTAAGATAAGTTTTAGCGGAAATTCTGAGATTCAAATTTCCGATGCAAACCATCAGAATCAACAAAGGTACTCGCAGAGGATTTCCGGAAAGTTGAAGCTTACTGGAGACCCCGAGTCTTATCCATTAAAATGATAGAAAAGCAAATACTGAGACTTTAGAATTAATTCTAACTAAACGAAAAAAGGGATAATGTATAATACATTGTCCCTTTTTTCGTTTCATATAATTTTAGTTAGTTATACTAATTAAAATGTTTCAATGATCTTTTTTTTTCTCCTTCGTTTTCTCCGGAACGATGTCATTTATCTGCCAATTTCGTTCATAAGCTGTACAAGATTTGTAAGACACATTGCGCATAAGAATATTACAAAATGCAATTTTACCATCCAAGATAATCGCATAATTACATCCAAAGCAAAGACTCTTCTTGGGTTTTTTATTTTTCATCTACCTGTACTCCAAAAGGGTTAGTAGAAATATGCAATTTAATTTTACAAAATAAATGATATTGATATTTACAGAAGAAGTCAATGTAAAAAAATTATCTCGGAACAGAGGGTGTAGTCATGGTATAAATATTTTGTAAAAATGATTAAAAATACTTGCAAATTCGATTCTTAGATGTAATATATCAACAAATAAATATTACGGATATTCTTCGTCTTTTACAAGGCTCCGGAGGAAGAAAAAAATGAAAAAATTAACTAAATATGTAGCCCTTATAGTTCCTTTGATATCGTTGTCATCGGTTGCACATATCAAGACAGTTCATGGTGTAGAAAATCCATATAAGTATACGAAACAGAAAGAGAGATTTCAAAAGAGTGAATTGCATCAATTCCAGACCGGGCTTAGCCAAACGCTTAATGGATTGGAACAGAAATCGGATAACCTTGAAGCGATGAATCAGAACCTCGAAGGACGGATCAATATGCTTGCATCAGAGAAAGACAAACTCAACAAGGCATATGCACAGATGAAAGCAAAACAATCTACGCTGGAAAAAGAACACGTTAAACTAAAGAAAAAGGCCACGTCCCTGGAGGTTGCTTATAAAAAATTGTCCAGTAAATCCAAGGTAGCCGCAACTCCCAAAAAAACAAAGGCGGCCGCAAAAAAAACGTCTGTTGCACAGAAAACGGCGAAAAAAGCCAGCGCCAAGCCCAAGAGCACTGCACAAAAAACGGCTGCTAAGAAGACAGCTAGTATCCAGAATGCAGAAGATACCGCTCCTGTACAGTCCTCTCCTTCAGTAGTGTCTGCCGAGAGAATATCTGAAGAACGAAAAAGCGAAGTCGTCAGTGGTATAGAGATAAAAAAGATCAACGAGAAGGGTATTGAATATGGCAAAAAAGGCATGTATGATCAGGCTATAAAGGAGTTTCAAAAAGTTGCAGCAATTGAACCCAATATGGCCAATGTACATTACAATCTGGGACTTGCTTACAAAAAGAAAGGCATGCTGTCAGAAGCCGACAACGAATTTGCCGAATACGAGCGGTTAAAAAAGCAAAGTAACTAACGCTCTAAAATAATTTCTAGCTGCCTTACATTATCATTGACGTCTGTCTCACCAGGCACTTTCTCTACTTCTGCTCGAATTACATAAGTTCCCTCCTTTAGTCCTTCGGTATTCCAGCTATACACAATTTTCTGAGAAGACAAGCCTTCCAACGTTTCAGCTTCACGGCCTATTTGTTGTTTTGTTGTAGGACAGGTTACCGTCAATATTGTCGTTACCTTTGTTGCCCTCTCGTTGCCAACAACCACTTCGACATTGACCTTTCTCCCAATAGTGGCTCGTAAGGGAGCATCCATTGTTACGATCATCACCCCATGCACTACAGATTCCCCCTTTTTCTTTTCTTTGGCTATACAATAGGATGATCCATTTGCTAAAAGACACCATACAAAAAGAACGAACATAAAGTATTTAATTTTCATACGTTTCCTCCGTTTTTTGTAAATGTTAATTTATATCAGTGGGGATTACGTTTCTCCCTTTATCCAATGAGCATTGTTACTGCATTGCTAACGAAGATCAACGAGTTGCTTATTCTCAACAATCAGCCTGCCTTTTTTTAATACGTTTTTTACGTGATTTGTACCGAAATAATAAGGTAATTGATTATAATCCTGGATATCAAGGATTATTATATCTGCCTGCTTACCGACTTCTATACTTCCAACCCGATCTGCCATTCCTACGGCATGTGCAGCATTTATTGTAACAGCATTGATAGCCTGTGCAGGTGTCATACCCAACTTGAGACACGCCAGTGTGATTATCATCTGTATATTTCCACAGGGACAGGTACCGGGATTAAAATCGGTTGCCAATGCAATGGGCAACCCCTCTTCCACCATCTTTCTTCCTGGTGCATAATTATCCTTCATTAGGAAAAAGGGCACACCTGGCAGTAACACACAAATAATTCCACTCTCTTTTAATTTTAATATATCACGATGTTTGATATTGTCAAGATGGTCAGCTGACGTTACACACAACCTAACGGCCAGTGGCGCTCCCCCGATATCTTTAAATTCATTTACATGAATCTTCAGCCCGAAACCCAGCTTTTTCGCGGTACTGAGTATCCTTTCAGTTTGTTCTACATCAAAGCCCCCCTCGTCGCAAAAGACGTCACAAAAGGTTGCATAAGGTTTTACTTCCTGCAATATATTGCATACGAAATCAACATAAGCATCGGGATATGATTGGTATTCAGAAGGTATCGTATGGGCGCCTAAAAAGGTAGGCACAATATCTATGTGATGTGTTTTTTGAAGATATTGTATAGCCTTAAGGATTTTTAGTTCATTATTTTTGTCGAGTCCATATCCACTCTTGACCTCCACCGTTGTTGTACCATGCAAGAGCATAGTATCGAGATATTTTTTTGAAATATTTACAAGTTTTTCTAATGTTAATTTACGGGTGTTTTCAACGGTACTTAATATTCCACCACCCTTTTTTAAAATTTCTAAATAGTTCGCTCCCTCCATGCGTTGAACGAACTCTCCCGTACGGTCGCCGCCAAAAACAGCATGGGTATGACAATCCACAAACCCAGGCAAAACGACTTTCCCAAACGCATCAATAACTTTTATCCCTTTTTTATTATACTGTTTTCCCAGTTGTTTGGTAGTTCCAACGTCGATAATATTCCCATCTTTTATAGCAACAGCGCCATCCAAAATAATTCCAAGGTCATCCATACCTTTCAGTATCTTAGGTTTTCGAGATGCGCCTGCAACCGTTAGCAATTGTCCACAGTTTTGTATAAACAAATCGGGTAATAAATTCATCGTTTCCTTGTGCAATTGATTAAGTTAATCGTTATTACAATATTTTTTGTATTCATCGGGAGTATTCAGGTTGATAAGGGATTGCAGAGATGCATCTAATCCTGCAAATTCCTTTTCGTTGACGATCTTCACTTTTACTTCTGAGAAGAAATCAACGATCCGCAATCTTCCTTCCTCGAGACAACGATACATCGGCTGTATGCAATTCCTGGAATAAAAGGCATGCATCGGTTCCAACCCGCGACTCGTCTGTGGCACAACTACATCATAGCCGTTTATCTGACTTTTGAGGTAAAGAATTAGCTTTTCATTAATGAATGGCATATCACAGGCAATTACGAAGGCATGAGAACTTTTGGCGCGACTGAGTCCTGCGCAAATACCACTGAGTGGGCCTCTTTCTGGTATTACATCGGATACAATCGGTAATTTCAAACTGGTGTAAGCATTCGTATCATTAGCAGACAGGATGATTTCATCAAAGATTTTACGAAGCATCATTACCTGATGTTCGATGAATGTTGTAGAACCATACTTAAGAAATGCTTTATTCAAGCCCATTCTTCGGCTTTTTCCACCTGCCAGTATAATCGCCGTCACTTCATACCCTCCGTCATGCATATTAAGGGGGTGTAATAGAATAACGTTTGCATTATGCTACGTAATACTTATATTATTACACCCCCTAAATCAAAAAACATTGACACTGTAATTTTAACTGTGATATAATCCAAAATCAATTTTTTACAGTTTCCGTATTTACTATAACTCTTTTTAACTGAAATGTGAACTATAATGAGAACTTACATAAGCATTCCCCTTTTTGCTTTATCCATTTCTGCAGGATTGTTTTTTAGCCAAACAATCTTTGGAGAAGTGAAGAATACCACCAAACCCATAAAAGACGAACCGAAAATTGTCACCGATAAAAACATCGTAGCAATTGTAAACGGTCAAAAAATCACCAGACAAGAACTCTATACCCTATTAACTGATACGTATGGAGAAGATGCACTCGACGTGCTTATCCGAAGAACATTAATCTATCAAACGGCTGAAAAAGAGGGAATTACTGCCACGAGTGCGGAAATAGAAGCAAAGCTGAAAAAACTCATTAACGTGGAAATCGAAGGTTTAATGCGCTCCTATAGAATAAAGGATAAGGCAGACCTTGAAAAAGAATTAGCCAAGGTTGATAGCAGTCTCGCACAACTTGAAGAAAAGTTATTCAAAAAAATGAGGAAACAGGCCGAGATAGAACTCATTGCCGAAAAGGTTATGGAAAAAACAATTACCATTACGGAAGAAGAACTGCAAAAAACATACGATGAGGTGTATGGTGAAAAGATCGAGGCCAGCCAGATCGTCTTTAAAACTCGCAGAGAGGCTGAAGAGGCGCTCAAAAAATTAAAGTCAGGCGCCGATTTTGCCACCCTTGCTAAAAACGAATCTATTGATCGAGCCTCTGCAGTACGGGGAGGTAAGATGCAGTCATTTAGTCCAAAGGAGGGTATTGGATCGCAGGTCGCGCATTTAAAGGTCGGTGAACTTAGTAATATTATCAAGACGGATTATGGTTATCATATCATTAAAATCAGCGATAAAAAGGCCGCCAGTAACAAGAGTTTCAAGTCTGCACGAGGAGAACTGGAAAAGATCACCAGGAACCAGCATTACAAAGAAAGGCTCGGTCCCTGGTTGATTAGCCTGATAGAAAATGCTTCGATCACTAAAAATCTGACAACTGATTAAATTCTATAACAACCAAACCCGAAAGAGTCGGAAGAGTCCTTGAATTGGAATTTACGATTTGGGATCCCCGATCTGAGTCGGGGATCGTAAATCGTAAATCGTAAATTTTTGCTAAAAATGTCAAAATATTTTTTGTAAGAAATTAATCCGAAATCCAAAGTCCGAAATCCTAAATCCGAAAAATGTCTGAAGATTTTGTAATTAATGTTGCTAACAGGGTTAAGCAGTTGCCTCCTTACTTGTTTGGGAGGTTAAATGCCCTTAAATACGAAAAGAGACGCAATAATATCGATGTTATTGATCTTGGCATGGGGAACCCGAATGATCCTACACCCCAGCCGATTATTGAAAAATTATGCGAGGCCGTTCAGGATCCAAGAAACCACAGATATACCGTATCAGCCAATGGAATATTCAATCTCAGGCGTGAAGTCGCCAGATATTACGAAAGACAGTTTGGCGTATTGCTGGATCCAGAAAAAGAAGTGGTTTGCACAATTGGATCAAAAGAAGGCATATCTCACTTGTGTTTGGGGTTGTTAGACGCTGGCGAAACTGCCCTGGTTCCTAATCCGGCATTTCCTATTCACATTCACGCCGTAAATCTTGCCGGTGGTAACGTAATAAGTGTGCCGCTAACAGAGGACGA
>Ga0209212_1006428_pt1 | contig 13450 bp, 11 predicted proteins | sample RifGroC2_FD_183996 | JGI IMG/M metagenome (GOLD analysis project Ga0209212, IMG submission 183996) | Groundwater microbial communities from Rifle, Colorado, USA - Groundwater C2 (SPAdes) (version 2) | ecosystem: Environmental > Aquatic > Deep subsurface > Groundwater | place: Rifle, Colorado... | reverse complement strand
TCTCACGTCACCGACAGAATAAACCTCCTTGACGAGAACGCGCAACTTGCCGCGCAGCTCCCATACAACTCCGGACTCGCACGAGCGGTTACGATGAAAGTGATAGGAGCAGCCATTCAGAAGGCGAAGGGATTTACAAAGTTAGGTATGGTGCCTCAGAATTCTGCTTGGGTCGTTAGACGGCAAAATATATAATACATGCATTTTGAAATATTAAGTAAAATTGAGAATATAGAAGTTATCACAAAAGGTCGCGGAATACGCGATCTTAAGCGTCTTAATAAAATGGATATTAATAAAACTAAATTTGTAGTTTGTATTAACAACGAAGGCTACCGTGCCTCTTTGGAACTGCATAAATTATACCAAGTTATACCAGACAAAGTTGTAGAGGATGATGGAGATATAAGAATTATTGACGAAAGTGGAGAGGACTATATTTATCCTGCTTTGTATTTCAAAAAAGTATCATTAACGAAAGACGTCAAGTTGTTATTGTTGAAGGCATCATGATAATTATTTTTAAATAGTTTTTTAATCTGCGTAATCTGTCTCTCCTCTTTTGATAGTGGCTTTGCCACACTCTCCAACCTCTGTGGCAGAAAAACTGTCCGAAGGCATGATTTATCGGCCTTCTTTAGCCAATTTAATAATAGCGTTAATTATAGACACCGCCACGGCGCTGCCGCCCTTTCGATTCGTATTGGTTATGTAAGGGATGGAAATGTCTTTTAATGCGTACTTTGCCTCTACTGCGCCCACAAAGCCCACGGGAATGCCAATTACCAGGGCTGGTTGGGCTGATCCTTTTTTAATCAGGTCGATGATCTCATACAGGGCAGTAGGGGCATTGCCAATGACTACAATGCCATCTTTCATCTCAGAAATTGAATGTTGCATAGCGACCGTCGCTCTGGTCTTACCTAAAGTATTTGCATTATCGATAACAGATTTGTCAGCAATCTTACAAATCACCTTACCCCCGAATTTTTCTACAGGGCCTTTGCTAATGCCAGACTTTACCATATTTACATCAGTAACAATATTTTTCCCGTCTTTTATCGAATGAATGCCAGCCTCAGCGGCTTTCGGGTGGAAAATTAAATTGTATGCGTATTCCGTATCACCCGTGGCATGAATTGCGCGCTGGATAATCGGCCTATGAAGTTCCGGTACGGACTCCAAATCGACTAGCTTATCGATGATCTCAAAACTCTCATCTACAATGGCCTGTGGTTGTTCGATGCGTTGTTTGCTTCCGTATTGTTTTTCTACTAAAATCTCGTGGATACGATCGGCTGCAATCAGGGCAATCCGTTCGTCTGCGCCTATATTATTGGCGTAGATGAACTCGACCTGCGGATATTTCGCCTTTTCGTTTTCCAGCATTTCAGGTATATCTTTAAAGACATGATTTCCCTTAAATAGCAGTAACGGTACAACGACAATTCGGTCAACTCCAGTTCCCACGGTCTGTTTTACAACTTCAGGGAATCCCGGTTCCGCCAATTGCAGAAAGGCGGCCTCTACCACGTCCCACCGATTCATTGCACGCAGCATGTCAGCCACCTTAAATAAACCGTCATTACCGCTGTGTAATTTACTGCCGTGCGAAATTAATATGATACCTGTTTTCATTCATAATTTCCTTTTATTTAAAGTATTTCTCTGTGCTCTCGGTGTCCTCTGTGGCTTGCTTTTTATTGACCATTCTCATTTATCCATCACCTCTCTGGCCTTTCTCAAAAGCTCCGTCGGTGAAACAGGTTTTAAAATATAGTCTAACCCCTCCTTGTGGATGTCTGTTTTTATGATAACGTTACCACCATAGCCGCTCATAAAAAGGACTTTCATGTCTGGTCTCATCTTCTTTATTGCATTATATGCTTCTTTACCATTTTTCCTGGGCATGATAATATCAAAAACCAGGAGTGTGATAGCGTCTTTGTTCTTTACGAACTTGTCTACTGCATCCTCTCCATCTACCGCCTCTATTACTTTATAACCACATCTTTCGAATACTATTTTGACAAGTTCTCTGATCTCCGGTTCATCATCTGCCAGCAATATTGTTCCTGCACAACTTTTGGGGGTAATGGTTTGCACTTCTGCTTTTGCCTGCGCAACTTCTGATTCAATGAGTGGCAAATATATTTTGAATATGGCGCCTTTGCCTGGCGTGCTATCGACATCTATGTAACCATGGTGTTCTTTTACCAGCCCATACACTATTGCAAGCCCAAGACCCGTACCCCTTCCCATCTCCTTGGTGGTAAAGAACGGGTCGAATATCTTCAATCGTGTATCTTCGTCCATACCTATACCAGTATCTGAAAAAGATATAAGGACATATTTCCCCACCTTACCATAACCGTGTGCCTTTATAAATGTGTCGTTTATTTCTATAACATCGGTGCTTATTGTCAAAGAACCTCCTTTGGGCATGGCATCCCTTGCATTTGTTGTAAGGTTCATCAAAATATGCTTCATCTGGTCGCTATCGGCCATTACGATACAGTCTTTTTCGGTGAGCATAGTATTCATTTTAATGTTTTCTCGAAGAAGCTTTGACAGAATGGAGTCAGCATCTTTTATAATTCCATTCATATTTACCGGTTGTGGATTGATGGGCTGTTTTCCGCTGAACGTAAGGAGTTTCTGCGCTAAATTGGCTGCTGTTTGTGATGAACTTATGATTTTTTGCGCATACTCTCTTAATGGATCATCCTCCCTTAGCTCCGTCTGTAATAAACTCGCATATCCCATGACGACTGTGAGGAGATTGTTAAAGTTATGAGCAACGCCTCCTGCTAGTTTACCAACAGAAGCTAAATTCTGTGCATGGTAAAGCTGGTCTCTTAATTTCTCCGTTTCCATTTCGGCCTGCTTACGCTTGATGATCGAACCTATCTGTGATAGCACCGATAAAATGAGTTTAATGAGTCGTTCATTCTTTTCTTCCACCTTTTCAGAATAGAATACGATAACAGCGACTACTTCATTGCCGGCAATAACGGGGAAGGCAATCCCGGTCTTTAATCCAGCTTCTCTGGCAAATTGCGCACGTAGATAATTCGGGTCGATCGTAACATCCCGTACCCACACAGGCTGTTTTGTAGACCAGACCCGACCGGGAAGTCCTACGCCGGGAGGAAATGTAACCTCGCTGCTCTGCTCGGTGAATATTTCAAAATTATCACGGTTGCTGTAAAATCTGTGATTGCGTACCAGGAGTGTGCCATCCGAATTCGGCATCCATGCCTCACCATAAACACAGCCAGTAAAGTTACATATCTTTTTTAATGTGATGACTAGTGCATCGTGTAAATTCTGGGTTGCGCTAATTGCCAATGCTATTGATTGCAACAGATAAAATTCCTCATTTAACCGCTTGTGTGTGGCAATTTCCTTGTTAAGTATTTTAACTTTTTCTTCTAGCCTTGTTGCCACAATCTGGCTGTAACTCTTGAGGAAACGTTCATCATCTTCAGCTAAGCCCCTTTCGGCTAAGTCCTTCTTTGTCTCTATCTTATCAATTAAGGCTTTAACCGATTTCCATATTTCTTCAAGGTTTTCGGGTTTTGTAATATAAGATTCGGCGCCGAGTTTCAATGCAAGTTCCCTGTCCTCATCGCCTTCATAAACGCTGGAATAAATTACAACAGGAATAGATTTGAGGTTCTTGTCCTTTTTCATATTTCTCAGAAATTGAAAACCGTCTACATTGGGCATCAGAATATCAGAGATGACAAGATCAGGCATATAGAATTTTGCCTTCTCAAATCCATCCTGACCATCTATAGCATCCATGACCTCATGGCCATCCTTTTCAATAATAGATTTCAGAATCCTTCTCTCGAAAGTACTGTCATCGACAATAAGTATCTTCATGGATGCCTCAATGTTCAGAAATTTCAATCATAACGTTTCTCAACTATAATTACGCTGCTTCATGTTTTTGAATTCGATTTATATGAGCTGCTATAAGCTCGATAATTTCCCTAAAATTCGTGCATTTTACCAGGAAAGGACGCAATTCGGTTGCATTATGCATACCCATAATGTACTTGATCACATGTTTACGAAAAAGGATAACACCAACGTCCTGCCCGTAATATTCAAGCATATGCGATAAATGTCGTTTTATGAGTTCGATCTTCTCGTGAAAAGAGACGTGATTCCTGTCCTTGTATTGAAAAATCCACGGATGACCAATAGCGGCTCGCCCAATCATTACTCCGTCACATCCCGTATGTTGTTTGATGCGCTCAATGTCTGCCACACACTTTACATCGCCATTGCCAATTACTGGTATTTTTACTGCTTGTTTAACTTCTGCAATTGCATCCCAATCAGCCTTGCCGAAAAAAAACTGCGATCTCGTTCGACCATGCACGGCAATGAGAGAAGCTCCGTTGTCTTCAAGAATTCGGGCTACTTCCAGATAATTACGTGACTTATTATCCCATCCCAGCCGAATCTTACCGGTTACGGGGACGCGCAGAACCTTAGTGAGTTTATTAAAAATACGGCCAATTTTTAAGGGGTCATTGAGAAGTCCAGCGCCAGCGCCTTTGCCGGCAATATCCGATACCGAACACCCCATATTTACGTCAATAATATCGGGGCCTAATGGTTCTATTATGCGACAGGCTTCTGCGATTTTATCTTCATCATTACCGAGAATCTGGAAGGTGACGGGACGTTCAACCGGTCTGAAATCAAGTATCTTGAAGGTTTTTGGATTTTTCCACAGCACTCCATCCATGGAAACCACCTCTGTGTAGCTCATAGCCATCCCGAATTCGCGACAGATCAGCCGAAACGGGATGTCAGAGAATCCAGCCATCGGGGAGAGGATCAAATCTCCATATATAGGAATGTTTTGTATAAAAAAACTAGGATTCATAAATTATTAATAATATTATACGTCAATCCAGCGATAAACTTATATGCCATTCTATCACTGGGATTGCTTCGTCGCTTTACTCCTCGCAATGACTGTTGAGAAATGTCATTGCGAGCCATAAGCAAAGCAATCTTTTTTCTATTCTGATTGATTTAACCGAAACCCAAAAATCGAATATCGAAATCCGAAACAAATACCAATAGGGAATTTTTAAAGATAATTATAACATAGGGATAATAAATATCATTTGTTTTTTTTGTTATAATACGGTATTTTAATACCTGACTTTTCAATGAAAATTAGTAATATGTTCATATGACAGAATGCGGGGAAGAATTCTGTTATTGTGTTTATTTCTTGTTTCTGACTTCTAGCATCTCGTTTCTAACCTTGTATGTACTATGGCTTATCAAGACCTCTCGGATTTTATAAGAAAACTCGAAGAATCGGGGCAACTCAGGCGTATCAAGACCGAAGTTTCTGCAGAATTGGAGATAACAGAAATTACCGATCGTGTCTCCAAGGCATACGGGCCTGCGCTCCTCTTTGAAAACGTAAAAGGCTATTCTATGCCGGTGCTCATCAACGCATTTGGCTCTTATGAACGCATGGCCATGGCGCTCAACGTTAAGCACGTGGATGAAATTGCCCAGGAGATTGAGAGACTGGTAAAGCCTGAAATGCCATCAACCTTTATTGACAAGATCAAATTCATTCCCCACATGTTGATGACGATGTCAAAATTTCCCCCAAAGACCGTTAGGTATGCGCCGTGCCAGGAGGTGGTTTTTGAAACAGAGTCGTCTCTTTCGAAAATTCCCATTATAAAGTGCTGGTCAGGCGACGGTGGCAAGTTTATTACTTTGCCTTTGGTTTTTACGAGAAATTTGAAGACGGGAAATCGAAATGCCGGTATGTATCGGTTACATGTCTATGATGACAGGACAACAGGTATGCATTGGCACATCCACCATGATGGCGCCCGACACTGTCGCGATTATCAGCGTGAAAACAAACGCATGCCGGTAGCGGTGGCGCTTGGCTGCGATCCGGCGATTACCTATGCGGCTACGGCGCCCGTTCCACCCGAAGTAGACGAAATGGTCTTTGCCGGTTTCTTGAGGAAAAAGAATGTGGAGATGGTTGCCTGCAAGACCATTGATATGGAGGTGCCTGCGGATGCGGAGATCGTGTTGGAGGGATATGTTGATCCAAAGGAAACCCGCATTGAAGGACCGTTTGGCGACCACACAGGCTATTATTCACTGGCAGATTATTATCCCGTGTTCCATATCACCTGCATTACGCAGCGCAGGGAACCGGTCTATCCCACCACTATTGTCGGCAAGCCGCCGATGGAAGATTGCTATATGGGGAAAGCTACGGAACGGCTGTTTCTGCCGCTTTTGAAACTCATGATCCCGGAGATTGTGGACATGAACCTGCCACTCTTCGGGGTATTTCACAACTTTGCCTTTCTGTCAATTGATAAACGATACCCATTCCAGGCAAAGAAGGTCATGCATGGGATATGGGGCATGGGGCAGATGATGTTTACGAAGATTATTGTAGTAGTGGATAAAGACGTGAATGTGCAAAACGTAGATGAAGTATTGTGGCGGGTAGGAAATAATGTTGACCCACGCAGGGACATTACCTTTGTGGATGGCCCGATGGATGCCCTGGAACACGCCTCTGCTCTGCCCAAGATTGGCTCAAAGATGGGAATAGACGCTACCAAGAAGTGGCCTGAAGAAGGTTTCACAAGAGAGTGGCCTGATGATATTAAGATGTCGCCGGAGATTGTAGAACTGGTAAATAAGAAGTGGAACACATATCCGATCTAGCAAAAATAATTGTATAGGAATTTTCATTTTATTTAAGCGGGTTTTGGGTAGTGGCAAGGACAAAAGCAGAGACGACCCATCGGCTCGTCTCTACAACTTTGTCCGTGTTTAACTTAAATCTACATATCCCCGTTTTCACGAGGACAAGTTTTATAATAGCACAAATTATTCCCCTCTTGGGAGGGGTTAGGGGTGGGTAAGCCGGTAATTCGTGAAATATTCACTGAGATTTCACGCCCAAGGGACCCACCCCTAAATCCCCTCCCAAGAGGGGACTTTCTAAATTTATGATTACGCAAACTGAATTATTAACGAAAAAAGGTGTACACATCCAGCAGATGTTTGGTTCGATTGCCAGGGTATACGATCTTTTAAATACCTTGTTAAGTTTGAATTTCGACAAGAGCTGGCGTAAGTTTGCAGTGAAGGTCAGTAATGTCACTCCGGATGCAAAAGTTCTGGACGTCTGTACAGGCACAGGCGATCTGGCAATTGCGTATTCAAAGATGTTAAACTGGAGTGGTAAGGTTGTTGGAAGCGATTTTTGTCTTGAAATGATCAAACTCGCAGATCAAAAACTCAGGAAAAAGAACCTTTCAAACAAAATAGAAGTTCTTGGGGCAGATACTTTGCATCTGCCTTTTCAGGACAATTATTTTCAAGTCTCTGCCGTGGCATTCGGGATCAGAAATGTATCTGATTTAAGGGCGGGTATTGAAGAAATGGTGCGGATAACGGCCGCTGGCGGTCGTGTTGTTATACTAGAGTTTTCACAACCAACGAATCCACTATTTAAGGCAATCTATTATTTTTACTTTAAAAAGATACTTCCGCTCATTGGAAGGCTCATTTCACGCAGTAAGTATAATGCTTACTCCTATCTTCCGTCATCGGTGTTAAACTTTCCTGATCGGCAAGGATTAAAGAAACACATGGAATCCTGTGGGCTTGAAGATGTGAAAATTTACTCAAGAACGATGGGTATCGTTACTATCCATGTCGGACAAAAGACGGGTAAACAGTGAGGCATCAACACAAGCAGATGGAAATAAATGCAAATTGAAAATGTAAAGACTTGACTAACCAAAAAAAGTTGTATATTATGTTTTGGTAAGTTTTTCAAAAAAACATCTCGATGCTAACTAGACAGTGTATGTGCTAGAGGAAGCGTCATTCGTATATTTATCTTATCAGCTACTGGGGAATAGTGTAACGGTAGCACAAATGATTCTGGATCATTTCGTCTAGGTTCGAATCCTAGTTCCCCAGCCATTATATAACGCTTTTTCCCAGCCTGATGTAACCATAATATTGTTATCCTAAAAACGGAACATTCCCTTTTTTACAAATTTATCTACCAGAAGTTTCATATCTCATTTTCCAATCTCTTTTCTTAAATATTTACTAAATTATTTCCTTATAATTCCGATAATTAAAAATAACACACGCAGTTAAGAACAATTATACAAAAAGGGAGGGGGAGACGTGAACAATGGTGATTTATACATAAATTTGTTAGATAGTTTGTCTGCAGGAGTATATGTTGTTGACCAGAAAAGGGTAATTTCATCCTGGAATAAAAGCGCGGAGAGGCTTACGGGCTATAAAAGCCCTGAGATAGTGGGACAATGTTGTCGAGGCAATGTTTTGAAGTATGTTGATGACCAGGGCGTTAGTGTATGCGGGGGAGAATGCCTGGCGGTAAAATCAATGAATGATGAATGCATGCATAGTATGGAGGTGTATGTTCATCACAAGGAAGGCCACCGGGTGCCTATTTTAGTGCGTGTGTCACCAATTAAAAATTCGCATGGGCAAGTTATTGGAGCTGTTGAAGAGCTTTGCGATAATTCTTCCAAGTCAACGTACACGCACAAGATCGAAGAACTGGAAAAATGCGCTCTGGTTGATCCTCATACCGGTTTGATGAAGAAACGTGGATTGGAGATGAATCTCCGGTCTGTAGTCGGTGTAATGCATAGGTATGGCTGGACATACGGGGTGATTTATATTGACATAGATGAGTTTGAACGAATAAACGAGATGTATGGGCGTACTATTGGGAATGATGTGTTAAGAATGATTGCAAAGACGCTGCAAAATAGCGTACGGGTAACCGATGTGGTTGGCCGATGGGAAGACGATGCGTTTATGGTAATCGCTGCAAACGTTAATGAAGATCAACTGAATCACATTGCAAACAAGATTAGAGCGCTTGTCGAACAATCGGGTTTTTCTGTAGGGGCTGATGTCATATGCGTTACCGCCTCTGTCTGCGCAACGGTTGTAAGGTCAAATGATACGGTGGCTGCTTTGTTTGAAAGGATAGACAAATTGATGGAACATGACAAAGTATTCAGGAAAAAACACGTACTATTAAAAATGGCTGTATAAATCTTACAAAGACTTAATACAGTGGAAGACAAATCATATATAAAGAATTTTAATCAAGAAAATAATGGATTTGATTAAGGAATCAGTTCTCTAGGGATACTGATATCCGACACAATAACCTTTCCTGTATAACTCGGTCCGTCGTTCAGGTAAAAACCCTTTTTTGCAACGGCAAAGGTTACGGTTTTTGTGGCTTTAATGGCAACGCCTAAGATTTTACCAGTGTTACAGTCGAGCCCCGATGGGATATCCACAGATATAATTGTTTTATTCAGGTTGTTGACTCCGCCAATAAGTGTTTTAAATGGTTCACGGACATCCCCCGAAAGCCCCGTCCCAAACAAGGCATCTGCCAGGATATTATAATTGTGCAATTCCTTTAAAATGCTGTTTACGCCGGGAATATCAAAAATCTCCTTTACAGGAATTTTCATGTTGAGGAGTATTTGTAAATTTGTGCCAGCATCCCCATCCTTCAAGATGTCAGAAACCCTTGCAATGAGAAATACATCCACTGAAATGCTGTGATTGTGAAGGTGTCGTGCTACGACAAAACCATCACCGCCGTTATTCCCTTTCCCGCACAAAATGGCCACTTTTGCTTGTTGTGGGTCGTCTAACATTTTCAAGATTTCTTCTGCCACATTCCTTCCGGCATTTTCCATGAGGATAATCCCAGGAATTTTGTATTCCTCAATGGCCTTTCTGTCCAATTCCCGCATTTCTTCACGGGTTAATGTTTTTTCCATTTTAAACTTTGTGAAAATGAAGTTGTGCTACATATAATTTCGAAAAAACCCATTACTTCCAATTCTCTATTTTAAGATATTGGTATCCAGGAGATACTTACTCATAATATTCTTTTTTTCTGAATGTCTTTTCACGCCTTGATTGAATCTCGTCTAATACTGTTGCTTCTTCATACGACATATTTTTCCATATGCCGAAATAATTTAATGCGGTTTCTCGACTATCCTTAACTATTTTTCTTTGGGTTTCCACCCCTATTCTAAAGAAATGAATGACATCGTAAAGTTCCGCAATTTTGTCCTCCGGTATCTTTTCAACTTCTTTAATTATCCTTTCTTTAATGCTTTTTTGCATGATACGCCTCCTGATTATCTTCAATGTTCGTATAATTACTATCGTTTTATAAAAGGGTACTATAAACTTTCGGGTAAGACAATGTAAATTTTTGAACCTATTGGTGTCAATTTTCTACTTTCCTTCCTGTCATTGCTTCAAGCCTTTTGACAAGTAACTCTTTTAGTTCTGTCATATTTTTGTATTCAGGAACGTTATAGGCAGCAAGATCGAAATGTAGAGATATCCCCTTTTTACGATAAAGAATAGGACGTTTGCCAATTGCATGTGCATAGCCTACCTCATAGTAAACATTTGGTCTTTCTCCCGTGAGATCTGCAATCAAATATTCCGAATTAGTAATGTACTGGAGAATAACGTCAGTAATTTTATCTTGATGTTCTACATCGTCTGCACGTAATGCACGTATGCCAAATTTAGTACAGATATCTTTGATAGCATTACATACATCATCGAGCCCTGGATTTGATTTATCCATCCACATCAAGATAAACGCAGTGTTAGGAGTATAATTTTGCTTTGCTGATAGTCCCGTAGTTTCTAACGGAGGCACTGATTTAATAATAGATAAAGCCGTATCCATTCCCTCCACCGCATCTTTTTTGGCCTCATCCAGGGTTGTTTCATAGTCTATATCAGCCCGGTTATCCCCTACTCCAGATAACCAAGCACGGGCGCCATTGTCTACCATTCTAACCGTTTTTGGTCCACTTTCTGGATATGGCCGTTTATATTTATGTTTCTTTATTGCTGCGATGACTTGACGCATTACGTAAGATAAAAACTCACGATTATATAAGACATAAGGTAGGACTTTTGTGTTTAGAGAGTTAAACCATATCTGTGTAGCATTAGTTAAGTCGGAAACAGCATTCTTATGAATCTGATCAATGTTCTCCCAATAGATTGCTTCATTCTTCTCATTCACAGGCCATCTTTCGAGAAAATTTACTATTCTCTCTTTTAATTTATATCCTTCATCATATAAATGCTGAATATTTTCTGGTAAATTAGTATTGGACATATCACCTCCATCAATTTTTATTAAACTCCTTGATATCTTAAATAGTTTCGTCATTTATCAATCATCTTTCTTTCCTCCTCTTTTATATCGTATAAAGCATATATCATTTCGTCTATCAGCCTGTCCGTCTGTTCTATCTCTTTTTTGAGGGAATACCATTTATCCGTATTTTCTGAGGTATTTGTGAGTTCTTTGTTGAGCTTGAGCATCCTTTCGGCAAGGAAGATAATCTCGTCATGTTTGGACTTTTCAATAGGATTAGAGAGATCGATAAGTTTTATGGGAAGTTGTGAAAGATACTGTTTGTTGCATGAATAAAAACCTCCTCTGAATGGTGTGCTTATCTTTGTGAGATAATATGTGAGTAAACTACTGTTAAGTAATGCCAGAATGTAAAGGTAATTCTCTCTTGTGCCTTCTTTTAACACCAGACCGCCAACATCAACATTATCGAGGTAAAATTCGCCCTTTTCGTCAAAGATGGCCTGAATTCTTGAGACAAGACGGGGGACACAGATTTTAACCTGTTCTTGTATGCTAATATTTTGAGTTCTGCCAAATCTATACCATTCAGCATCATCAAACTTTCCACCTTCCCTTCTCCGAAGGACTTTTTCGTTGTCTTTAAGGTGTTCGTAAGTTTTAGGCACTAATTGTTTCATGTCAGATTCTTTAATAAGTTCTGCCTTAGCATTTACAATTCGATAAGGGAATAAAATATATTGTCTCGTCAGTGGGTGATTGTAGCGTTTCACATCAACACCGCTAATTATGGGTTTAAGCAATGTTGACTCAAGAACAATTTCTTGCTTAAGGGCTTTTGAATACAGGCAAAGGTTTTTATTAGAGGCCTTGATATAATCCAGTATATAGACGCTGTCTGCACTGGTTTGAAGTCCAACAAATATGTTAGCTGCAATAGTTTCAAGCTTTGGCAGGTTTTCGATTTTCTCAATAACAGAGGCTTCAGCGCCACCTGCAAAAAACCACGTCTTTTCACTTGCCATTTTGGATACCACAGTTACCCACTCGATTGAGTCTTTATCGAGATTTTTTGTGGATTTTACTTTTTCAAAGTTTTTCACTGTTCCATATCTAAATGTCTTATTTTTGCCTTTCCTCAAAAATAATAAACACGTGTAAGTCGTTGCACCTTCAAAAACCTGTTCGTGTCCAAAATCAACTATTTCTGCCAACGCATTGTATTTGGAAATAACTCTTCGGAGTCCTTCACCATAAGAAGCTGTAAAAAATTTCTTGGGTAGAATAAAGCCAAGAATACCGCCCTCTTTGAGAATCTGCAAACCACGTTACAAAAAGTACGTAGATATCGTAATTGCTTATAGCGCTTTGGTATTGTTCTGAGAAATATATAACCTCATCCTTTGGCAGTGTCTGTATCCTTACATACGGTGGGTTTCCTATGATTACATCAAAGCCGTCATTTTTCATAACATCAGGGAATGCCTTATCCCAGGTGAGGCATCGTTTTTCATCCGGATTATCAAAATATTTTATAAGCTCCAGCGGTTCACCGCTTATCAGGGAATTACCGCATGTAATATTTTCTGTAAGGTTGGGAAGGATTGCCCTCCGTTTTAGGGTGCGCAACAAAAGATTCAACTGGCATATCTCAACTGCCTGTGGGTCTAAATCTACACCATAAATGTTTCTGCTTAAAATCTCTACCTTTCTGAAGAAGTCAAACTCCATCTGGGCTACTTTGGTCTTTTGTTTCCTTTGTGTCTCCAGATAACTGTCCATTACATCCAAAGCCTCGACAAGGAAAGAGCCGCTACCGCATGCAGGGTCTAATATCCTGATGTTCATTGCCTTATTCAACGGCGTCTCCTCTAACATTCTGCCAAGTGTGTTTTTGACAATGTATTTCACAATAAAAGTAGGGGTGTAGTAAATCCCATGCTCTTTCCTTTTCGTATGTTCTTTTTTAACCGACGCCCTTTTCTTTGCCTGCCTTAATATATGACCAAGATACTGCTCATAGATGCCTCCAAGGACGTCGCTGGATATAGCCGAAAAATCATACCGGTAACCATCCTTCGTTTCATAAAGGCCATTGATGACCATTTCAAGAGGTTCGTTATCTATATGCCAATTCTCTGATGCATGGGGAGTGAAGAGTTTTGAGTTGTAGCCCTCATCAAAGTTGCG
>Ga0209212_1006426_pt1 | contig 13454 bp, 10 predicted proteins | sample RifGroC2_FD_183996 | JGI IMG/M metagenome (GOLD analysis project Ga0209212, IMG submission 183996) | Groundwater microbial communities from Rifle, Colorado, USA - Groundwater C2 (SPAdes) (version 2) | ecosystem: Environmental > Aquatic > Deep subsurface > Groundwater | place: Rifle, Colorado... | reverse complement strand
AGTTACATGTTGATCCATCTCAGTGTCTTTTGCTGATAGAAGACAGGCAATGGTTTTCGTATTTGGAAGGCTACGCATGCTCTCAAGGGATCCGACTTCTTTCCTATCATCATTGGGGCCTTGGAGGAATTGCAAGAATAGGTTCCCAATTATTATGGGTATTACGAAAAGGTATTGTTGCTCTGCTCCGGAAGATCTGGTGCTGGATACAGCAGATGTTGGCGTCAGGCCGTCTGCCCAGCTCGCCTGTCAGGTCTCCAGCGGGAAAGCAGCCGGCGGCTTCAACGATTGCAGCCCATTACGGGCACCGTAAGCTGAGTTTTGATCCTACCGAACGATCAGAGTTTTTCTGGCTTAATGGATACGGCTTCCCCTGCTCGGAAATATTGTTATACGGCTATGTTTCTGACAAGCCAATTGATCCCGAGATACGGGATCAGATGCACTCACGGGGCATAAAGGTATTGGGCCGAGGTCCGGGAATTCCTCCGTGGTTTCCGACGAAGCGTCTATTCCTAATTCTTTGGCGAACAGGACTGAGATTGTTAAGGGGTCTTTCGACCTGTATGTTCCACGGACAATTTGTCTCGCCATATTATGTAATCAGGCTGTTGATGTTGATGTCAGCCTATGCCTACTGGTATGACTTTTTTTCTGCCAATCGAGTGAGAGTAAACGTCGGCATGCTCACTACAAGCGTGGCCCAGGTGCTGGCTATGGATTCGCTGGATGGTGTAAGCGTTGCCTATCAGCACTCTATGTCGAATATCCTCACTCCCAGTACTGTTCTTAGTGCCGGAGATAATATTCAGTTTGTTTTCTCGGAGCGCTTTGATCGACTATGGCATATTATAGAGGCACCCGTGGACGGCTTTTTAAATATTGGGTACATCTATGATAGCAGCATTCGAGCGATACACACCCTTGATCGCGTGGCCAAGATGAGACAAGAGTTTGAAGTCCATGGCGCTCACTTTGTATTGTGTTTCTTTGATGAGAACTCAGTGGACCGTTGGGACTGTAGCTACTCGAATGAATCTGCTGCGGATGACTATGAATTTCTGCTGAAGTGGCTGCTTGCGGATCAGGAACTGGGAATTGTGTTCAAGCCGAAGAAGTCGACAAACCTGTTTCACCGGATTGATCGTGTATCTGGCTTGATCGATCAGGCCAAAGAGACAGGACGCTGCAAGTTCTTAATGAGCGACACGCTTTACGGGAGTTGCTTTCCGGCAGAAGCAGCGAAGATCGCAGATGTTTGTATTGGCAAACTGATTGGGAGTACGGCTGCTCTGGAGGCGAGTCTCGCAGGAGTGCCCACGTTGTTGATCGACACGGAAGGCATCCGCATCCATCCTTTATATTCTTTGGGATTCGGACGGGTTGTGTTTGACAATTGGGATACCCTGAAAGCCGCCATTGAGCAGTATCGCTCATCTGCGGATGCATACCCGGAGTTGGGTGATTGGTCTCTGATGTTGAGAGATTTCGACCCGTTCCAGGACGGACAAGCAACCTTGAGGATGCGTCATTACCTTCACTGGGTTTGTGAGGCTTTCAAAAAAGGTGCATCCAAGGAGACTGCATTGAAGACGGCGGCAGAGAAGTTCTCGCAACGGTGGGGTCAAGAACATATAAGGTGGAGAAGGTAGAACGCACATGATGTACAGATGGCTCGGAAATAATGTCGAATAAAGAACTCCAGATAAAAAACGGCTTTATCTATTTGCTCCCCATGATTGTGAGCAACCTGCTCCCTTTTATGGCCTTGCCTGTATTCACCAGAATACTGACCAGCGAAGATTATGGAGTGCTGGCCCTGGCTCAGATATACGCAATCCTACTCAGTGGTTTGGCAAATTTGGGGATGACGGTTGCGTACGATCGTAATTTTTTCCAGTTCCGTGATAAACATCAGGAAACTGCGCAACTGTTGTACTCCACCCTACTGTTCGTCATGATAAACTTTCTCATTCTCTCTACTCTGACTTACTTCTTCAGAGGAATGCTCTCAAAGTTTATTATAGGCTCTTCCGAAAAAGGAAACATCTTGTTTTGGGCTCTATGCGCACAGTTTTTTCAAAGTATAAATTATTATTACCTGGCCTATTTTAAGAACTCTGAAATAGCAGATAGATATTCCTTTTATACCATTCTCTTTTCGCTTATCGACATTTTTATTGCACTTTTCCTGATAGCTTATCTCCGCATAGGTGTCATCGGACTTGTCTATGCACAGTTTTGTTCTGCAATTATCGTTTTTTGTGTATTAAGCTATAAGTTTATAAACAAGCTTCCACCATCATTAAATAAGACAATATTTTATGACTCCCTTAAAATAGCCTATCCGCTTACACCCAGGATATTCCTCGGGGTGATAAATACTCAATTTGATAAATATATGATCGGCCTGCTTGCATCAATTGGAGGAGTAGGTATCTATAGTATCGGTCAAAAAATATCTGATGCTACATGGTCCCTCATGAATACTATCCACAATGTTTATTACCCACAGGTTTACAAGAAAATGTTCAGTCTGGGGGAGAAAGGTGGAGAGGAGGTGGGGAGATACCTGACTCCCTTCTTTTATGCATCCTTTGCAGGCGCCTTGATGGTCGCGCTTTTCTCTGAAGAGGTTATCATACTTATGACTCCAGAATTATATCATGGCGCTATTGATATTGTGATAATTCTCTCCATGTCTTACGGGTGTCTGTTCTTCGGAATGCAGCCGCAGCTTGTTTTTGCAAAAAGAACTCATATTATATCAATACTATTTGTGAGCAGAATTATTGTTACCGTTGCATTCAATATTCCTTTTATTTTAAAATGGGGAGCCATTGGTGCGGCTTGGGCAACCTTCCTGGCGGGACTGATTTCAGGGGCCATTTCATTCATTGTTGGACAGCACTACTATGAAGTGAAATGGGAATATAGAAGGGTGGCGGCCATTTTCCTGACGCTCCTGGGGTCGTCCCTTTTGATGATAGTTCTAAGAGACGCTATGATAACTTATCCTTTTCGTTTGGCCGTTAAGATGATTTCGTTGTCCCTTTATGCTTACATAGGAGTAAAAATCAGGGTTATTACCTCCGAAAATTGGGCATTAGTAAAAAATGTACTTGGAGGATTCAGTTCCCGAAAGGAGAAATACAGGGGTGCATAAAAATATTGTACTTCATAATCGGATGGGACCTCTTGAGAGAAGGATAATGGGGCCATATTCCTGGCGGATTTCAGTCGGACTCAAGAGGCCAATAAACATGCCAGAGGAAGGATAGAATGGCTTTTACGATACTTTCCCATATGCGATCATCCCCAGTTATCCGTAGGGTGGGGGCCTTTCTTAAACAGAGAGTAGTAGTGAGCGATGCGTTAAAGGTTTACTACCTCAGGTTGGCCAGATTTCTATCAACTCACGGGATCGACCCGCCGCTCACAATACCTGCTGAACGGTGGGAAAAGAGATGGTCTGAGCAGGCCACACTTGGTGCAGAGGACGGGCCGGAACTCTATCGGTCATGTGATGATTCAACTGAGAAATTGTTTCAGGAGGTTTTACCGCTCTTGGATAAGAATAGCGCTATTCTTGAGATTGGCTGTAATAAGGGGCGACATTTAAACTATCTCTTTCAGAAAGGGTTTCGGAATCTGACCGGTATTGAAATCGGTAAGAGTGCTATTGAGTTGTTTGCTGAGATCTTTCCAGATACCTATCAAAATTCTACGATTATAGTCGGAAGTGCCCCTGACGAGATCCGGAAGCTAAAAACAAAGTCGTTCGACCTTGTTTTTGTCCACAGCGTCCTGGTCAGTATTGGAACCAAACATAATTACATCTTTTCCGAAATGTGTCGCATCTGCCGAGGATACATTCTGACACTTGAAAGTGAGGGGAGTTGGACAGCCTTTCCGCGAGACTTTCAGTACATGTTTGAGAAAAACGGTTTTAATATGGTGTCCTATCGCTGGTTAGTCTGGACTGACGACAAGAAATCCCTGACGTTTCCGCTTCCGGTCAACAGCAAGAGTTTCTTGGAAAATAACACGATTCGCTTGTTTGCACCCAGGGTCAGTGAGAGTGGAACTAAATTATTCCGGTTCCAACAGAATGTATCTCGTTACTAATCAGGTCCGTCCTATGAAATGCATCAAAATAATTCATAAAAAAAGCGCTATGACGTTGACCCCCAAACTAATAGATAGTAACATAGACTGCTTCTATCTAACGGATGATTACGTTCATTTTGTAGATCTGCAGGAGAAATTGTCAGATAAAATTAAAATTCGAAATCTATCAGGAATTTTGCATGTGACGTTTAAGGAAATCAAAGAGCCCCTTTTAGAGTTACTCTCCAAGGTGAATAAAGAAAATGACTCGCTTGAGTGGTGGGGCGGTCAATTGGCTTCGAGAAACACAGCATCAACGCCGTTATTTATCAACATCACCTATCTGTTCTGCGCAAAAAAGATTATAGCTGATTCAGATAAGGATATTCTTTTTATTGTTAATAGCAAGGCATTAGGCGAGTGCATAGCAGATGCTGCTGAGAAGTCTGGATACCGAGTTGAAATCCATAGAAATAGAGTAAGGGAATCTGTTGAAACGGTTAAGCGTTGGCTCTATAATTTTGCGGGGGTATTTTATTATTTCTTACAAGTAATGCGAAACCGCCGGGCTGCCTTTAGACTGTTTGAACCACTTCCAGCCGGAAAGACAAATGCGAGAAAGAGAATTGTCCTGAGAAGCTGGGTTACAAAAGGGAATTTCAATGAAGCTGGAAAATTTAAGGATAGAAATTTCGGCAACCTGCCTTCATGGCTGTGCTCAAAGAATTATGAAGTTTGGCATCTTCCAATGTTTTTTGATCTTTCGATGTCAATGAAGGAAGTTTATATTCGCATGAAGGACATTGGACAACTGCTTCTGATTCCTGATCACTATATTAAATTTGCAGATTATGCAGACGTTTTTTATAATGGCTATCAAATGCTAAGAAAGCGGTTGCAGAATCTTGATATGAGAAATACGGATGTCACACCTATCTTTAATGAAGTTTTAAAAGAACTCAGGTTTGCACCAATATTACTGATACTTAATCTGTGTGTTCCGATGTTAAAAAGACTGAAAGAAAAGGGATTTGAGATCGATAGTTTTTATTATCCATTCGAAGGTAATGCTCCTGAGAAGCCGTTTATTCTGGGCTGTAAGAAGTTTTTCCCGAATTCCAAAATTGTAGGTTTTCAACATACCACATTTTTCCCGAATCAATTGGCTTATCATTTAGGTTCCGGCGAAAAAGACCATCATCCTCTGCCTGATAAAATCGTTTGTAGCGGACCAATCTATATTGAGCTGCATCAGAGAGCGGGGTTCCCTGCTGAAATACTGCAAAGGGGGGCGAATCTGAGGTTTGAATCTGTGTATTTGAATGTTAATGGAGCTGGGAGAAGACTTCCCCAAGGCAAAAAAAATATTATTCTTCCTCTGACATTCAGTCATGATCTGGCGTTTGAACTCTTTGTTAAGGTTGGAGATGCCTTGCGGAATACCGGCGATTACAATGTGCATATAAGGACCCATCCGCTGTTATCCAAAAAGTCCCTTATTAAGTTCCTTGGGAAGATTGGCCTGAATCATTATGAATTTGCTGACGAGGGGATTATCCAGGAATGGTTACCAAGCATGTCCGCTGTTGTTTCAACAGGGGGATCCATAACCATACTGGAATCTGTATCAATGGGGGTTCCGGTTATCCGGGTTGTTCCGGATAACACACTTTTTTATGACCCTTTTATTTGGCCGGATTATCCATTGAGGCCAGTCCATACGGCTGCGGGAATTAGAGAGCAGCTTCAAATGATTACCAGGATACAGCTTCAAGATAAAGACATTTTCAAAAAAATAGGCGAACAGGTTTTGACGGCATACTTTACGAAACCGGACGAAGAGAAGTTGAAGGTATTCTTATAACTGACGCGAAAAATATGCAGGGAGGTTTTATGGACTCAAGAAAGAGATACAGGGTTTTGGGCGTTATTCCGGCGAGGATGGCCTCAAGCCGTTTTCCCGGAAAACCCATTAAACTCATTAATGGGGAACCCATGATTTGGCATGTCTGGCAGCGCAGCTTGTTGAGCAAGGTGCTGGATCAAGTGGTTGTCGCAACCTGTGATAGAGAGATCAAAGAGGCGGCGGAAGCATTCGGGGCTCAAGTCGTCATGACATCGAGTAAACATACCAGATCTAACGATCGAGTAGCAGAGGTTGCAGAAAAAATCCCCTATGATATCGTGTTAAATATTCAGGGAGATGAACCATTGGTCAATCCCCAGCTTATTAATGATGTGGTGAATGAATTCGAAAAGAATAATGACATACAATGCGTTAATCCTGTCTCTGAGATCAAGACTGACGAAGAATTGAATTCGCCCCATACCGTCAAGGTTGTCAGCAATCTGAATGGACGTGTCCTGTATTTTTCCCGATATCCTGTACCTTCTGCACTTATCAGCGAACGAAAATATCCTGTTTATCGCCAAGTCCCTATTTTAGGATTCAGAAGAGATTTTTGTATCAAGCTTTCCCGTCTGCCTGAAGGGCCTCTGGAACTACAGGAAAGTATTGATCTGCTTCGCGCGGTCGAACACGATATGCCTTTACACACCTTAATAACTGAATTCCAAACGATAGGGGTGGATACACCTGCAGACTTAAAGAATGTCGAAAAGGCATTGGAAAGTGACAGGGTCTATAAAGAGTATGTTTTGAACGGGAGCAAACATACAAAAGGGAAACGAATTCAGGAGAGTTGACATGACAAAGGTTGAAATCAATGGAAATTTTCACGTATTAAAAAAAAAGGGGTTGTCTCCGTTCGAGATGCAAAAGTATGGAGAATATCGTCGGAAGTGGGAAGAATATCCTATGCAGAGGATTGTAGATCGCTTCCCCATTCATCTGGATATTGAAGCGACTTCAGCCTGTAACTTGAAATGTCCGTTTTGTATTACAACCCATGCCAACTTTAAGAATGGTTTGATGCAATATGGGATTTTTAAGACTATAATCGACGAAGGTAGTGAGAAGGGCCTGTACTCCTTGAAGCTTAACTGGAGGGGGGAACCCCTGATTCATCCAAAGCTCCCAGAGATGATTGCATACGCCAAGGGGAAAGGTATTGTCGATGTCTTCATGAATACGAACGCCGCCCTGCTTACGGAAGAAAAGAGCAGAAAGCTGATTGACGCGGGTATTGACAGAATTATTATTTCTTTCGAAGGCTATGAGAAGGAATTATATGAGTCTCAGAGGGTGGGGGCAGTCTTTGAAAAGACTGTGGAAAACATAAGGAGATTCATGGCGGTTAGAAAAGAACTCAAGAAGTCATTTCCGTGGGTGAGAATCCAGACGGTAATGCTGGAGGAATTGAAGGCCAAACGAGAGGAATATGCTGGTTTTTGGGGAGAGTTTGTTGATGAAGTGGCCTATGTTGATTTGAAAAACGAGGTGAACCGAATAGCTGTCGGTGAGAGCGACTGGGTCTGTCCACAGCTTTGGCAGCGATTGACAATCTCCTGGGACGGCCGGATCATGCCTTGCGTAAATGATACGTTCTGCAATATGTGTCTGGGCAAGATTCCTGAGATGAATATTGAAAGGGCGTGGAAGTCTGAAAAATTGGAGAAGATGCGCGGCCTTCATGCCGAAGGTCTTGCGCACACGATAGAAAGCTGTCTTGACTGTCCACTTCGATCAGCTCAGATTCGTAAATCAGATGTTGTGGGTGCGTGAATGATCTCCGATTCGTATTTTGAAGGTTTCAGAGTATTAGTGACCGGTGCTTCGGGCGGGATTGGTGCTGCCCTTGTGAAGGAGTTGCTGAATCAAGGTGCTCGTGTAGGAATTCACTACAACAGACATAAGCCCAGTATTGATGAGATGGTTGCAGATACGAAGGCAGATCCGGATAAAAACCTATGCCTCTTAAAGGCAGACTTAAGGAATATGGATGAAACTGAGGGCCTTTTTAACAGTTTTATTGCCTGGGCGGGCTCGGTCGATGGGTTAGTTAACAATGCAGGCGATGTACATGTTCGAAAACATTTTCTTGAGATAGATGCAATGGATATAGAAGCGGATTTAGCTCTAAACCTAAAGGCGCCCTTCTGGCTGTCCAGACTTGCAATAAAAGACATGGAAAAGAATGGTACAAAGGGATCTATTGTCAACATATCAAGCATCGCAGCAAAATTTGGCGGAAGCCCACACACGCTTTTCTATGGTCTTGCAAAGTCTGCTTTAGAGACCATGACGTTCTCCCTCGGAAGATATTGTGCCCCGATGGGGATAAGAATAAACGCCTTAAGGTTAGGTGTTTTTGATACGCCATTTCACAAGCGGCATGTTAAAGACCTTAGCGAGAGGATTCAAATGATTCCGGAAAAAAGAATGGGTATCCCTGAAGAGGCTGTATGGTGGATTATGTCTCTTTTGAGCAGAAAATCGGCTTATATGAATGGGCAGGTTGTTTCGCTGACGGGTGGGGAATAATTTTGAATGGACATATTGCAAATGCTCAATAGAACAGGCAGGAAATTGCAATCTTTGTATTTAGATGGCAGATTGCGCATAAACAGGGCACTGGGTCTTCCGGCGCAGACTGGCAAAGATATTCAAATCTTTAAAAAAATATTTGATAATTACATGCCTAGGAAAAAGCTTAAAGTTTTCGAGTGGGGCAGCGGTTTTAGCACCATTTACTATTCCGAATATCTTCGTAAAAGGGGCATTGCTGCCGAATGGCATTCCATTGACAATAATAGAATCTGGCACGAAAAGGTCAGTTCGATAGTAAAACAAAAAAACCTTGAGCCTTGTATCCGGCTATATTTAAGGGAATTTGCGCCTTTCTGGGAAAAACCCGGTTGGGGGCCTGTGCCTCCTCCGTGTGGTGTGTTCGGGCCGAAGTCAGAAAATGAAATTGCCTATATCAATTTTCCATCTCAATTTGGAAACAAGTTTGATATTGTGATTATTGATGCAAGGTTCAGGAGGCATTGCATTCAAACCACGAAGAAGTTGCTCTTGCCGGAGGGGATAGCAGTTTTGCATGATGCCCAGAAGGCTCATTATCATGCCGGGCTGGATGAATTCAGACACAGTGCATTTTTTGACTCAGGCTTGTGGTATCCTTTCCAAGGCAATTCGAACAAGGTCTGGATTGGAAGCATGGAAAACAAAGAGCTATTTGAAGTCTTGAAATCCTTATAGCGGAGGAATTAATGAGCGAATTTAAAGTGCTGTTTATGTATCCAAACGGCAAACTGATGAACCCACCTGCAATTTCAATAGGCCTTTTTACAGCATTACTGCAACAGAACGGCTTTGAAGTTGATTTGTTTGATACCACGCTTTACGCAGAGCGCGACAAGATAGGTTCTGATGACGCAAAGCTCGAGAACCTGCAGGTAAGGCCGTTTAGTTATACTGACAGGGGTGTTAAGCTGAAAGAGACCAGTATGGCGAAAGATTTTGCCAGTAAAATAGAGGAATTCCGTCCTAATCTGATTGCTGTATCAGTGTTGGAAAGCACCTATCCCACCGCTGTCTCCTTGCTTAAGGTCGCAGAGGGTTTTAATATCCCGGTAATAGTCGGCGGTGTTTTTGCAACATTTGCACCCGAGATTATCCTTTCCAACAAGAGTGTAAACATGGTTTGCATAGGAGAGGGTGAAGAAACGCTTGTGGAGGTTTGCAGGAAGATGGCTGCAAGAGAGGACTATTCAGGTGTTGAAAACCTGTGGCTTAAAAACGGCAGCCGAATAATAAAGAACAAAATGAGAGGGCTTGTTGATATAAACAGGCAGCCCATCCCTGATTTCAGCGTCTTTGAGCAGGAGAGATTCCTCAGGCCTATGGCTGGAAAGATTTACAAAACTGTTCCAATAGAGACCGACAGGGGGTGCCCTTTTCAGTGTACATTCTGTAATTCACCTTCAACTGCCAGGCTGTACAGGGAAAATAAATCAACATTTTTCAGGAAGAAAAAAATGTCCCGCATACAGGTGGAGTTAAGACATCAGGTCAAAAGATGGGACGCTGAATATATTTATTTTACCTCGGATACTTTTCTTTCAGTTAATGATGAGGAGTTCGAAAAGTTTATTGAGGTTTACAGCGAATTTAAATTGCCATTTTGGCTTCAGTCAAGGGCAGAGACTGTTACAGAATACAGGGCCAGGAGACTTAAAGAGATAGGCTGCCACAGAATTTCCATCGGCCTGGAGCATGGCAACGAGGAGTTCAGGAAAAGGGTACTTAGAAAGAACTTTGACAATCAGGAGATGATAAAGGCTTCCAACATACTTGCGGATGCGGGTATCCCGGTAACAGTAAATAATATAATAGGTTTTCCTGATGAAACCAGAGAACTTATATTTGACACAATTGAATTGAACAGGCAATTGGTCTTTGATACCGCAAATGCGGCCGTATTTGCGCCATTCCATGGCACCTATTTGCATAAATACTGCGTGGATAAGGGCTATATTTCCTCTGACTATAACCCCGGTTCCCTGAATGTTGATGTCTCTCTGAACATGCCCCAAATCTCAAGGGATGAGATAAAAGGGCTGAGAAGGACATTTGCTTTATATGCAAGGATGCCCAAGGAGTACTGGCCGAGGATTGAAAGGGCTGAGAAATTTGATGAGGAAGGCAACAGGATATTCGAAGAGCTGAAAAATATTTACCAGAAGACATATTTCAAAGTTGATAATTTTTCTGACTGAATTTAGAATAGCTCTAAACCGGACTGTATAGGATAAATGAATAGCACAGGGACAAAGTTATCCACTCTCAGGGTAGGAATTATCGGTTACGGAAAAGTCGGCAAGATAAGACATGGGTGCATTACAAGGCATCCTCAGTTGAAGTTAATTGGGGTATGCGATCTCGACGCGAGTGATTGCCAAAACTCCAACGTTGCCTACTACTCCGATTATAAAGCATTATTAGACACATTACCTGATGTCGTCTTTGTCTCTACCTACAATTGCTATATCCCTGAAATCGCTGTCGAAGCGATAAATCGTGGAATCCATGTCTTCACCGAAAAACCGCCGGGAAGAGTGGTTGAGGATGTTATAAGGATTAGGAATGCAGCAAGAAATAATAGTGGTGTTAAGGTCAAGTTCGGTTTTAACCACCGCTACCATGAAGGGATAATTGAGGCAAAGGCTCTCGTAGAGAAGGGGCGCTTTGGAGGTGTTATGTGGCTGCGGGGGGTTTATGGGAAGGCGGGCGGTCCTGGGTACGACAATAACTGGAGAAACAACAGGATGTTATCAGGCGGCGGTATATTAATTGACCAGGGCATCCATATGATAGACCTGTTCCGTTATTTTTGCGGGGAGTTTGATGAAGTAAAAAGCTTTGTAGGTCGTTCCTATTGGCCGGTTGAGGTTGAAGACAATGTCTTTGCGCTACTGAGGAACAGCATGACAGGGAAGACAGCAATGATTCACTCATCGGCGACGCAATGGCGGCATAAATTTCTTCTGGAAATTTACATGGAACGAGGCTATCTGGAAATTGATGGTATCTTATCCTCAACGCTGACGTATGGTAGGGAAACGTTGAAGATTGCCCGAACTGTCCTTGACAAGAATGGATATCCTCTGCCTAATCCCCAAGAAACGATGACTTATTATGATGATGACAATTCCTGGGCTGATGAAATTGATGATTTTGTGAACTGTATAATGAATAATCAACCGGTTTCAAATGGAACAACCGAAGATGCGCTAAAGACAATGGATTTGGTTCAACGGATTTACAATGATGATCGGAGGGTCTTAATCAATCCTTGTAGTGAAAGGGTGGATCTATGAAGAGGGTCGTATTTCTGAATGATTTAAAAGAGTCGGATATTCGTCCGGAAAGCACCTATAACGAGTACAAGGATCTGCTCACCAAGGATATTGAAAAATACTTTTCCGATCCTACTGTATTAATCGATGTAAACTGCCCTGGATGCTCACAGACTGATTCAGAACCCGGTTTTAGTAAAATGGGATTTGATTACCGATCATGCAAAACGTGTGGATCTCTCTTCATTTCACCAAGACCTACAAATGAAACACTAAGGTCTTTCTATAAGGATTCAAGTTCTGGTTTATTCCTGAGAAAGATGATTCTAGGGAGTACCATGGAATCTCGCTCAAAGAAAGTATTCTCTTATCGTATCCAGTGGGTAATGGGACTGATTGAAGAGTATCTCTCCAACGCAAATGTCTTCTTGGACTATGGAACACGCTATCCAGCATTTCTCAACCAGTTAAATGATAGCAGTTCTTTAAAGTCTATTGTATCTGTCCTGCCGGAGTGTTATGAACAAGAAGCGCTATTGCCTAGGAACACTACGATCATTGATGAAGTTGATACAGTGAGTAACAGCGCTGATATATTCGCAGCATTTGAAGTGATGGAAAGGATATTTGATCCGGGGAAACTTCTGAATGATGCATATCGTGCCTGTAGGAAGAACGGACTGTTTATCATGACATCGACAACCTGTAGCGGTTTTGAATATCAGGTGTTGGGAGAGAATTCTCCCAATGCGATTCCTCCAGACCGCATCAATCTGCTTTCTCTGGAAGCATTAACAAGTCAGATTGAAAAAGCTGGATTTCAGATAATCGAGGTGAGTACTCCTGGACGACTTGATGTGGAAATGGTGAAGAAAACCTATGATAAGAATCCGGACATCCCATTAGATCCATTTTGGAAATATCTTTTTCGTTACCGCAATGAAAATGCATTGCATTCATTACAGGAATATTTACAGCAGTTTCAACTCAGCTCTCATGTCCGTATAGCGGCAATCAAGAGATGAATTAGAACCAACGAAAAAGGAGTGAAACAATGCAGCAGAATAGACTTACTGAGTTGTTTCTATCAAGCAAATCTTCCGTAGGATACTACGAAAACTACTGTAAATATGTAACTCAGGTAATGGGTTCATTGGATTGGAATGCAATAGCGAATGTTTCCGAATGTTTTTTTAATGCGCGACAACGAGGCTCAACGATATTCTTTATAGGGAACGGCGGGAGTGCTGCTACCGCATCTCATTTTGCGCAGGACTTGGCAGAAGTCGGGAGGAAAGCCAAGGTGAAGAGTTTTAGAACGCTAAGCCTAACGGACAACGTGCCGTACATCACGGCTGTAGGGAATGATTATGGTTATGATAAGGTATTCTCTATACAATTGACGGAATTATTTAATCCAGGAGATGTCTTGGTGGCCATTTCTGCGAGCGGAAACAGCCCCAATGTGCTCGATGCGGTAAAATACGCAAAAGAGAAAGACGGTCCGACAATCGGTCTGGTTGGATTTGATGGTGGTAAGTTGGCAGGATTGTGTGACTATGTCATTCATGCTGTTTCAA
>Ga0209212_1006424_pt1 | contig 13455 bp, 14 predicted proteins | sample RifGroC2_FD_183996 | JGI IMG/M metagenome (GOLD analysis project Ga0209212, IMG submission 183996) | Groundwater microbial communities from Rifle, Colorado, USA - Groundwater C2 (SPAdes) (version 2) | ecosystem: Environmental > Aquatic > Deep subsurface > Groundwater | place: Rifle, Colorado... | reverse complement strand
CCGAGCGCGCCCGCGACCACCTCCGCTCGCTCGGCTACGAGGTGCCGCCGCCGCGGCGCGTGGAGCGCTTCGATCCCGGGCTCTGGGACGGCGTAACCGCCGAGGGACGTGGCGGCGCCGAGGGCTCCGCTTGATGCCCGCCGGCAGCGGCCGGCCGCTCGCGTTCAGGATCCTCGTCCCGCCGCCGCCGGACGGCTCGACCCGCGGGCGCCTGGGCCGTCTCCGCACGCCGCACGGCGACGTCGAGACGCCGATCTTCATGCCCGTCGGCACGAACGCCACGGTGAAGGCGCTCGACCCGGACGACCTGGTCGAGGTCGGGGCGCAGATCATCCTGGCCAACACCTACCACCTCTACCTGCGACCGGGGCACGCGCGGATCGAGCGGCTCGGCGGGCTCCACCGCTTCATGGGCTGGTCGCACCCGATCCTGACGGACTCGGGCGGCTTCCAGGTCGTCAGCCTGGGCGACCTGCGGGCGGTCGACGACGAGGGCGTCACCTTCCGCTCGCACCTCGACGGTTCGACCCACCGCTTCACGCCGGAGCACGCCGTCGCCGTCCAGGCGGCGCTCGGCGCCGACATCGCCGTCGCGCTCGACCAGCCGGTGCCGCCCCACGCCGCCAGCCGCGTCGAGGTCGCCGAGGCGACGGCGCGGACCCACCGCTGGGCCGAGCGCTCCCTGGCCGCGCACCGCCGGGACGACCAGGCGCTCTTCGGCATCATCCAGGGCGGCCTGGAGGCCGACCTGCGTGCCACCTCGGCCGAGACGATCGCGGCCCTCCCCTTCGACGGGCTGTGCATCGGCGGGCTGGCCGGTGACGAGACGCCCGAGGAGCGCGGGGCCGCCATCGACGTGGTCGTCGAGCGGCTCGCCATCGATCCGCGGCCGCGCTACCTGATGGGCCTCGGCTCGCCGCTCGACATGCTCGACGCGGTCGATCGCGGGGTCGACCTCTTCGACTCGGTCCTGCCCGCGCGGGTGGCGCGCAACGGCACGCTCTGGGTCCCCGAGGGCAGGCTGAACATCCGCAACGCCCGCTACCTCGACGACGCCGCGCCGGTGGAGGAGGGCTGCGATTGCCGCCTCTGCCGGGGCTTCTCCCGCGCCTACCTCGCCCATCTCTTTCGCGCCGACGAGCTGCTCGCCTACCGGCTCGCGACTTGCCACAACCTGCGCTTCACCCTACGCTTCATGGAGCGGGTCCGAGCGGCGCTGGCGTCCGGCTCGTTCCCGGATCTGAGGCGCGAGCTACGGCCGGCGCAGCCCCTCGCGGCGCGCGCGTCGTGACAGTGAAGCTGGCGCGAAGCCGTGGCGAAGTGGCAGTGAAGGCCGGCGCCCTATCGTGGGCCCGGCGCCGTGGAGGAGGCCATGGGAACTCGAGACCGCCCCCACCGCGAAGCGAAGAAGAAGCCGAAGGATGCGGCCGCCAAGCCCAGGATCCAGCCCCTGCTCGAGCCGCCGATGAGCGTCGAGGTCATCCGACCGAAGCGCAAGCCGCGCGAGGAAGAGCCCGAGGAAGAGTGACGGCGCGGCCGGCCACCCTGCAAGGAGCGTGACAACGATGACCATCACGGGGACCGACCAGCAGACCGGCGCCGAGCGCAACGGGCCGAGTGCCGAGCGGACGCGCGCCGTCGACGCGGCGATCCTCTCCATCGAGAAGCAGTTCGGGCGCGGCTCGATCATGAAGCTGGGCGACCGCGCCAGCCAGCCGATCGAGGTGATCCCGACGGGCTCGATCGCCCTGGACCTGGCGCTCGGCGTCGGCGGCATCCCGCGCGGCCGGATCACCGAGGTCTTCGGGCCGGAGGCGTCGGGCAAGACGACGCTCTGCCAGCACGTCCTGGCCGAAGCCCAGCGGACCGGCGGTGTCGTCGCCTTCATCGATGTGGAGCATGCCCTCGACCCCGCCTACGCCCGCAACTGCGGCGTCAACGTGGACGAGCTGCTGGTCAGCCAGCCCGACACCGGCGAGCAGGCGTTGGAGATCGCCGAGACGCTGATCCGCTCCGGCGGCATCGATTGCGTCGTCGTCGACTCGGTCGCCGCGCTGGTGCCGCGCGCCGAGATCGAGGGCGAGATGGGCGACAGCTTCGTCGGCATCCAGGCCCGCCTGATGAGCCAGGCGCTGCGGAAGCTGACCGGCGCGGTGAGCCGCTCCAACACGGCCCTCGTCTTCACCAACCAGCTGCGCGAGAAGATCGGCGTCATGTTCGGCAACCCCGAGACGACGCCCGGCGGTCGGGCCCTCAAGTTCTACGCCAGCGTCCGGCTCGACATCCGGCGCATCGAGCAGATCAAGTCGGGGACCGAGTCGGTCGGCAGCCGCGTCAGGGTCAAGGTCGTCAAGAACAAGGTCGCGCCGCCGTTCCGGGTCGCCGAGTTCGACATCATGTACGCCGCCGGGATCAGCAAGGAGGGCGGGCTCCTGGACGTCGGCGTGGCGATGGACCTGGTCGCCAAGACCGGCGCCTGGTTCACCCACGGGGGGACGAGGCTCGGCCAGGGCAGGGAGGCGGCCAAGGAGTTCCTCAAGGGGAACCCGGAGATCGCCGCCGCCATCGAGCGTGAGATCCGCAGCCGGGTCGGCACCGTGGCCGTCCCCGTCGAGGGGATCGGGGAGGCCGAGTAACGGCCGCGCCCGGCGCACGCCCGGGGCGCATCTCGACGGCGGAGCGGCGCGCCGCCCGGAGCGCGCTCACCGACCTCGATCCGGTCCTCGCGGCCGCCGCGCACTTCCTCGAGGCGCGACCGCGCTCGATCGCCGAGGTGAGGCGGCGCCTGCTCCGGCTGGGATACCCGGGCGGGCTGGTCGCCCGGGCGATCGATCGGCTGACCGCGCTCGGCTACCTCGACGACGTTGCTTTCGCCCGGGCCTGGGTCGAGTCGCGCGACCGGGCGCACCCGCGCGGTGCGCTCGTCCTCCGGCGCGAGCTCGTCCTGCGCGGCGTCGCGCGTGAGACCATCGACGAAGCGCTCGCCGGGCGCGAAGCCGCTGTGCCGCGAAGCCCGGCAGGGCCGGGAGGCGAGGCGGACGAGCGCGCCGCCGTCGCTCTGCTCGAGCGGCGCCGGCGTGGCCTCGAGCGCGAGCCGGACCCGCGGCGACGCCGCCAGCGCGCCTACGCTCTCCTGGCGCGCAGCGGCTTCGACCCGGAGACGTGCCGCACAGTAGCGGCCGTCTTCTTCACGCCCGGGGACGACGTTCCGGTCGATGAGGATCCTGTCACTTCGATATCGCCGGACGGCCAGGTCCGAAGCGCCGCGGCGCCCTGCGCCGCTTCTGCCCGTCGGGTCGGCACCCGGGCCTGATGCGCCGGTGCATCAGCGCGCGCATGAACACGCTCGGCCCCCCGTCGGAAGCAGCCGCGTCCGACAGCGGGTCACGCTCGCTCATGCTCCGGACGATGCGCGGCCGCATCGCCCGTCCGAGGAGCCTCGCCCGCACGGTGCCGCCGACGCGGCGATGGGACCGAGGCGCGCCCCGTTCGCTGTCGCTTGCCACCGCCAGTGGTCGAATCGGCCGTTAGCACGAGTGGGCCCGCACCCAAACGCCGGGTTCGCGCGCCGTTCCGAGCGTGGACGGAGCCCGTCTGACCACTGTGGGTAACATCGGTGCGCGCCCCCGACCCACGAGCGCCTCGCCCCGCCCGGCCCCTGCCCTGTTTGACGCCGGGACCGCCTCGGACGTAGGCTACCGGGCAGCCTAACCCAGCGCCCACCGGACCGCCGGCAGGCCCCATCACCGGGAAGCGGTCCGAGACGCTCGATCCGGCCGGTCCGTGCGACGGCGAGCGCCATCCCGGGCCATCAGCAAGATTCGACGCACCTCCGGCCGCCGTCCCGCGGCCGGACGGGAGGCCGCACATGGAATACGTCGCCGTTGCGCTGGCGGTCATCGCCGCCGGGGCCGTCGGCGCGCTCGTCGGCTTCCTCGCCCGCGGCATGTGGGCCAATCAGACCGTGCGCGCCGCCCAGGAGACGGCGCGGCGGATCGAGGCCGAGGCCCGGGCCCGCCAGAAGGAGCTGATCCTCGAGGCCAAGGAGGAGACGCTCCGGCTCCAGCGCGAGGGCGAGGGGGAGGCGCGCGCCAAGCGTGGTGAGCTGGGCGTCCTGGAGCGCCGTCTCATCGAGCGCGACGAGCAGCTCGACCACCGCTCCGAGATGCTCGAATCGCGCGACCGCAAGCTCCTCGATCGCGAGCGCGAGCTGGAGGCGCAGCGGGAGGAACTGGCCCGCGCGAAACAGGAGCAGGTCAGCGCCCTCGAGCGCGTCTCGGGCATGACCGCCGAGCAGGCCAAGGGCGTGCTCCTCGAGCAGGTACGCGAGGAGGCCGACCGCGACGCCGTCCGCATCGCCAAGGCGATCGAGCGCCGGGCCCGGGAGGAGGCCGAGGAGAAGGCGCGCGACATCGTGGTGACCGCCATCCAGCGCATCATGGCCGACCACACCGCCGAGATGACGGTCACGGTCGTGCCGCTCCCCAACGATGAGATGAAGGGGCGGATCATCGGCCGCGAGGGCCGCAACATCCGTGCCCTCGAGCAGGCGACGGGCGTCGACCTGATCATCGACGACACGCCCGAATCGGTCGTCCTCTCCGGCTTCGACCCGGTCCGTCGCGAGGTGGCACGGGTCGCTCTCACCAAGCTGATCCAGGACGGCCGCATCCACCCCGGGCGGATCGAGGAGGTCGTCGCCAAGACGCGCGCCGAGATCGACGTGGTGATGCGTCAGGCCGGCGAGGCGGCCGCCTACGACGCCGGGGTGCCGGGCCTGCCGTCGGAGATCATCCGGTTGCTCGGCCGCCTCAAGTACCGCACCAGCTACGGGCAGAACGTGCTCCAGCACGCCGTCGAGACGAGCCGGCTCGCCGCCATCATCGCGGCGGAGGTCGGGGCCGACGTCGGGGTCGCCAAGATGGGCGGCCTGCTGCACGACCTGGGCAAGGCGGTCGACCACGAGGTGGAGGGGCCGCACGCCGCCATCGGCGGCCAACTGGCGACCCGCCACGGGCTGGCGGCCAGGGTCGTCAACGCCATCGCGGCCCACCACCAGGAGATCGAGTACAGCTGCGTCGAAGGGCCGATCGTCCAGATCGCCGACGCCATCAGCGCCTCCCGCCCGGGCGCCCGGGGCGAGTCGGCCGAGACCTACGTCAAGCGCCTCGAGGACCTCCAGGCGATCGCCAACAGCTTCGCCGGGGTGGAGAAGTCGTTCGCCGTCCAGGCCGGCCGGGAGGTGCGCATCCTGGTCCGCCCCAACGAGATCGACGACCTCGCCTCGATGCGCCTCGCCCGCGACATCGTGCGCAAGATCGAGAACTCGCTCACCTACCCCGGCCAGATCAAGGTCACGGTGATCCGCGAAACGCGGGCCGTGGAGTACGCCAAGTAGACGCCCTGCGGGTCCTCGTCATCGGCGACGTCATCGGCAAGCCGGGCCGGCTCGCCGTGGAGCGCCTGCTGCCCGGGCTGCGCGCGGAGCGTCGCCTCGACTTCGTCACCGCGAACGGCGAGAACCTCGCCGGGGGGATGGGCCTCACCGTGCGGACCGCGCAGGCGCTCTTCGACGCCGGCGTCGACGTCGTCACCAGCGGCAACCATATCTGGGACAAGAAGGAGATCTACCCCGAGCTGGAGCGGAACGAGCGGATACTGCGACCGCTCAACTACGGCGAGGCCGGCGTCCCCGGCCGCGGCTGGGGGATCTACCAGGCGGCCGACGGGACCGAGCTGGCCGTCGTCAATGCCCAGGGCCGGACCTACATGCAGCCGATCGACAACCCCTTCATCGCCCTCGACCGGCTCCTCGAGGAGGCGTCCGAGCCACTCCCGCCGGTCCGCGTGGTCGACTTCCACTGCGAGATCACCAGCGAGAAGAACGCCTTCGGCGTCTACCTCGACGGCCGCGTCAGCGCCGTCTGCGGGACGCACACCCACGTGCCCACCGCCGACGAGCGGATCCTGCCACGGGGGACCGGCTATGTCAGCGACGTGGGCATGACCGGGCCGATCCACAGCATCATCGGCTTCGACCCGGCGACGGTGCTGCCGCGCTTCCTCAACGGCCTGCCGACGCGCTTCGAGGTCGGCGATGGGACGACCGTCCTCACCGGCATCGAGCTCGAGATCGACCGATCGAGCGGGCGGACGACGGCCATCTCCCGGCTCACTCGCACGGTCGAGGTGTGACGACCCCCCGGCGCAACCGCGTCGACCTGCACTGCCACACCACGCGCTCCGACGGGGTCCTCGCCCCGGCCGAGCTCTACGCCGCGGCGCGCGGCTACGGGATGCGCCTCGTCGCCATCACCGACCACGACACGCTGGCGGGCTACCGCGAGCTGCGGTCGGCCGGGCTCGGGGCTCGGCCATCGGCCGCGGGACCGGAGCTGGTCCCCGGGGTCGAGATCAACGCCGCCGCGCCGGAGATCCCGGACCTCTGGGAGGGCGAGCTGCACATCCTCGGCTTCGGCGTCGACCCGGACGACGAGGCGTTCGAGGCGACGCTCGAGCGGCAGCGCACGCTGCGCCGCGAGCGCTTCAGCCGGATCGCCGACCGACTACGGACGCTCGGGATGCCGGTCGACGACGCGCTCCACGAGGCGCTCCCGACCGACGTCAGCTCGGCCGGGCGGCCGCACCTCGCCCGCGCGCTCGTGCTCGCCGGTCATGCCAGTTCGGTCGACGACGCGATGGAGCGGGTCCTCGCCCGCGGCGCGCCCGCCTACGAGCCGCGTGCCGGGCTGGGGCCGCGCGAGGCGATCGAGGCGATCGGCCGGGCCGGAGGGCTTGCCGCGCTCGCCCATTTCCCGGCGGCACCGGAGCGCGAGGGACTGATCCGCGAGTTGATGGGCTGCGGCCTTCGCGGGCTGGAGGTCCACTACCGCGGCTTCGATCCGGCGACGGTCGAGGCGATGAGCGCCTTTGCCGACCGGCTCGGGCTCGTCGCCACCGGGGGGAGCGACTACCATGGCGACACGCTGACGTACGCCGAGGCCGAGCAGCTCACCTGCGTGCCGGACGCGGTCGGCGTACGGTTCCTCGCAACGCTCGCCGGTGTGCCCGCCCGAGACCGCCGATGACGACCCGCCCGCTCCCCGTGCTCGACCTTCCCGCCCCGCCGCGACGGAGTGGGGGAGACCCGCGCAGCCCGGCCCGACCGGCGGCGGCCTTCGACGAGTACGCCATCGGTCCCGAGGCGCTGCCGCGCTTCTTCGTCTGGACGCTCGGCTGCCAGATGAACCGCTCCGACTCGGAGGAGATGGCGGGCGCCCTGCTGGCGGCCGGCTGCGCCGAGGCGATCGCGATCGAGTCGGCCGATCTCGTCGTCATCAACAGCTGCGCCGTGCGCGAGGTCTCGGAACGCAAGGTGATCGGGCGGATGGGCCAGCTCGCCGCGCTCAAGGCGGAGCGCCCGGGGACGCGGGTCGTGCTGACCGGCTGCGCGGTGCGCGACCAGGGCCCGGCGGCGCTGCGGCGGCGCTACCCGGCGGTCGACCTCTTCCTGCGGCCCGACCAGGAGCCCGAGCTGGTGGCGCGCCTGGGTCTGGCGGGCCCGACGGCGCCGGCGATGCTCGGCGCCGGGGTGGCCGCCCCGGACCGGCCCGACGCGTCGCCGATGCTGGCCGCCCGCGCGAGCGCCGTCGCCGCCGGGACGATCCGCCGCGGGCAGTCCTGGGCCGCCTGGGTGCCGGTCATCTACGGCTGCGACAAGACTTGCAGCTACTGCATCGTCCCCTTCAGCCGCGGCCCGGAGCGCTCGCGGCCCTTCGACGGCGTCGTGGAGGAGTGCCGGCGGCTCGGCGAGGCTGGCGCGCTCGAGGTGACGCTCCTCGGCCAGAACGTCAACTCCTACGGCCACGACCTGCCGCGCGAGGAGCGCTTCGCCGCGATCGCGGCGCAGCGTCCGCTCGGCCGCCGACTCGACCTGGCCGGACGGCCCGACTTCGCCGCCCTCCTGCGCGCGGTCGACGGCCTGCGCCGCGGCGACGCGCAGCCAGCCATCCCGCGCCTCCGCTTCCTCACCTCGCACCCCTGGGACCTGACCGACCGACTGATCGAGGCGATCGCCGGGTGTCCGTCCGTCTGCGGGCACCTCCACCTGCCGGTCCAGTCGGGCGACGACGCCGTCCTGCGCCGGATGGGACGGCAGTATGCCGTGGAGGGCTACCTGGGCCTCGTGGAGCGGCTGCGCGCGGCGGTGCCGGGCATCGCGCTCTCCACCGACGTCATCGTCGGGTTCTGCGGCGAGACCGAGGCGCAGTACGAGGCGACCCTGGCGCTCCTGCGCGCGGTCCGCTACGACCAGGTCTTCGCCGCCGCCTATTCGGTGCGCCCCGGCACGCCGGCGGCGCGCCTCCCCGACGACGTGCCGCCGGAGGAGAAGCGCCGGCGCCTCAACGCGCTCCTGGCGCTCCAGGAGGAGATCGGCCGGGAGCGCAATCGCTCCTGGGTCGGGCGCGAGGTCGAGGTGCTCGTGGACGGCTGGTCGCCGCCGGGCGGCCACTCGCACGACGGCGGTGGCCCGCCCATCCGCCCGGGCGCCGCGCGTCCGTTGGCCGGGCGGACACGTGAGAACAAGCTCGTCCATCTCGACGGCGGGCCCGAGCGCGTCGGTACCATCGTGCACGCCCGCGTCGACCACGCCGGCCCCTATTCGCTGGTGGCGACGGCCCTGACGTGACCCGGCCACCGACCGCGGGGCGCGAACCGCGGCGCCCGAATCGTGCAGGCACCCCGCGAAAGGCGCCCGCGCGGACGTCCGCGATCGGGCGTTTGCGAACGACCCTGCGCGAGGCCGCGCCGGTCTGTCACGATGCCGTCGTGGACCCGACGCGCCGCGACCGGCCTCTTCCGCCGCTCGTCGTCATCTGCGGGGCGACGGCAACCGGCAAGACCGCGCTCTCGATCCGCCTGGCGCTGGCCATGGGAGAGACGGAGATCGTCTCGGCCGACTCGCGGCAGGTCTACCGCGGGATGGACATCGGGACGGCCAAGGCGACCCGCGCCGAGCGCAACGCCGTCCCGCACCACGGCCTCGACCTCGTCGTCCCCGACGAGCCGTTCAGCGTCTCCGCCTACCAGCGCCACGCCCTCGCCGCCCTGACGGCGATCCGCGGCCGCCGCCGTCACGCCTTCCTGGTGGGCGGGACGGGGCTCTACCTGCGCGCCGTGGCCCGCGGCCTCGACCTCCAGGACGGGCCCTCCGACCCGGGCCTCCGGGCCGCGCTCGAGGCGGACCTCACCGAACACGGCCTCCCCGCGCTCGCCGCCCGGCTGCGCGACCGGGCCCCCAACCTCGCCGCCCGCACCGACCTGGCGAACCCTCGCCGCGTCGTCCGCGCCCTCGAGATCGCCACCCTTGCCGGCGATCGGCTGCCGCCACCGCCGCGCGGGTACCCGGCGCCGGTCCTCTGGGTCGGCCTCCGCCTGCCGCCCGAGACCCACCGCACGCGGATCGCCAACCGGGCCGCCCAGCAGTTCTCCGGCGGGCTGCTCGTCGAGGCCGCCCGGCTGAAGAAGCGCTACCCGCCCGAGCTGCCCGCCTTCACCGCCTTCGGCTACGGGGAGGCGTTCGCCGTCCTCGACCGCAGGCAGAGCCAGGACGAGGCGCTCGAGCAGACGATCGGCCGCACGCGCGCCTACGCCCGGCGCCAGCTCACCTGGTTCCGCGCCGAGCCCGGCGTCCACTGGATCGACGCCGCGAGCGATCCGCTGCCGGCCGCGCTGGCGATGGCGCGGGAGTTCCTCCGTTAGGCTCTGGTCATGCCCCGCACCACGCGCCTGATCGAGCTCGCCTCGCCGGTCGAGAAGGCGTTCCTCATCGCCGTCGACACCGCGGCCGACCCCGGCTGGAGCGCTGAGGAGTCGCTCATCGAGCTCGGCGCCCTGGCCGCCACCGCCGGCGCCGAGGTGGTCGGCGCCGAGTGGCAGAACCGCCGCCAGGTCGACCCCAACTGGTACTTCGGCAAGGGCCGGGCCGAGGAGCTCCGCGAGGCCAAGGGCGAGACCGGCTTCACCCTGCTGATCGCCGACGACGAGCTCTCGCCCAACCAGCAGAAGGCGCTGGAGACGGTCCTCAACGTCAAGGTGATCGACCGCTCGCGCCTCATCCTGGACATCTTCGCCCTGCACGCCCACACCCACGAGGGGCGTCTCCAGGTCGAGCTGGCCCAGCTCGAGTACCAGCTGCCGCGCCTGACCCGGCTCTGGACGCACCTTTCGCGGACCGGCGGCGGGATCGGGACACGGGGCCCCGGCGAGACGCAGCTGGAGACCGACCGGCGAGTCATCCGCGAGCGGATCAAGAAGATGAAGGAGCGCGTCGAGGGGATCCGCCAGCACCGCGAGATCGCCGCTCGCGCCCGCGATCGTCGCTTCTTGCCGACCGTCGCCATCGTCGGCTACACCAATGCCGGCAAGTCGACCATGCTCAACGCGCTCGCCGGCGCGGACGCCGCCTACGTCGCCGATCAGCTCTTCGCCACGCTCGACCCGACGAGCCGACAGGTTCGCCTCGGCGAGGGCCAGGCTGCCATCGTGACCGACACCGTCGGCTTCATCCACAAGCTCCCGCACCAGCTGATCGACGCCTTTCGGGCGACGCTCGAGGAGGTGACGCGCGCCGACACCCTGCTCGAGGTGGTCGACGCCTTCGACCCGCACTTCGCCGAACATCGTGCCACCGTCCAGACGGTCCTCGACGAGCTGGGTGCCGGCGCCAAACCGCGGGTCGTCGCCTACAACAAGGCCGACCTGGTCGAGGCGGCTGCCCGCGACGGAGAGCTGCCCGCACCGGCCCTCGGCGACGCCGTCCTCGTCTCGGCGCTGACCGGCTACGGGCTCGACACGCTCCGCGCCCGTCTCGCCGCCACGCTCGCCGAGCTGTGGGACGAGGTGGACGTCGCCATCCCGTACTCGGCCGGTGAGCTGCTCGCCCGCGTCCGCGAACGGGGCAACGTGGAGCTCTCCTACCGCGGCCGCGACGTGCGCGTGCGCGGGCGACTCGACCCGGCGCTGGCGGGTGAGCTGACCGCCGTCGCCGCGGGGTGGAGAGGATCCGCGAGGGACGGCCGCCGGGCGACGTGACCGCCCGGACGGCGGAGGACCGGCGTCCGCAGTACGTCGTCTGGATGATGCGCGAACCCTCGCCCTCGCTTAGCGGAGCTGCGCCCCACTGTTTCAATTCTCACCCGGTGTCGCCACCGGGTTGCCGCCGATGACGTCGCCCGGGAAACGAGCGACCCGCGCCCGGAGCCGTCGAGTGCGGAGCACGTTCGCCGAGGGCCTCAGCCGCCGACAGGTGAGCGCTGCCATCCCGGGCTGACGACAAGCTGATCTGCCATATGTTGTAGTATCGTGCTACGCGATCGCTCGCCGCATCGGGAAGGTCCACCATGCTCACCGTCCCCGAAGCCGCCAGAAGGGTAGGGAAGAACCCCGAGACGATCCGCCGCTGGATCCGCGCGGGGAAGCTGCCCGCCACCCGGATCGGGACCCAACACGTCATCGACGAGGATGATCTGGCGCTGGTTCTCGAGGGTATCACTCGCCGACCGAGCTCGACCGCTGGAGGTGCCCCCATGGTGGACTGGACGTCCGTCGTCCGGTGGTCGAGGGTCGAGCGAGCGGCGCGCCTCTCGGAGGCTGTCGCACCCCACCTCTCGGGCGTCGCCGCACGCCCGGACGCGGGTGGGGTGGAGGACGCCTGGCTGCCGGCGATCGTCGGACGGATCGTCCGGCTGGTCGACCCGGTGCGGATCATCCTGTTCGGATCCCGAGCGCGCGGAGACGCCCGTGACGACAGCGACTACGACATCCTCGTGATCCTGGACGAGGTCGAACATCGCAGAGCGATGCGCATCCGCATCCGCGGTGCTCTCGATGATCTGCCAATCGCCAAGGACGTCATCGTCGCGACGGCAGACGAAGCCGCCGGTCGTCACCGACGGCCCTGGGGCGCGCTGCACTGGGCGCTGGCCGAAGGCCGAGTGGTGTACGAGCGTGCCTGAGGATGCGCGGCCGACGGCTCATTGGTGGCGCCTCGCCCTTGGTGACCTGGACGGCGCGCGGGCGCTGGCCGCGGATGACACCGTGCCTCCGAGACTCGCGGCCTCGATGGCGCAGCAGGCCGCCGAGAAGGCCCTCAAGGCCGCCTTTGCGCTCGATGGCGACGAGCCGCCGCGAACGCACGATCTCGTCGCGCTGGCGGCGTGGCTGACCGGCGCCGCCGCCATCCAGGCCCGCGTCGACGATCTTCGACACCTCACCGACGCCCACGCGAGTTCGCGCTACCCGGCGCCGTTCGAGCCGCCACTCGACCGGGCGGAAGTCCACGAGCTGATCGCCTCGGCATCGTCCATCGTCGAGGATGTCCGCCAGAGCCTTGAGCGCCGCGGTTTCGACACGGGTGCACTCGATCCGGCCTGAAACGGCAATCACGGTCGCAACTACTTCCGATAATGGTAGTTATGTCGCATTTCCACTCCACGCGAGCCCCATAGCGGGGGCGCATGGCGCACGCATGCGTCGTGTCACCCCTGCGCAAGCGCCACTGCAGCCACGCTCCCCCGCCGCACCCGGACCTACGCAGAGGCACCGTCTCCGGGGGCGTCCACTCGGAGCCCGGCGGCCCGCGCCGCAGCGGCCTGCCGGGAGTCGTACGTCACGAACGCGTCGACCTCCGATCCGAGGCGGAGGGCTGACGCCACGTGGATCGCATCGAGCGCCCGCAGCTCGGCCCCTCCCGTGGAACCGGCGATCCGCGCGAGGTCGGCATCGAGCTCCACGAACGACAGCAGCGCGAAGACCGCCTGCGGGTCGGCCTGGGGGTTCGACCGTGCCACCGCCTTCACCACCTCGACGACCGCGACCCGGCTCGAAGCCAGCTGGCGGCCGCGCACCAGGTCGTGGAGCGCTCGCGTTTCCGGCTCCTCCACGACGAGCTTGGTGAGCGCCGACGCGTCGAGATAGAAGATGCTCAGCGCCCCTCGCTCCGGCGTTCGGCGAGCAGGGCATCGGTGGCCGACGTCCCGGTCGTGATCGGGTGTGGCGTCGGCAGGCGCGACGTGTCGCCGTCCATCGCGGGCGTGACCTTGCCCTCGGCCACCAGCCGATCGAGGCTCGGGCGCGGGGACGGCAGCGGCCCGAGGTGCGCGACCGGCCGACCGAACAGGGTCACTTCGAATCGCTCACCCGCGTCAACCCTGGCCAGGTAGTGGCGGAGGTGATGACGGAGTTCGCGCATCCCGACCTGCTGCATGTGTCACATGGTAACACATGGGGCTGCCGTGAGTCCAGAGCGGCCGGAGCGACGACTAAGGGCCTGTACCCGAAAGTTCGCGTTCGGATCAGCCGGATCGTGCCAGGAAAGCTGTCACGCCCCGCTGGCACGCTCGTCCCATGAGCTTCGCGATCGCGCTCTCCGACGAGCAGTGGACCCTCGTCGCC
>Ga0209212_1006423_pt1 | contig 13457 bp, 8 predicted proteins | sample RifGroC2_FD_183996 | JGI IMG/M metagenome (GOLD analysis project Ga0209212, IMG submission 183996) | Groundwater microbial communities from Rifle, Colorado, USA - Groundwater C2 (SPAdes) (version 2) | ecosystem: Environmental > Aquatic > Deep subsurface > Groundwater | place: Rifle, Colorado... | reverse complement strand
CCCCCATATTTTTTATGGCAAGTTCATCATAGCCGGTCATTTCACAGAATTTTTCATTGCATATTATAAATTTCCGGCTTTCCGCATCGGCTATAATCATCCCGTCCTTGCTGCAATCGAAAATCGTGCGAAACTTAGCCTCCGATTCTTTTAGAGCGCTCTCTACGCTTATGCGTTCGCTGATATCTTCTATGGCTAAAATGACGCCGGCCGAATCTGACGGATCGTCAAATAAAGGCGCAGCACTGACCGAAAGGATTTTTTGCATTCCGTCAGGCCTTTTAATTGCGTAGCAGATGTCGTTGACCGGTTTTCCACCGGCTATAACAAGATTAAAAGGGAGTTTTTCATCGGGAAACGGGCCGCCGTCGATATCGGTAATATTCCAGGACGCGGCGTTATAAGCCATGCCCGTCAATTCTTCACAGTCCAGACCGAGCGTTTTTTCGGCGTGATGGTTGGCGAAAGTTATCCCGCCGTTTATGCCGATGGTGACTATTCCTACCGGCGAAGCCTCCGCCAGCGTACGGAAGCGCCTTTCTTTCTGAGATATCTCGCGAGTACGCTCCGCTATTACATTTTCAAGGTTTTCGTACTGCAGTGAATTTTTAAGCACGAGCGCGATCGTGTTATTCAAAGTTTCGATGACGCTCAGTTGAGAGTTTGCGTTATTAAGATCGGTAATGTCGAATATGAACAGAACGCCGTACCTGTTTCTGGAAAATATAAGCGGCATGACTATTGTAAAGCCCCAGCATTTTTCATTTATGATCTCGCGAGCCGTCTGCGGCCCCCGGTCAGGGCCCCAAAATTCGGCGCGGTCTATATCGTGGCTCATAATGGAAAGTCTTTCGAGCGCGGCGCAGTCGATCTCTTCGAATTTACGCGGCGGGCATACGCTTATAACACGATGTTTGTGGCTTTTAGAATTTTCAGAGCACTCGATAAGCGCGACGATCCTTCCGCTCAAAAGTTCGCGCATCTGGCTCGTCAGATATTCCGCGAGCATATTAGGATTATCTGCCCTTGCCAGTATTTGCTCGAGGATATCCATCGTAAGGAAGAGCTGCGCGGCTTTTTCATTCAGTTTTTTCTGTTCTTCGGTGTAATCATTCATTTTTTTAACTCTTCAATCGCTTCATTAACGCGGGTCGAAAAAACATCGAGCGTTACTTTCGTTATTTCATACGCAAGCCCGCAATAGGCGGAGATTTCGTTCAGTGTATCAATGGGAACGGCCGCAGAGCCGGTATCGAGATATATCAGTTTAGTGTGCATCTCGCTCATGAAACTTTTAGCGTTTTCGGCGTTGAGCCCTAATTCGTTCTGAAAGATTTCCTTCCAGCGCAGCGCCCATTCGTGTATCAGGAAAAAAACGCCTTCTTTTCTTAACATCCGGTATATCCGGTCTTCGAGAAAAATGTTGACGCAATTTATTCCGCCTATCCGTTTAATATTCGCATCATTGTTATAATATTTGGATTCCATGCTGCACTCGCCGTATATTAAAATTAATTTTTTTCCGCTTTCCAATTCTTTTTTTATCACGTTATCGAGCCGCTCGTGCAGGCGGTCCGGAAACATGTGCAGCATGGAATCCAAATATATCACGGGAATCGTGATCTTATTCTCGCACCGGAGAACCTCGATCTCAGCGCGAAAAATAGAGCATGCTATGGCCGTTATATTCGCTTCGTCAACTTTCATTTCATATACCTTCTCCGAACTCTTCGGCGGCTTCGACTATGGCTCTTATATTTTCCGCCGGAGTGCTGAAGGCGATATCAGCGCCGGACGACGCCAGAATAAAATGCGGGTCGGCCCTGCAGCCGTTCAAAATGCTCATGCACCTGGCGCGAATTTGTTCGGGCGTTCTTTTATTCAGCGTAGGCCCGTCTATATTTCCCAATAAAACTTTCGACGCGCCTATTTTATCGCGAGATTTACCCAGCCCGTCGGTCTGGTCGACCACGAAGCCTATCACGTTCGGAAGTTCGTTCAGAGAATCAATGAACTCAAGCATGGGAGCGCCAACATGGTGGATAACGACGGGCCCTTTAAGCTGAGCGAAGGCTTCTTTCATAGATGGAAGGGCTATTTCGTTCACTATTCTTTTAGTAACTATCATGGGGTTACAGAACGCGGCCGGCAGGGCCGCCAGATGAGCGCCGCGCTCGAAAAATCCGTTGACGGTTTTAATAAAAAATTCGTTCATGGCTTCGATTATTTTCTTCGCGCCGGCCTCGTCGAATAAAATGGTTTCGAGCCAGGCTTCTATTCCCATCGCCAGGGGCGCAAGGTCGACGGGGCTTAAAAAAACTGCCGCCACGGCGGTGTCTTTTCCGCGGGCGGCGGCGATTTTTTCAGCCGCTTCGTGAAGGTAGCCTATTCTCGGATGCTCCGCCACGGCGGACATATCTATTTTCATAAAATCGGCGAAAGAAAGGGCGGCTGGTTTTACCATATTCGGCGGACTCTGGCTGAAATATTTAACTTCGCTGCCGAAAGCCTCCGCTATAGAGGTTAATACAAACGGGGTCAGCAAAACGTCCGTGCCGAAAATCTCTTTGACGGCAAGCTGGCCGTCGGCGTATTTAGAGGCGTCGTTATAAAATTCGTATAAAGGGCAGCCCGTAAGTTTCGCGCCATAAAGGGAAAGAGTCAGAAGCACGGCGCGGCGGTCTGAAGGTTTTCCGGACACGGCGGACATCACTCTTTCGAGGCTATTCATGGGGGGCCTCCGTTTCGTTCATTTCTTTAAGAAGGCCGTCGAAAACGCCTGAGGCTATGATGGCGTTGGCCGCGGTGGCGTCGCCGCCCACTTCGCTTAAAAGTTCGGGCCGCAGACGAAAAACAGCGCCCCCGGCCACAAGTTTAATTTTACCGGAAAGGCCGCGGCGGTCTAATTCTTCTCTGACTTTTTTTATATTTATGGCGGTGGAATACATCATGGCCGAAACGCCTATGAATCGGGCGCCCGTTTCGACGGCCTTATTGACGAATTCTTCAGCCAAAACGTCGTTTCCGAGGTCGCGAACATCCCAGCCGGCCGATCTGAGAAAAATGGCGACCATCTTTCTTCCGAGCAGGTGGAAGTCGTCTTCTATATTGCCGAGCACGACGACGCCTTTTTTCCCGGCCGTTTCAGCAGCGGGATCGTTTCCGGCGGCTATTTTTGACATGAAATCATCGGATATTTTAGCGGCCACATAGGCCTGGGCGAGGGACACACCCTGGTTGCTCTCCCAGAAAAGACCTATCTGTTCGAGAACGGGGTCGAGTATCTGGATGACGGCGTTATTGTATCCGTGCTTTTCGCCGAAATCCTCGAGAAGCTTATCAGCATTAGCCCTGTCAGCTGTTAAAATCATATTTAACAACTGTTTACGGATTTCATCGATCATAATTCAAATACTCCGTTTTTCAAAGAATATATTTTTGTTTCAGGCGTAAAATAAGGAATCAAATCCTTTATTTTATGATATTTTATCTCATATTATATTAAAAAAGGATTAACCTTGTCAATAAAATTGATATAATAATCACTTTTAATTTAAGAAATCAAAGATTGCGGATATTAATCGATCCGGGTACACCTCATAAATAATTTTGTATTTTTTTTGAAATATAATTTGTGTTAATTTTATCGAAATTATGGTAAAATATAACTTGTTAAAAACGAAGTTTTGAAAATTCTGTTTTGTTTATTAATAAAACTATATATGGAGGCCGGTTTTGAATAATATCGTAACCTTTGCAAATCCCGCCGGGTCCGGCGACGTTAACGCGGTCGGCGGCAAGGCCATGAACCTTTTCAAACTCGCCGGATACGGCTGCTCGGTCCCGCCGTTCATAGCTTTATCTACGGCCTGTTTCAACGGATTCATCAAATCTATGGAAAAAGAATTCAACGCGGCGCTCGCCGGCCTGAACGTCGAAACTCCGGCCGCTATAGCTAAAAGTGCCGCTAAACTGCGCGCGCTGTTCAGGGCTGAAAATCTCGATAAAACCCTCGCATCCGAAATTTTAAAAGAAGTGCGCAAAAACGTCGGTGAAAACTGTTACCTGTCGGTGAGATCGAGCGCCACCACCGAAGATTCCAAAGATTTCTCATACGCCGGCCAGCTCGACAGCTTTCTTTTCAGAAAGACCGACGCCGAAATAATCGAAGCGGTAGCGGGCTGCTGGGCCTCGGGTTATTCCGACCGCGCCGTCGCATACCGCGCCATGAAAAACATCTCCCAGCGCGATGTCAAAGTGGCCGTCGTCATTCAGAAGATGATAAACGGCTCCGTATCGGGCGTCGCGTTCACGGTCAACCCCATAACCGAGGTGCGCGACGAAATGCTCATAAGCGCGGCCTACGGCCTCGGAGAAGGCCTCGTTTCGGGCGAGCTCAACGCCGACCAGTTCATATGCAGAAAAGCCGATATACTCGCCATAGACAGAATGGAGATCTCCTCTAAAAAAGAGAAGGTCGTCTTCGACTCCGAAAAGGGCTGCGGCACGAAAAAAGAAGCAATCGAAGCCCCGCAGGCCGACGCGCAGTGCCTTTCAAACCAGCAGGTCCTGGCGATAGCTGCGATATGCCGCAATATCGAGACCGCCAACAAAGGCGTCCCGCAGGACATCGAATGGACCGTCGATATCGATAATCCCCGCAAGATATACATACTGCAGACCCGCCCGATCACCACGCTCGGCAAACTCTCGCCGTCGAAGAGCGAATATAAAACTATATGGGATAATTCGAATATAGTCGAAAGTTATTCGGGCATAACCTCGCCGCTGACATTCTCGTTCGCGCTCAACGCCTATCACATGGTTTACGTTCAGTTCTGCGAAGTGCTGAAAGTGCCGCGCGAAAAGATCATAAATAACGATTTTTACTTCGCCAATATGCTCGGGCTCCTCAACGGGCGCGTATATTACAATATCAAGAACTGGTGCCGCCTTATATCGGTCCTTCCCGGCTATAACTACAACAGGCGGTTCATGGAGCAGATGATGGGCGTCAAATCGAAGATCGATTTCACGCCTGCGACCGCCTCCAAAGGCGGTTTCTTCCATAAATACTTCGTCGAGCTGCCGCGGCTGATGTGGTCCGGAGTGAACCTGGCATGGCAGTTTTTCACCATCGAAGACAAAGTAAATAATTTCATGAAGATCTATCAGGACATGTTCGATAAATACCAGAAATATAATTTTAACGCCGCGCAGTCGCACGATCTGGTCAACGTATATTTCGAACTCGAAAACGGCGTTCTCAGAAACTGGAAAGCGCCCATAGTAAACGATTTCATGGCCATGATATTCTACGGGATACTGCGCATGCTCATCGAAAAATGGGGGCTCAACGACGAAGGCGGATCTCTTCAAAACGAACTGGTCGCGGGCCAGGGCGACGTCGAGAGCACGCTGCCGCTTAAAAAGCTCCAGCAGATAGCGCGCTTCATTAAAACCGACGAGGAACTGACAAACCTGTTTAAAATATCCAACGAAGAAAAACTCACCGAAATGTTCGTTTACGCCGGCCGGTCGGCTTACACCGGAAATCAAAACAAATTGTGCGATATGATCGCCGAATATCTCGAAGAGTTCGGATACCGCTCCATGAACGAGCTGAAACTCGAAGTACCGCCTCTGATGGATAAACCCCAGTTCGTCTTCAGCATACTCAAAAACTACACCGCGTGCAGCCTGCCTGAAAACGACGGCTCGTCGAGCCACGAAAAAGATCTGCGCGAAAAGGCCGAAAGACTCGTCTCCGAAAAATTATCCGGAAAGCGCATGTTCGGCGTCATAAGCAAGCTCGCGGTTTTCAATTTCATCGTCAGTAACACCAAGCGGGCCGTCGCCTTCCGCGAATACCAGCGCTTCGCGCGCACCAAGATGTTCGGCCTCGCGCGCCGCATATTCGTCGGGATCGGCCACAGGCTTGTAGAATTTAAAGTAATAGACCACGCCGACGACGTTTTTTATCTCACCAAAGACGAAATATTTTCATACGTCGTAGGCACCGCCACCATACAGAATCTGCGCGATCTGGTCGAGCTGCGCAAAAAAGAATACGCCGAATACGAAAAAGGCGAGGATCTGCCCGACAGAATAGAAACCTTCGGCCCCGTCTACTGCAACAACCTGCACATTTCCGCCGATGCGCCCGTAATCGACGAAAACGCCGATCCGGACCTGATGAGCGGCCTGAGCTGCTGCCCCGGCGTCGTACGCGGAAAGGTAAAAGTAATTCTCACGCCCTCCGACGATATGTCGCTGAACGGCGAAATACTGGTCGCGGGCCGCACCGACCCGGGCTGGGTACCGCTTTATCCTTCGGCTTCGGGGCTTTTGATCGAGCGCGGAAGCATACTTTCGCATTCGGCCATAGTGGCGCGCGAGCTCGGCCTTCCCGCCATAGTCGGCATCAACAACATCACTAAAAAACTCAAAACCGGCGACGAGGTCGAAATGAACGGCGCGAAGGGAACGATCAGGATAGTGAATAGGGCATAGTTTATAGGGCATAGTATCAGTGGAGAACGGAGAGTGGAGAGCTGAGAGTTAAGGATTTTTTTAATTTATTAAACGAGCATCTAAGTGATCGATGTGCTTATTTCGTGTAAAAAAACATTTTTATATTTTTTCAATGATATAAAACACGCCGTTTAGTGAATTTACTCAGATTATTTTTAATCGTCAAAAATCCTTAAATTCTCCACTATCCGTTCTCAACTCTCAACTTATTTTCTAGTTTTAATAATAAATGTCGGAATATTGAAACAGAGGGGTCTTATGAGTAAGATTGACAAGAACGGCCACAGCGGAGAAGAAAACGGCGGTAAAAAAGAAAAGGGCGGCGCGAAAAGAAATTTCGCTCATAAGTTCGCGGTATTTCTAATAAGGTACAGGGCGTTCCTGTTTTATTCATTCATAGCGGTCGCGCTCGTAACTTCCGTTTTCATCAAAAATATAAAAATCGACAACAGCATCGAGCTGTGGTTCCTCGAAAACGACCTGACGCTGAAAGCTTATAACGAATTCAAAGACATTTACGGCAATGACGAAGTAATAATCGCCATGATAGATTCCGGCGGCGACGATAAGATATTCGAACCGAAATTTTTGAGCGGCCTGCGTTCGCTATCGCTCGAAATAGAAGATAATAAAGACATCAGAAGAGTTCTGGGCATAGGCTCGGCGCCTTACATCGGGCTGCGCGGCGAGCAGGACCTCATCGTCGAGGACCTTTATGAAACCACCGACGAAACCGCCATCAACGCAGTCGAAGTGAAAAAACGCTTTGGCGAAAATAAGCTCTGGCCGAAACTTCTGGCCGATTCAAAATCGAGGAACGCGGTCATCATAGTTGAGCCGAAGGCCTCGAAGGAAATGGACGTTAAGCGGCCGGAACTTATCGCGTTCGTAAAAGAAAAACTCGATAAGCACAAATTGAATTACAAGATCGCCGGCATGGGCGTTATGTACGACGAGCTCAACCGGCTCAGCCTCCAGGACAGCGGCATATTCACTTCGCTTTCTTACGTGATACTCCTGATAACCTTATATTTTCTTTTCAGGTCGAGGCATCTCGTAGCAATCACTTTCGTCGTAATGATCCTGTCGGGACTCGCGTTTCTCAACGTTTACGGCTTCTTCCACCAGAGTTTCAACATGGTGACGATAGTTCTTCCAACGCTGATAATGATATTATGCATAGCCGACGTCAATCACATATTCAACAGATACTGCCTGCACCTTAAAGACATCGCCGAAGACAAAGAAAAAGGCCTTGTGATAGTTATAGAAGAAATTCTGTCGCCCAGCCTTTTCACCTCGCTCACCGAATGCATAGGATTCGCCTCTATTATTTTAGCGCCCATAGCGGTTTTAAGAACCTTCGGCGCCTTCGCGGCGTATTCTGCCATGGCTGAATACATTATCGTATGGGCCACCGTCCCGTATATGCTCGGCCTGATAAAACCCACCTCGACCGTCAAACTCGAAAGGCCATTTGAAAAACTCAGTAAAAGCATTCTCGATTTCGTGATACCTTACAGAAAACCCGTCTTTCTGTTTTTCATAGCCGTCATCGCGGTAAGCTGCTACGGCGTCACATTCCTCGACGTCGACACTTACTCGATGGGCTTTCTGCTGCCTTCAAATCCCATCAGAATGGACAGCGACTTTATCGAAAAGACCTACGGAAATTACCTTCCGCTCGAAGTCCGGCTTAAAACCAAACGTAAAGACGGCATACTCGAACCCGACTTTTTAAACAGGCTCGTTAAATCGCAAAAAGACATTGAAACCCTGCCCGACGCTTCTAAATGCGCGTCGATCACGGATGTCATAATGCGGCTCAATCAGGTGTGGACCGACGGAAAAGAGGAATCCTACCGCGTATCCGACAACAAGCTTCAGATAAGCCAGCTGATGATGATCTATGAAAGCGATCCCGACAACGACCTTGTGTACATGGTCGATAAAAAATACACCGAGGCACGCCTTACAATAAGAATCCCTATGGTGAGCGCCGCCAGCATGAAGAAAATCGAAGACAGGGTCGGCGCGATCCTCGATAAAAATTTTGAGAACTCCAATACCGAGATACAGTTCGGCGGATACGTGCCGCTATATATTAGACTTTTAGAATATATCACCTGGAGCCAGGCGGTAAGTTTCGGAACCGCGCTCGTATATATATTCATCGTCATAGGCCTTTTATTCATGCGTTTCTCGGCGCTTCTGTGGGGCCTCGGCCCGAACGTCATACCCGTTATAATGACGCTCGGCTTCATGGGCATCTTCGATATCCGCCTCGACATAGCGACGGTGACGATCGCGTCGATAACGCTCGGAATAGCCGTCGACGACACCATACACGAACTTTTCCATTATTACATTTATCTCGGCCGCGGCATGAAGCCGATCGAAGCCATCAAAGAGTGCCTCGCCGACGAAGGCCCTGCCGTCATCGTGACCTCGCTGATATTATGCCTCGGGTTTTCCGTTCTGGGCCTGGCCAGCATCAAATCGGTCATGTACTTCGGCCTGCTGATAGCGCTTACGATGGTATTTGCTTTCCTGGGCGAACTGTTCCTGCTGCCGTCAATGATAGGTTATCTTTCGGACACCTTCAGGATAGACCGCAAGATACCTAAAATAGAAGTGACTATCGAACAGGACGAGTAAAAATAGTGCATAGTGCATAGTGGAGAGTGGAGAGTGGAGAGTGGAGAGTGGAGAGTTAAGGAATTTTGACTTTTTAAATTGGGCGGGCCGGTGTAGATAATAAACCGGTGTTAAAAAAATAATAAATAATAATATAAAAGCGATAAAAAGATTTTAGTGAAGGAGATAATATGTTCAAACACGCCATCGTTTACAGCAATGTATGGGAGGATCCCGAACTCAACAGGCGCTCTCTGATGATAAAGCCGGAAGACTCGGTACTGTCGATAACCTCCGGCGGCTGCAACTCGCTCAATCTTCTCGTCGAAGGCCCGCAGAAGGTCGTTTCGATCGACGGAAACCCCACGCAGAACTATCTTCTCGAATACAAGATCGCCGCGGTAAAATCGTTCGATTACGACGAATTTATAGAGGCGCTCGGCGTCGAGTTCTACAACAGGCCGTCTAAATTCAGCCCCGATTACAGGCTCGAACTCTACGATAAACTCAGGCACCTGCTTTCGCCTGAGGCTAAGAATTTCTGGGACGAAAACCGCGACATCATCAAATCCGGCCTCGTCATGTGCGGCAAGGTCGAGAAATTCTTCAAACTGTACAGAAAAATACTTATGTTCCTCTACGGCTCGAAATATTCCACTATCGAAAAGATATTCTTCTGCCCCGATATCGCCATCCAGCGCAAGATGTACGATTCGATCAATTTCGGCCGCTGGCATTTTATCAACTGGCTGTTTTTGAACAGGACCATCCTCAGCGCCGTCAAGGGCGCCCACTCATTCAGGCACGTCGAGGAGAAAGAATTCGACAAGAATCTCAACAGGAAGGTCGACCGCGCCATGAAAAACCTCGACAACCGCACAAATTACTTCTTCTCGCTGATCCTTCTCGGAAAGTTCCTGTCGCCTAAATGCCTGCCGCCTTACCTTTTGAAGGAAAATTTCGACAAGCTCAAGAACAACATCGACAGGATCGAAGTGTTCCAGGGCATCTCGAGCGACGTTCTGAAAAAGTTCGGCCCGGAAAGTTTCAATAAATTCAATATGTCGAATATATTTGAATGGATGGAAGACGACATATTCAATAACGTCATGCGCGAATTCATAGAACTCGCGAAACCAAACTCGCGCCTGTGCTACCGCTATACGCTCGCCAAACCGCGCAATCTCGACGAAGCTAACTCGAAGATACTCATCTCCGAGCCCGAACTCGCCGCGGAACTTTACGCCATAGACCGCTCGTTCATGTACGAAAGCTTCCACGTTTACAGGATCGAAAGCAAATAAGTAATCAGCTCAAGAGCACGGGCGGTCACGGCTGAGCATTGCACCGCCCGTTCCAAAAAGATCGTCATATATTGACTTTAGTAATTACTTGTGTTATAATATGTGTTATAACACAAATAGTGATCACTATGACTCTATTCGAAAAACTATATGCCAAAAGGCTCGATTTTGTCGACAATATAGTTTTCAGCCTGCATTGCGTTACCGATAAAATGCCTCTTTACAATATTTATGAAGACGATATTATAAAGGCCTATAAAAACGGAAGACTTTTCCTTGATAAATGTGAAAAACCTAATAAAATTGCCTTAAATTGGTATGACGGCAAAAATAAAAAAACTATAGTATTGATCGTTACTCTAAACGAAGGTTATGCAAAGGTGGTGACGTTATGGGAGCAAAAAGGAAGACTATGAAATGCGGATGCGGCGGAAAATTCGAGGAAAAAACGCAGGAAATACAGGGCATTAAATGCGACGTTATGGTCTGCGGTTCCTGCCTTGAAATTATTTTTACGCTTGAACAATCAAAAGCCTATCACAAATTGAGACAAATACAGGACGAATTATCAAAAGAAACTAAAAAAATAAGCAAAATCGGCAATTCAATGGGAATAACGTTGCCTGCAAAATTAAAAGAACTTGGTTTTGAAATTGGAAAATCCCTGGATATGCGAATCCTCGATTCCAGACATATCATCATCGAACTTTTTACTTAAAACTTACACTTCGCAAAATAAAATTGCGAATATCATCTTCCGCTTCCCTCGCGCGACCCGCCGTGCAGGTATATATGACGGTCGTTTATCTTCCCCACGCAATTTTTGCCGTACTGAACATCCCGAGATCGCCGTTGCTCGCTCTTATTTTTTCGCCTGAACCGTTAGAAGCCACGGCCCACAGGTCCGAAACCCCGTTTTTAGTCTTTTCGTACATAATGAAAGATCCGTCGGACGAAAACGCCGCCGCCGTGCCTTCGAACGAAGACAGCAGCTCGGATGCGCCCGAACCGTCGGCGTTCATCGTATAAAGTTTGCCGGAGCGCACATACGAAATTTTACCGCCCGGCGTTACGCATGGATTTTCAAGCGTCATCGTACTGATCTGCGTTCTGGTCCCTCCGCTCACGCCTATCGAGAAATGGCCGTCGGAAGTATACCAGTTTCCTTCCTTGTGGCTGCTTGCGAATATTATCGCGGAACCGTCGTAAGTGAATATCGGATCCGAATTGTTCACGCCGGTTTCGCCCGTAACTACCGAAGGAGTTCCAGTGCCGTCGGCGGCCGTGATCATTATCTTACCATCCGAGCCGTAGCAGATAGTTTTGCCGTCAGGCGAAAAAGAAGGGCTGTAATCGACCACTGAGTTGTTCGTGATCCTTACTGCGCCCGAGCCGTCGCTGTTCATAACATATATTTCACGGTCTTCGTAGTTGAGCGATGAAGAACCCGTAACGTAGACTATCCTGGTTCCGTCGGGCGAAACGGACGGGCTGTGCGAATAAGCCCTGTGGCTTGTCAGCTTCACCGCATTCGCGCCGTTATAATCGCATCTGTATATTTCGTAAAGGCCGTCTTTACTGGATGAAAAATAAATTTTTCCGCTCGCGTTGAATGTGATCGAGCTCAGCGTGAACTGCGCGTTCACTTCCTTTCCGGACTCTGTGTAGGTGGCTTTCACGACGGTATCGCCGGCCGTCGAAGACGCGGTGAAATATTTATAAATATCGCCGCCTATCTTTCCGGCGCCCGAAACTACCGTCCATACGGGATCGATCCACTGCCTCATTTTCTGGTATGTGTTGTTGACAAGCACGTCGTTATTGAAATACGCTATGACCTTGATATTAATAAGAGGATAGATCGTTCCGGTTATTACTTTTTCGAGCGAGCCGGTGATCTCGGTTGGATTATTATATGTGCTGCCGGTATCCGAGCAGAATTTTATTTCAGTCGGCGTTCTGCCGATAAAACCGGATCCGCCGGCGCTCCAGCAGACGCTTCCGGCGTTAGCTATCGTCGTTATCTGGCGTCCGTCGACGCTTCCATCGGATTTTATAACGAACATTTCGCCGTTTTTAATATAAGTTATGTATTTTCCATCGGGCGATATATCGAACGCGCTGGACGAGCCGGTCGTAAAATAATTCGCACCCCATATTTTTGCGTAAGGTATGAGAATTTCCGAGCCGGAGCCGTCCGCCGCGCATCTGATAATGCCTCTGTTGGCGGTGTTGCCGTATTCGCAGTATAAAACCTTACCGTCGGGGGCGAATCTTGCGTTGACGGCCTTTTCGGCTATCAGCGTTTTCGAGCCGCCGTCGGCTCCCATTATGTAAAGTTCGTATTTCGAGCTCCACGAATCTTCGCAGGTGAATATTATTTTAGAGCCGTCGGGCGAAAATTTGGGCGATTTAAGGCTGTAGTTACCGACCGGGTTCATCGTGTAAATGTCGGTCTGGCCGCTTCCGTCGGCGTTCATTATCGCGACGCGCGATTCACTGGAATTGACGCGGCGCACGAATACTATTTTGGAGCCGTCGGAGGAGTATGAAGGATCGACGGAGTTCGTGCCGTCAACGTAGAAAAGTTGTTTTATACCCGATCCGTCGGAGTTAATGACATTAATTTTAGCGCCGCCGTATAATGTGGCCGTATTGACCTGCGACGCGGAATAAACGATCTTCGTCCCGTCGGGCGAGATAGACGGCATGCCGTTATGGTTATCCGTTTGTATGAGCCGCGTTAAAGCCGTTCCATCTGCATTTACGGTGTATATTTCGCCTATGCCCGAATCGCGGTATGAAAGAAACGATATCATGCCGCTGATATTTTCCTTAGTGTATCTCGCCGTAACGACGGGCGAATCCGAAAGGCCTGATTTGGTCGCTATGGCTCTTATGACGGCGCTCGATGTCAGTTCGAGCGGGCCGGCGTATTGCGTACTCGAAGCCGTAGGCGTGCTGTTGTCGAGGGTATATCTT
>Ga0209212_1006422_pt1 | contig 13458 bp, 13 predicted proteins | sample RifGroC2_FD_183996 | JGI IMG/M metagenome (GOLD analysis project Ga0209212, IMG submission 183996) | Groundwater microbial communities from Rifle, Colorado, USA - Groundwater C2 (SPAdes) (version 2) | ecosystem: Environmental > Aquatic > Deep subsurface > Groundwater | place: Rifle, Colorado... | reverse complement strand
ACCACGGCGTTTTCAGCCCAAGAAGGTGTTCGTAAAGGACGGTGTCTTTCATGATGGCATCGGTGTGTTTGAAAAACGGAATTCTCTGACATTACGAGAAATTTCACAGTACATTTGATGAAGAACCGAAGAACTTAAATTGCAAAGCAAACAGCAAAAATTACATGTGAACACAAAATGAAACGCATCACTTTTTACCGCTGGCCTTGCTGCTGATGGCCGGCATTTTTCAACCACGACTTGCTCCGAGCAGCCGTATGTAAGAAGGTAAAATAAACGACGTAATGCAGCAAAATCTTCAAGGAGGTCAATGATGCAGCACGTGTAGGGCGCAATAACCAACGGGCATTGCGCCGAATGTTTAACCAGATAAATGGTGCAATGCGCTACGCTTATTGCACCCTACGATTACTGCTGATGGCCGGCATTTTTTAACCACGACTTGCTCCGAGCAGGTCCAAACACAAAAGGAAACAGGCATCATGACCGAACTGATCAAGACCGACATCAAACTGGGCGAAGGCACAGAAGCTACCGCAGGACACAATGTGTCGGTACATTACACCGGCTGGCTGTACGACGAGGCGGCTCCCGACCACAAAGGCAAGAAGTTCGACAGCTCGCGCGATCGCGGCATGCCTTTCGAATTCCCGCTCGGCGCGGGTCATGTGATCAAGGGCTGGGATCAGGGCGTGGAAGGCATGAAGGTCGGCGGGCAGCGTACGCTGGTCATTCCTTCCAACCTCGGCTACGGCGCGCGCGGCGCGGGCGGGGTGATCCCGCCGAATGCGGTGCTGGTGTTCGATGTTGAGCTGCTGGCGGTGCGTTAATTCGGCACACGCGCTGCACCCCCTAACCACTTGAATCTATATATGAGGAATATGAACATGATGAAACGCATTCTGTTTTTCCCGCTGGCCTTGCTGCTGGCTATGGGCATTTCTTTAACCACGGCATATGCCGAACAGTCAGCAGCCAGTGTGACCAAGCTGATTAAAATTGACATGAAGAAGGGCAAAGGCGAGAAAGCTACCGCGGGACGCGAGGTGGCCGTGCATTACACCGGCTGGCTGTACGATGCGACTGTATCCGGCAACAAGGGCAAAAAGTTTGACAGCTCACTCGACCGCGGTGCACCGATTGAATTTCCGCTTGGTGCGGGAATGGTGATCGACGGGTGGGAACAGGGACTCGAAGGCATGAAGGTAGGCGGGCAACGCACGCTGATCATCCCGCCGCATCTCGGCTATGGCGCGCGTGGCGCACCAGGGGCGATTCCGCCGAATGCGACGCTGATCTTCGATGTGGAATTGATGGGCGTTCGTTGACAGCATGCTGCAAAACTACTGCGCTCGCCGGAACTGTGTTACTCAAGGATTCAGAATGCTCATTTACTCCTGTGTAAATTCCGCTTCTTCATCCTTTCGCGCCTTGTTCCAGCTTCGCTCGCTACGTTTTTCAACACGCTGTCCGGCGGCCTGCTGAAGGAAAAGCGAAGATGGGGCTGATCTCGCATCCACTGCTGGTCACGGCACTGATGCTCGCCGTGTCCAACCTGTTCATGACATTCGCGTGGTACGGGCACCTGAAGAACCTCGCGACATCGCCATGGTATATCGCGGCGCTGGTAAGCTGGGGCATCGCGCTGTTCGAATATCTGTTCCAGGTGCCGGCAAACCGCATCGGCTATACCGAACTCAGCCTCGGACAGCTGAAAATACTGCAGGAAGTCATTACGCTGTCGGTGTTCGTACCGTTCGCGGTGCTGTACATGAACCAGCCGTTGAAATGGGATTATCTGTATGCGGCGCTGTGCCTGATGGGGGCGGTGTATTTTATTTTCAGGGCGTAAATTTCTGACTGCAGGGCACGCTCCTACAGTCGGCTACGGTTAAATTGACGATGAGCCAACCAAAACACATCCACATCCTCGGCATCTGCGGCACCTTCATGGGCGGCATCGCGGCCATCGCCAAGCAGGCGGGCTACCGCGTCACCGGTTGCGACGCCAACGTTTATCCGCCGATGAGCACGCAACTCGAGGCGCAGGGCATCGCACTGACCGAAGGCTTTGGCGTCGGGCAGCTCGAACTCAGACCGGATGTGTTCGTCATCGGCAACGTGGTGTCGCGCGGCAATCCGCTGATGGAGGAAATCCTCAACCGCAACCTGCCCTATGTTTCCGGCCCGCAATGGCTGGCCGATACCTTGTTGCGCGACAAGTGGGTGCTGGGCGTCGCGGGCACGCACGGCAAGACGTCGACATCCTCGATGCTGGCCTGGATACTGGAACACGCCGGACTGAACCCCGGCTTCCTGATCGGTGGCGTGCCGCAGAATTTCGGCGTCTCGGCACGGCTGACCGATTCGGCCTTCTTCGTCATCGAGGCTGACGAATATGACACCGCTTTCTTCGACAAGCGTTCCAAGTTCGTGCACTACCGCCCGCGTACCGCGATTCTCAACAACCTCGAATTCGACCATGCCGACATCTTCCCCGATCTCGCCAGCATCGAGACGCAGTTCCACCATCTGGTGCGCACCGTTCCCGGAAACGGGCTGGTGGTGTGCAACGGGCGCGAGGAATCATTGCGGCGCGTGCTGCAGCGCGGCTGCTGGACGCCGGTGGAAATGTTCGGCAGTGGCGAGGGCTGGAACATCGACGCCAACGACCGCGTGGTGCTGAACGGTGTATCTCAGGGCACGCTCGAATGGGACTTGCTCGGCGAGCACAACCGCATGAATGCGTTGGCCGCCTTGGCCGCGGCGCGCCATGCCGGTGTGCCGCTGGCGCAGGGTTTGGCAGCGTTGAGCGAATTTAAAAACGTGAAGCGGCGCATGGAAGTGCGCGGCACAGTCAACGGCATCACCGTGTACGACGACTTCGCCCACCACCCGACCGCGATCGACACCACCATCGCCGGGCTGCACCGCAAGGTCGGCTCTGCGCGTATCCTCGCCGTGCTCGAGCCGCGCTCCAACACCATGAAGCTGGGCGTGATGAAGGATGCGCTGCCCGGCAGCCTGCAGGACGCCGACCTGGTGTTCTGCTACGGCGCGAACCTTGGCTGGGATGCGCGCGGCGCGCTGGCACCGTTGGGCGAGAAAGTCGTGGTGAAGGACGACCTCAACGAACTGATCGAAGCTATCGCCACCGCCGCGCGCTCAGGCGACCATGTGCTGGTGATGAGCAACGGCGGCTTTGGCGGGATACACGAGAAACTGTTGAACCGGCTGCAAAACTGATGTAGGAGCGGGGGCCATGCCCGCGATAAGGCGGTTCGCGGGCATGGCGCTCCTACAGTTCCCCCTGATTCTCCAGCCCCAATTCCTGAATCTTGCGCGTCAGGGTATTGCGCCCGATGCCGAGCAGCGTCGCGGCTTCGATGCGGCGTCCGCCAGTGTGGTGCAAGGCCTGCAGGATCAGGGTACGCTCGAACTGTGCGGTGAGGTCGTCCATGATGCGTTCATCGCCGCGCTGCAAGGCCTGTGCCGCTTGTTGCGCCAGCGCCGCGCGCCAGTCGCCGTTGCTGACGGCATTCGCGCTGCTTTCTCTGCGCCACTCCGGTGGCAGATCGGCGATTTCCACTATCTGCGACGGTGTCATTACGGTCAGCCAGTGACACAGGTTTTCCAGTTGCCGCACGTTGCCGGGGAAATCCTGCGCGGCGAGATATTGCAGTGTCGCATCGCCGAATTGTTTCTGTTCGACGGCCAGTTCGCGCGCGCTTTTTTGCAAAAAATATTTTGCCAGCAACGGAATGTCTTCGCGGCGTTCGCGCAACGGCGGCAGGCGCAGGCGGATCACGTTCAGCCGATGGAACAGGTCTTCGCGGAATAGCCCCTGTTTGACGCGCTCGTCGAGATTCTGGTGGGTGGCGGTAATGATGCGCACATTGGCCTTGATCGGCTGATGGCCGCCGACACGATAGAAATTGCCGTCGGACAGCACGCGCAACAGGCGGGTCTGCAAATCGGCGGGCATGTCGCCGATCTCGTCGAGGAACAGCGTGCCACCTTCGGCCTGCTCGAAGCGGCCATGCCGCGTTGTCGCCGCGCCGGTGAATGCGCCGCGCTCGTGGCCGAACAGCTCCGATTCGAGCAGATCCTTGGGTATCGCGGCGGTGTTGATCGCGATGAACGGTTTGCCGGCGCGCGGGCTGTGGCGGTGCAGCGCACGCGCCACCAGTTCCTTGCCGGTGCCGGATTCGCCGTTGATCAGCACGGTGGCATGCGATTGCGATAATCTGCCGATGGCACGGAATACTTCCTGCATCGCGGGCGCCTGGCCGAGGATGTCGGCGGCGATTTCAATTTCCTGCGCATCGCCTGATTTGCGCTGGCTCTGCTCCAGCGCGCGCCGGACCAATTCGACTGCATGGTTAATATCGAACGGCTTGGGCAGATACTCGAAGGCGCCGCCCTGAAATGCGGAGACGGCGCTTTCCAGGTCGGAATAGGCAGTCATGATGATGACCGGAACAAGCGGATGGCGCTGGTGCAGCGCCTGCAAAAAATCCAGCCCCGAACTGCCGGGCATCCGGATATCGCTGACCAACACTTGCGGTACATCATGGCTCAGTGCGCGCAGCGCATCGTCCGCCGTGGCGAAACTCTTGAATGCGATATCTTCGCGTGTCAGCGCCTTTTCCAGCACCCAGCGGATGGAGCGGTCATCGTCGATAATCCAGACAGATTTCATTTCAATTCTCCCTATGGCAGCGGCAGCAGCACGGTAAAACACGTGCGCCCCGGCTCGCTGTCGAATTCTATTGCGCCGTGATGCTGGCTGACGAAATCCTGCGCCAGCGTCAGCCCGAGTCCGTGGCCATCGGCGCGTCCCGATACCAGTGGATAAAAAATCTTGTCCCGTAATTCCGGCGGAATGCCGGGGCCGTTGTCGATGACCTGCACCATCACCGCGAGGCGGTGGCGGCGCTTGACCAGTGTCACCTGACGGGCGATGCGCGTGCGCAGGATGATGGTTCCGCTGCCCTGCATCGCCTGCGCGGCATTGCGTACGATGTTGAGTATCACCTGGATGAGCTGCTCCTTGTCGCCGATCAGCGCAGGCAGGCTGATGTCGTAATCGCGCCGTATTTCCATGTTGTCCGGCATTTCCGCCAGCACTACGCTGCGCACGCGCTCCAGTACTTCGTGGATGTTGAGCGCGCTGTAATGCGAGGCGTTTTGCGGGGAAAGCAGTTTCTCCATCAGCGCACGCAGCCGGTCGGCTTCCTGCACGATAACCTGGGTGTATTCGCGCAAGGCGGGTTTTTCCAGTTCCTGTTCAAGCAGTTGTGCAGCGCCGCGAATGCCGCCGAGCGGGTTCTTGATTTCATGCGCGAGGTTGCGCAACAGCAGACGGTTGGCTTGCGTCTGGTCCAGCATATGCTCTTCGCGCGCCAGTTTGAGCGGCCGGTCCATCGGGTGAAATTCCAGCAGCAGGCGTAGCCCGTCAAGCTGCAGCGGTGTCACCGCGCAGTGCAGATGCAGCTTGCCGTGTGCATGAGTGCCGAGCGTCAGGTCGTGCTCGATGTAGCTGGCATTGTCCCGAATGGCATGTTGCATTGCGCTCGCCAGTTGCTCGGTATCCGTGAATACCTGCTGTACCGGGTGCCCTAATAAATTCTTGCCGCTTACGTCGAACAGATGTTCCGCAGCCGGATTGAGGTAGTTGATATGTGACTTCTCATCCAGCAGGATGACCGCCGTGGCAAGATACTCGAGCGTGATGTAAGGAAAGTCAGGCATACTCTCTTGCTTAGCAGAAAACATGCCAGTCTGATGGGCTATTTGAGTTTGGATAGTTCGGTATTAAGCGCTTCAATGTTCCTTTGATGCAGTTCTACCTGATCATTCAATGCCTTGATTTTTTCCTGGTATTTAGCCACGTTGCGGTAGGTCTTGCCATCCTGCCCTCTGAATACTTCAGGGTTCTCCTCGCCTTCCTTCAGGTTTTTCCTTGCTTCCTCGAGCAATTTATTTTCCGCGCTCAACTCGTCCTCCAGAATCTTGCGGCGCGTGTCATCGCGCCCCCTTTGTGTTTCGCCATCGACTCTCGGGAAATCCTCGGGCGAGGCGGCAGAACGTGAGCGTCCCGGCGGAACCATGGTGGGCAACGGTTCCAGAATAATTTTCTTGCCACCCTTGATCGGCGTGCTGGAGTAGGTGACATGGCCATCCGCATCAATGGCCTTGTAAATCTCCGCCTGTGCCAATACCGGGCAGAGGCATAGTATCGCAAGCAAGTGACCTGGGTTCATTTTCGTTCTCCTGCAATTAAGAGCCCACTGAAGTAGGTTCTAGGCACGGGCAAGTATAGGGCAAGCATCAGACACAGACAAACATTTGCGGTTCAAAACAAAACGGGGCTTGCGCCCCGTTTTTTCGTCCTGCTTTGTATGACTGAAAGCTACAACCAGCGGCTGGCAGCGTCATCAAATGCTGTAATACATGTCGAACTCGACCGGATGCGTGGTCATGCGAATGCGGTTGACCTCATCCATCTTCAGGGTGATGAAGGCGTCGATGAAGTCATTGGAGAACACGCCGCCGCGCGTCAGGAACTCGCGATCCTTATCGAGATGGGCAAGCGCTTCATCCAGCGAGGCACAGACGGTCGGGATCTTCGCATCCTCTTCCGGTGGCAAGTCGTACAGATTCTTGTCGGCCGGATCGCCGGGGTGAATCTTGTTCTGGATGCCATCCAGGCCGGCCATCATCAGGGCCGCAAAACACAGGTATGGATTCGCGGTCGGATCCGGGAAACGGGTCTCGATGCGGCGTGCCTTGTCGCTGGCCACATGCGGGATACGGATCGAGGCGGAGCGGTTTTTCGCCGAGTAAGCCAGCTTGACCGGCGCTTCGTAATGCGGAACCAGACGCTTGTAGGAGTTGGTGCCGGGATTGGTGATCGCGTTCAGCGCGCGGGCATGCTTGATGATGCCGCCGATGTAATACAGTGCGGTTTCGGACAGACCGGCATAGCCGTTGCCCGCGAACAGGTTCTTGCCATCCTTCCAGATCGACTGGTGCACGTGCATGCCGGAGCCGTTGTCGCCGACGATGGGCTTGGGCATGAAGGTCGCGGTTTTGCCGTACTGGTGTGCGACGTTATGCACGACGTATTTCAGCACTTGGGTCTGGTCGGCGCGCCGCACCAGCGTGTTGAACTTGGTGCCGATTTCACACTGTCCGGCGGTCGCCACTTCGTGGTGATGCACTTCGACTTCGATGCCGATGTCTTCCAGCGCCAGGCACATCGCGGCGCGGATGTCGTTCAGGCTGTCGACCGGCGGCACCGGGAAGTAGCCACCCTTGACCATCGGGCGATGACCGGTATTGCCGCCGTCAAATTTCTCGCCGGTTGCCCATGCTGCCTCTTCGGAGTTGATCTTCAGCGAGCAGCCGGACATGTCGACATGCCAGTTCACCGAGTCGAAAATGAAGAACTCGGGTTCCGGGCCGAAATAGGCGGTGTCGCCGATGCCGCTGGACTTCAGGTAGGCCTCGGCGCGCTTGGCGATGGAACGCGGATCGCGGTCATAGCCCTTGCCGTCGGTCGGTTCGATCACGTCGCAGGTGATCACCAGGGTGTTTTCGTCCATGAACGGGTCGAGGTAGGCGGTCACCGGATCCGGCATCAGCAGCATGTCCGAGGCCTGAATGCCTTTCCAGCCGGCGATGGAGGAGCCATCGAACGCGTGACCGTCCTCGAATTTGTCCAATCCCACATATTTTGCGGGTACGCCGACATGCTGCTCCTTGCCGCGCGTATCGGTAAAACGGAAATCCACGAATTTGACATCGTGGTCTTTGATCATTTTCAATACATCATTTGCCGATAGCGACATAATTTTCTCCCGCAGAAATCAAAAAATAACAATCAAATTAAACAATGAAAAACCGGAATCTTGTGACGCAGGAAACGTGCCAATTTCTCATATGCATCAGAAACAGCATTGTGCCATAAGCTTGTTACAGGGCGCGGAAAATATTTGCACCAAAATCGGGCGCACCACAGCCGCTTGCGCACTAATTTTGTGCATAACCATGGTAAATACGAATATCACGAAATAACTTATCGTCACGCACCAGTTCGTCACAGCGTTCCTGCAATATGGCGGCACCTTCTCGTTGATCGTCGGGAAGATATACCTCGGCGTCCACTTTGCCATCCAGATAATGCAATACCACACGATCGTTGGCCAGATTTGAATTCCCCAGTCGTTCCGCCAGATGTGCCAGCAGGCTGTCGCGATCCGGCAGGTGTGCGTTTGATCTGGTTTGCATATCATCTTCCGGATCGATGTGCACCAGCACATCCATGACATGATGTTTGTTAAGCACGGCTTGTCGTGCCGATTCGGCAATGTAATGCCCTTCCGACACACTGATTTTGGGATCGACCATGATATGCGCGTCAACCAGCGCATGGTCGGCCATCTTGCGGGTGCGCAATTCGTGCAGCCCGCGTACACCGCGGGTGTCAAGCAGGGTTTGGCGGATTTCACCGACCGCTTCGGCATCCAGCCCGGTGTCAATGAGTTCTGCCATGGCTTGCACAGCCAGTTTGCCACCCATGTGCGCGATCATCACTCCGACCACCGCTGCAGCGACCGAATCCAGAAAAGTAAAGCCGAGCAAATTGCCGCCGATGCCCGCCAGCACGACCAATGAGGATGCGGCGTCGGAACGCGAATGCCATGCATTGGCCGCCAGCAACTGCGAGCGCACGCGTTTGGCTATGGCCATCAGGTAGCGGAACAAACCCTCCTTGGCGATCAGGGTAAGCAATGCTATCCAGAACGTGGCAGGGTGGACGGTCTGCAGGCTTTGCGGGTCCTGCAGCCGCATTCCGGCGGCAATTAGCAGTGCAACTCCGAGAGCGGTCAGCGCCGAACCGAGCAGCAGCGTGGCGGCGGTTTCGATGCGCGCGTGACCGTAGGGATGTTCGGCATCGGCATGGCGGTTGCTTTGCCGGTTCGCAAACAGCACCAGGAAATCTGACAGCAGGTCGGAAAGGGAATGCAGCCCGTCTGCAACAAGTGCCTGTGATCTCCCGAAGTAGCCCACTACCAGTTGCAGCAGCGTCAGCAGCAGATTGACCCAGACGCTGACCCAGGTGCATTTTTGCGCGGCGACAAAGCGCTCTGTATTGACGGGTTCAAAGACATCGCGCGAGGCGTGGGTATGATTTTTCATGTCGATTGAGCTAGTATGTGCTCCGTTGCGCAGCATAACATTTATCATCGTACGAGAGGGGCGCGGCCTGCCGCGCCTCTGCATTCATAAAGGAAAAACAACATGGGCAAAATTACCGCCATTCTGCAAGCCGCGCAAGAACGCACCAAAGAAATGAATCTGCCCTACGAGGGCGCACTGTATCCCGACGAGGCTTATGAAATTCTGCAATCCGCACCCGGTGCGAAACTGGTGGATGTGCGTACCCGTGCCGAGCTGGATTGGGTGGGACGCGTGCCCGGTGCCGTGGAAATCGAATGGGCAACCTATCCGGGCATGAAACCCAACTCGCATTTCATCACCCAGCTCGAGCAGCAGATAGACAAGGAGGCGCTGGTGATATTCATCTGCCGCAGCGGAGTGCGTTCCAATGCTGCTGCGGCTTCCGCTACGCAAGTCGGCTACAGCGATTGCTACAATGTGCTGGAAGGTTTCGAGGGTGAGAAGAACGCAGATGGGCACCGTAACACGTTGGGCGGATGGCGCGTGTCAGAATTGCCCTGGGAACAAGGCTGATTGCGGTGCCATGAAGCGGTCAGCCGGGATAGCTGGTAGAAAAACCAACAATTTTCACGGTTAGACAGCCCGAAAACGGTCACTCACGAAGGGCGGTTTAGCCCTACGACACGCTACTGACATTCATGATGATCATCATGAATGCTCACTGTTCGGCCTGAGCGAACTATCGCAAGTTATCTGATTCCGTTTGCTGCGAGTGTCTGCTTCTGAAAAATTTATAGGGGCGAATCCGTTATACAGCCGACATTTGCCTAACAGTTACCAACTACAGGCAAGAGCGGCGCGAGAGTCATGACAATTGGTAATTCGGGAAACCTTACCTCTCGTGTTAAGCCTGACTGATTAAATTAGCTTGTGCCAGCAGCCACATAAATAGCTACTCAAAGTCTGTAGTACCAAAGTCATCCGTCAGAAACAATGCCACTTCTATTAAACTGTTTCGACGATGCTAAGAATTCCAAGCTCTTCAATGCGTGCCACGCTTGCTAAAAATGTCCGCTCTTTTCGAAAAGATCACGGAATATCGCAAGAAGAATTGGCCGACCTTTGCGAACTCCACCGCACTTATATTGGTTCGGTAGAGCGTGAAGAGCGCAACGTTTCTCTCAGCACACTCGAAGTCCTTGCCAGGGCTCTCGGGGTCAGCGTCCCGGAACTGCTGACACCGCGAGCGGAGCATGGCCACAAAAAAAACCGTTGATTATAAGAAAGCTATCAAGTCGTCCGACTTTGACATCTATTCTCCGATTGAAGTGGGCGACCCTCGTTTCTGGATACCTACCCGGCATTTGGAAACACTGCTTAACCGAGCGCTATCAGGCCTTGATTTGGCGGAGCTAGCATTACGAACGCGTTCAAAAGTGGTCAAAATGGCCGTGTGTGAAGCACTTGGTTATCCAGTTCCGAAATCCTTTAAGAAAACTCAACCTCGGTTTCCGGGACAGCAGTTAGACACATACACGCAAAAATCGAATAACCTGCAAATCTGGAATGAGGAGCTATCGCCCACAAGGCGTTATGCAATCATTCGACTCTCCGATCAGGACATCGTCTTAAAAGTAAAAGTGGTGAACGGTCAGGAGCTTGCGCTATTGGATACGACAGGCACGATCACCACCAAATACCAAGCCTCGCTTGTAACGGGTGCCAACACGCACGAACTTGTTTCTGTGCAAGATACTCCGCCCATGCTACTACATGTGCGATCAGGAGTAACGTTTGCAAAGTCGACCAGTCCGATCGATGAACCCGAGAGTGGTGCCTTGCTGCCGATTCAGGAAATCTTCAAGCGGCTTTCAGCGTTAGTGGACTTGTCGTTTGTTGATCCCGGAATGGATCAAGAACGCAATCGAGGCGCGGCGCTGCATCGTTTGATTTGCGAATGCTTGGGATACAGTCGCTATGAGGACAAGGGACAGTTCCCGGACATCCGCCACCAGTTATTGGAAGTGAAGCTGCAAACATCACCAACCATCGATCTTGGGCTGGTATTGCCAAGCAGTGAGGAACCTCTCGACATTCGACAACTGGGCGACCATCACCCACGACATTGCGATACACGTTATGCAATGTTTTATGCCAAAACAGACGGAAAGAAAGTAACGCTCACCCACCTATTCGTCACGACTGGTGCTGACTTCTTCTCACGATTTCGTCGCTTTGAAGGCAAGGTCACCAACGGAAAAATACAAATCCCGTTACCCAGAAACTTTTTCTGAATGCAAACCAAAAGCCTGCCAAATAAGCTCATCAAGGATGATGGCAAGTTGGTCAGCCTCACCCGATGGTGTCTTGGCGTAAATATCTTTTGCCAGAGAGATGATTGCTTTCGCCTCATCACATACCGGGTTTGGCAACGGGAATAACTCAACGTATTGGGTAATAAAACGACGCCGCCCAGCATATAGCTTGTTGTTGAATCGGTGATCGTAGAAAGCTTCGATGAACGTCGAGTTAGCCACTGCCAGCGCCAACCACAGCAAATCTTGCTCGTCTTTGTTTTTGCATTGCAACCAATAGCATTCGCCATTAACGATGCCACCATCCATGTCGATCCAAAAAATAGGCTTGTCTGTAATGTCTGGAAAAACAAGTTTAGGCGACTGCCACGCAGCGGGGTCTTGCGGCACCCATAACTCATACCATTTGCGCCCAGCCTCGATGAGATATGTGCGCGCCTCTAGAACTGCGCGGTGCTTTTCAAGATAGCTGGCCGCTTTGGGATAGAGACGCAAATCAACAGCGGTACGACCATTTTCAGTCGATTCATGCGGGTAAAGGATTTCTTTGATGTGTCCTGCTTTCGTTGGCAAGACAGCCTTAAAGCGACGAGCACATTTACGAGTAATCAAAGGCCGAAGCAATTCAGGGCGACCATCGGGTAGATCGTCCCAGTCATTACGAACGAAGACTTTGTCCGCCGTCGATTTCACTCCAACCCTTATTTTTCCGATACGTCGGAACGTACCCCAAGTGTTGGCTTCGACTGTTGCCAGCCACTGATCGGTGGCTTGTGTAGCAACACGCCAAATTCCTTCTGGGTCGCCGCCGTTGTCCAATGTCCCATGACGAACGCGGAAACGCCGACCATCTTGGATTGCAATCACGGTGTCGTTGTCAGCAGTCAATGCGGATAGTGCATCGGTAGACTCTGCAATGGCGGCATCTTCAGTTTCGTAAATCGACGAGTATGTGATTCCATCAGTATGTGGGCGTCGTGAATCGGATGTGCCCCGCGCTAATAGCAACGATGGTAAAACTGCCGCATCGAAGAGCTTGGTGTCACCAAGATCCCAGACATGCAAAATACGAAAGCGGGTAAGCATGGCACGTCGGACGGCTTGCCCTGATTTTGTGGTCATGAATCGGTTTGAGGTAATCACACCAGTCACACCGTTTTTCGCCAATACTTGAGAAATGCCGAGCAAGAATGGGTAGTAAAGATCAACGCGACCGGTTAAGCCAAAATGTTGAGCGAGTTGCTGTGTCTGTTGCGCCCCCATGATTTGGGTTCGCACGTATGGCGGATTGGCGATCACAAGATGGAAAGGTTCCTGCACTTCGCCCGCTGAGAACAAGTCGCCCCCGCCTTGCAGATTGAGAACGTGATCCAGGAAATCCTTCTGGTCCAGATGCATGTCCAAATCGGGAAAATCCTGCCGAAGACGTTGCGTTGCAATTCGAATGGCTTCAGGATCAGTGTCGTAGCCCACCACCTCAACACGTTTTCTGGCCGATAGTGGCAAGCGTTTTATCAAGGCATCAAGTAGTGCACCATCCCCGCACGCAGGATCAAGAACACGGATTTTCCCGCTCTTGGGTAAGTCCGCTACTTGAATTATTTGGTCAGCCACAAACGCAGCAAAATCCAAAGGTGTATACGTCGATCCCGAGGACTTCTGTTGCACGACCTCACTGTAACGTGGGCTTAGTGCCGTACCAGCATCAAAATCTAAAAGGCTACTCATAGTCTGCATCTTACATTGAGCTTGACCAACTGAAAAGAGAAATCAAACCTCAAGTTGAATACCGGGCCAAAAGGGTCACGTCCAGCAGCCCAAAGGGGCGAGGGTGTCCTGAATTTTGTGTAAACGGAATTCGTTAATGCTGCAGCATCCTGTCACCGAACTGGATAGTAAAGCGGTTCAGCGCCGCTTTCCAGTCCCTGATCGGCATCGTCCATTTCTTGCTGAT
>Ga0209212_1006420_pt1 | contig 13459 bp, 11 predicted proteins | sample RifGroC2_FD_183996 | JGI IMG/M metagenome (GOLD analysis project Ga0209212, IMG submission 183996) | Groundwater microbial communities from Rifle, Colorado, USA - Groundwater C2 (SPAdes) (version 2) | ecosystem: Environmental > Aquatic > Deep subsurface > Groundwater | place: Rifle, Colorado... | reverse complement strand
CGTGAGGCCCACCTTGTATTGCTGTATGTGGGAAGCGGCCGTGTACGAAAGGGGCTGGACCTCATACCGGGTCACCTTGCCGTGGAGGACCAGTTCCGCTTCTTCGGGACTGACGACCTTCAACCTTCCGTCGGTCAGGAACTCCTGCACCACGGCCCGCGTCACCTCCACATCCACATAGGGTTCATTGGTACCGTTGATGAACACGGGAATAGCGATAAGCCTTGTTCCCTCCGGCACCAGGCCGCCGGTCCCCGAAAGATGGTACCCGCAGGAGGAGGCGAGCATGGCAAGCAGAACCACGAGTGCCGACTTAACCACAGCTTTGAAGGACTTTTTCATGCACCCCATCCTAACCCGGACAAGCCGGAACCAAAAGGCATCTCTCGCAAAGCCCGCAAAGGACGCCAAGAAAAGCCTAAACCACGGCTTGCTTTTTGTTTTTAAACCAGAAAAGCTTTTTGATTCAAGGTTCCCTTTGCGTTCTTTGCGAGCTTTGCGAGAAAAATTCTTGCCTTTTTGATTCAAAGCGTAAATTTAACAAAAAAGATCTTTTGTTTTCATCGTTGATTTCGATATTGCCATTTTGCGCTTGTCGTCATTACACCACCACATTCACGAGCTTCCCCTGGACCACGATCACCTTCTTCGGCGGCTTGTTGTTCATGAACTCTCTGGCCTTCGGGTCCATGAGCGCGGCGGCCTCCACATCCTTGTCCGGGGTCCCGGCGGGAAGCGTCAGTTTGCTCCTGACCTTGCCGTTCACCTGCACCACGACCGTCATTTCCGTGGCCACGATCGCCTCGGGGTCGTGCTGAGGCCAGGCGGCATTCGCGATCGTGCCCTTCCCGCCCAGCGCTTCCCAGAGCTCTTCGGCAAAGTGCGGGGCAAAGGGCGCCATCAGCAGCGTAAGCGCGTCGAAGGCCGACCGCAGCACCGGCAGCTGCGCGTCCGTTACGCCGTTCGACGTGTAGTCGTACATCTCGTTCACCATTTCCATAAGCGCCGAGATCGCGGTATTAAAATGGAATTCACGTTCGATGTCCTCGGTCACCTTCTTGATCGTAAGGTGCGTTTTTCGGTAGAGCTTGTCCCCCCGGGCAGCTCCCTCAGGCTTCACCTTTTTGACCGGCTCGTTGTATTTGTACACGATGGCCCAGACGCGGTGCAGGAACCGGTAGGCGCCGTCCACGCCCTGGTCGCTCCACTCGAGGTCGCGCTCCGGAGGCGCGGCAAAGAGCGAGAACAGCCGTGCCGTGTCCGAACCGTATTTCGAAAGGATGAGGTCCGGGTCGACCACATTGCCCTTGGACTTGCTCATCTTGGCGCCGTCCTTGATCACCATGCCCTGCGTCAGCAGGTTCACGAAGGGCTCGTCGCCGTCGAAGAGGCCCAGGTCGCGGATCACTTTGGTAAAGAACCGGGCGTAAAGCAGGTGGAGCACGGCGTGTTCGATGCCGCCGATATACTGGTCCACACTCATCCAGTAGCCGGCAGCTTTCTTGTCAAAGGGCGCCTTATCCTCTTTGGGCGAGCAATAGCGCAGGAAATACCACGACGAGTCGACGAAGGTGTCCATGGTATCCGTTTCACGCCGCGCTTTGCCGCCGCACGCCGGGCAGGTGGTTTCCCGGAACGACGTCGATTCGGCCAGCGGCGAGCGCCCCTGGCCCGTGAACGCAACATCAATCGGAAGACGCACCGGCAGGTCCTTTTCGGACACCGGCACGGTCCCGCACTTTTCGCAGTAGATGATCGGGATCGGCGTGCCCCAGTAGCGCTGGCGCGAAATGCCCCAGTCGCGAAGCCTGAAATTCACCGTGCGTTTGCCCAGTTTTTTCTGTTCCACATGGTCGGCGATCGCGTCCTTTGCAGCCGTGTTCGTGAGTCCGTCAAAGCTGTTTGAATTCGCCATGACGCCGTTCTCAACGTAGGCCTGTTTCATAGTTTCAGCAATAAGGTTCTTTTCCGCATTCTGGATCACCACGCGGACAGGCAAGGCGTACTTCTTGGCGAACTCAAAGTCACGCTGGTCATGGGCCGGTACGGACATGATCGCGCCGGTCCCGTATTCCATGAGCACGAAATTCCCTACCCAGACCGGCACTTTTTCGTTGTTCAGGGGATTGATCGCATAGGCGCCGGTGAACACGCCTTCCTTCTCCTGTTTTTCGTCGGTGCGGGCGGCCTTGTCCTCGCTCATCACGCGCTGAACAAAGGCGCGGACCTCGTCGGCCTGCGCCTTGCCTTGAATGAGCGCTTCGAGCATGGGGTGCTCCGGCGCGATGCTCATGAAGGTCACGCCGAACAGCGTGTCCTGGCGAGTCGTAAAGATCGTGAGCTTTTCACCGGTGCCTTCGACACGGAAGTCCACCTCGACGCCCGTTGACTTGCCGATCCAGTTGCGCTGCATGGTAAGCACGCGCTCGGGCCAGCCCGTGAGCTTGTCGCAGTTGGCGAGCAGTTCCTCGGCATACGCCGTGATCTTGAAGAACCACTGTTCCAGTTCCTTGTGCTGCACCACCGAACTGCAGCGCCAGCACAGGCCGTCCTCCACCTGCTCGTTGGCCAGCACCGTATTGCACGACGGGCACCAGTTCACGTAGGAGAGTTTTTTGTACGCGAGCCCCCGCTCGTACATCTTGATGAAGAACCACTGGTTCCAGCGGTAGTATTCCTCGAGACAGGTGGCCACCTCGCGGTCCCAGTCGTAGGACAACCCGAGCCGTTTGAGCTGTTTGTCCCGCATGAAGGCGATGTTCTCCAGGGTCCACTTCTGGGGATGGATGCCGTGTTTGATCGCCGCGTTCTCCGCCGGCAGGCCGAAGGAATCCCATCCCATGGGGTGGAGCACATTGAAGCCGCGCATCCGCTTGTAGCGCGACACCACATCGCCGATGGAGTAATTCCGCACGTGGCCCATATGGATGCGGCCCGACGGATAGGGGAACATCTCCAGGCAGTAGTACTTCGGTTTCGAGGCGTCCTCGGTCACCTTGAAGGTGCCTGCCTCCTGCCAGAAGCGCTGCCAGCGTTCTTCGACTTTTTTAAAATCGTACCGTTCGTCCAACCCACCCCTCCCGCTGCATGAACTCTGAAAAACAAGAACCGGAACGGCTATTGCCGTGCCTGGGCTTTGACATAATTTTCTATGATGATCATCGACTTCGTATCCAGGTTCAGGAACTCCACGCCGTACTGGTTTCTCCCGGAAGAGACCCGGTCCACCCGTACGATCATGCAGGAGACCTTGATCTCGCTGTGTGCGATGTTAAACGAGCAGGTCAGCCGGTCCCCCATCGCCAGGCTCCGGTCGGCCTCCAGCATCATGCCCGAGATGCTGATATTCTTTGACGCCGCGAAAAAGGACGTATCGCCTTCCAGTCCTTTCACGGAGGCGCGCAGCAGCACCCGCATCTCCTTCCGCTGCGGCACCAGGAGCAGTTCGGACACTTTGGAAAAAAGCGCCACGGGGTCCACCGGCGCCGGGATAAAGGCGTTGGCCCCCGCCTCCAGACAGGCAGCTCCGCTCTCCCCGCTGGTGTCGCCGGTCACGATGATAGACACTTTCTTCAGCTGGTCGTCACTGCGGATGGCGGCGCACAGTTTGAGCGCGCCCATGAGCGGAAGGGTCTGAGCGGTTATAATAAGATCCGCATTCTTCACCCCGTGAAGATTAACGATCTCTTCCGAAGTTTGGGCGGTAAAAAACGCGATGCCACCCCTTCTGAAGATGCTGTTCTTACTGTCGAAGAACGGCAGGAGGTTCTCAGCAATGATGATTGTTTTCATAACACCCTGGTCCCGGGAGCAGCCCGGCTATTCCCGCAGCCATCCCGGGTACGCATCAGCTTTGCGCGCTTCTTCGGGAAGGTCCACCTCAAGCCGGCGTTTTGCCTGGGCGATCTTCTTTTCCAGCTGCAGCTTTTTCCGGTCATGGGCCGCTGAGGACTTTTTCTTTTTGACCGATGCCCTTGATGCATTCTTTTCCTGGTCCTGCTCTTTCTTCACGAGCAGATCAAGTTCGTCCTCGAATTTGCGAAGTTCCAGGCGCTGGCTTTCGGCACGCCGGTGCCACCATGCTTCGTTGCGCCCGTTCCTGTCACGGTGTTCCTTGACTTCCACGGCCGGCGAATGCGGCCGTGCCGGTTTCTCTCCGACGCTGACCCGGCTGTCGTCGGTCTTTACCGGCCTGGCCGTGCGCTGGTACTCCTGCGGGACCTTCGAGCGCTCGTTCGTGAAAAACTCCTGCCCGTCCCTGTCCACCCACCGGTAAAGCTCCGCGGAAGCATGCGATGCGGAGAACAGCAGAATGAAAAATGCCGTGACAACCACACTGTTCCTTACACTCACCAGAACCTCCTGTTCGGGACCGCAGAATGTCAATAAATAACATAAACAGCAGTGCTTCGCAAGGTTTTTTCTTGTATTGAAGCGCGCAATGATGCTATAGTGCCCGCTGTCAACCATTGAGAAAGGCGTAACCCTGCATTGGTCGCGGTCCGCCGCGCCGCTGCCTCCGTGGTTATTATCGAGTGATCATGTCCAAACCAGTCATCGCCATAGTCGGCCGGCCCAATGTCGGCAAATCCACCCTCTTTAACCGGATCATCGGCAGGAACCTCGCCATCGTCGAGGACAAGCCCGGCGTTACGCGGGACCGCAACTACGCCAATGCGGAATGGGAGGGCAGGCATTTCCTGATCATCGACACGGGAGGGTTCGAGCCCGAGACCGACGACCCCATGTACACCAAGATGCGCGAGCAGACCACGCTCGCCATCGAAGAAGCGGACATCATCGTTTTCCTTATGGACGGACAGCAGGGCCTGCTCCCGGCCGATATCGAAGTGTGCCAGCGGCTCCGGGCCTCGGGCAAACCCGTGCTGTATGCCGTGAACAAAGTTGATGGGGCCCGGCATGAGGGTCTCATTCTGGACTTTTACCGCCTCGGCATCGATACGCTCTATCCCCTTTCAGCGCAGCATGGCGCAGGCTTTTCCGAACTCCTTGATGAGCTGACAAAACTCCTTCCCGTGACCGGTCCCGAACCGGATGAGGACCATCCGCGCATCGCCATCATCGGCAGGCCCAACGTGGGAAAATCGTCGTTCATCAACGCGCTCATCGGCGAGGACCGGATGATCGTAAGCCCCGTCTCGGGCACGACCAGGGACGCCGTGGACAGCCTGTACCAGTACTACGGCCGGAAATATGTGCTGGTGGACACGGCAGGCATCAGGAGCCGCGGCAGGGTCACCCAGGGCGTCGAGAAGTACAGCGTCATGCGGGCCATCAAAAGCCTGGACCGCGCCGACGTGGCGCTCGTTCTGCTCGATGCCGTCGAAGGAATCACCGAGCAGGACGAACGGATCATCGGCCTGGCGCACGAGGCCGGCAAGGCGATCATCATCATCCTGAACAAATGGGACCTCGTCGCCGACAAGGAAGAGGAATACAAACGGATGATGGCGCAGGCCGAGCAGAAGCTCAAGTTCGTCGACTACGCGCCCGTGCTCACCATGTCGGCCTTGACGCGGCAGCGCATCACCAAGGTCTTCGACGAGATCGACAAGGTCATGCTCGAAGCCTCGAAGCGAGTCGCCACGGCGGACCTGAACCGGGTCTTCGAAAAACTTGCCGCGCACCACGAGCCCCCGCTCTATCGCGGCAAACGGGTGAAGTACTACTACATCACCCAGGTGGACATCAAACCGCCGACCTTCGTGGTCTTCGTCAACTACCCCGACGGCGTTCACTTTTCCTATCTTCGCTTCATCGAGAACAATCTGCGCCGGGCCTTCGGCTTCCTGGGCACGCCGGTCCGGATTTACCCCAAACGGCGCAGAGAAGAGGAAACACCGCGCCAAAGGCCGGCCAAGCGTCGAAAATAATAAAACGGGTTGACTTTTCTTTGCATGCCACCTATACTGTATGCAGATTATCATAAACAACCTTCGGAGTTTTTGTTAATCGGTTGGGACTGCAAAAACTTATATTTTGCGGTCTTTTTTTATTGCCATGCGGAAAACCTCAGCGTGAAACGCTGAAAACCACCTGAAAACAGTACGGTTTCGACGGGACCCGGTTCCCTGATGCGAACAAAGTAGCAGACATGTGCGACCGTAGTGAGTGAACAACAGACAGGAGGAACAAATGGCAAAGAAACTGTATGTGGGAAACTTGTCGTACAACGTGACCGAAGACAGTCTGAAGGAAGTATTCGCGGCACTCGGGGAAGTCCAGTCGGTAAGGATCATCACGGATGCTGCAACAGGCCGGTCAAAGGGTTTCGGCTTCGTCGAAATGGCTGCTGACGAGGACGCTGATAAGGCGATCGCGACGCTGAACGGCACGGCCGTTCTGGACCGGACGATCAACGTCAGTGAGGCTCGGCCCCAAACGGACCGTCCCCGGACCGGCGGTGGCGGAGGCGGCAGGGGTGGACAGCGTTCCGGATTTGATCGCGGCGGTGGCGGTGGCGGCGGAGGAAGGAAGTCGAATAATTGGAGATAAGGGTTGACGATAAAAATATAGAAAAAGCCATTCGGCTTCTCAAACGTAAGATGCAGACCGATGGCCTGTTTCGGGAACTGAAGAACAGGCGCCATTACGAGAAACCCTCTATCAAAAAGAAGCGGAAACGGATAGAGGCGAAAAAACGGAGGCTCAAAAGCCTCAAGATGGTCAAAACGAACAGGTCCACCCGTTAACATCGCCCTTGCGGGCGGTCTCCTGCGCTGTACGTGCATCAGGACGCTGCCCGCCGGGGTCTTGACCCGGTCCTTACGGGGATTCCGTCGCGAGAGAGCGCTTCATCGAGCGCCGTGAGGCCTCTCCTGCTCCACCTGCCCGGCAGAACGAAAATCCATTACGGTTTTTCTTGACAAAAATTTCGCAATGCAGTATGTTTACCCGTGTTTTTTATGGGGCGGTGTAGCTCAGCTGGTAGAGCAGGGGAATCATAATCCCTGTGTCCGGGGTTCGAGTCCCTGCACCGCCACCATTTCTCCCCTCGCTCAAACATAATAATCCCTGTTCCTTCTTGCACCTCTCTCCGGTATACTTGTCTAGAGTCTGTATTTTCATCGCCGTTTTACCAAAGACAATCTTTCGAAAGCAGGAATCCGGTCTTTTCAGGAGAATCTGGAGGCTGGGTCGAATCCGGCATGGCGAAAAAGGACCATTACCTCTCAACTCCAATAAATACGATGCTGCCTACCAAACTAAAAAAGACAGTGCAGAAATACGGGATGCTGAGCCCTGGTGACCGGGTCCTCGTTGCGGTCTCGGGAGGCCCTGATTCCGTCTGCCTCCTCGCTACGCTCCACGCACTGTCCGGTGAACTGGGCATCTCTCTTCATATCGCGCATCTCGACCACATGTTCCGGGGCAAGGAATCCGCGGACGAAGCGCTCTTCGTTGCCCGTCTTGCCGAGAAACTCGGACTTCCGTCCACCATCGAGTCTATCGATGTCGCTTTGCTCTGCCGTGAGCGCGGGCTGTCGGTCCAGGCCGGGGCGCGGGAGGCGCGGTATGCCTTTCTCACCCGGACGGCCGAAACGATCGGCGCCTCGCGCATCGCCACCGGCCATACCGCCACGGACCAGGCCGAGACCGTGCTCCTGCGGCTGCTGCGCGGCGCAGGCAGCACGGGCCTTTCAGGGATCCCGCCAATGCGCGGCCGATTCATCAGGCCGCTCATCGAGTCCACGCGCGAAGAAGTACTGGAGCACCTCGCCCGATCCGGGCTCGCATTCGTGACCGACCCCTCGAACGCAAAACCGCTCTACACCCGGAACAGGATTCGCCTGGAGCTCATGCCTGTTCTCAGCCGTTTCAATCCGCGCATCGTCGAGACGCTGGCTGCCGAGGCAGCGCTGCTCAAGGATGAAAGCGAGGCACTGGACCTGTCCGTCGAAACGGCCGCTCAGACGATCACGAAAAAGCGGGGAGAAGGCTTCGTTGTGCAACGCGGGGCCTTCCTTGCGCTCCCTCCGGCAATCAAACGCAGGCTCCTTCGCAGACTGGCAGATGCTCTTGCTGAAGGTCCTTCCGGCCTTTCGCGGGTACAAGTAGACGAGGCGCTCCAATTCATGACCACAGCACCCACCGGCAGGACCATGCGCCTCCCGGCAGCGTTTAAGATCGAACGGACCTATGAACAGTTCATCATCGGTCCATCAACAGCGGCAGCATCCTTTACCTACGAGCTCACAGTCCCGGGCATGACACCTGTCCCGGAGTGCGGAATCGAAGTAGAAGCCGTTCTCTGCAGCGACCGGGAAACGCCTCCTGATTCAAATTATTACTGGCAGGCATTTTTCGATTATGATAAGATAGGCCTCCCGTTGCAGGTCCGGAACAGGCGGCCCGGCGACCGGTTCCAACCTGCAGGTTTGGACGGAAAAAGCAAGAAGTTGCAGGACCTGTTTGTGGATACCAAGATCCCGCGAAGGCAGCGCGACACTATCCCGCTGCTCTGCTCAGGGACCGAGGTTCTCTGGATCATGGGAATGCGCATTGACCAGCGGTTCCTGGCGCAGGCGAACACGAAGCAACGGTTGCTGGTGCGGGTGAAGAAGCAGGCGGAAGGTTAATAGGCTGAAGACTGAAGGGAAAAGCACTACTATACCCTTAACCTTAACTTTAGCCTTCAGCTTTAGCTTTCAGCCTTCAGCCTAAACACCTGATCCAAACACCTGATTTTACGAACTTTATCTCACGGAGGGCATCAATGGTAGGAATCGATTTCGGCAAACCGCTTTTCACGAGCGAGGAGATCCAGCGGAAGATCCAGGAACTGGGCTCCCGGATCTCCAAGGACTATGCAGACAAGGACCTGCTGGTCGTCGGTGTGCTCAAAGGCGCCATCTTTTTCATGTCCGACCTGCTCCGTTCGCTCAGGATCTCCGTCCGGATGGACTTCATGCACTGCACCAGCTCGTCCTCCAAGGGCAAGGGAGTGAACCCGGTGCAGATGCTGTGCGACATCAAGGAGGACATCAAAGACAAACATGTTCTGCTGGTGGAGGATATCGTTGACTCCGGCGTGACGCTCCAGTATCTCAAGCAAATGCTTATCGACCGCGGTCCTGCGTCGCTCAAGGTCTGCGTGCTCCTGGACAAATCGGAGCGGCGGAAAGTGGAGATCGAAGCGGACTACGCCGGTTTCCGCATCCCCAACAAATACGTGGTCGGATACGGCCTCGATTACAAGGACCGGTACCGCAACCTTCCCTATATCGCCGTTCTGCCCCTTGAGGAACGAGAGGGATAACGGAGCAGAGTAGCTGTTGTCAGCAGCAATAAAATATGGTAGATTATTAAAAGGTTTCCTGTCGTGCTTCTTTGCAGGGCGCGCAGGCTCGGAGGTTTGTATCGGTGAACGCATTCTATAAAAATCTGGCGCTGATCCTTCTGTTCGTCGTGGTATCCGTGCTCATTTTCAACCTGTTCAACCCGGTTACCCAGTCGACGGTGCAGATCGCCTTCAGCGAGGTCATGGACAAGATCGATAAGGACGAGGTGAACGACGTCACGATCAAGGGTCCCGAACTGCTTGGCAATCTCAAGACCGGGAAGTCCTTCAAAACGAATCTGCCGGACTACCCGGACCTGGTGAAGGACCTTCGGGCCAAGGGAGTCAAGATCAACGTCGAACCGCTCAAGGAATCGGGGTGGTACAATTTCCTCGTGGTCTGGGCCCCCTTGATACTCATGGCTCTGTGGTTCATGTTCATCATGCGCAACATGCAGATGGGCGGAAACAAGGCCATGTCCTTCGGCAAGAGCAAGGCCAAGCTCCTGAACGAGAACGCGAAGAAGGTGACGTTCAGTGAAGTGGCCGGCATGGACGAGGCCAAGGTGGAGGTCCAGGAGATCATCGAGATCCTCAAGGACCCGCAGAAGTTCCAGAAGCTGGGCGGCAAGATCCCCAAGGGCGTGCTGCTCGTCGGCCCTCCGGGCACGGGCAAGACGCTGCTGGCGCGGGCCATCGCCGGAGAGGCGGGCGTTCCGTTCCTGTCGATCAGCGGCTCCGACTTCGTTGAAATGTTCGTCGGCGTGGGCGCATCGCGCGTACGCGACCTTTTCGAACAGGGCAAGAAGAACGCACCCTGCATCATCTTCATCGATGAGATCGACGCCGTGGGCAGGCACCGCGGCGCGGGACTGGGCGGCGGCCACGACGAGCGCGAACAGACCCTGAACCAGCTTCTTGTGGAAATGGACGGGTTCGAAAGCAACGAGGGCGTCATCCTGGTCGCTGCGACGAACCGCCCCGACGTGCTCGATCCGGCGCTTCTCCGGCCGGGAAGGTTCGACCGCATGGTGGTCATCCCGCGCCCCGACCTGAACGGCAGGATCGGCGTGCTCAAGGTGCATACCCAGAAGATCAAGCTCGCGCCCCACGTGGACATCGAATCCATCGCGCGCGGAACACCGGGCCTGTCGGGGGCCGAGCTCGCGAACCTCGTGAATGAAGCGGCGATCCTCGCCGCCCGGATAGGCAAGACGCAGGTGGAGAACGATGATTTCGAGCGCGCCAAGGACAAGATCCTCATGGGCCTGGAGCGCAAGACCATGCTCATCAGCGCCGAAGAGAAGAAGAACACGGCCTACCACGAGGCGGGCCATACCCTGGTCGCGCGGCTCATTCCCGGCACCGACCCGGTCCACAAGGTATCGATCATCCCGCGGGGCATGGCGCTCGGCATCACGCTGCAGCTGCCCACGGCCGACCGCTACTCCTACGACCGTGAACATTTATTGAACAACATCGCGATCCTGCTCGGCGGCAGGGCCGCTGAGGAGATCGCGCTCCAGCACATGACCACGGGCGCCGGCAACGACCTCGAGCGCGCCACGACCCTGGCGCGAAAGATGGTTTGCGAGTGGGGCATGAGCGATGCCATGGGCCCCCTGTCCTACGGCAAGAAGGAAGAGCAGATATTCCTCGGCCGTGAGATCGCCCAGCACCGCGACTACAGCGAGCATACGGCGGTCGAGATCGACAACGAGGTCAAACGCATCGTCATGGACAACTATCACCGGGCCAAGACCCTGATCCAGGACCGGGCCGACGCGCTCCACGGAATAGCAAATGCCTTGCTCGAAAAAGAGACCCTTGACGCCGCAGACATCGATGCCATCGTCAACGGCCAGCCGACGGCCGCATAGGGAGCATTATGGGGCTCGCCGTCAGGATCGTTGAAGCCGGATCGATCGCTGTCTCCCTGAACGGTCTGACGAAGGATCAGCTTGCCGTGGTGCGCGACTTTATCCGGGCGCTCGACGGCGGGATCTCCATCAGTTTTCAACCGACGCGGGAAGGCAAAGAAGCCCGCCTGACCGCCACGCTGGAGCGTTTGCGGCAACTCCCCGATGCGCTCCGCACGAACGCGCATATCCCGCCGGACCTCCCTGCCGCATTGCAGTCACTCCTTGACAACTACCTGCGTACGGACCAGAGGGTCAGTTGCAGAGGAAAGGTCCTCGACCTCGGCAGCCGTACGCACATCATGGGCATCCTGAACGTGACGCCTGACTCCTTTTCCGACGGCGGCCGCCATGCCGATACGGCCCGGGCCATTACCCAGGCCCGGCTGATGGCGGCCCAGGGCGCGGACATCATCGACGTGGGCGGAGAATCGACGCGGCCCGGCGCAGAGCCGGTCTCGGAGGATGAAGAGCTCCGGAGGATCATTCCGGTGATCGAGCGGCTTGCATCGGAGCTCGCGATCCCGCTCTCGGTCGATACGTACAAATCCCGGGTCGCGCGCAAAGCCCTCGAAGCAGGCGCCTCGATGGTGAACGACATCAGCGGACTCCGGTCCTCGCTGGACATGGCCGGCGTCGTTGCCGAGTATGACGCCGCCGTGGTCATCATGCACATCAAGGGCACACCGCGCGACATGCAGCAAAACCCCGTCTACACCGATATGGTCGCTGAGGTCAGGTCCTACCTGGCGGACAGCATCACCATGGCCGTACAGGCGGGCGTGAAGCTCGAAAGCATCCTCGTTGATCCGGGCATCGGCTTCGGCAAGACCCTGGAGCATAACCTTGTACTCCTGAACCGTCTCCGTGAACTGCGCAGCCTCGGCCGTCCGATCCTGCTCGGCACCTCGCGAAAGAAGTTCATCGGCACCGTCCTCGGGATCGCCGAGGCCGATCGGCGGCAGGAAGGCACTGCAGCGACGGTGGCCCTCGGGATCGAGCGGGGTGCGCAGATCGTGCGGGTCCACGACGTGGCGCACATGGTCAAGGTCGCGCGCATGACCGATGCGATTCTCAGAAGCAAACTCTAAGCACGAAATCCGAAGCGCTCAACAATGATTTGAAAAAAAGAACAGGTGGATAGACTGAAGGCCGAAGACTGAAGGTAAAAGATAAAAAAGATTTTAATCACGCAAAGAAACCCAAACCAGGCTGGCCAAACATCTTGTTTTACCACCTTCAGCCTTCAGTCTTACAACCTTCAACCTGAATAGTTACCAAGAATTTAGGATTTGCTTAATGATAAACATCACTGAAATCAAAGAGGCGCTGGCGCACTACCGGTGGGTGAACGATACGGTGGACATCGCGCTCGTCTACTATCTCTTCTACCGCCTGCTGCTGCTGATCAAAGGCACGCGGGCCTTTCAGATGCTGATCGGCATCGGGCTGATCATGCTCGTGCTCGGGGCATCGCAGTGGCTCAAGTTCTACACGCTCGACTGGCTCATACGCAGTTTCTGGTCCCAGATCGTCCTCGCCGTCATCATCCTGTTCCAGCCCGAGATACGGCGCACGCTCGCCCAGGTGGGGCAGCGCCATCTCTTCCGGCACCTGTCTTCCGTGGAAGGCTCCAAGTTCATCGAAGAAACGGTCAAGGCCGCCGTGTCCATGGCGAACAAGCGCATCGGTTCGCTCATCGTGCTCGAACGGGACACCGACCTTTCGACCATCGTGGAAATGGGGACCGAACTGGACGCAAAAGTGACCAAGGAGATCCTCATCAGCATCTTCCTGCCCTATTCGCCGATCCACGACGGGGCCGCCGTCATCCGCAACGGGAGGCTCATCGCCGCCGGTTGCTTTCTGCCGCTCACGCTTTCATCGAACATCCCGAAATCGCTGGGTACGCGCCACCGGGCCGCAATCGGCCTCACCGAGGAGTCGGACGCCATCGTAGTCGTTGTATCGGAGGAAACCGGCGAGATCTCGGTCGTGTCCGGCGGAACGATCGAGCACAACGCCGACGCCCAGACCCTCAGGAAGACTTTGTCGGATATTTTTGTGAAACCGAAGAGCAGGAAACCATAACATGGACTACCGGAAGATCCTTTTTGAAAACTGGGGCATCAAGCTCACGTCGCTCGCGCTGGCGCTGATCCTCTGGTTCAACATAACTTCCAAGGGGAAGATGGAGATCGCCCTTACGGTCCCGCTGGAATTAAAGAACATCCCCGCG
>Ga0209212_1006419_pt1 | contig 13460 bp, 7 predicted proteins | sample RifGroC2_FD_183996 | JGI IMG/M metagenome (GOLD analysis project Ga0209212, IMG submission 183996) | Groundwater microbial communities from Rifle, Colorado, USA - Groundwater C2 (SPAdes) (version 2) | ecosystem: Environmental > Aquatic > Deep subsurface > Groundwater | place: Rifle, Colorado... | reverse complement strand
TGATCAGCGTGCTTGAGTCTGTGAAGAGGAATACCGACACCTCAAAAATGGCACCGATAAGGAGCAACACGACAACAACCGCGCCAATTTCAACGAGAAATCCGTACTTGATTTTGATCTGCTTGATTCGAAGGAGACCCCAGAAGGCCAGTATAGAAATCACAACGATGAGGGTGATTTCTGTGGTTGTGTCAGCAACAGTGATGTAGTTCTGGTCAAGGATATTCTGAAGAGCCGTCGCGTGGATTTCCACCCCGTTCATGGTTGAGGCTCCGTCAGGGTTCTTGAGGGGGACGGTGTGAATGTCACGCTCTTCCGGCATGATGGAACCGACAAGGACAATCTTGTTACGAAACAGCCGCGCGGTTTCCTCGTCGAAAAGATTGATATCTGTCTCCGCATCAAGCTCATCTTTCGTTTGGAATCCCTCATCGTCAATCGCCTGAGAGAACGAGACATAAGGGATGGTCTTGTTCGGGCCGTAATAGTTCAACAGCATGGAGCCGCGATCGTAACGGGGGATGACGCGGTAATTACCCTGCTTCCCCTGAAGAAGAATCCACTCGTCGGTTACTTCAGAAACGTTGTCCGGAGGCAGTTTGAAATAGCTGTTGAGTGTCGAAAACGCGAACGTGGGCGTTAGATAGTCTCCCATGGCCATCATGGGAAAATAACGACGCGAGACGCCGTCGCGGTCATAAATAATGCTCACCACGCCAACGCGCTTGTTCACATCATAAAACACGTTGTCGTACGACCGCTCGATGGAACGAACATATGCCTGACTTGTTGTTTGCCCCTCGCTGACTTTCACCGCAAGGATGACGTTATCGTATTTCTTCAGGACCTGACGGAGCGTGTCGTCGCCCTCGCGCACTTCCTGAAAGGTAATATCAAATGCGATGGCGCGGGCACCGGCGCGGTTGAGATTCTCGATCAAATGGGCGTAGTAGGAGCGCGGGAAGGGAAACGACTCCGGCATCGCCTTGCTGTCGTCATCGGAAATACTCACAACGACAACCTGCCCCTCAGTGGCAAAATCTTTCAGCCCGCCGCTTTCGGCAAGACGGTCGTACCGGCTCTGGTATCTGTAGTCCAGAGTGAGAAGTTCGACCTTTTTGAGGAAGTCGATATCGAGGCCGTAGGTCACAACGGCTACGAGAAGCCCGATGCCGAGCCCCGTGGCAATCTTTGAGATGATTGGGAGGTACTTCTTCTTGAAATCGTAACCAGTCATATCGACAGTCCCTAGAAGTTGAAGCGATAGATGAGGCTCGTAATCATGTCATCCTTCTGGTTGGAATTCTGGATGAAGTTTAAGAAGAACTCCAGGTTATGATTCTGTGTGATGACGTAAAGCGCACCCACCTGATAATTGATGCGATTGATGATGCCGAAGATGGGGCTTATATCTGCGGCGAGCCGCAATTTGTCCTCAAGCAAACGATACCGGGCAGCCAGGATGATCGCCGTGTAGTTGAACTCTGCAACGGAGAGAACGCTGTCTGCTCCGGTTGTTTTGAAGGTCTGAAGATTGTTCTCATTCGTGCTCACAGAAAGCCCGATAGTTGTCTGAAGCGGAATCTTGTATTCGGTTGTGAGGCTTGTTTGAACAAAGAGGTTCGTCTGGTCTGCCTTGTAAAACGTTCGGTCCGACTTGGTCGCCAGGCTGAAGGTCACCGTCAGGTTTTGTCTGTTTCCCATGGCGGCAAAGTCATATCCACCGCCCAGGAAGAAACGGTTCGTGGTCTCGTCGGCAAACTTCGAGACCTGGACGGAATCGGGATGCAGTATGTTGAAATCGGCAACACGGGTGTTGAAACCATACCCAAGTGTAAATGCAGGGAAATTGCGGGGATTTACGGTCACCGACGAATTGAAGTTGTTGAAGTTTGTCGTCCCTACTTTCGTGTCAGCCGTGTTGTCGTTCTTCTTCTCGTACGAAAGGCTCAGATAGACCCGGTTATCAAACATGCGGATGCGGTCTGAGATGTAAAAACCCTGAATATCCGCCTGGAGGTAGTCGTTGCCGAACGACTTATACGATGCACCGCGGCGGAAAAACGTTCCCGTCAGGTAATTGTTGAAGTAATTCAGAACCATTTGACTTTCGAGCGCAACGCTTGGCAGACCCTTGCCGATCGGATTCGTCGGAAACAGGTACTCATTGATCGTGATGATCTTCTCCGCAATCTTTCCGAGCTTCCTCAGATCCTCGGCCATGCTGCTGTCCTGCGCCTTCAGAAGGTCGTAGTCGGCGTCGGTGAAGCTTCCGTTCGAAATGTCGTTATTCGTAAGGGAGAGCATCGCCTGGGTATCCCAGCGGAATTTCTGATCGTCCATGGAAACGCGAAAATCCGCGCCGGCCACCAGGTTCTCTTCCGGGAGAGTTCCGCGCAGAATCGAGCCGACATCGTCCTTGGCCTTGAGAAAATTAAGACCGAATTGCGTTCCTTCCTCGCTGGAGCCGAAACTCGGGCGCACCGCAATGAATTTCCTTGTGAAGGTTCCGCTCTGGAAAAACTCGTAGGTGGTGTCCCTCAGAAGGCGGCTGTTCATGGGAAGTACAGTGTTGGCTGTGTCGACCGCGACGACGCTGTCCACAATTCCTTCAACGGAGCGGGAGGTTTCGCCGGTTGTGATGTCGAGATTGAAAATACCGGTGGCAAGGGTTGCGGTGAATCCCCGAACCCGCTTTCCGCTTGCCATGAGACTTGGAAAACGCGGGTAGGCGTCGCCGTACTCGAGCCGCAGCCAATCGGTCTGGGCGTACATGTTGAATCTGTTCTGTGGCTGGACCTCTGGCTTGTCCTGATTATCGAGGTGCATAAGGCCACCAAACGAAAGAACGCTGTAGTTTCCGTCCGCCCGGAGATCGCCGCGCACGTATGTCCGGTTGGTTGTTGAAAGGGCTTCGTTGCGGATCTCCAGCTGTCCATCCACGCGGCCACGAAAACTCGCGGCCTGTGATTCAATGTCGGCTGCTGTTGAAAGATCAAAGCTCTGTTGAACAGAGTGATACGCTTTCCCGGTCGTATCGTAGAGCTCAATTTTGATGGCGTGCTGCCCCTTTCCCAGCGGATGGTCAAAGTTCTGCGGGGAAAAGATGAGAAGGTCTTCTGAGAGTACGGCTTGGGCGCTCACGTCGATGCCGTCGAGATAGAGTTTTGTGGCTTTGGGATTGACGGCGGCAGAGGCATTGAAGAACGATATGATAATACCGAGATCTTCGATCGCGACAGGCTCTCCAGGCTCAGGGCTCAGGATCTTCACTTCGCTGTCTTTCGGGTCGGATTCCTTGACTGATATCTTCAAGGGGTTTGCGTCGGGATTTTGAACAGGGTAGGTTTCCACCTTACCGCCGACCATGTTCACGCGAACGTAGTATTCGACGTATGGCGCGCGGATAATATCGCCCGGGAGGGTGATGGTGGCGGAGCGGCCCTTCAGGGCCATCTCAAGCTCTTTGAATTCGCTCTCGCCAAATTGGCGGTACACCAGCAAAACCTGTGTGACACCGACGTTTTGGGTAAGGTCCACCGTAACCAGCAGCGGTTTGCCTTCGGCGGCCGTTCCCGTTGATACATTTGAAACAATGGGGACGATTTGTGCGAACGCCGAAATGGCGCAAACTGAGGCAAGACACAGCAAAAGCAGCAATCGAAGTTGACGCATAACAATCCTCCCCACTCTTAGGTTTAAGCTTGGCAAAAAAAAGCGGCAGGTTCGAAGTGAACCTGCCGCAGAATTTATGAAAACTAAGAGTTGAATGCAAGAAAAGGGTGGATCGAAGAGCGAAAAACCCTATTCCTTCCACCTGAGAATAATTGTTCGCTCTTTTCCGTCTTTATCTTCGCCCCTAATCCTCAATTGATGCTCGGTTCCTTCATCATCTTCACCGCTGTCCTGGGCGTTGTCTTGTTCCTCTTTGGTTGACGGGCGAACAATCAGGTTTCCGGTACTGTCTACTATCCCGGTCTGGCCGGCGCCGACGTCTTCAGAGCGGTTGGAGAGAGTGCTGAGGAGATTCAGAAGCCCCTGATACATAATGTACGTTGTCCTTTCATCCTGGCCCCAATCGCCGCCGGTTCCACGAATGGAAGCGACGGAAATAGGAGAAGTGAAACGGAACTGCTCTTTTTCTCCCTTTGTCACATCGAACTTGATCCCACCCTTTGTCATGTAGACATTCCGCTCGAGAATTTGCTTCCCCTCAACCTTTCCGCTGATGGTTGCGAGAGATTTCTCACGAACCACAAGCTTCGAATTGTCATTGAACTTTATGACGGCGATGGACTTTGCAGCGGTTTTGATCTCGTACCCCGATTTCAGCTGATCCGTGGTCACGGCCTTCGTGAATCCCTTTGTGGGCTCTTTCTTTTCCACGTTGTTGATGACCTTGATGAGAACAGCCTGAATATCCCGCTTCCCGTCCTGCGGTACCCAAGCCGGACTCATGACCATAAGGGCAACCACGAGGACGACGAGGAGGATTGAATTCTTTTTCTTCATACTAAGTCTCCTTTGCAAATTCATTGCGGTTTATTCAATGCTAATTTTGACATCTACGTTTTCACGGGCCAATCGCTGCAACAGCGTGTTGACGTCTCCGGGATTGGCAGGGGTGCCGTCGATCGTTGCACCTGAGGGCTCCCATCCGTCCTGAATGAGGGCGGCCAGCTGTGTGGCGATGTCTCCACCCATTGTGGCCAAAGCCAAAAGGAGGGGATTTGTCGTTCCGCCGGTGGGCAGCACACGGAACAGTCTGATTTCGCTGCGTCGGGATAAATCACCGCGACTTGTGAGGACTTTCGTCTCCAGGAACCAGTAGTAAGATTTTCCCACTTCCAGCCTGCGTTCAGCGTCGGCAGGATACGTGAAGGTCGAGGCTCCGTTGAGCTCACGTTTCAAATAGGGAATTCCGGTGACGGCCTCTTCCGCCGAGCGGTGAATACCAAGTTTCTCGTAAACGAACAGAGTCACTTGCGGTTTTTCGGACGACCACGAGAAGGTCGGGAACGGGGTCGGGACGGAGGATCCCTCTTCCGGGCTCACAAGGGTTATGACCACCTCTTCTTCGGAAGAATTCCGAACCGTGATGACTTTTCGGACTCCACCGAGCTTCTGTGTTCGTGAAGTCGCGCTATAGACCTCAATTTCGAAGAAGTATTGGCCAACAGGTGCAGTGGGGAATCTCTGAATGTAGTCTTCCAGCTTCGTTCGAAGGGCATCGGACACTTTTTCCAAGGTTGTGATTTTGATGCCTTGCGCCCCGGCCCCAGAAAGATCTTTCGAGGACAAACGCCTTGATCCCACCAGATCAAAGTTGTTGGATTCTCCGCGAACAAGCATTTCAAGTTGGGATTCTCCGCGCAATTGAATCTCTGCCTTGACCGTGAGGTAGACAGTAATCGTCTGCCCGGGTGGATTGGTGGACATCTCAATAGACATATCGGGAATGTTATTGGAAAGGCTCATATTCCTGATGTCCACGAGGTCCGAAAGGTAAATGACGTCGTAGTCCGGAAGGCGCAGGTCAAAATCTACCGTTGTCTGCGCGAGAGCGAATGAGGATGTCATCGCAACAGCCAGAAGTACACCCTTCAGTAACTTGGAAGGCTTCATGAATGAATGCTCCTTATACCGTAAAAGTATGATAGGATTATCCTTAGAAGAAAGTATGGACAATGGGCGAGGTTCAGGGTGACTACTGTCACAACAGGTGCTCGGCGTTAGAAGTTCACAATGTCATTATAGAGAACGAAGGCCATAAACACAAGGAGCAATGCAAAACCGGCCTGCTGGAGGACAATCTTCACTTTGGCGGGTATCTCGCGTCGGAATACGCCCTCATAGGCAAGGAATGCCAAATGCCCGCCGTCCAAAGCGGGAAATGGGAGGATGTTAAGTAATGCAAGAGTCAAACTGAGCCAAGCCATTACACCGAGGAAGCTTGCAAGCCCTGCTTCTGCGGATTGCGTGGCGATTTGCGCAATTTTCACCGGTCCGCCGACAGATTCTCCGAGTGATACGCTTCCGGCAAATATTGCCTGAATGTTTTTGGAGAATGCCGCTACCGCCCCGAGCATATCTTTAAGAGCCTCTCCCATCGCGCCAAAAAATGTGAATTCCGTTCGTTCCACCGGACCCATGTAACGAGGTTTGAGAGAGATCCCGATGCGCCCCTCTTCTGTGGGAGTTACGCGGGCGGTCATTTCCTGATCGCCCCGTTTCCAGCGGAAGTCGATTTCTTTTGAAGCGTACCGTTTGATCGTAAGAGAGAGGGTGTAGAAGTCGACTGCCTCGCCTTCGACAGCCGTAACAATATCTCCCGGCAGGATGCCGATTGCTGCCGCCGGTTTTTCGGGATCGACACTGGCGACAAGAGGTACCACCCCCCTTGGGAGAATACCGAATCTGGCCTCTTCAATTCCCGGAATATCTGCACGCGCGACGGAAAGGGTCATTTCCGTTCCAGCGCGGCTGATGCTGAATGTGAGGTCATTCCCCATCTCTTCAACATAGATGGCGCTCTCGATGTCGTCCCAGTATCTTACCGCCTCCCCGTTGACCGACAGGACAACGTCTCCCCGTCGAAATCCCGCTATGGCTGCCACGCTGTTTTCATTGACGAATCCCACCTCGGTCGTCGGCCATGCAGTCTTTCCTTCAAAATATGTTACCCCCCAGAAAATTCCGATGGCAAGGAGAATGTTCATGATCACGCCGCCGGCCAAAACAATCATCCTCTGCCAAATGGGTTTGGAGCGGAACTCCCAGGGCTCCGGCGCCCTGTTGACAAATTCAGTATCGAAGCTCTCGTCGATCATCCCGGCGATCTTCACGTAGCCGCCGATGGGAATCCAGGAAACGCAGTAATCGGTCTCGCCGATCTTTTTTCCGAACGCCCGCGGAGGAAACCCGATGCTGAAACGGTCGACGCGCATGCCAAAGAACTTTGCCGCTGCAAAATGCCCGAGCTCATGAACAAGCACAAGAACTCCGATCATGAGAACGAAGTAGAAAAGTGTTGCAATGATTTCCATAATCCCTCTAAATAAGCGTCTCCGCGTGTTGCCGTGTCAATCGATCGGCCTCAATGATATCAGGAAGCTCAGGTGAAGAAATTGTCTTGTGTGTCGTCATTGCGTTCTCGATAACCTCGGGAATGCGCTTGAACGTGATGCGCTTCGTGAGAAATGCCTCAACTGCGACTTCGTTGGCCGCGTTCATCGCCGCCGGAAGGGTTCCCCCGCGAGACAATGCGTCGTACGCCAGCTGCAGACATCGAAACTTGTTCCGATCGGGTTCGGAAAAGGTCATAGACTGAAGCTTGGGGAAACTCAGCCGCTCCCCGTTCATCGGAAACCGGTCCGGAAAAGTCAGGGCGTATTGTATCGGAAGCTTCATGTCGGGAATGCCAAGTTGCGCTTTTACCGAGCCGTCGATAAACTCCACCATGGAGTGAATGATCGACTGAGGATGAATGACCACGTCGATCTTCTGCGCGGGCAGGCCAAAAAGCCAGTGCGCCTCTATGACCTCAAGCCCCTTGTTCATGAGGGTGGCGGAATCGACCGTGATCTTTCTCCCCATTTGCCAGTTGGGATGATGCAACGCTTGATCGACCGTAATTGATTCGAGCTCCTGAAGCGGTTTGTTCAAAAAAGGTCCACCGGAGGCGGTCAAAATCAACCTGGCGATTCGGGCCGGGTCTTCACCCTGGAGGCATTGAAGAATCGCACTGTGCTCACTGTCGATCGGTATCAGTTGAACACCGTACTCTCTGAGAAGAGCCGTGATCAACTGGCCGGCGGCAACAAGCGTCTCTTTGTTCGCCAGGGCGACAGTTTTGTGAGCTTCGCGGGCCTCGATGGTCGGTTCAAGGCCCGCGAAGCCTACCAGGGAACTTATGACAATGTCCACATCGTCCCGACGGACGACCTCTTTCAAACCATGAACGCCGGTAAGAAATTCCACCGAACCGTTCATTTGATTTTTGAGAGCAGAGGCCCTGTTTTCGTCCAAAACGACAACGCCCCGGGGTTTGAAAATCCTTATCTGTTGGGCAAGGAGATCGGTGTTCTTGTTGGCGGTCAGGTAGGTCACCCTGAAACGGTCTGGCAGGCCCTTGATGACCTCGAGACTGTTCCGGCCAATCGATCCCGTTGAACCCAAAACAGCGATATTTCGTGCTGAATCTTTCACGTAGAATATAAAGAGTACGGAATAAACGGGGGAAGGTCAACAAACCGCTTTGCATTCTTCATGAAATCTGCTATTTTTTCCACTCTTCGCGAGCACGAAACTTCCGTTGCCCAAGAGCGTCTTACAACAACCATCCAACCAGATCGCCGACCAACAAGTTGTCTCGGCAATGAACCATCCACTCTGAGGAGGATCCATGATTCGAGTTTCCTCGATTTTCATCTTGTTCCTGCTTCCGGTTGTCGTTTGCGCTCAAATCGCGCCCACGGACGGCCTGCGGGATAACACTCCATCTGTACACGCTTTCGTCAACGCCCGAATTGTCGTCGCTCCGGGGAGCGAAATCTCAAAGGGGACTCTCGTCATCAGAGACGGAGTGATCGAAGCGGCGGGAGATAATGTTTCGATTCCCGCAGACGCGCGTGTTTGGAATCTCGAAGGCCTCACCCTCTATCCGGGTTTCATTGACCTCTATTCAGAGTACGGTGTTCCAAAACCGCAATCGTCGCAGCAGGGCCAACCGGGCGGCACACAGCAACGTCAGGAACAGCCGAAAGGGGCCGCCCACTGGAACGCGAAGGTGAGGGCCGATTTTGATGTCGCATCGGAATTTCAGCCGGATGCAAAAGCAGCCGAGAAACTTCGTTCGCAAGGATTCACGCTCGTTCAATCGATTCCGCAACAGGGGATTTTCCGCGGCCAGACCGCGCTTGTGACTCTGGGGAGCGGCCTGGCGGGGAGCCTCGTGGTCAAGAGGAACGCGGCAAGCGCTGTAACTTTCTATCAAGAAGGAGGATTCTCCAGTGGCTATCCTGTCTCGCTGATGGGAATTATCTCCTTTATTCGGCAAACATGGATTGACGCGGACTGGTACCGCAAAGCGTGGGATTCCTTCAATAAGAACTCGAATCAACAACGTCCCGAGACCAACAACAGCCTGGCAGCGCTTGCCGATGCGGTTCAGGCCCGGCAACCGGTGCTCACTGAGGCAAACGACGATTTGAGCTTTCTCAGAGCAGCCAGAATCGGCAAGGAGTTTTCTTTGAAACTGTTTGTCCGCGGAAGCGGCCAGGAATATCGCCGACTCGACGCGGTGAAGGCATCGAGGTATTCCGTTATAGTCCCCCTCAATTTTCCTGATGCTCCGTCCGTGGAAACCCCCGAAGAGGCTCTCACCTTTTCTTTGGAGGAACTTCGTCATTGGGACGTTGCCCCGGAAAATCCCGGGAGACTTGCCAAAGCAGGAGTTCCCATTGCCCTGACAACCGCAGAGCTCAAGGACAATAGCACGTTCCTGGCCCAGATGCGCAAGGCAATTGAGAGGGGACTCAGCCGGGATGCCGCACTGGCAGCTTTGACAACAACTCCGGCCAAATGGATGGAAATAGAGAATCAGTACGGATCGCTGGAAAAAGGAAAGACGGCGAACTTTGTAGTCACCGAGGGAGACCTGTTCGATGAAAAAACAAAGATCCGTGAAGTTTGGATCGACGGGCGGCAATACGAGGTAAAAGTTCCTCCCTCGAATGACCCGCGAGGCGTGTGGGAAATTCAACTGCATGGCGAGGTGATGCAGTCGGGGACCATGACGTTGAAAGGTGACATTGAGAAACCCACGGGATCGATGAATCTTAAGGGAAAAGATGTGAAGCTTGCATCCGTCAAATTTTCGGGAGGAAGGCTCTCATACACATTTGACGGCGATTCTCTCGGCTGGACAGGAAGCCTGACCATGTCCGGTACGGTGGGCGAAAAGGAGATGTATGGGATTGGGAACCGGCCCGACGGCTTATCCTTCAATTGGAGCGCAATGCGCCGTGAGGCGGCAAAAGCCGAAGCTGATACTGCAAAGCCGAAACGTGTGGAAATGGCGTCATTTCCAGAGGTCTACCCGCCCGGGGCGTTCGGCCGTGAGACACAACCGGCCCAGCCCGCATCCGTGCTTATCAGGAATGCGACGATTTGGACACAAGGAAAGCAGGGGAGGGTTGAAGGTGCAGATTTGCTCGTGAACCGCGGAAAGATTGCACAGGTTGGCAAGAACATTTCCGCTCCCAGAGACGCTGTTGTTATTGATGCATCGGGCAAACATGTGACCCCCGGATTGATCGACTGCCATTCGCATACTGCAGCTGTGGGCATCATCAACGAAGGTGGGCAGGCAATAACTCCCGAAACGAGAATAGAAGACGTCCTTGATGCTGATGATATCTGGATCTATCGGCAGCTGGCCGGAGGGACGACGATGGCCAACATTCTTCATGGATCCGCCAATCCCATCGGAGGACAGAACTCCGTTGTGAAGTGGCGCTGGGGTTTGCTGCCCGAAGAACTTCTTATGGCTGGTGCCCCGCCGGGCGTGAAATTCGCGTTAGGGGAGAACGTGAAGCGCAGCAATTTCAATCTGCCCGCGGGCACACCGACGCGATATCCTGCAACAAGAATGGGTGTGGAGCAGATCATCCGCGATCGATTCAAAGCTGCGCAGGATTACGAGAAGGGCTGGAAGGAGTGGGAACGGGACAAGTCGAGAATTCCGCCACGCCGGGATCTCGAACTTGACGCAATTGTCGAGATGCTCAATGGGAGACGTCTCATTCATTCCCACAGCTACCGCCAGGACGAGATACTGATGCTAATCAGGGTTGCTGAGGAATTCGGGATCAGGATTGCGACCTTTCAGCATGTATTGGAGGGTTACAAGGTTGCCGACGCCATTGCGAAGCATGGCGCAGGCGCATCCACATTCAGCGACTGGTGGGCCTATAAGATTGAAGCGTGGGATGCAATTCCCGGCAACGGTCCCCTGATGCACAAACAGGGTGTAGTAGTCTCGTACAATTCCGATAACAGCCAGTTAGCAACCCGTCTCAATTGGGAGGCGGCAAAGGCGCTTGAGTACGGGATCTCGGAGGAGGAGGCCCTGAACTTTGTTACATTGAATCCCGCCAAACAGCTTAAGATCGAGAGCAAGGTCGGCTCGCTTGAGGCCGGTAAAGATGCGGACTTTGCCATATGGAGCGGCAATCCGCTTTCGACCTTTACGAAATGCGAGCAGACGTGGGTTGACGGGAAGAAATACTTTGATGTTCTGGAAGACCAGGGGATGAGGAAAAAGGTCGAACAGGAACGAGCCACACTAGTACAGAAGATACTGAAGAGCAAGAAAGAGCCCTCAGTTGCGGCCGGAGGTGGGCCGCGTGCCCCGCGTCGTTCCAACGAGGTTGAAATTCGATCTTGCATCGAGGAGCTGACCCATGAAAACTAATACTCAGGTATTGATGGCCAGACCGAGAAAGCAACGGACAATGAATCTTTACCTATTCCCTCTGCGCATGCTCTTGCTCATTGCGGTGTGCGCAGTTGTGAGCGGTCAGGATCTCCTGGCATCCGACCCCGTTCCGGCGGCAAAACAGAAGAAACCGATCGCTCTCGTTGGTGGAACAATTCATACGGTGAGCGGAGATATTCTCGAAAAAGGTACGGTGGTGTTCGACAAGGGAAAAATCACGGCTGTTGGGACAAACGTCGCCATCCCGGACGGCGCTGAGCGCATTGATATCAGCGGAAAGCACGTCTATCCGGGCCTCATTGACGCGAACACGATCATGGGATTGACGGAGATCGGCTCGGTTAGGGGAACTCTGGACTATGCGGAAACAGCCAGCAGCCTCAATCCAAGCGTGCGTGCGGAAGTAGCGGTCAATCCTGAGAGCGAACTGATTCCGGTGGCGCGCTCGGGAGGGATAGCCATTACCGCAACGGTCCCGGGAAGCGGTCTGATTTCGGGGCTGTCGGCGGCGCTCATGATGGATGGATGGACCTGGGAGGATATGACGCTGAAATCAAGAATTGGCCTGGTGGTCAACTGGCCTGTGATGACGTATGTGCAAAACAGGTTCACGCGGTCAACAAAGGAGGAATGGCAAAAAAGCAGGGATGAACAGCTCAAGCGGCTGCGCGAAGCCTTCGTGAACGCCCGCGCTTATATGAAAGCAAAGAGAGCCGAGCAACAAAAAGGAATGCCCTATCACGATACAGACCTGCGTTGGGAAGCAATGATTCCGGTGCTGGAAAAAGGCATTCCGGTTTGGGTCAACGCGCATGAAGCGAGCCAGATTCAAGCCGCAGTTACCTGGGCGGAGGAGGAAGGCGTCAGGCTCGTGATCGTCGGGGGACGCGAGGCATGGCGCGTGAGCGATCAGCTCAAGGCGAAGAACGTTCCCGTCATTCTTACCGAGATTCTGGCTTCGCCGGGCAGGCGATGGGAAGACTATGACCTTGTCTATTCCCTTCCGCGAAGGCTCAAGGAGGCGGGAGTCCGGTTTTGCATAGCTGGAGACGGGGATCCCTCCAACTCACGCAACCTCAATCATCATGCCGCGGCAGCTTCGGCTTTCGGCCTTCCAAAGGCAGATGCGCTCAGATCCATTACTCTTGATGCAGCATCGATTCTTGGAATCGACTCAATGGTCGGATCCGTTGATGTAGGTAAAGATGCCACATTAATTGTTACTGACGCAGATGTTCTGGAACTCTCATCGAAGGTCGAACGTCTTTTCATACAGGGGAAGACCATTGATCTTCGAGATAAGCACAAACAACTTTACGGGAAGTATGAAGAAAAGTATCGCCAACAACATTAGTCATTACCTGCCTTCAACTTCCATGAAACAAGGGCTGTTGTTTGTTGTGGTTCTGATGAACCTTTGCCCGATTGTTTCCGAAAATACACTGTTCGGACAAACTCGAGAGGGGCAACAACTTGTCGTTGCGGAGCTCCTCTCCGATGCAGTGAACACCGAAAAACCATTCACAGTTGGGATCCGGTTTGTCATCCAGCCCGATTGGTATCTTTATTGGAGGAATCCGGGCGATGCCGGCTTGCCGATTGAGGTGAAGTGGGAGCTTCCCGCCGGCTGGAAAGCCGAGGAACTGCGTCTTCCAATCCCCTCGAAATTTGTTCATGATGACATTACTGCGTTCGGTTATAAGAATGATGTAGTTCTGCTGGCGACAATTACACCAGGTTCTTCGAAGGGCCCCGTCAAAGCCAGCGTGGACTGGCTGGTGTGCCGAGAAAGCTGCTTGCGAGGCGAAACATCAGTTTCACTGGATGTATCAAATCAGCCGTCCGACCATCGCTCCAACGCCGCCGCAGTATTGGCTCGTTTTCGTTCACGGCTTCCAGGAACGCAGAAGGAGAGTGGTGTGTTGTTTCAAGAGACAAGCCTTTCTAACAACGACAGACA
>Ga0209212_1006417_pt1 | contig 13466 bp, 10 predicted proteins | sample RifGroC2_FD_183996 | JGI IMG/M metagenome (GOLD analysis project Ga0209212, IMG submission 183996) | Groundwater microbial communities from Rifle, Colorado, USA - Groundwater C2 (SPAdes) (version 2) | ecosystem: Environmental > Aquatic > Deep subsurface > Groundwater | place: Rifle, Colorado... | reverse complement strand
CTTTCAGGAGTTCTCTTTTTTTCTCTCGGTAGGGCTCTAAATATTTAATCATACTGCCGGCAAGTTCTTTTTTGCAGTCGGTGCAGCCGATTTTGGCTAAGCGGCAAAGCTGATCAATCTCGGGCTTTCTTTCCGGAGAGAAAACATCGTAATAGGTGTGCACATTACATTTATCAGGATGGCCGGGGTCAGTCCGTTTTATTCTTAAGGGATCGGTAAACATTGCCTTGACCTTGGCGGTAATCTCCTCCGGAGAATCAGAAATCGCGATATAATTATTATAGCTTTTACTCATTTTTCTACCGTCGGTGCCTAAAACCTTGGCCCGGCCGGAAGTTAAAAGCGCTTTTGGCTCAGGGAAAAGCTCTTTTTTATAAAGGCTGTTAAACCTCCTGGTGATTTCCCGGGTCAGCTCCAGGTGAGGAAGCTGGTCTTCACCCACCGGAACGCACTCCGCCTTATATAGCAGGATATCCGCCGCCTGCAAGACGGGATAACCCAGAAAACCGTAGGTGCTTAGATTACGGTTGGTAATTTCGCGCAGTTGTTCCTTATAGGTGGGACATCTCTCTAGCCAGCCCAGAGGGGTAATTATGGAAAGAATAATGTATAATTCTAAATGCTCTTTAATATTGGATTGGATAAAGATGTGGGATTTTTCAGGCGAGATACCGCAGGCCAGCCAATCCGCGGCATTATCCAGGATATTTTCTCTTAAGTTCTTAGGGTCTTCATACTCGGACATCAGGCTGTGCCAGTCCGCACACATAAAAAAACATTCATATTCATCCTGGAGTTTCTTCCAATTATCTAAAACCCCGAACAGATGACCCAGATGCAGCTTCCCGGTAGGGCGCATCCCGCTTAAGATACGCTTTTTTGACATATAATTTAACGACGCTTTCGGCTATCGGCCTTCTGCTTTCGGCTTTTTAGCAGTTAGCTTCTAAGCTGAAGGCTGACAGCTGATAGCTGAAAGCCTTTAATATTTCTATAACTTCCTGGCTATCTTTTCCACATCGTAGGCCTCAAGCACATCCCCGGCCATTATTTCGCTAAAACCCGCTAAAGACAATCCGCATTCCATCCCCTCGGTAACCTCGCGCACGTCATCCTTAAAACGTTTCAGGGATTGAACCGTCCCCTCATATATCAGCTCGCCGTTACGCAAGAGGCTCAATTTTGCCGAGCGGTTAACCTTTCCTTTTTCCACATAGCAACCGGCCACGGTTCCGGCTTTAGTCAACTTAAGGACTTGGCGGATACTGATTCGGCCCAGAAATATCTTCTTTAACTTCGGCTCTAATAAACCCTCTAAAGCAGTCTTGATGTCGTTGACCAGCTCATAGATTACCGTATAGGTGCGGATATCTACCCCGGTCTTATCGGCCTCGGCCTTGGAACGCTCATCAGTTGCCACATGAAAACCCAGGATGATGGCGCCGGAAGCCTCAGCCAGAATAACATCCGCGACATTTATTCCCCCTATGCCCTGATGGATAATATTCAGGCTTACTTCTGCTGAGGTGGACATTTTTTTCAAAGACTCATTAATCGCCTCTAATGACCCGCCGACATCGGACTTCAAAATAAGCTTAAGTTCTTTGACTTTACCTTCTTTGATTTCCTTAGAAAAATCCTCCAGAGATTTCATCTTGATCGGCTTAAGTTGTCTTTCCCGGAGCTCAGCTTTACGTTTACCGGCCAATTCCCGGGCTTTTTTCTCATCGGAAAGAACAAAAAACTGTTCCCCTGATTCAGGCAGGCCGGATAAGCCCAATATTTCCACCGGCGTAGACGGAGGCGCCTCCTGTATGGGCTTGCCATACTCATTAAACATCGCCCGAATCTTGGCGAAATGCGAACCGACAATAATTGTATCCTGATACCTAAGGGTGCCGTTCTCAACCAAAAGGGTGGCTACCGGCCCTTTCCCTTCACTAATCTTTGATTCCAGAACCACTCCGCTGGCCGGGGCCGAAGGATCAGCCCTTAATTCCAACATCTGGGACTCTAAGATAATCATTTCCAATAACTCGTCAATACCCTGGCCGGTCTTTGCCGATACCCCCACAGTAATAGTCTTTCCGCCCCAATCTTCAGCGGCCAATCCCAATTCAGAGAGCTGTTTTTTTAGCCGGTTAACATCTGTTTGCGGCTTATCTATCTTATTCATCGCCACCATAATAGCGGCTTTGGCCTCTTTGGCGTGGTCAACTGCCTCCACTGTCTGAGGCATCACCCCGTCATCCGCGGCCACCACCAGAACAACAATGTCAGTTACTTTAGCCCCCCTGGCCCGCATCGCGGTAAAGGCTTCATGGCCGGGGGTGTCCAAAAAGGTGATCTTGCCGTGGGAAAGCGTAACTGAATAAGCCCCGATATGCTGGGTTATGCCGCCATACTCTGAGTCGGCCACCTTGGATTTACGAATAGCGTCCAGTAAAGAAGTCTTACCGTGATCAACATGGCCCATAAAGGTAACTATGGGCGGCCGGGGTTTAAGCTTAGCCGGATCAGACGCCTCATGGGGCTTAAAAAGCAATTCCTCCTCAGTAGGTTTTCTCTTTATTTGATATCCGTATTCCAGGGCTATTTTTCCGGCCAATTCTTCGCCGATAGTAAGATTCAAATTGGCGATTATTTTATGGCCCAGGAGAAGTTTCTTAATTAAGACTGCCGGCTTTTCCCCTAAACACAAGGCTAAATCTTTTAAAATAATAGGAATATCTATTTCAATGATTTTCGCCTTCTCGGGTATTTCTTCTTTTTCGGGCGGGGAGGGAGGAATTTCTCTATCCGGGATAGCGGGAACAACTTTACCTTGAGGCCCTAAGGGCAATTCTTTCTTTTGAGCGGTGATTTCGGTTCTAACTTGTTCTGGGGAGCTGATTTCTTTTATCGGCTCTACTTTTTTCTCCTTAACCGGAGGATGCGTTGTTAAAGGAACGCTTTTTCGCGCCTCAGGAGCAATCTTAGGCTCTTGAGCGATACTCGCGGGTTTTGGAATAACTTCTCGCGGCTTAGCCATAATTACCCGGGCCTCTGGGTGGACCCGGGGAATAAGGGTAGACCCGGATTCTTCTTTTTTAGGTTTGCGCGAAACCGGGACGGTCTTTTTGACTGAAGGCCCTTTAAGAGTTTTCTCAATTTTAACTTCCTTAACCTTCTTGGGCTTAAGCGCTGCTTTGGAAGGTTTAAGGCTGGTCTTTTTTACGGCTGCTTTCTTGATTTTATCTTTTTTATCCTCAAGACGCGCGGTTTCTTCTTTTGGAACCACAGATTTAATTTTAATATTCTTGCTTGGCATTTTAGTCCTTTAATGAGGCCGCAACTTATATTCCTCCGATATTTCGGCCGGAGAAATATAAGTTGTATGGCCGAATTAGACCCGAGCTTGCGCAAAAAATTTTCCTGAAATTTTTGAGTGTTTAAGCTCGCGTCGGATCAACTACAACTTTTTTAATAACTTCTTGGCTTCCTCAATGAGTTTCTTGGCCTTGGCCTTTCCTATACCTTTGACCTCAACCAGAGCCTCAAGCGTAGAGCCGGCCACAGACTGAACATCGGCGAAGCCCTGCTCAATAAGCGCGGCCTTGGTTTTTTCTCCCACACCGCTTAACTCATCCAAAGACAATCCTTGCGGTCTTAGCTCTTCGGCCTTTTGAACAACTGCTTCTTCTTTGGCCTGTTCTTTCACGAGTATGATCTCCTTGGTGCGAATATCCAAATCCCAGCCCGTTAGTTTTGAAGCCAGGCGCACATTCTGACCGTGCTTTCCGATAGCCAAAGACAATTGATCCGGATTCACAATCACCAAAGCCTTTTTATTCTCCTTATCTAATTTAATCTCCGCTATCTCGGCGGGAGAAAGGCTGGCGGAGATATACGCGTGCGCGTCCTCGCTGTAGCGGACTATATCTATTCTTTCACCGTGCAGTTCATTGACGATATTCTTAACCCTGGCCCCGCGCATCCCCACACAGGAGCCCACGGAATCAATCTTCTCATCCTTGGACCAGACCGCTATCTTGGTCCGCTCGCCCGCGGACCGGGAAATAGAGCGGATTTCCACTACCCCTTCATATATCTCAGGCACCTCGCGCTCGAATATTTTTTTAACAAAGCTGGGATGGCTGCGGGAAAGGATAATCTGGGCCCCCCTGGCCTCCCTTTTGACCTCGGTTAAATAAGCGCTGATTCTCTGGCCCTGATGAAATTCCTCACCCGGTATCTGATCGCGCTTAGACAATACTCCTTCAGCCTTACCCATTAAGTCCACGATAATATTTCCTTTTTCAAAACGGTACAGGGTCCCGCTGATAATTTCACCCACCTTGGCGTTAAATTCGTTAAAAACCACATCCTTCTCCGCCTCTCTTATCTTTTGAATGATAACCTGCTTGGCGGTAGAGGCGGCAATCCTGCCCAGCCCCTCGGACCTGATTTCCTCTTCACCGGCGAAGGCCTTGAGTTTTCCGGTTTCCCTGTCCAAGGTTACCTTTACTTCTATGCCCGGCTTTATATCCGCGATCTTACGGACCGCGCTGGCCAAGGCCTGCTCCACGGCATCAATAAGGATATCCTTCTTGATGCCTTTTTCCCGCTCCATATGTTCTAAAACCGCTAACAACTCTCCATTCATTTAATCACCTGTTTTGCTTTCTTGATTTTGTTTAAAGGTATTTTGATTATTTTCTTACCTGAGTCCAGAAACAAATAATCATTTTCAACCTTAGTAATAATTCCGGTTATTTCATACTTACCCTCAATGGGTTCGCTCAACACAGCCCGAATCTGTCTTTCGCCGGCCCTTGAGAAATCCTTCCTTGACGTAAGAGGACGATCTAGGCCCGGGGAAGATACCTCAAGAACATAACCCTCCGCTAAGGCATTCTCCCGGTCTAAAATCGCGCTTAGGCCCAGGTTTAAATCCGCGCACTCCTTAAGGCTTATCCCGCCTCTTGGCTTATCCGTCAGGATCCTTAAGGTTATATTTCCTCTATTCTTGGATAAACTCAGATCCACGAGTTCATAGCCTAAGCCTTCTACATAGCCTTGAGCAACCTGTTTTATTTTATCTAAAAGTTCATCCGCGCGGTTATACATATCTTCTATAAATCAAAAATCAAACTGCAAAAATCAAAGTTACAATGTAAAATCCAAAAATATTTTAAAAATTTTAAAATTTTGATTTGTCATTTTTCATCCGCGCGGTTATACATATCTTCTATAAATCAAAAATCAAACTGCAAAAATCAAAGTTACAATGTAAAATCCAAAAATATTTTAAAAATTTTAAAATTTTGATTTGTCATTTTGATATTTGATTTTTGATATTTGATTTAAAAGCCTCACTGCTGAAGCCGGTTTGTTTATTCAACCGGTCATACACTAAAGGGATATTTCCGGTGAATTTCATCTCAAAACCGTTGCTATCTCCGGCGTAAAATATATCCTGAAGTTTAAAATCATTTCTATTCTCTTTGCTTACTTCCGAAATCTGAGAAACCTTGCGCGAGCCGTCAGGAAGGCGGGTCATATGCGCGATTATATCTATGGCGCTGATGATGTGGCGCTTGGCCACGGAACTTGAGAAATTCGGATTATCCATCAAAGTCAATATCTCCAGCCGGTCTAAGGCCTCTAAAGCGGAATTGGCATGCACGGTTGCCATTGAACCCTCATGTCCGGTGGTCATTGCCTGGAGCATATCTAATATTTCACTGGAGCGCACCTCACCCACGATTATCCGATCCGGGCGCATATGCAGGGCGTTCTTCAGAAGCTTTCTGATGTTTATCTCGCCCTTACCTTCAATATTGGCCGGCCTGGCCTCCATACGCACTATATGCCTGCCTTTAAGCTGGAGCTCGGCTATATCCTCGATAGAAACAACCCGCTGATCCTGGGGGATAAAATTGGAGAGGACATTCAGCATTGTGGTTTTACCGGCTCCGGAGCCGCCGGAAATGATGATATTCATCCGGGCCCGGACACAGGCCGAAAGAAATTCTCCCGCCGCCTGACTTAAGCTTTTTCGCTCTACCAGGTCTTCCATAGTCAAAATTTTACGCGAGAATTTACGGATAGTTAAGACTGTCCCGATAAGAGAAATGGGATGGCGAACCACATTTACCCGTGAGCCATCCGGAAGGCGGGCATCAATATAAGGCTCGGCCTCGGTAACATGCCGGCCTAAAGGCGCGAGTATTTTCTCCACAAAATACTCCAAATGCTGTTCGTCTCTGAAAGTAACATTGCTTAATTCCAGCCTGCCGTCTTTTTCTATATAAATCTGCTTGGGGCCGTTGACCATTACCTCGCTTACCTGGGGCTCGTGAAACATCTTCTCTATCGGGCCTAAACCGGTGATATCCGAGATCACCTGAGCCAAAATCATCTGGCGCTCCTGGACATTCAAGGAGCTATCGCCTTTATGTTTCAGAGAAACATTTATCATGGCCTCTATCTTTTTCCTGAAGGCCGGTTCATTCTCCTGAGACTGGAGAAAATCGCTCTCGGTAAGCTGGGCCAAACAGTCTTTTTTTATGAAATCTATCAACTCCTGGTGTTTATTAATCATATCGCTGTTCCCTGGGCCGCTTCTCTGATTTTACTCAGGGCCGCTTCGACATTGATAACCTCAAGGCGCTTATCCGCCCTGAATTGCAGCTCTATCATATTATTTTTAAGATTCTTTTCTCCGATAACCACCCTCAGCGGCACTCCAATCAGGTCGGCATCTTTAAATTTTACCCCCGGACGCTCATCACGCTCATCCAAAAGCACCTCCACGCCTGAGGAACTAAGTTCGGCATATAATTTAAAAGCCAATTCCCTGGATTTAGCATCGGTTATGTTTAAAGGCAGGACCAAAACATCAAAAGGCGAAACCTCTTTCGGCCAGATAATTCCGTTTTGGTCATGGCTGGTTTCAATAATAGCCGCGATCATCCGGGAAACCCCTATTCCGTAACAACCCATAAGTATAGGCAGGCGGTTTCCTTTTTCATCCGTGAATAGGGCACAAAGAGGCTGAGAATATTTAACTCCTAATTTAAAAATATGCCCTAATTCAATTGCCTTTTTCTCAATGATTCCCAGTCCGCATTTAGGGCAAGCCGCGATATTTTTAGCCGAGGCATAGGCGCATTGAGCGCAGGCCCACAGGGTGTCTTCTCCGGAATCAGCCAGCGCCATAAACTCATGCGAGAGGCTTCCCCCCATTACCCCGGAATCCGCTTCAGGAGTGAAGCAATTAAGGCCGCATCTCTTAAATATCCGGTTATAGGCCTCGGACATAAGCTTATAATTCTTATCCAGGCCTTCCTCATTAATATCAAAACTATAAGCATCCTTCATTATAAACTCGCAGGCTCTCATCAAACCAAAGCGCGGGCGAATCTCATCGCGGAATTTGGTCTGGATTTGATATAAAATCAAGGGAAGCTGTTTATAAGAACTGACATTACTTGCCACAAGCTCGGTAATTATCTCTTCGTGGGTAGGCCCCAGGCACATCTTTCTATTGCGCCTGTCCGTAAAACGAATCATTATCTCTTCCATCTGGACATTCCTGCCGGTTTTATCCCAGAGTTCCTGTGGTTGGAGGGCCGGCAAAAGAAGCTCCCCGGCCCCCGCGGAATTCATCTCCTGACGGATTATATTCTTAATATTATTTAAGACTCTTAAGCCTAAAGGTAAATAAGAATATACCCCGGCAACCAGCATCCGCGCCAGGCCCGCCCTTAACATTAGCCGGTGGGCTATGGATTCAGCCTCCTGGGGAGCCTCCCTTAAAGTTGGAATAAAAGATTTAGACCAAAGCATAAGCAATAAATCTTAAACTTTAAACTCGAAACCCTAAACAAATCAAAAATCCAAATTTTATAAACTCAAAACATTTTATTTTGAGTTTTTGGTTTTAGGATTTTGAGCTTGTTTAGAATTTATGGTTTCGGATTTAGGGTTTTATTTATAATCCTCTAACTTTTGAATATTGCTTCATTCAATTCTACGCCTTTTTTCTTGAAACGGCTGAAAAATAAAGGCACGACCCCATGTTTTTTCCAGGTGCCTTTAACTTTACTATCTTCCACGCCTTCTATTTCGTAGGAAAATAGATCCTGTAAAACCAACTCATCCTTATCTAATCCTCTCGCCTCGGTAATATGGGTAATTTTACGCGAACCGTCGGCTAATTGTTCTTGCTGGATGATTAAATTAAGGCTGGAGGCAATCTGTTTTTTTATCGCCCAGACCGGTATATTTATCCCGGAGGTTAAAATCATCGTCTCAATCCGGGATACCACATCTAAAGGAGAGCTGGCATGTAAAACCGCCAGAGACCCGTCATGTCCGGAGCACATTGCCTGAAGCATATCCAGGGCCTCACCTGAGCGCACCTCACCCAGGATAATCCTGCCCGGACGCATCCTCAAGGTATTGCGAAAAAGGTCTCGGATGGTAATATCGCCCTTGCCTTCGATATTTCCCGGACGGGCCTCCAGGCTCACCACGTGTTCCTGGTTTAATTTTAACTCCGCGGTATCTTCGATAGTAACTATCCTCTCCCGCGCTGAAATATAGCCGGATAATATATTTAAAGTCGTAGTTTTGCCGGAACCGGTGGCCCCGGAAAATATAATATTCAGCTTAGCCCGGATAGCCGCTATCAGAAAATCCGCCATATCCCGGCTTAAGGTATCTAAGGTAACCAGGTCTTCGATACTGCTAAAATCCTTGATGAATTTACGAATAGTAATTACCGGCCCGCTCAAAGAAACCGGCGGAATGATTATGTTCACCCGGGAGCCATCCGGCAAAGACACATCGGTAAAAGGGCTCAGCTCATCCACATGGCGGCGGGTGGGCATCAGGATCTTCTGGATGATATAAAGAAGGTGCTGATTATTCTCAAAAGTTATATCCGAAAGAAGCATCCTGCCCTCTTTTTCCACATAAACTTTCTTGGGGCCGTTAACCATTATCTCGGTAACCGCCTTATCCTCCAAGAGGGCTTTGAGCGGCCCAAAACCCATAAATTCATCAATCAGCTCGTCAATTATTTTTTTACTGCCGTTTTCGTCCAACTGCAGGCGCTCCCTGATCCTGATCTCTTCAACAATTCTGGCCACGGTAAAACGCAGTTCCTGCTCATTTATCTTCTCTTTGGTGAAGATATGGCTATGTTCCTTAAGGCGGTATCTGACTTTTTCTTTCAGCTCTTTGGACATAACTTTTTATACTCCTTGATAATCTCATTCACCGCCTCGAGTCCGGAAATCTTTTTAAAAGGCTTGGCGCCCCTATAAAAGATACCCTCAGTCTTCCCAAAGGCAACCGCTAAATCCGCTTCCTCGGCTTCACCCGGGCCGTTGACCACACAGCCCATCACCGCTATCTTAAAAGGCTTAGGGGAAAAATGCGCCTTTTGGGCGGATAACCTGCCCTGCAGTTCAGCCACGATTTTCTCTATGTTCACCTCAGTCCTTCCGCAGGCAGGGCAACTGATAATCTCCGGGCCGAAACTCCCCATGCCTAAACTGGCTAAAATATAACGGGCCGTCTTTATTTCCTCAACCGGATCACTGGTTAAAGAAACCCTCAAGGTATCTCCGATGCCTTGAGCCAGCAAAACCCCCAAAGTAATTGCTGATTTTATCTTACCGGCTTCGGGAAAACCGGTAGCCGTAAGCCCTAAATGCAGGGGGTAATCGCATTTTTTAGCCATCAACTGATAGGCCTCTATGGTATCCAGGACATTAGAGCACTTCAGAGAAATCACGATGTTGGTGAATTTTAAATCCTCTAAAATCTTGAGGTAATCCAAAGCGGCCTTGACTAATTTTACCGGCGGCCTCAATTTTTGATTGTATCTGAATATCTTAGGAATAGAGCCGGAGTTTAAACCCACCCGGATAGGCAAAGAGCAATCCTTGGCCGCGGCAAGCACTTCTTTAAGTTCTTCCCGTTTATAAATGTTTCCCGGATTAAGCCGAATCTTATCCGCGCCGGCTGAAATAGCGCTCATTGCCAGCTTCCAGTTAAAATGAATATCCGCGACTAAAGGAATAGCTATAGCGCTTTTAATCCGGGAGATTGCCCGGGCATCTTCTTCATCCCGAACTGCCACCCGCACGATATCACAACCAGCCGTCTGCAAGGCCTTGATTTGGGCAATTGTCTTACGATAATCCTTGGTCGGCACCTTGGTCATTGACTGGATAGCAATAGGATTATTGCCTCCGATTTTAACCTTGCCTATTTTTACTTCCTTGGCTTTTCTGCGTTTTATAATCATCTAAATTTATTCACTACATCCACGGCCTTTTGCCAAAGCCCGAATTTTACCAAATCATTCAAAAAGACAAACACCGCCAAACTGATAATAAATCCAAATCCAACCTGGCCTATTTTTTCTTCTACCTTTGGGCTTAAGTGCCGGCCGCGCAATTTCTCTAAACCCAAGAAAAACAAATGCCCGCCGTCTAAAATCGGAAAAGGCAAAAGGTTAAAGATACATAGCGAGGCGCTTAAAACCGCCATTAAATGCAGAACCGCGTTAAAGCCGATTTTAACTGCCTCATTAGTCACGTAAAACATCCCCAGGGGGCCGGTAACATTATCTTTAAAAGAAAGCCCTCCGGTAAGCATCTTGCCAAAAGCCGACAAGGTAAGGGTAGTCAAATTCCAGAGATTTTTTCCGGCCAAAACAAAACCCATGAACACATTATGCTTCACAATTACGGTTTCACCCTTTGGCCTTATTCCCAGGAGGCTTATTCTCTGCTTATTTCCTAGCATATTTTTAACTGTCTCCTGGGTAAGCTTAGCGGTTAATTCTACCTTCTCGTTATTTCTCAGTAACTCTAATTTCACCGATGATGATTTATTCTTATAAATAATCTCCTGAAGCTGATTCCAATACTGAACATTCTTTCCCTCTATGGAAACAATCAAATCATCTTTCAGGATTCCGGCGGACTCAGCCGGATAGCCGGCCATTACTTCACCCACCCTGGTGGTAAGATTAGGATAACCTACTAAGTTAACCAGCCACAGACAAATAAAAGCCAGGAGATAATTTAAGGCCGGCCCGGCGGCGATGACCTTAGCCCGATCCAGAGGCTTGCGGCCTAAAAACTCATGAGGTTCGCCTTTACACTCCTCCCGGTTATCTCCGGCCAGCTTCACGTACCCGCCAAAGGCAAAAAGGCACAAGGTATATTCAGTATCTCCTCTTTTATAGTTTAACAACTTCGGCCCAAACCCCAGCGAAAATTTCTCCACCCGGATACCCAGCCTGCGCGCCTGGGCAAAATGGCCGTATTCATGCACCAAAATCATTATGCTTAAGATAATTAAAAATATTAATAAGGAAAACATTTACCCTCGCTTTGCTCGGGAGAAACCAGATACCAGTTGCCAGAAACCAGAAAATTTTACTGGTTACTGGTTACTGGTTACTGGTTTTGACTAATCTCGCGATCAACTCTCTTGCTTCCTGTCTGGCCCAGGTATCCGCTTCCAATATCGCCGGCAGATTAGGATTTTTAAACGTCTTATGCTTAGACATTATCTTTTCAATAATATCCGGAATAAGCGTAAAACCTATTCTCTGATCCAGAAAGGCCGAAACCGCCTCTTCATTTACCGCGTTCATTACTGCCGGAGCCGTCCCGGCGTCTCTCGCCGCCTGGTAGGCGAAATCAAGGCAGGGAAATTTTTTGTTATCAACTTTATCAAAGGTTAAACTTTCAATACTAAAAAAATCCAGGTGGTTTTTCGGATTGGACAGCCGCCGGGGATACGTAAGGGCGTATTGTATGGGAAGGCTCATATCGGTTACCCCTAATTGGGCCAGCACACTTCCGTCAACAAACTCCACCATGGAATGAATTATTGCCTGACGGTGGATAAGCACCTCAATATTCCTAACCTCAACGTCAAAGAGCCAGCTGGCCTCAATCACTTCTAAACCCTTATTCATCAACGTGGCCGAATCCACGGTTATTTTCCGGCCCATCTTCCAGCGGGGGTGATTTAAAATATCTTTCTTGTTTAGATATTTAAAATCTTTCAGCGCCACATCATAAAGCGCCCCTCCGGAGGCAGTTAAATAAAGTCTTCTCAGCTCATCTTGCTCTTTGCCCTCTAAACACTGAAATATGGCGGATTGCTCGCTGTCTACCGGGATAAGCCTGGCTTTTGACTTTTTAAGCTCATCCATTATAATTGAGCCGGCCATTACCAGGGCCTCTTTATTGGCCAGGGCAATATGCTTACCCGCCCTGATTGCCGATAAAAGCGGATGCAGGGCAGCCGAGCCGCTCAATCCGATTACTACGATATCCACATCCTTATCCGAGGCTATCCGGTTCAAGCCTTCGATGCCGTAATAGATATCGCGCCCGCCGATTTTATTTATCTTCTTGCCGGCCTCTTCATCTCCAACAGCTATCTTGCCCGGCTTAAATTCAGCTGCCTGTCTTTTAAGAGACTCGATATTTTTGTTTACCGCTAAGGCCTCTAATTTAAACTCACCCGGATACTGCTTGATTACTCTTAAAGTAGTAACCCCGATTGAACCGCTTGAACCTAAAATCGCGACCCGTTTCATCTCTAAGATCAGCCTTTATTAAAAACATTGCTCATATAAAAATAAAAAGCCGGGGCGGTGAATAATAAGCTGTCAATCAGGTCCAAAATCCCGCCCAGCCCGGGAAACAGAAGCCCCGAATCCTTAACCTGACAATCCCGTTTAATCAAGGACTCGGAAAGGTCTCCTAATTCCGCTATCAAGGCGATTGCCAAGCCCAGAACCGCCAGATGCAAATAGGAAAAACCCAGAAACGGCCGGCAGAGCATCGCGGTGAGAATACCAAAGAGCAATCCGCCAACTAAGCCCTCCACGGTTTTTTTAGGGCTTATCCGGGGAAGCAATTTGTGCCTGCCTACGCGGCTGCCTACCAAATAGGCCCCGATATCCGAGGATTTAGTAATTAAAATAAGCGCCGCCAGATACCCTTCGCCTCCGGGCAGATAACGCACCTTAACCAAAAAACTAAAGAACCAGGAGACATAGATGATGCCGAATAAGGTGGTAGATATGCCGGCCACGGCCTGAGAGCTATCCTGTCTTTTCAACTGCAGGATAAAAAGGGTAAATAAGGCCAACACAATAAATAAAAGCTCCCAACCCTTGGTCAGTTCAAACCTAAAAAGGACGGATAAGGGAATAGCCACCCCCAGGATCATCCCAAAATATTTATAGATAGGTATCCCTTTTTTTTCAATCAGGCCGAAGAACTCATACAGCCCCCCGATCACCAGAGCCAGGAAACACACGGCAAAGACAAGCTGATATTTAATTGTCAGAAAAATAACCCCTGCCCAGATTATAGTGCTGATGAGCCTTTGTTTAAACATTTACCCTCGGTTAATGATAGTCAATAGAAATA
>Ga0209212_1006416_pt1 | contig 13468 bp, 9 predicted proteins | sample RifGroC2_FD_183996 | JGI IMG/M metagenome (GOLD analysis project Ga0209212, IMG submission 183996) | Groundwater microbial communities from Rifle, Colorado, USA - Groundwater C2 (SPAdes) (version 2) | ecosystem: Environmental > Aquatic > Deep subsurface > Groundwater | place: Rifle, Colorado... | reverse complement strand
AAATATCTGCAATATACGCTCTGAAAGGAGCAGATATTATTTTTAATCCTACGGCGGAACCTGATAATAAGCCGGGGGAGAGCCTGAGTACAGCTCCAATGTTTATTACCCGTGCAAGAGACAATTCGGTTTACATTGCACCGGTTGTACTGGGAACGGACGGCAACGGAATACTGGACTTCAATGGTAATGTTGTAGCTGAAGCCATAGGTAAAGAAGATGATGTAATTATGGCGGAAATTGATTTTTCGAAAGAAAGAATATCTGACAGCAAATGGTGGGAAACCATAAACGGCACAAATAATTTAAAAGCTATGCATTTAAAATCGCGCAGACCTGAGATTTATAAGATGCTGACTGATCCGAATCCTCCTGTTCTGGAAAAGTATAAAGATATTCATCTCACTACCGGTGATCGTGAACGACAATTAAAGGCTGTAAAGGAAGTTGATTATGGTCCAAATGCCGGCAAACGCTAAAAGGCCTTATGCATGTCACGACAAGAAAACGAACCGATCAAAAAAATTAATACTGCTGAACTTGCCAGTCATATTGAAAAAAAAGTTATCGGAGCAGAAGAGGATTGGCTATTGAAAGAAATTGATTATAAAATGGCGTTATTATATCTATTTTAACTAGGTTTAGCAATATTAATAACCTTCTGAAACTTTTAAATTATATATTGGAAAGATAATGAAATTAATTATATTTGTATTGAGATAAAATTCTGAAACTTTATGGAATATCTGAAATGTGAGACGAAACAACTGGAGTCCGGAGGAGGCTTTTATACTGCAAAGGAAATAAGCCGGCAACCTGACCTTTGGATGGAAACATATCATAAGCTGTTGAATGAAAAAGAGAAGATAAGGAATTTTATCAATAAAGTGCTGGGGAAAGATTGCCTATATGTAATTCTTACAGGGGCAGGAACCTCGGCATTCATCGGAGAAGCTCTTGTCGGTCCTTTTCAGAAAAAGTGGGGAGTTTGTACCCGTGCTATAGCTACTACAGATCTCATTACGCACCCTGAAAACTATTTCATGCGTTCAAGGCCAACATTGTTGATCTCATTTGCCCGCTCAGGTGATAGCCCGGAGAGTCTTGCAACGGTTGAACTTGCAAATAAATACGGTGATGAACTATACTATTTAAATATCACTTGTAACAAAGACGGAGAATTGGCAAGAAGGGCAGGTACAGAAAATTCGCTTGTCTTTTTATTACCTGAAGAGACTAATGACAGGTCGCTTGCCATGACAAGTTCTTTTACATCAATGTTGCTGACAGGATTACTGATCCTTGATATAAATCAAATCGACAATAGGTTGCCAATAGTTAACAAACTTAAGGATTATGGAAATTTTATATTGGAGAATTCTACAGATAGTCTGAGGAGGCTTGCCGAAACTGACTTTCAAAGAATGGTATTTCTTGGATCAGGCCCTTTAATCGGGGCAGCTCATGAATCACACCTGAAGGTGCAGGAACTCTCTGATGGGAATGTTATATGCGCTTATGATTCTTTTCTGGGATTCAGACACGGACCAAAAGCTATTGTCAATAAGGCGACTGTTATTGCATATCTGTTATCAAATAATGTCCATGCAAAAAAATATGAACTGGACCTGATCCGATCGGTTAATGAAACATCAAAAGGGCATAAGTCCATTGCAATTGGCAATGGCTTTGATCCTGTTGAGTTAAATATTGATCTGCCGATTATGTTATCTAATGGTATCAGCGATATTCCGGAAGAGTTTCTGCCCGTTATATATCTGCTTCCTGCGCAAATAATAGGATTTTTCAAGTCATTTAGTTTAGGACTCTCACCTGATTCTCCTTCTAACAGTGGTTCTATCACCCGGGTTGTACAGGGTGTTACTATCTATGAAGATTATCTTCATGGCAATTATTCAGCTGAAGCGTAGGTACACGACAAAGAGTCAGCTAAGACTATATATATGAAGTTATTTTTTACCGGCACTTGATAATGACTAAAAATGCTGGAAAAATATTCCTTGATATCATTGCCGGTAACAGGAAAGGGACCGAAAAGGGGATTTATTCGATTTGTTCGTCTAATCGTGAAGTGTTGGAAGCCTGCTTTAAACAGGCGAAACTCGACAATTCTCTCATTTTGATAGAATCCACCTCAAATCAGGTGAACCAGTTTGGCGGATACACAGGGATGAAACCAGCAGATTTTGCCGGATATGTTCATTCCATTGCTGCTCAGGCAAGTTATCCTGAGGATATGATTCTGCTTGGTGGAGATCATCTGGGACCCAATGGCTGGAAAGCTCTTCCGGCAGAAGAGGCCATGTCTAATGCTGCTGTGCTCATTGAAGAATACGTCAAAGCAGGATACCGGAAGATTCATCTGGATACAAGCATGTTTTGCGCCAATGATAAAGACGACAGATCAAAAACTTTATCAAATGAAATTGTTGCTTCAAGGACGCTGCAACTCTGCCAGGTGGCCGAAAAAACATGGCAGAGATATATTGGTCCGGTATCCGGACTTATTTACATAGTCGGGACGGAAGTACCTGTACCCGGGGGAGCCAGGATGAAGGAGGAATTCGTTAATCCCACAAAAGCTGAAGATGCTGCCGAAACACTGAATGTTCTGAAAAAGGAGTTCATCAATGCAGGTATGCATGATGCATGGGACAGGGTAACAGGTTTTGTTGTTCAACCAGGCGTTGAATTTGGGGATGACCATATCTTTAAATACCAGCGTGAGAATACCAAAGCCTTAAGTAAATTGATACTTGGGTACAATAACCTTGTTTATGAAGCACATTCTACGGATTTCCAGACAGAAGCCAGCCTGAAAGCTATGGTCGAAGAACATTTCTGTATTCTCAAGGTGGGGCCATGGCTGACCTTTGCTTTTCGTGAGGCTCTTTTTGCACTTGAAGCCATGGAATTAGAAATACTTGGAAAGAATAATCCTGATTTGTCAAACCTGGGAAATACCCTTGAGAAAGTCATGGTTAGAAAGCCCAGGCATTGGAAATCCTATTATCGGGGAGACAAAAACGAAAATGTATTTAAACGAAAATACAGCTTCTCAGACAGATCAAGATATTATTGGCCTGATAAAAAACTGGATATCGCGAAAAACAAGTTGTACTCTAACCTTACCCGTCACAGAATTCCTCTTTCATTGCTTAGTCAGTTTATGCCGGTACAGTTCTGCAAGGTATGTGAGGAACAGTTAACTATTCAGCCTATAGATCTGGTCCATAATCATATAAGGACTGTGGCAGGAATCTATTCGCGGGCATGTGGCCTGACAGGAGATCAAAAAAGTTAATTTAATGAAGGGCTTAGAGAGTCTGTAAAACCATAAAAATCTGTAAACCATGATTAACAAATTGAGTCAATTGAAACCAGTGTTTTTATTATTTCTGGTAGTTACAGTCATATCAACATCAACTAATTTGTTGTTTGCCAGTGAATTATCGATATCCGGATTACATCTTATCCCCTTTCCAAAGGAGGTGAAGCAAGGGAGTCCCGATCTTACTTTCAAAAATGAACTAACAGTTGTACTGGACAAAGATCATTCTCTTTCCGACCGGTTTACAGCTGATGAATTGATCAGGGACCTGAAAAACGAATGGAATATTATAGCTAATATAGGTATTCGGGGAAAATACCCATCGGTTGTTCTTACACGTCGTCAGGTCGCGAAATCAATGAAAGATCAGGGATATCAGATCATCACAGGAGAAAGAGAAGTGCTAATAAGTGCCAAAGGAGAAGCCGGGTTGTTTTATGGAACCCAAACCTTCCTCCAGCTTATTCAGCCAGATAATAGCGGCTTTAAGGTTCCGGGATTAACAATAACCGATTGGCCGGATATTCTAAGACGTGCCATACACTATGATACCAAACACCACCAGGACAAAGCTTCATATGTAAAATCCTTTATTAAAGACCTTTCAAGATATAAGGTTAACATGCTGGTATGGGAATGGGAAGATAAGTTCGCCTACCCTGGTCATCCCGAAATAGGAGCGCCCGGTGCTTTTACCCTGCAAGAAATGCAGGAATTTACCAGGTATGCCAACCAATACCATATTCAGATTGTTCCTTTGGTACAGGGTCTCGGACATGTAAGCTTTATTCTGAAATGGCCGCAGTATAAGAATTTAAGGGAAATTGAAGCTTCGAACTGGGAGTTCTGCCCGCTTAAGGATGGAAGTTATGATTTGCTTTTTGATCTGTGGAAAGATGCCGTTGATGCCACCCCGGGTTCAGGCTATATTCATATCGGTTCCGATGAGGCCTATGAACTGGCAGCCTGCGAAAAATGTAAGACCAAATCAGATGATATCGGAAAAAGCGGCCTTTACCAGTTGTTCATCAACAAAGCAGCTGAATACCTTAGTAAAAAAGGAAGGAAGGTAATGGCCTGGGAGACACCAATGGGATGGAAGATAAGCGAATCTCCTGCAAAAGGAATTGAACCTGTTAAAGGTCTGGTCTTTACCGAAAGTTATGATTATGAAACCCCGGGCCTGACCTATGCCAATGAAGCAAAAGCACTGGGATTTGAAGTATTTGCCTATGATCCAAATCCGGGAGTTGTGCCACTGATGGTGCCCTATGTCTTTGAAAAGGGTGAGGGAGGAGAACTCCGGACAGGAAGCCTGGAAAAATCTTACAGGTTTTTATCACCGGCAGCCAAATCCGGAGTATTTGAAGGAATGATCTGTACTTCATGGGATGACGATGGTCTGCACAACCAGATGTGGATGATGCATTTTATCAATGCAGCCGCATGGTCATGGAACGGCAGCAGACCTTCGCTCGATGAATTCAGGGAATCGTACTTTACAAGTTATTATGGGAATTCTGCTACAAATATGGATGAACTTTTTAAACTCCTGAATGAAGGTGCTTACTATTTCGCCGGAACCATGGAACGCAATGTCTGGCACTACGGAGAAATCGGGCAGACACATTTACCTGACCTGCCCAGGGGAGATGCCCTCGAATATGACCCCTTCTGGAATACTCAGTATAAGGAAAAGGTCAACCAATCTGAGGAGATGCTGGCTAAAATGGACTTGGCCCTGCAAATAATTGAGAAAAACAAAGAATCCGGAGTCAGCAATAATCACGATTTTGAGATATTCCGTACCACTGCTGAGCTGATAAAACATACCTGCCTGACTTACATCGACTTATCAAACCTTGAATACGCCATAAAAGAGGCCCATGTAAACCGGTTTGTGGATTATAATGTTTCCCTGAACAATTTACAGAAAGCACAGAAGATAATCGAAATCAGCCTGAAAAGAAGGGAATTGGTATTCAATGATCTGGTAAAGACTTATGAAGAAACAAGATTACCTAAAGGTTTCTCTACTGAAGACAAACCCTTCTTCTGGCAGCAGGACCGGGCTCGTCATTTTGCTTTCCGGAGACCTGATATGTCGTTCGTTATTTATGATGAACAACTGCTTGACATGGAGGGCTATCTTGAAAAATTAAAAGCATATATTGAATTTTTTAAGGACAACAGTTTGAATTAGTTCCGATTATTCATTCCTGTTCGAATTAACCGGTGGCGGAAAATGGAAGAATGAAGCTATTATGGAAAAAAGAGAAGTAGTAAAAAGGGCACTTGCTTTCAAAGAAATACCCTACATTCCCTGGCATTTTAAATTTACCGTAGAGGCCAAAGATAAACTGCTTGCACATTTAAAAGGGAAGGACATAGAGGAATATCTTCAGAATCATATGCTTGAACTGGGAAATGATATCGGTTTCTTTGAATACCTGGGCGATAACCTGTATAAAGATGTATTTGGTGTGGTATGGGACAGAAGTATTGATAAAGACATAGGAAATGTGAAAGGCACGCTCCTGGCAGAACCCACGCTCAAAGGATATCATTTTCCTGATCCGTTGGACAGCAGATTCTTTGAGGATATCCCCGGAAAGATCACAATGTATGGAGACAAGTTCAGGCTTTTTGCTATCGGTTTTTCCCTCTTCGAACGAGCCTGGACAATGCGGGGTATGGAGAACCTGCTGATGGATTTTTGTATTAATCCGGAATTTGTGCATGAATTGATGTCTGCCATTACCGATTACAATATTGCCCAGATAGAAAAAGCTTTTACATATGATGTTGACGCTGTTGAACTGGGCGACGATTGGGGGCAGCAAAGGGGATTAATTATGGGATACGAATCATGGAAAGATTTCATTTATCCTTACTTAAAGAAAACATATAAAGTCATTAAAGACAAAGGTAAATACGTATTTATACATTCCTGTGGCGATGTAGACGAACTCTTTGATGATCTGATTGATATAGGGGTAGATTGCTTCAACCCGTTTCAGCCCGAAGTAATGGACGTGATATCTATTCTGGCTCAGTATCATAAAAGACTTTCCTTCTGGGGAGGTTTATCCATTCAGAAAACGTTGCCATTCGGCACGGTTCATGACGTTGTCAAAGAGACCCATACACTGATGGAAGCCGGTAAAAGGGGTGGTTATATCTTTTCACCTTCACATGCTGTTGAGGGAGATACTTCCATTAATAATATCATTGCCTTTATTGAAGAGGCAAGAAATCAACTGATATAACCATAAAAAAATACCCGCACCAGAATGATGGATCAGAGTGAATAATATCTTGTTCCGGGTGATAAATAATCAAGTATTCTACAATCAGATTTAGGAGGTTAATTATTGTTCCTGTTCATATCAGGCATTGTCTCTTATTACAATTTAGCCTGAAAACTATTTGCAGTTTTGCCTCGAAGGAGTGACAATAATATACTTCTCCGGTTATTTTAACTGAATAGCTACCAGGTCATATACTCTCAATTCCGGCACGGTAAATTCAATTCTGTTTTCTTTAACTTGAAAATCAATGTTATACGTTTTATCCGTATCAGGTGAAAAGAGCTCGACACGATCAATATTCCGGACATTGGGTAGTTTAATACTAAGGCTGATATTTTCCAGGATGGAATCACGTTCTGTGTTATAATTTAACAAGTGGACCATCATACAACTCCGGTCTTTTTTTTCTGTAACTTCAATTGTCACTGTCTCAGGAGCATCTGTGTACAATGAAAGTTCGTTGCCGGCAGCCCATTTCACCGATTCGATCAATTCCGACCAATTCAGCGGTAACTTCCAGTAAGGACTTAACATCGATTCAGTTGGCGGTTTTTTGATCGCAGGAATGACTTCCGGCAGGTAAACTATTCGCCCCCGGCCGAAACTGTTTTTCACGGGCTCTATTTCAAGTATCGACTCAGGAGTATTTGTCCCGAGCCAACGGGGCGCATTTACCTGGAAAAGATCTTTCAGACCGAAATCCTTTTTCCGGCGACGCCATTCCGTGTAAAGAGAAGTATGCTCGGTGGCGACCAGTCCGCCGCCTTTCTTTACGAATTCCCGAATCAAATCAATTTGTTCATCATTCAGGCATTCCACATCCGCCAGTACCAGCACCTTATATTTGGACAGATCTTTCAGGTTATCGTCGAAAATAATGTCGAACGGCACTTTGGCCTGGATCAGGGCCTGTTCAAAGAGATAGATACTCTGGTAAGGTCTGTCGTTGTTGAAGGCCATGGTCGAATAGGAATGAAGCACGGCGGCATCTGCAGCATTGTCTATATCGCGGAAATAATCGAAATTCCGCTGATAAAATTTTATGTATTCCGCCTTCTTCTTCATCTGTGCATAATCTTCCGTATAGGCACCCAGCGAATACGGATCGTCGAAGCCGATATTATCCCGTTTTTCCGAGAGTTCATATCCGGCGAGCATCCCGCCCACCATGCCGATACACTGGCGGTTATAGGCCATCGCCTCCGCCATCTGGAGCGCACTTTCTCCGGTATAGGTAAAGATCTTGTTATTCAGGGTGCTGGCCATTTTATACGTTCTGATTTTGGAAACCAATATGCTATCCCCAGTGTAAACAGCTTCATTCCCTTCTTCAGTCCAGATAATATCCGTATGCGAGAGCAATTTCGGATAATCCATCCCCATCATCCAGATATGATTCCATCCCCCAAGGCCGAAGCAGGGATTATTTTCAACAGCCGTTTCAGGATTCAGGCCACGGATGTATCGTTCCATTTCTCCGTAAAAAGCGTTCATCTGACGGCAACGAAAGTCCGTCCACATCTGGACCAGGGGGTTATCGATCTTGCTTGTCGAACCTGAATACCAGGACGGCTCGACATAAAAAGGCGGCTCGACATATTTTATTTCACTGAATCCGAGCCTGCTCTTTAGATACTCAGCCGAAAAATTCTCTCTCAGATACGACCTGAAATCCTCTTTCGCCAAGGGATGAAAAAAGATAGGAGCTTCTGCTCGTTCACTTGTATTATCGAAATGGATCAAATCTACTTCTAATTCCTCAATTAAGGTCTTTATTGCCTTTTTTATGTAGTTTCTGTATTCCGGATGCATAAAATAAACTCTTTTGCGAAACGGCTGCTTCCAGTCCCAAAGCACCGGCTGTCCCATAAAGTCGGGAACGAACCATTCTTTGGCATCAGGTCTTTCAAGCAAAAATGTCTCGAAAAAGATAGTACTGCCAACGTAAACGCCTACTTTAAGGCCGTGCTTATGACACAGAAGGGCAAGTTTTTTAGAATTTTCAAACTGTTCCTTTTCCGCCTCAAGTCCATATCCTCTAAAACCATCGGTCATTACCATTGTCACACCCATTTCTTTGAGCTTGATCACCGCCTCCTCGGTATATTCTCGTTGATAATCTTCCAGGTACCAGGCAGGACTACCGCCTCTTCTGTTACGAAACATAGGACCACCATCCCAATTACCCACCAGGACTATGGGCAAAGAATCGAGCCACGCCGGACGGGAAAGAGATCCCGGGGTTTCGCTTATCAGGCTGATTTCTGCATTCCTGGTATACCGGAAATTCTCAGGTTGCTGTTGCAATGTCTTTGGTTTGCTCTCACCAATAAATATTAAAATAAAGGGAATCCCGATAATAATCGGCCGGACATTCTTCATGGCATTTACTTTTGTTTATATTAATGACTCCGTTGTTAGTTTTATAATTTTTAAAAGCTGTTCCTGTCGTGATTCATTTGCTATTCAACAATTCTCGGCTTTGGCCGGGCAACCGCGATGATAATTTCATCAAAAATCCTTGTTGCGTTGGTAATCCCTGTTAACGGTTGAATGGTAACTCCCTTTTCAGGATCGAGAATGCACATGCCGGCAATATCTGGGACTACCCGGTTACCTTCCTCCGCTTTGATTATTGCCTTATAAAGCAATGCCGGCTGTCCGGTTTTGTATTCATCCGAAGTTTTTGCCTCTTCATCGTATTCCTTGAATTTCTCATTAAAATCACCGGCCAGGTTAACCTCGATCCAGCAATTCCACATGCTTCCGGGGGTTACTCTTACCCTGGTGCTGAAATATCCGGGTTTTGGAGTCGCTCCGGTAATAGTAAGCCGTTCAGAAATTTTATTTTTGAGCATATTTCTTGATTGTTGTTCACTCTTATTCACTTCAAACCATTTGGGAAGGGCAACAGGAACGGAAGTTTTTCCTTCCCAGTCACCCAGTCCGGCCCGGTTGGTTACGAATATTGTCTGGGTTGACCCGGTTTCCGGCTCCTCTAACCAAATGGCAAATGTGGGCGATTCCCCGAAAGTAGATTCTCTAACAAGTTGCTTATTGATATGTATCCTGAACTCGATTTCAGTTTTGTTCCAGGTCTTGGCCAATGCAAACAACACCAGACACCCGGCGATGAAAAACGTTGAAAATATTGCCGTAACTATGATATTCTTTGTAACCGCGAACTTCATGATAAAGAACATTATACGTTGCTGGTTATTTCAAAACCTTTCCGGTACGAAAGCAGAGCCAGGGCCTGCGCATTGCTGTCATTCAATATGGTTTCGTATTCAGGTGAAAATAACAGTTGCTTGTTTCCAGCACGGTATGCCAGGTTGGCCAGGTGGATCATCACTGAACTGCGATGCCCTTCCAGGATGTTGCCATTGGGCTGTTTCCTTGTCCGGATACAATCGATATAATTCAGAATATGCGCTTTAAGGGGGAATATTCCCTTATCCTGTGCAACCAGTTTTTCCCCTTTGTCAAATACCTGCCATCCACCGCCCATTCGTCCTACATACATCATTCTTTTTGTGCCCAGGATGTTAATCCGGGTGGCATTCTGCATCCATTTAGGATATATGTCGCCAAAGCGGACATCAACACCCTCCTTTTCCATATAAGGGGTGCATTCTCCGGTCTGCAGGGTGAGTACGAAATTTCCATAATCAAAGGTAGCCATCTGGTAATCGGGGACATCGCGTTTGTCGTTGAAGAAATACCTGCCCCCGGCACAATATACCGATTTGGGAAAATCAGGGTTGCCCAGAATCAATCTTGCCATGTCCAACTGGTGAATGGATCCCCCGGAGGTAACATTTCCTCCGGAATAATCCCAGTAATATACCCATGATTTGTTACGTGAAACATTGTAGGGTACTTTCGGAGCCGGCCCCAGCCACATATCCCAGTCGATGGTATCAGGAGCGTCTGTGTTTTCCTTTTGATTGAATGGAACCGGACCATCGAGCAGTTCTCTGACGTGAACGGCGACAATATCACCCAGTTCACCTCTTTTTATATATTCACTGGCGGTGAGGGCGTAATCGGCACTCCTGTTTTGGGTGCCACACTGCACAATCCGTTCGTATTTCATAGCAGCCTGTATCATTTGCTGACCCTCGAAAATGGAGTGAGATACAGTTTTTTCGACATACACGTCTTTACCGGCCTGGCAGGCCCATATTGTGGCAAGGGCATGCCAGTGTTCCGGTGTTTCAATGAACACGCCATCAACTTCTTTATCATCGTAAACTTTTCGCATATCCCTTACCGCAATAGGCCGGAAGCCCTGAATTTTCTCAAGCTCTGAAATGGCACGGCCACCACGGGTATCATCCACATCGCACACATATTTAATCCTGATATTTTCGCCTGCTTTTGCTGCCTCCAGGATTAGGTTAGTACCCCAGGAACCTGCACCGATAAGGGCCAGTATTACCTTATCGCCGGCACCTTTGTTTCCGGTGATTGTAAAGGAGGATTTAATGGTTTTCCGGTAGGGAGGAATGTCCGCCGAAATCCTGCTACCTGTTTCAGGCGCTTCCGCATCTTGTTTGAATGGTTTGCAGGATGCTGTCAATGCCAATCCCGCCGCACCAACTGAAGTCAGTTGAAAGAATTTTCTACGTTTCATTTAAAAATGGTTTAATTTATTATAAATAGTTGCTTTTACGCAGGTGCATTTATACTAACCAGGTTATTGTTGACTTGTTCGAGGTCCATAATGTGGAAGTTCCTGTCCAAGCTCATAAGCACCTATATCCGGTGCCTTTCCTGTATAATTATCATTTATATTCGGAATTAGAATGGCGGCATCAATAATCCTTGCACCCGATTTGGGTCTTAAGTCCTGTATCTCCCTTTCGGGAAGAGGCGGATTCGGAAATTGAATATTTATAAAAGTTTCATCGAGTGTAATACGTTCGATACCATGCTTTTCAACCTCTGAAAAAGGTAGCTTACCGATTTTTGCGAAATAGGGTACCTCAAATACCCCCACTGCATCGTAATCAAAGCTACAATGGATCTTGGGTTTATATATATCAGCCGCACAGGGATTTCCTGATCCGTAGTCACCCCAGTTCACTCCTCCGGTGGGGCCTCCGATCGCCACGTTATTTCTAAAATAGGCATAATCCAGAGAGTCGTTGCCTCCCATTCCCGAACCTACCTTAATAACAGTGTTATGGAGTACAACATCACCCTGACTGTAACGCCTTAGTTTATAACCTCCATAAATGATATTATACATGGAATTCCTGTAGAAATAATTTGGCCCTCCAAGTCCGGGTTGGGAGCTCAATCCGACAAAACAGTTGGTAAGCCGGTTGCGGAAGATCCGGCAGTTGGAAAAGCAAAAATCCGCTTCGATACCATCATCCAGGCCCAGGTTGATATCATTGTTGTATATGTCGATGCAGGTCTGATTCACCACATGCTGATCTTCCATGGTGGATATACAGTCCCTGAATCCTGTAACTTTATTATAGCATATAACATTTCCGGGGCCTGTCATTTCAATTCCTTCACCGATGTTAGCGCCGTGAGCTCCCATAGCTTCGTTGGTCCATTCACATGTTCCCGTAATTACATTATCACTGATATAACAATTTTCTGCACCGGGTTTGTAGGCGACAATACCATAAACAGCGTTGACAGAACATCCTTTAACCATACAATTTGATGCGCCATTCATCTGAATTCCAATGCCATCCGTGCGGAGGTTGCCAATATTGAGTCCTATGATGTAAACCCATTTCCTGTTATTAAGATCAATATAGGAAAAAGTTGCTTTTCCTTTCCGGCATATGTAAACAACCGGTTTATCCTTACTGCCGTTTTGGGTACGAAGAGTATCATAAACGCCGGGTTGTATTTCAAAATATTCAGCATTATTGCCAGGATCAGGGACAGCCCTGGTAGATGCTTCAACTACTCTTTCTTCTGAACCTCCGTCGGGATCGGTCAGTGTAAGCAGGATCTCATACCCTGTACCTGGTTTAAGATCAAAAATACTACCTGAATGTTTGTTTGTCCAGGTAAATCCTATATTTTGACCCGCAGGAACCCTGAACAAAGGCATGCCCTGGCTCCACTCTTCAGCACCCTTCTCCCTGAACTTTACAGTCACAGCACCGTTCATGTTGTCGTCTCCCTGAATAGCCCATTCAACAGCAAGATTGATGAGAGTAGGATATGGAGTTGTTACTGCCCCGGGAATGGTATTCTTCTGTGCTATACCTGGTAAAATAATGATTAACTGTAACCAGAATATTATATTTAAGGCTCTTTTCATATGATTTGGATTCATGTTTTCAGATGATTATTAATTCTCTGCAAAGAACTTGACTTCAACCTTGTGTTTCCCAATTCCCTGAGGGATTTCTATTTTCCCGGTAGATATTTTCACATTATTGCCATCAACAATGACAGAAGAAAGTTTTCCCATATCCTTTTCCAACCAGTCGGACAATTCCAGGTTCCAGTTTGAAGCATGCGTTTCAAAGTATTGACAATAATGCGGATCATAATCGAGAGTGATGGTGAGTTTATTCATATCTGTATTCCAGTTTCCGGAATTGCCTGCATGCAAGTATCCGATAAATTCATTCATACTCATGAATCGTCCCCTTGGATATTGATCAAATATTTCAGCAAATTTTTCCGGTTCCCGTGTTATACCGAAATCATGAGCATCGGGAAGTGAAGGAACGAGTAATGGGGATTCGGAAGTCCCAAAAAACTTCCACCCGATTATCACCATATCCTTCCCGAGATATCCCGATTCCCATCCGCACCA
>Ga0209212_1006414_pt1 | contig 13473 bp, 10 predicted proteins | sample RifGroC2_FD_183996 | JGI IMG/M metagenome (GOLD analysis project Ga0209212, IMG submission 183996) | Groundwater microbial communities from Rifle, Colorado, USA - Groundwater C2 (SPAdes) (version 2) | ecosystem: Environmental > Aquatic > Deep subsurface > Groundwater | place: Rifle, Colorado... | reverse complement strand
CAACTCTCTCTGCGCTTTCCCAACTCTACTGCCAGTAGGATAGGCTTCGAAAAATCTTGAGCTCTCGGTTTAAACTACCCCAATATTATGACATTTAGACGGCCCCGGGTCAAGCGGCAGGGGCCCCGGCTAAATCCTGCCCTTCTGTATGAGCATGCGCGCCCGCACCGCGCCCTCGAGGGCGTCCAGGTTAGGCGGTTTGGCCGTATAGTCGAAAGCGCCCTTGGAAAGGCAGGCGCGGGCTATCTCCTCGTCCTCGTTGCCGCTGACCATCATGACGCCGGTATCGGGCAGCCGCTCGCTTAGCGTCTGCAGCACCTCCACCCCGTTCTTGCCCGGCATGAAGATATCCAGCAGGGCTATGTCCGGGCGCTGCTCCAGGGCCAGGCGCTCGGCCGTAAGCCCGTCCGAGGCCGTTATCACGGTGTAACCGGCCCCGCGCAGACAGCTGGCCAGCACGCCCAGCATGCTCTCGTCGTCGTCGGCTATAAGCACCAGGCCGGAGGCGTTGCCGCGCGCCACGGCGGGGCGCGGCTGGGCCGCCGCGGCCGGCGCGGGCGCGGCGCCCTTCTGCACGCCCAGCACCTTGTCCACCTCGGCCAGCACGTTGGAGAGGCCGTCGCCCTTGGAAAGGAAAGAGGCGGCGCCGTGCTTGAGGTAGACGGCGGCCTCTTCGGGCGCGTCATAGCCGGTCAGCACTATGATAGGCACCGTGACGGAGATCTTTCTGATCTCCTCGAAAACGCCGGAGCCGCTGATAAAAGGCAGGTTGCGGTCGAGAATGACCAGGTCGGGGATATCGGCTTTAAAGACCTGTATGCCGTTTACGCCGTCGGCGGCCGTAACCACATGGTGCCCGGCCCTCACCAGAAAAACGGTGAGCGCGTCCCGCACTATGCCGTCGTCGTCTATCACGAGTATTTTTGCCATATATTTTTAGAATTATAGTATAAAGTACCCCCCAAGTTCGCCTGTCTCCGCGCGGCCTAGTCCCTGCGCCTGTCTTTAAGCCAGGCGCTGCCGCCTCCCGCGGGCCGGCCCTTCAGGTGTTTCTTGATCTCGGCGGTTATATCCGCCATCTTGGCATAATGCTCCAGGGTCCTGTTCTCATTGGTAGCTATAGCTATGGTCAGGGTCATAAGCGGGAACTCCCGGACGTTGCCGGCCCTGTCCCTGGCAACTATGGAGCCACGCGCGCGGTCTTCCTGTCCGTACAGTCCGGCCGCGGCTGCGTCGAATTTCAGCACTATAGAAGAGGCCACTTCCTCCGCCCTGGCCGGGTCGCACATCAGCACGAAGTCGTCCCCGCCGATATGGCCCACGAAGATATCCTCGCCGGTGAAAGCGCTCTGCACCTCGGTCAGCACCCGCGCCGCCAGCCTTATGGCGCCGTCGCCGTTAAGGTAGCCGTAATTGTCGTTATAGGCTTTGAAGTTGTCTATATCCAGGTAGAAAAAGGCCAGCGGCCCGCCGGCGCGTATCCGGGAGAAAGCCTCGTCCTCTATGGCGGGGCCGCCGGGCAGGAAGGTGAGCGGGTTGGCGGCGAGCAGGCGGCGCGCGCGGCGCACCGCGCCCTCTATCCTGGCTGTCAGTTCTTTAGCCTCGAAGGGCTTGGCCACGAAATCGTCCGCCCCAAGGTTGAATTCGGCCGCCTGTTCCTCCGGGCCGCTGTCGCCGCTGATTATTATCACCGGGATAAAGGCCGTGCCGGGATTACGGCGCAGCTCCGCCAGCAGTTCGCGCCCCCCCATCCTGGGCATATTAAGGTCCAGCACTATCACGTCGGGGCGCAGGGAGGAGATCTGCTCGAGGGCGGCCACCCCGTCTTCCGCCGTGCTCACCTCCCAGCCCCGGCCCTCGAAAAGGCGCGTTATCAGGCCGTGAAAGGCTTTGTCGTCGTCCGCCAGCAGCAGCTTCTTTTTCATAGCTCCCCCCGGTTATAGTATAGGGGAAGCCGCTACTTGAAACTTCAGGATATGTTCAGGTTTTCTTCAGATCTTTGAGGCATTCGCCTATGGCCGCCAGCAGTGCGTCTATGTTGTAGGGCTTGATCATGAACCCGCAGCCCAGCCGCTCTATGGCGTCCATTACCGGGCCGGGCTGAACGTAGCCGCTGGCGAAAATGAACCGGGAGCGCGGATTGAGCTCGCGCATCGCGGCGGCCATTTCCGTGGCGTTGCCGTCCTTCAGGACCACGTCGGCAAAGACCAGGTCGAAGTTCCCCTCCGCCGCCCTGAAGACGGAGAGCCCCTCCCCGGCGCCGTAGGCGGGAGTTACCGCGTAGCCGGCGGCGGCCAGCGCCTTCGCGGCCATGCGGCACAGGTCCTCGTCGTCCTCCACTATCAGCACGCTAGCGCCGTTGCCCTGCGCCGCTGGAGCCGCGGGCAGGGGCGCCGGGGCAGCAGCTGCCGGTGCGATGGCGCCGGCGGGCAGGAAAAAGGAGAAATCCGAGCCCTTTCCTTCGGCGGTACGCACCTCCAGCCAGCCGTTGTGCTGCCGGGCTATACCGTAAACCGTGGAAAGCCCCAGGCCGGTGCCTTTGCCCTTCTCCTTGGTGGTAAAAAACGGCTCAAAGATGTGATCCAGGGCCGCGGCGGGGATGCCCGTGCCCGTATCGGACACCGTGATCCGGATGAACAGGTGGCCGGCCGTTTCAGGGTTGGCCGAGAGCACCTCGTGCCCCTCCTTCTTCACCGCCTCCGCCCTGACGGTGATGACGCCGCCGGAGGGCATGGCGTCCCTGGCGTTCACGAAAAGGTTCAGCAGCAACTGTTCCAACTGGCCCGGGTCGGCCATGGTCTGCGGCAGCCCGGGGGCGACCTCCACTTTGAACTCGATGTTCTCGCCGATGATGCGCTTGACCATGCTGCGCAGGTTCTCTATCAGCGCCGCGGGGCAGACCGGCTCCTTGCGTATGGCCTGCTTACGGCTGAAGACCAGCAGCTGCCTGGTCAGCGCCGAAGCCTTGCCCACGGCCCGGCGTATCTCGCCCAGGTCCCCCCAGAGCGGGTCCGCCTCGGTGAGCTTTCGCATACCCAGGGTGGCGTAGCCCTCTATGGCGCCCAGTATATTGTTGAAATCGTGCGCTATGCCGCCGGCCAGGCGGCCCACGGCCTCCATCTTCTGGGACTGCCTGAACTGCGTCTCCAGGGCGCGCTGCTCCGTGATATCCCTGAAGATGCCCTGCAGGTACAGCACCCTGCCGCCGGCGCCCCTCGGGTAAAAGGCGCCCTGCACGGCCATCTCTTTTCCGGAGGAGGAAACGAAAACGGTCTCGAACTGCGCCGGAGCCTCTCCGGCGGCGGCAGCGGCGAGGCGGGCCGCGAACTTTTCCCGCTCCGCGGCCGGGACCAGGGCCTCGGCCCTCAGCGCGGCCAGTTCGGCCGGCTTGCGGCCAGTCAGCGCCCTGAAAGCGGGGTTGGTAATGGTGATCCCCCCTTCCAGGGAGACCAGGAAGATCAGGTCGGTGGAACACTCGAAGAGTTCGCGGTAGCGGGCCTCGCTCTCTTCCGTGTCCCGGCGGGCCCTGTCCAGTTTGCGCTTCTCCACTTTTTCCGCCAGGGCGCGGATGATGGCCGTGGGCAGCCGCGACAGCCGGTCCTTTATGATATAGTCGGTGGCGCCGGAGCGCAGCAGCTCCACGGCCTGCTCGTCGGGCAGCGTGCCGGTAACTATTATGAACGGGAGTTCGGGCGCCAGCCGGTTGCGCAGTTGCAGCAGGTCCTCGGCGCTGAACTTCTGAAGCGCGAAATCGGAGAGAAAGACGTCGAACCCCCCGCGCTTCAGGAACCCCTCCAGCTCGCCGAGGTCGGCGCTGACCGTGCATTCGTGGGCCAGGCCCTGGCGGGTCAGTTCGCGCGTGGTCAGCTCCGCGTCGGACGGCGTATCTTCGGCATAAAGTATTTTCACTGTATCAGCCATATTCCTTCCCTTTTTTTACGTCAGTCGCTCTTTTCCGCCGCCGGCAGGCTGAAATAGAACTCCGCCCCGCCGCCGGGCCGCCCTTCCGCCCGCGCTTGCCCGCCGTGCCGCGCGGCTATGCGCTTTACCAGGGACAGGCCCACGCCGTTGCCGGGGAACTCCGCTTCGGTATGCAGCCGCTGGAAGATCCCGAATAGTTTACCCGCGCGGGCGGGATCGAAACCGGCCCCGTTGTCGCGCACGCTGTATTCCACCATGCCGCCCCCCGCTGACGCGCTTACGCGCACCACCGGAGCGGGCGTCCGGGAAGTGAACTTGACGGCGTTGGAGAACAGGTTCAGCCACACCTGTTTCAGCAGGGCCGCGTCCCCGCGGGCCGGCGGCAGCTCGCCCAGTTCGAAAGTCCCGGTCCAGCCCGGCGGGGCGGCCTCGTCCCAGGCGGCCCGGGCCAGCGCCCGCATGTCGGCCGTACCCGGCGCCAGTTCCTTGCGGGCCAGCCTGGCGAAAGAAAGCAGGTCCTCTATCAGCCGGCCCATCTTGGCGGTATTGCCCCGTATCACGCCGGTGAGCCGCCGGCCCTCGTCGTCCAGCCGCGGGCCGTAATCCTCCTCGAGGATGCGCGAGAATCCGTCTATCGCGCGCAGCGGGGCGCGCAGGTCGTGCGAGACAGAATAGGAAAAGGCTTCCAGTTCCTTGTTGGTCTCCTCCAACTGCGCGGTACGCGCCGCCACGCGCGCTTCCAGCGTGCGGTTGAGCTCCCGCAGGCTTTCTTCCGTAGCCTCCCGCACTATCGTCTCGGCGCGCAGCAGGACATAGAACAGGGCCGCGCTGGCCGCGACATAGGCCCAGCCCTTATAAGTCTGCAGTACCGCCTGGCGCGCGGGGTCCGAAACTACAAGATAGAGGAACCTGTCGCTGAACAGTATCCACAGCGCGCCGAAGACCAGGTAGGCCGCGGTAACGCGCAGCTCGGCCCGCCTCGACAGCCGCCCCAGTTTCCGCCTGAAATTCTCCACGCCCTCCCCCTATTCGAATTTATAGCCGTGGCCGGTGACGCTGTGTATGCGCTCGCCCAGCTTGCCGCCCAGCTTGCGCCGCAGCGAAGAGACGTGGGTCTCCACCGTATGCGGCTTGTCGTAGGTGGCCATGTCGTAGCCCCAGACCGTTTCCAACAGGTACGGCACGCCCAGCACGCGTCCTTTCTTCTCCAGCAGCAGCGTCAGCAGGTCGAATTCCTTGCGCGTCAGCTGCACGGGCTTGCCCCCCAGCTTGACCGTCCTGCCCTCCGGGTCCAGCTCCAGCCCCTTCTCGCGCAGCACGGTGCTGGCCCTGGTTGCGCCGTAGCGCCGCAGCACGGCGTTGATCTTGGCCGTCAGCACCTGGAAATCGAAAGGCTTGGCCAGGTAATCGTCGGCGCCGCGGTCGTAGCCCTCCACTATATCCTCGTCGTCCGTACGGTCCCCCGAGATGATTATGACCGGCATATGCGCGGTCTCCGGCGAGGATTTGAGGGCCCGGCACAGCGAGAAACCGTCCAGCCCCGGCAGGTTGGCGTCCAGCACCGCGAGGTCCGGCTTGGAGTCCCTGGCCATGATCAGCCCCTCGGAACCGTTGTCGGTAAAGATCACTCTGAAGTCGTGGTTCTCCAGGTACTGCCGGATCACGTCCAGCATCTGGCGGTCGTCCTCCACCACGAGTATTTTGATGTTAGCCATATGAACCCCTTAGGTTGCCTTATTTTTAACCAGCAGCCGCGCCAGCGTCTCGGCCAGGTCCTCGTAGCGGTAAGGCTTGGGCAGCACCGCGTCGAAGCCGAAAGCCTTGTAGTCCGCCATCACCGGCTCGTCGGAGTAGCCGCTGGATACTATTATAACAGCTTCGGGATGCCGGCGCCGCAGCTCCGCCCCCGCCTCCTTGCCGCCCATGCCGCCCGGTATGGTCAGGTCCATTATAACCGCGTCGAAAGGCCGGCCGGCCGAGGCCTCGGCATCGTAAAGCTTCAGGGTTTCAACCCCGTCCTCCGTCACCGCGCACTCGTAGCCGAGCTCGGCCATCATGCGTTTAGCCGCCCTTATCACTATGTCCTCGTCCTCCAGCAGCAGCACGCGGCCGGAGCCTTTCACCGCGGCCTTGCCCGGTGCCCGCTCGGGGCACACGGGGCGGCCGGTAGCGGGCAGCAGCAGTTCGAAGGACGTGCCTTTACCCGGCTCCGAAACGGCTTCTATGTGACCGCCGTGGTTCTTGATCACGGACCAGGTCATGGAAAGCCCCAGCCCGTGCCCCTGCGACTTGGTGGTAAAGTAGGGTTCAAAGACGCGCGCCAGGTATTCCTTGGGTATGCCTATGCCCGTGTCCGAGACGGCCACGCGCACATATTTACCGGGCGGCAGCGGCGAGCCGCCCCCCGGGAGCTCGGCGTTCTCCGCCTTCAGCGTCAGCGTACCTCCGGACGGCATGGCCTGCAGGGCGTTCACCAGCAGGTTGTTGATGGCCTGTTTCAACTGCCCCTCGTCTCCCTCCACGCTCCAGAGGTCCTCCGGAAGCAGCAGGGCCTGCGAAGTCCTGGCCCCGCGCGTGGCCAGCGTAAAGATGCCCTGCAGCGACTGCCGCAGGCAGAACTCCGTTTTCACCGGCTTGCCTCCCTTGGAGAAGGCGAGCAACTGCGTAGTGAGCGTCTGCGCGCTGCGGGCCGCCTCCAGGGTATCGCGGATGATATCGCTGTTCTCGCCGGCGGCGCACCGGGCCGCCAGCAGGGAGAGATTGGCCATGATGCCGGTGAGCATGTTATTGAAGTCGTGCGCTATGCCGCCGGCCAGGGCGCCGAGGGATTCCACGCGCTGCATATTGGCCATCTCCGCCATCATGCGCTCGGAGTTCTTGCGCTCTGTAAGGTCGTTCACCACCGCCAGGAAGTAACGCTCCCCGGCGCTCTCCACCAGCTGCAGGCGCACCTCCACGGGGTAAACGGAGCCGTCCTTCCTGACATGCGCCGTCTCGAACAGCAACACCCGCTGTTCCCTGCTCAGCAGCGGCGCGACGGCGGACCTTAAGGAAGCCTCCGTAAAGCCGAATTGTATCTCCCAAGGGGTCAGGCGCTGCATTTCGGCCGGCGAGTAGCCGAGGTTGGCGAAAGCGCTCTGGTTGGCGAAGATAAAATGCAGGCTCTCCGGATCGAAGATGTACACTTCGTCGAAACTGGTGCCGACGGCGTCGCTGAGCAGCTGCATCTGCCGCTCTGACTCCTTGAGCTGGGTGATATCGGTCCAGGAGCCGGTGACCTCGCCTTTCTGCCTGTCAGAAAGCTTCAGTTGGGCATGCACCCAGAAATATTCCCCGCTCTTGTGGCGGAAACGGAAGTCCCGGACAAGGCTGCCGGCGGTCATTATCTCGCCTATACCCACGGGATAGGCCAGGTCGTCCGGGTGCATGTTCTCCTTCACCCAGCCCGGCCGCAGCGCCTCCTCGGGCGCGTAGCCGGTCAGTTCCTCCGCGTTGCCGCTCACCCATTCCAGCAGCGCCCCACCGGAGCCGGTCAGCCTGAGCTTAAAGAGCATCACGGGCGTCAGGTCCATGATGTGGGCCAGCTGCGAGGAGGTGTGCTCCAGTGCGGTCTGGGCCGCGGCGCGCTTTTCCTCGGCGGCTATGGCGTCGAGGGCCAGGGAGATGTCGGCCCGGATCTCCTCGAGCAGGTTCAGTTCGAGCCCCGAGAAAAAGCCGGCTTCCTCCGAGTAGATGGTCAGCACGCCGGCCAAGCGGCCATTCTCCTGCAGCGGTATGGCCGCAGAGGACCTGTAGCCCCGCTCCAGCGCCCGGTCGCGCCAGGGAGCCATGGTGGGGTCGGCCGCTATGTCCGGGCTGGCCTGGGTTTTCAGCAGCACGGCGGCCCTGCCAGTAGGCCCGTTCGAGGCCGGGCCGCTGCCCGGCACGTCCACCTTGATCCCGTCGAGGTAATTATCCACCGTCCCGGCCCAGCAGAAGGGCAACAGCCGGTCCAGGTCGCTGTCCAGCAGGCCTATCCAGGCCATGCGCAGGCCGCCGGCTTCCACGGCCACCTCGCAGATCCTGCGGAACAGCGACTCGCGGTCCCTGGTCTGGCTGGCGGCCAGGTTGACCTGGGCCAGGAAGGTATAGAGGTGCAGGTTGCGGGCCGTGCTCTTCTGCGCCGCCTCCAGTTCCCGCAGCAGCCTTATCTTTTCCAGGGATTTCCGCACTGCAGGCAGCAGGGCTTCGAGGAAATCATTGTTCTTCACCAAATAGTCACAGGCGCCGGCCTTCATGGCGGCCACGGCCACGGTCTCGTCGCCCCGGCCGGTCACCACCAGGAAGGGCGGCAGGTCGGGGCCGCTCTGTTTCACCGACTCTATGAAATCCAGCGCGTTGGTGCCGGGCAGGGAATAATCCACCAGCATAAGCTCCGGCGTGGCGGAGCGCAGTTCGGCCAGCGCCTCCTCGACGCTGTGGCATTTGCGTACGCGCAGTCCCAGCGGCTCCAGCCGCTGGGCTTCGAGCTCGCAGGTGCCCCTGTCGTCTTCCAGCAGCAGCAGGCCGCCGCCGTCTTCTTTGGATAGGGTCATAAGCCTCTCATTTCAACTTGTCCACCTTCACCACCATCAGAAAAAGCCCCAGCCTCTTTATCACCTCGGCGAACTTGTCGAATTCCACAGGTTTGGTCAGGTAGCTGCTGCAGCCATATTTATAGCAATCCGCCACTTCCTTCGGGTCGTCGGTAGTGGTCAGTATTATCACGGGCATGGTCTTGAGCCGGGGGTCGTTTTTTATGCGCCGCAGGATTTCCATGCCGTCCAGGCCGGGCATGCGTATATCCAGCAGCAGCAGGTATTCCCGGCCGCTCTCGAGCTCCGGCCCCGTCAAGTAAGCCCAGGCCTCCGCGCCGTCGCGAAAGCGCACTATGGGGTTCTTTACTCCAACGCTCTCGAAGCGCTCCTCCACCAGCCGGGCATGCCCGTCGTCGTCCTCGGCCATCAGTATAGTAAGGTTGTCGTCCATACGTTCTCCCTTTGCCTAAACAAGCGGCAACTCCACCACGAACACGGTGCCGCCGCCGGGCGCCGGTTCTACGCGTATACTGCCGCCGTTGCGTTCCGCTATGCGTTTGCACATGGGCAGGCCTATGCCTTCCCCGTTCTTGCGGCCAGAGCGCGCCGGCTTATAAAACACGCTCCAGAGTTTCTCCAACTCCGCCTCAGGTATGCCGGGGCCGTTGTCCGCCACGCGGTAAACGGCCTTTCCGGCCAAGCTCTCGCCGCTGACCTCTACTATCAGCGGCCGCGCCGGGTCCCGGTACTTCACGGCATTGTCGATCAGATTGCTGAAGAGCTGACCGACGGAAACGGCGTCCGCCTTGCACGGCGGCAGCGGCCCGATCTTTATCTCTGCACCGGCCTGCTCCACCTGGAAGCGCATGGTATCGACTATGCGCCGCAGCAGCGGCTCCATCTCCAGCTCTTCGGGCTTCAGCTGCTGCCTGCCCAGGCGAGAAACCTTGAGCAGGGCGCTCAGCAGCGCGTCCATCTTGGCCGAGCTCTCGAGCACGAACCCCAGGGCTTCCGGGACCTTCTCTTCGGCCAGTTTCTTTGCCTGCTCTTTGCGCTCCTGCGGCAGTCCGGCCGCCGCCAGCGCCTTGCCGATCTCGCTCAGGTAGCCCTGCAGGTTCTGGCTGAAGCCCTGTATGTTCACCAGCGGGCTGCGCAGGTCGTGCGTGGTGATGTAGAGGAAATTCTCCATTTCCTTGTTTTTAGCCGCCAGCTCTTTATTGAGCGCTTCGATACGCTGCTGCGCGGCTCTCTGCTCCGTCACGTCCTCGCCGGAACTGACGGTGCCTATGGCCCGGCCGGCCTCGTCCCGGCGCACTATATTATGCCAGCTGATAACGCGCCGGCCGCCCTGTGCCGTAATTATCTCATTGTCGTAGAACTCCGGTATTTCGCCTTCCCCGCGCAGCAGCGCGCCGAAGACCTGTTTTACCCGCTCCCGCTGCTCCGGAGGCACAGCCAGGTCGAACCAGTTGGCGCCCATTATCTCCTCTCTGGGCCGCCCCAGCAGGGCACAGCCCCTGGAATTTATCAGCGAAACGCTCTGGTCCGCCTCCAGCGCCACAAAGATGGCCCCGCTCATTTCTATGTAAGCCGCGGCCTTTCCCCTCTCCTTGTCGAGCTCCTCCTGCGCCTTCTTGCGCTCGGTGGCATCAGTGATGATGCCGTGCCAGAGAGTGCTGCCGTCCGGCAGGCGCTCGGGGCGCGCGTCGCACAGGCGCCAGCGCAGCCCCTGCCTCGGCAGTACCACGCGGAACTCCCAATGAAAAATGGAGAGATCGCGGGCCGAAGCGAAGATGGCTTCGGAAGTGGCCTTGAGCTCGTCGGGGTGCAGGCGGCCGAACACAGGCGCGGCGTCCTCGCGCACCTCCTCCGGCGTCACCTCGTAGATCATCTCCATACCGGAACTGGCGTAAGGAAAACAGGAACTACCGTCGGGGTAGAGCCGGTACTGGTAGACCACCCCCGGCACCTGGTCGGTCAGCCGCTTCAGCAGTTCCGCGCTTTTCTCCGCTTCCCGGAGAAAGGTCAGGTAGACCGCGGCGCCGGCGGCCCCCAGCAGGGCCAGTACCAGCAGGGCCAACAGGCCGGCGAGCGGCCGCGTACCCTTCAGCACCTCGGCCATATCCATCTTAGTGACCAGAGCCCAGTCCGTGCCCGGTACCGGGCCGACGGCGGCCAGCACAGCCACGCCGCGGTAGTCCAGGCCCTTTACTATGCCGCTGTGACCGCGCAGCGCTATGGCGGCCGGCAATTCCTCTTCCGTTATCGGCCGCCGCAGGCGCATGGCCGCGTTCTTTGCGTGGCGCACGTCGTTGAGGAACAGCGCGTCGTCGCCGGCCCGCGTTACCAGCAGTATCTCGCCGGTCTCGCCGCTGGCCGACCAGGCCTGCAGCAGCGGGTACAGGAAATCCGCCGGGTCCACCCGCAGCAGGAGAAGCAGCCCGGCGGCCTTGCTGCCCGGCAAGGCCGGCGCCACGATGTCTATATGCGGTGAATTGTCCCCTTCAGGAAGGTAGAAGTCCCCCATCTCCGGCCTGCCGCTGCGCAGCGCCTTCGGTATCAGGGCATGGAACTGAGTGCACGTTATTTCCGGTTTGCTGCCGACCGACAGCAGTACCTTGCCTTTCTCGTCGGCTATGGCCGCGAACCGATAGGGGTTATGCCTCAAGTAGGCCAGCAGGCGCTCCCGGAGCAGGCCGGCCGCCTCCTTGTCGGTCCTGTCGGCTGAGAAGCGTCGCAGATACAAACCCAGCACCGGGCTGTCGAGCAGCGATATGGTGTCGCTAAGCCGGTCGGCTCGCCAGTCCTTCAACTGGTCCATTTTTATCTGCGCCGTGGACAGGAGCAGCTGTTCAGCGCCCGCGCGCAGGGAGGCGCGGTGATGGGCGTGATAGGCCGCGCCGCCGGCTATCAGTAAGCCGGCCACAACGGCAAAAACCGCCGAGAGGCGGCGCTTCAGCCTGGAAAGGTCTGTAATCGCGGAATTTCCCAATTTTCCCCCGGTCTTCCCTTGCGAACAAGGGATAGTCCCTGACGGCTCTATTATATACATAATAAAGCGGCAAAGTATAGCGCCCGGCCATAGAGCGGGCCGGCGCTGACGGTGCGTAGGTTGAGCGGAGAAGAATGGACCGGTTAAACGCCGATATCCTCGTTCCAGAGTTCCGGCCGGGCGGCGATGAAGTCGGCCATCAGTTGTTTGCACTCCGGCAGGTCGAGGTTGATCAGTTCCACGAACTTGCGGGAATAACTCTCGGGGCCTTTAAAGGTCCGGTTCTCGCCGATGACCACGGTGGGGATCTTGTAGAGCAGGATGGCGCCGGTGCACATGGCGCAGGGCGAGAGGGTGGAGTAAATCTCGCATTTCTTATAGTCGGCGGCCTTCAGGCGCCCGGCGTTCTCCAGGCAGTCCATCTCGGCGTGAAGTATGGCCGACTTCTTCTGAACGCGGCGGTTATGGCCGCGGCCGACCACTTTGCCGCCCTTCACCAGCACGGCGCCTATCGGTATGCCGCCCTCTTTCAGACCTTTGCGGGCTTCTTTAACGGCCTCCGCCATGAATTTCAAGTGTCGGCGGTTTAAGTTCTTTTTCGGCATCGCTGCCCCCTTTTGCACCTTTCTTGCCCGCGGCGGCCGGCCGGGGTGAAACCTTGCGGAATTTGCCGCGCGAAGTACCCACCAGCGCCCGGGCGTCGAAAACGGCCAGGCGCTTGTCCTCGGTGATCTTTATAGAGCCGTTGACGAACGCGGATTTCAGCCGCACCTCGTTCTCGCTGACGAAGCAGGCCAGGAAGGTGAACTTGGGCAGGCTGTGCACGCCGGCGATGACGGTATAGCAGTTGTACTCGCCGGCGGGGCCGGCGCTAAAAGAGCCCGTGCCTGAGCCGCAGGATCCGTTGAAGTTGAAGGTCCCCATCATCAGGTTGTTGCGCTCTTTGATATGCGAGTTCACCTTCCAGGAGCAGTTGCCCGGCGTGGTGAGCACCGTGCCCGTCCAGGCGCCGGCGAAGTCGGCCAGCCTGGCAGCGTTCGCGGGCGCGGCGGCCAGCAGCAGCGCTAGAACACCCGGCAGAAGATGCATTTTAGGTATTCCCCCTCGGGATAGTCGGCCGCGACGGGATGGTCGGGACCCGCGCCGGATTTTTTCAGTATCTGCACCCGGCGGCCGGCGTTGGCGGCCGCGCCGCGCAGGATGAAAGAGAATTCCTCCATCGATACCATGCCGCTGCAGGAGCAGGTCACGAAGACGCCGCCTTCCTCCACCAGCGACAGCGCTATGCGGTTGAAGTCGCGGTACTTGAAGATGCCCTTGTCGCGCTCCTCGCGGTTGGAGACCAGCTTGTACGGGTCCAGCACCACCAGGCCGTACTTGCGCTTGAGCTCCAGCATTTGGCGCATGTAGGTGAAGGCGTCGGCGCAGACGGCGTCCACCTTGACCTTGTTGATATTGCCGTTGCGCTTGCACATCTCGCTGGCCGCGGGGTCCAGTTCCACGCAGGTGACGTCGGCGGCGCCGCCCAGCTTGGCCCCGTACACGCCGAAACCGCCGGTATAGGCGCACAGGTCTATCATCTTTTTGCCGGCGGCGAACTGGGAGGCGTAAAGCCGGTTCTCGCGCTGGTCGCAGAAGAAGCCGGTCTTGTAGCCGGCCTTCATGTCGATCTCGAACTGCACGCCGTTCTCGGTCACGCGGGTCTTGCGGCCCGGGCCTTCCTCGGGCTTGATCTTGAAACCTTCCATCTCCTGGGTGTAGGAGCTGGCGCGGTGGTGGAAGGACGCCTGCGGGAAATGCTTTTTGAAGGCGGCCTCGATGTTGGGCCAGAGGCGGTACATGCCCAGGGAATAGAATTCCAGCGAGATCTGGTCGTTGTAGATATCCACCGTCAGGCCGGGCAGGCCGTCGGCGTAGTCGTGCACCAGGCGGCAGGCGTTGGTCTTGTCCTGCAGCTTGAGCACGTCGCGGCGCAGCGAGACGGCGCGGGTGACGCGCTCGTCG
>Ga0209212_1006408_pt1 | contig 13480 bp, 10 predicted proteins | sample RifGroC2_FD_183996 | JGI IMG/M metagenome (GOLD analysis project Ga0209212, IMG submission 183996) | Groundwater microbial communities from Rifle, Colorado, USA - Groundwater C2 (SPAdes) (version 2) | ecosystem: Environmental > Aquatic > Deep subsurface > Groundwater | place: Rifle, Colorado... | reverse complement strand
TCTCGCTATTTGGAAAAGCTAATAGCTCAGGGTGTATCTCACTTTCAGCAACATCAGGAAGCGAAGCCCGACACGACAAGTCTGCATGCTCAGCAAGCAAAGAAATTTGAGGAGATGGAGAAGGGGTTTTTTGACAAGCTTGCTCATCTATTCACAAAAAAAGAAAAGGGTGAAATGACCGAAGTACCAGACTAATGTTATTATGACTCTAACGTATTCGTCTGTTGGAGACGAAAAATGCAATTTTTAATTTGAAATTTTTAATTTTTAGTGAATAACACAATGATTTAATTTGAATATACTAGAGATCATGTGTTAAATCTGAAATTTTTAGTTTACTTTTTTAAAAAAGGAATTTAAAAATTAATGAAATGTTTTAAGAATTAGGGTTTAAAAATTGAAACATTAATACATTCACTAAAAATTCAAAATTTCACATTAGAAAATATCAAGTGAATATGTTAAAAAAACTGACAATTATTAATCTAACCGACGCCCTGCCGAGGTGTGGCTGTCAAGGAAATGCGAGTATCTGATATAGCAAAACTTTCAACACGAATGTTCAAAACGAACCCTGCTCGTACTTGGCTAACTATTCTAGGCATGGGTGTGGGTACAGGGGCTGTCGTGACCTTGGTGGGTCTTGGTTTTGGTTTACAGAATATTATCCTGGAACAGATTGTCCTTGGAGATACATTGCGTTCACTCAATGTTACACCACCACCTGCTCGATCAGTCACTTTGAACCCCAAGACCGTGCAGGGTTTTCTTGAAATAGAACGTGTACAAGATGCCGCTCCGCTTGCCAGCTTTGCAGCGCTTATTACCTTTGATGGACTTACAGGGAATACCTTTCTTCAGGGCGCAAATCCAAACTATTTTAGATTCACAGGTTCCAAAGAGATTGCGGGACGTCTTTTTTCTGAAGAAGATCCAGAAGCGGACAGAGGAAGTGTTATTTTAACGAGTGCGATGTTGAAACTGTTTGAAGTTGAGGACCCAGAAACAGCGCTTGGGAAGCAGGTATCGTTCCGTGTATTCGTACCCTCAGCAGATGGAGGCGATGCGGTAGAAATGGAGTTAAAAAAACGCTACACAGTCGTCGGTATCAGTAGTGAGGAGAGTCGCCCAGGGGCGATGTTACTCCTTGATGAATTAGCAAGCCAGATAGTGATAGATGAGTATGAACGCGTGCAGGTATTGGTAGACAACGCAGAGTTTCTTGATCCGGTGACGGAAGAGATAGTAGCACGTGGCTTTGGGGTGACCGCTCTTTCTAAAACTGTTGAGCAAGCAAAAAAAATCTTCCAGGGTATTCAGGCAGTACTTGCAGTTTTTGGAGGTATTGCACTCGTCGTGTCAGCCATAGGTATGTTCAATACAATGACTGTTACCTTGCTCGAGCGTACTGGTGAAATCGGTATTATGCGTACCCTGGGTGCAAGTTCAAAGGATATTAAAATACTCTTTATTTCTGAGGCAGTAGTGGTGGGCTTCTTGGGAGGAGTGGTAGGTATAGGTATAGGTGTCGGTATCGGTTTTACGGTAAATACGATGGTAAATATTGCCGCATCAAACTTTGGGGGTAAGTCGGTCGCCCTGTTTGCATATCCAATGGTGTTTATTCTCTTTATTGCAGGGTTCTCAGCGGTTGTAGGATTTCTTACAGGCGTCTTTCCCGCAACACGTGCTGCGGCACTTAATCCGCTTGACGCTATGCGTTACAAATAGATAGGGCTTACGCAAATGGCACATTTCGTCGTTGCCCGTCACAAAATATCCTCGTAGTATTGTTCATACAACTCGTTCTATTTTGTTCGGGCGCCTCGAACTGCGCTCATCTGCGTAAGTCCTAATACCATCCACAGTTCACCGTTTCGCAGTCGCCGTCTTTGCGATCCAGCGCTTTCTAACACAAAAGAAAGTGCTGGAGAAGCAATCCATGAATCTTGTGATACCAAGCTGGTAGTTGTTGGTGTATTAAATACTAGTATAATTACTAGTATTTTTCTACACGACCCCGCTACGAGGACTTGCGAACATTTAACTTTTAACATTAAACTTTCAACTCAGTTTCTTATCCACACAAGAAGTACCTGTTGAGTATCATGTTTAGTATATACTTAGTTTAATTAAGGTATGTTTAATCCAGACCATCATATTTATATGCACAAGATCAAAATAAGTAGATTTGCACTCATCGCATCTCTTTCGATATTTGCAGTATTTCTACTTACAGCTTTTTTTGATGTACAAAATACCGGCATGCACAGTGCACAAGCTACTTCTACCGCTACCACGACCGTTACAGTGCTCAACACACCTCCTGTTTGGACAGTCACCGCTCGTGAGTGGTACCCTTCTGCTACTACAACACCTACAAATTCAGGTACAAGTACGTGGTGGACAGCGCGAGCTACAGACAGTAACGCAGAAAACTACTATCTGCTTATTTGTAAATCAAGCTCAACACCTATTGCAACCGCAGCCGGCGCTCCTCGTTGCGGAGGGGGTGGTATAGACCAATGGGCAGTTTCAGGTCCTACGGTAAGCGGTGCTTCCTCGACAGTATCGACAACCACCGCAGAATCATGGGGAGAAAGGAATGATTGGTATGCCTATATTTGTGACCCCAACCCAGGAAGTCCACGCTGTAATGCTGCACAATATAACGGTCTTCATGAAGCAGGGGCTGCATCCGCAACCTCCTCACCTTTTTGGGTAAACCATCGACCTACATTTACACTCGCTGCTGACGATTCACCAACTCTTCCAGGAGCGACCACGACTTGGACGACGACTTCTGACGACGCTGACACACTCGGTGGTAATCATACAGTTCAACTTCATGTGTGCAAAGCACAAGACTTTGATGCAACTATACCTGCGTGTGGAGCAGGAGGCTTCTGGGCAAGTTCCACCTTTGCTCTGAGCAACGTTTCAGCTGAGGGGTATATCACTCCACCGGCACAAGACAAAGACCATGCAGCTTATGTGTATATAGTTGATAATTACAAACACCCTGCTACAGGGGCAACACAAGCCTCAAACACATTACTGACCGTTGCCAACGTAACACCTTCGGTTTCAAGTTCATCGATAGCGGTTTATGATGTGTTTGGTACGACAACATCTGATAAGACACTTGCTTTAACAGTGGAGGAAGGTCAGACAAGTAATTTTGTAGTTGAGTTTCAAGTAGTTGATGACAATAGTTGTGAAGCAGACGGAGGTGGAGATGAAATTGTATCAGCAAATATTAATGTATTTAGGTTTGATGATACAGATGCGTACATCAGATCACTTGCTTGTGACTCCGCTGGTGAGTACAATGCAAATTATTGCTACACAGACGCAAGTACATCTTTTACGCCCACTTGCTATGAAGTTCCTGGTAGTTGTTCTGGAGCAACAGATAGTACTGTTGATTGGGAATGTAGATTTTCTCTCTGGTATGTTGCAGACCCAACCGATGGCGGTAGTCAATACTCTGGTCATGATTGGAGAGCCTCAGCTCGTGTTACAGATGATGATGTGGCTGTAGCTCCGTATTCTACATACGATGCAGCTGTAGGCGGCGCTTCAAGTGAAATGACGCAGTTCATGTCATTCAGGGCAACAGGTACGCCTATTGCGTATGGTTCACTTGAACCGGGCCAAAACAACCCGACACACGTAGGTTCTACGACGGTATACGCGACAGGGAACACAGGTCTTGATGAGTACCTCTCAGGAGATGCAATGTGTGTGACGTTTCCAACATGTTCAGGACTTGCAACATCTACTATCTACGTGCCATACCAACATTACTCTCTTTCAAGTGCTACCGCATATGCCGCTGGTACTCCTCTCTCGACAAGCACTGCTCCGGTATTAGTTGATGTTATTATTCCAAAAACGACCGCAACTTCATCACCTTCACAAGATGCTACGTATTGGGCGATAGCAGTACCGGCGTCAATCACTTTTGCTGGAGACTATATCGGACGTAATTATATTGAGGGTCATGTTTCTGACAGTGCAACGTGGTAAAATTGACATCCTTTGCATTTATTGTAAAAAGACCCTTTCGGGTCTTTTTACTTACGACTTATGTAGGGTTAAATATATATACTACCCACAAGTTGTGCCCAAAAACAAGTATCATATTTTCTTATTTATGGCTACAATAGTACTGAGGCGTAGCCTTGTGTTTTGTGGTAAAAAAAGAAAATAACAAACGAAAAAGCTTCTCATGTATAAGCGGTTTTTAATACTTGCGGTATTGTTTATATTCTTAACTGATGCGAGTGTTGCATTAGCTGGTTTTGGTATTACTCCTCCATACGTACGTAATGACAAGCTCACACAGGGTTCAACTTTTACGCAGGAAATCATTCTTGTGCGTGGTGATCCTGTTGAAGACTTAAAAGCAGAGATTACACTTAATGTTCCAGGTATTGAGGAATGGATTACTATAGACCGTGGTAATGAATTTCTTCTCCCTGCAGGTGAAAAACAAGTACCCATGCGGGTCACCATTTCTGTCCCACAAAACGCAGCGTATGAAAGATATAAGGGGAGTATTCGTATTCGCACACTTTCTCCAGATCCTGCGAGTGGGGTATCTATTGCGCTTGGTGCACAGATAGACGTCGACATACGTGTTGTTGATGAGATACGAGACTTTGAGGTAAAGCGAGTACAGATAAGTGAAACAGAAGAGCCGCGACGTTTTTGGTGGTTTGAGTTCCCTGGAAAAATTCAGTTTTCTATGGGTATAGAAAACACCGGTAACGCCCCCACTGCGCCTTCAAGAGTTCAGCTCGATATCTATGATCGTCGAGGAAACGTTGTACTTGAAACGTCCTACAATGTAAACGAAATTGAAGAAGTATTGCCGTTTGAGACTCGTGATACCCATGCATACATACCGACACGCCTACCACCTGGAGCATACCTTGTGAAGTACTCAATATTTCGATTTGAGGATGAGGTGAAGCGTTCTGGAGAGCTGACGTTGTCTGTCTTGCCTGAGGGAACCTTAGCAGGATATGAGGGGTTTGGTATTGATGGGTTGTCGTTCTCTGATAAGTTGACGATTATTATTCCTGCTGTAGTCATAGTTGTACTGGTGCTCATAATCATGATTGTTGTCTTAATTCGAAGAAAAAATTCTCGACGAAGAAAACCGCGACGACTGCCACGTGAAGAAGTATACGAAGATGAAGATGATGACTATCCGAAGCCTCCACGATACACAGACCCACGACAAAGAAGAGTGATACAAGGAACACACGGTGTTGTAGATTTATCTCGGAGGAATAATAACAGGTAGTATATGAATGATACGTGGTGTATCAATTTAAGATGGTTTGTCCGAACATCTCTGGTATCATCTTTCTGTTTGTTTATTTTTATCTACACAGGTGCACACACTGACAGTGCACAGGCGCAATACGTAGCTACAACAACTGTGTCACTTACAGTTTGTGGGGATTCCCTCGTAGCTCCAACTGAGTTCTGTGATGATGGTATAAATTCAGGACTATATGCTTTTTCAATAGCGACTCGTAATTGCAGTTCGTGTACTGCGTGGGGACAGTACTGTGGTGATGGTGTTATTCAACCGTTCGAAGGAGAGGAGTGTGATGATGGAAACAATACTGCAGGAGACTACTGTGATGCGGTATGTCAGAACGAAAGTGATCCTGTGACGGAAGGCGGTGGCGGAGGAAATGGAGGCTCTGGCGGTGGCGGTGGGCTGGGGAGAAGTGGTGATGATGGTATTCCTGATGCCTCAGTAGAGGGAGGTGTAGAGTACGTAGGTGAGACCAATCTCAATATAGCAGGACGTGCGTATCCTGGAGCGACAATTACCGTCCTTAGAGATGGTGAAGTGGAACGAGTGGTTGAGGCAGATTCATCGGCAAACTTTAACTTTTCACTAACCGATCAAACTCCAGGAATTACTACGTTAGGTTTTTGGGCTGCAGACAGAGCAGGACGACGCTCAGTAACGTACGCAGCCACGTTTCAAGTGGTACAGAATGCAGTGACGACACTTTCAGGAATTTTAATACCCCCGACACTCACCGTAACTCCTGAGAAAGCTCCTCTAGGAACCACTATATCCTTTGCGGGGAGCGCATTACCTTCCACAAAGGTGCATGCATACGTGGATGACAAGGATAAGCCTGAAGAAACACTTGCTTCAGGTAATGGAGAATGGGCTATTTCATACGATACCTCAAAACTGACTAACGAGGCTTTTCACACTGTGAAAGCAAATTATATTGACGAAGATAATATACAGTTAAAAAGCGGGTACAGTTTAACTACGAACTTTTATGTGGGAACACGTGATGTCAATACGGGTCTTACTGCAGATTTAAACAATGATGGCGTCGTTAATCTCACAGACTTTTCGATTCTCTTATTTAACTGGAATACCACAAACGCCCAAGCTGACATAAACAAAGATGGCAGTGTGACGTTGCCGGACTTCTCGATATTACTCTTCTATTGGACAGGATAAAGCGAGTTTAAAGTTAAATGTTGAAAGTTAATAGCGTGAAGTTGAAAGTTTAAAGTTCTTAAAGTTAAAAGTCCTGTTCGCCCTCGGCGAACAGGCAAGGCAGGCTCGTTAACTTTCAACATTTAACATGCAACTTTTAACTTGTTATGCGGTATACTATACATATGCGAAGGCTGTGCAATATAAGCTTATTTTTTATAGCTACGTACCTTAGTGTAGTACCGTACACCACCGTTTACGCGGTTCAGATTTTACTTGATACTACAGAAAACACCCAAAATCTATCAGATACGTTTTATGTTCCAGTTCGTATAGATACACAGGAAGAATGTATCAATGCAGTGTCAGTTGAGGTTGCTTACAATCCAGAAGAAATTTCAATACAGGATGTCAGTACTGGTGATTCAGTACTGACCTTATGGACGCAATTCCCCCTTATTCAAAAACATGAGGGAAAAGAAATTGGACGAGTACTTTTTGAGGGAGGAATCCCTGGAGGTTACTGTGGTAGGGTGGTAGGTGACCCAGGTCAAACAAACATCCTTGCTAAACTTGTTGTGACGGGAGTGCGACAACAAGAGTTCGCAACAGAGACAAGTAGAGTATCACAGATTGTTCTTGGTCCGGGTACAAAAGCATACCGGCATGATGGATCAGGAACAGAAGCACAGCTCACGTTGGCTGGGAGTACACTACTTCTCACTTACTCAAGCTCAAGTCCCAACAATCTGTGGCTTTCTGATGTACGAGAAGATACGATTGCACCCGAGTTATTTGAAATAACCTTGGTGGAAGGGCCTTCCGTTGGAAGTAATAAGCACTATATTGCGTTTAATACCACAGACAAACAAAGCGGTATAGACCATTACGAAGTATTGGAGACCGACCCAGACCGTTTTGGATTTCTTGCGTGGACGCCAAGAGAATCGTATTGGCTGATTGCTACAAGTCCTTACGAGCTTAGAGACCAAAACTTGCACTCGAAAATCCTTGTGAAGGCTGTTGATAAAAATGGTAACGAACGAATAGTAACGTACACGCCACCAATGTCACCATTAGTAGAGTTGGCACAATCGTACAGTTTCCTATTACTTGTGGGAGTGTTAACACTTATTGCATTTTTGCTGCTTTACAAAATAATCCAAAGAAAAAGACGTAACGATGTGCTTAAAAATGCCGCTATAATTGAAGATGACCATGTTGCATAGGTCCAATAAAACAATAGGGAGTCTGAGTGCTCTTACACTTGGTATACTTATACCTATCTGTCTATGGATGGGGATGCCTGCTGCAGTACTTGCCGACAATGCCTCACTCTCCATTGTCCCAGCTGCAGGTGTGTACCCTATTGGTGAGCCGTTTACGATTGAGGTACATATAGATACGGGCGGTGCGATTATTGGAACAACTGACGCTACTATTTCATATGATCCTGAGGATGTCTCATACGTGTCCGTATCGGGAGAGAGGTCGGTTTTTAGTCGTATTTCAGCGGACTCTACTAGTAGCTATGGTAAGGTAAGTGTCTCCGGCTTTATTGAACGTGGACAAGAAGGTTTCCGTGGCAACAACGGGTTAGTCGCACAGTTAACTTTTGTCCCTCTTCGAAATGTGGCAACGCAATTTCATTTTGCAAGTGGTAGTGCGACACCACCTATAACACTCGGTGCTTCGGTTGCAGATTTGGCAAATATCCTCTCAGGGCTTCATGTGGCAAACTACACCTTTATTCCAAAGGAGTCCGCAGTAGCAGGTGTTCCTTTTGCCTCTGCACAAGAGACTTTCGAAATAACACCATTACCTATTCCTGACACTGAATGGTTTGGCACTACATCCGTAAAATTAAGTTGGACCCTACCAAGTGGGGCAACTGAAATGCGAACACTCGTAAGTGATAAAAAAGATGTAACCCCAACGAAGATATATCCAACACTTCTTAATTCGGCAACACTTTCCGATATTCCAGAGGGAAAAAATTATTTTTTGCTACAATTTAAAATCAATGGTTCATGGGGGTCGGTGATTACGTACCCGCTCAATGTGGACGTTTCTGCCCCGAGCTTCGTACTTATACGAGAAGCGGATCGAGAGGATGAGTCTGATCCCCGTGTGGAATTTGTTATAGATTCTTCCGACACTTTTTCAGGTATAGAAAAGTATGAGGTAAGCATAGACGGTGAGGCTGCAGAAATATGGGAACGACCTGAAAACGGTATCTATAGCCCCACAGGACTTTCCCCGGGTGAGCATATACTTACTGCCAAGGCATATGATTTTGTAGGTAACAGCACTTCAACTGATTTACTCTTCCTCGTCAAATCACTTGAATCACCGATACTGAAAAACGAAAGTGTCCCAGAAAGAGTGCTTACCGGAGACACGATTACGATACAAGGCACATCATATCCTGATGCAGAAGTTACCGTATATATTTCACACAATGAAGATGAAGCTACGGAAAAAGTTACTCCTACCGACTCAGAAGGAAATTTTACCGCTACCATTACTGATGCAGCTAAAGCTGGTAAGTATACCCTATGGTTTACCGTGACTGATAAACGTGGAGCCAAAAGCCCGAATTCGGTGAAGCGTTCAATAGAGGTCACTCAACCATCTATTATTTTGTTTGGTTCTACGGCAGTTACGTACCTGTCTATTATCGTACCGCTCATAGGACTTATTCTGCTTTTATTGCTTACACTCTGGCTTGGCTATTCGTGGCTTCGTGGATATAGACATCGAGTACGAAAAGAAACAGGTGATGCATATCACGTAGCTCGTGATGAATTTAAAAAGTTACGGAAGGAATTGATAAATCAAATAGGCATGCTTGAAAAAGCAAACCAGTCACGTGAGTTGACCCGAGAGGAAATGCGTATTTTTGATGATTTGTCCAAACGACTTGATAAAATTGAGCGTCATATCACCACTGAGATTGAAGACATAGAAACAGTGCAGTATGAAGAAGAGCCTGCACCACGTACACGTACTGTAGAGGGTTCATTTGAAACGTATAGAAATAAAATCAAAGGTGAGCCTATAGGCAGGGAGGAGGACGCCCATATAGTGCGTTTGTAAACTTCTCCTCGGTTTTGTTTATAAGACTCCTTCCTTGTGAAAGGAAGGAGTGGGTACTGTGGAGGACTACCGATCAGCATACTTGTCAGTTTTTTAAGGCGCTAAAAATAAGGCTCAGTAAAAATACTACTGGGACCACAACAGAGCAAGTGAACCAAGTCTGCTTCCGCTAGAAATATTAGAAATTAAAACCCCAATGTCGGCAATAGTTATCTTCCCATCAAGGTTTAAATCGTATGAACGGTTGTATGCCATAAACAACCGTGCAGAGACAACGCCAAAATCAAAAAGATTTACGTGCTTGTCGCCATTTACGTCAGGATTGGGGAAGGATTCTGGTCGGACGGAAAGTACGATAGGGTTCTCACTGCACGTTACTTCTGTGCCCGTTCCATCATGTGCGAGCATTGTCGTGTCTTCAAAGAATATTTTTGCTTCACCAGCTTCGGTAGGTACGACGGTAAGTGTAAGTACGAGTCCTCTGCCTAGGAAACCAGTATCGCGTATAATACCCCCTGAAAAATGAACCTTACCATCAGCAGTAGCTACGGGTTCATCAGACCATAAATCAATGATTGATTCCTCCCGCGATATGTTTTGTATCGTCATTGAAGGAGGTGTCACGATGGTAGCACTAAGTACATTGATAGGTGTATCCGCATCAGCAATAACCTCTAGTGTTACTTGTTCACCAACTTCGACGTACCTGTTATCACTGGGAACAATACACATTTCTTCTGGATCTCGGACAAGGGAGAGTGATGAAGCAAGCAAAAAAACCATCGGGACGCCGACTGCGATTTTATATTTATGTTTCCTAAGGTGATGTCGTACCATTTCTACCATTTGTTTAGTATAATATATGGTATCAAATTTATTACTATTTAGCACGGCATGCTGTATATAACTTAAAATTAACTTAAAATGTTGTATACTACGCATACATGTTTATGTTGAGGAGGAAGAATAGAATTAAACTTGGAGAGTACCTTGATGAAGCTGTGTATGGTGCAAACGACGGTATTATTACAACGTTTGCCGTCATCTCAAGTGCGACAGGAGCCACGCTGGGAGGGGAAGCTATTATTATTTTAGGACTTGCTAACCTTGTTGCAGATGGATTTTCTATGGGGGCATCAAGTTTTCTTTCAATTCGCACAGAAGAAGATGTACAACGGATTAAAAGTTTCTGGAAAAATAGAAACTCAGATGCATTGAGCCGATCACTCACAACATTCGGTGCGTTTGTGTTTGCTGGTTCTATACCACTGATACCATTTATGAGTAGCGTAGCGGTAGGTCACGAGTTTATGATATCTGCTGTTGCAGCAGGGGCGGCATTTTTTGTTGTAGGTGGTTCTCGTACGGTGGTGACTAAGCGAGGCTTCTTTATTTCTGGGCTAGAAATGTTTATAGTGGGGGGTATAGCCGCAATACTTGCGTATAGTATTGGTTATGTTATTCATTCAAGTATTGCATAGCAAAATCACTACTAGTATAAATTCTAGTAGTACTACTAGAATATATGACGTCGAATAATGATATGAAAATAAAATATAACAAACTACTCGTTGTGGCTTTTGTTTTACTGGTGCCCTTGTGGAGTGTATTTGCACAAACTGGTACTGGAGGGACGGATGGTGTAGCTAGTGATACTGTTACTTCAGAGAATGAACTCCTTGAGAAAGACGTTGCGACAGTGTACTTTTTTCATAGCGTCACTTGTCCGCATTGCCGAGAAGAGCAAAAGTTTCTTGATAAACTCGAATCAAAGTATCCAGAGCTCACGATACTGAGGTACGAGGTTTCTGACCCAACACATACACCCCTCATGCGACAGCTTGCTACAGAGTATGGGGCAGAACGATACCTTGGAAATGTTCCGCTTACATTTATAGGCGAGCAATATTTTGTTGGGTACGACAACGAACGTACGACAGGTGCAGAAATAGAACGTGCGGTACGTATCGCACTTGGGGAAGGTGACGTACCGGAAGAGGAACAACCAAAAACATTTCAAGTGCCGTTCCTTGGAAACATCAGTCAAGAAGATTTCTCACTTCCCGTACTTGCTATTCTTCTTGGATTCTTAGACGGCTTCAATGTCTGCTCACTCGGTGCGTTGGTGCTTATTATTGGACTTTCTCTTAAACTACAGAGAAGGAAGTCCATTATACTTTTCGGAGGAACATTTATTGTAACGACCGCACTCGTGTATGGTGTACTCATTGTTGCATGGTACCAGGTGTTTGAACTTTTCAGTGGGTACATTGATTTTATAAAGGTTCTTGTTGCGCTACTCGCCCTTGGGGGAGGGTTGTACTTTCTTAAGGAATACTTTCGTATGCGCAAACAAGGTCCACTGTGTGAGTTTCAGGAATCAAAGTTGATTAACAGATTTATGGAACGGACCGAGAATGCGTTTCAAAACAACACGAAGCTTCTGGGAATTTTGGGAACCGTGCTCGTATTCGCTGCCGTAGTAGCGATAGTTGAGTTTCCTTGTTCAGCAGCAGTACCAGTTGTTTTTGCAGGCATGCTTGCAGAAGCGGGACTGAGCACCGTTGCATACCTCTCACATATTGCACTCTTCGTGCTGTTCTATTTGTTAGATGAGATAGTCATATTCGGTATTGCCGCATATAGACTCAAACTCTGGATGACGAGTGGTACATTTACCAAGTACGCTGTCCTTGGAGAGGCGCTGATATTGATGTTCATCGGAGCATACTATCTAGCTACAATGTTTGGTCTTTTCTAAGTAGTTATCAAGAGGACTTGGAACAGCCAGCACAGGTGCAACCGTTTGGTTCTATAAACTCTGTAAAATATTCTTCTCCATAATCGTAGACAAGTTCTTCCCCTGGGTGAAGCTCTTGAAGTGTTTTGATATAGATATGCTTGCTGTCAATCACTGACTCACAGTTTGGTGCACATGAGTGGTTTATGTATCGTGCAAGATTATTTCGACTGGATCCATTTATTGTCCATCTTTTGTTTATTTCAAATAAGTATCGAGCACCAAGCATAGTATTTGCTTTCACTGTAGGAATAATAGTCCCGATGTACTCAAGGTACATTCCAGGAGCAATGGTGCCAGTAGCAAAAAGTCCCAGTCCGGACTTCGAACGCTTCACTCGTAGTAGCTCTTTTGGAATTGGTTTTGTCCGTCGCATAGTAAATTAAAAATTTCAAATTTGAACATTTGAGATGTAGTATTTTTTCAAATTAAATCATTGAATCATTCACTAAAAATTAAAAATTTCAAATTAAAAATTTAAGTCTGCGCAGGTAGTCTACAACAGGATGTCCACATCGTCCACAAGCAATATTTATCAAGACCATTTAGGATAGGCACTTAATGCTATACTTGTGTGCATGGAAGAGGATACATCATTGCACATTATTAAAAACTTTGATGAGCTAGCAACGACACCCGCGCGTACCAGTTTGCTTACCATTGCTGAGGCAGGGTATCGAGCAATAGAAACTACCAAAGTGATACGAGACACTATACTGCTTGCGGGAGACATCCTGACAATTCAGGGTACAAGCTATACGTTGACTGAATTTGAAAATATTTATGTACTCGGTGTCGGTAAATGCGCCTACGATAGTGCAGTAGAACTTGAGGCACTGCTTGGTGATCGCATTAAAGACGGCGTGGTGGTGGACGTGCGCTCTCCGAACGCACTCACACGCATACGGTCGTATGTCGGTACCCATCCCTATCCCTCACGCGAAAATATTACCTACACACAAGAGCTCCTCCACTTGGCAGAAAAAGCAACTGAACACGACTTGGTATTTATTATCGTTTCAGGCGGAGGTTCGACACTACTCTGTCAGCCTGCGACGCATACCTATGCAGATGAGAAAGGACTT
>Ga0209212_1006406_pt1 | contig 13480 bp, 13 predicted proteins | sample RifGroC2_FD_183996 | JGI IMG/M metagenome (GOLD analysis project Ga0209212, IMG submission 183996) | Groundwater microbial communities from Rifle, Colorado, USA - Groundwater C2 (SPAdes) (version 2) | ecosystem: Environmental > Aquatic > Deep subsurface > Groundwater | place: Rifle, Colorado... | reverse complement strand
CCACCCAGTACGGCGGCGCTTTCGGGGTCAACAGCCTGGCCCAGGATGGCTATACATCCGGGGAATTGAGCGGCTTCAGCACCAGCACCGACGGCACCATCGTCGGGCGTTATACCAATGGGCAGACACAGGCTTTGGGGCAGATCGGGCTGGTCAATTTCACCAACCCGCAGGGACTGCAACCGGTGGGCAATAATGAATGGGTGGAAACCCCCGAATCGGGCATGATTCCACTTAACCGACCCGGGTCAAGCGGCCTGGGCTTGTTGCAGTCTTCTGCGGTAGAAGATTCCAACGTGGACTTGACCGCAGAACTGGTGAACATGATTACCGCACAGCGCGTCTATCAGGCGAATGCGCAGACCATCAAGACACAGGATCAGGTGCTGCAAACACTGGTGAATTTGCGTTAATGGTTGGGTAGGGACAAATTCATGAATTGCCCGAGGTCATGGCATGGGCGATTCATGAATCGCCTCTACTAATGAGGAGAAGGTGATGGACCGATTAATCTACACCGCGATGACCGGCGCTTCACACGTACTGCAACAGCAGGCAACGGTTGCGGAAAATCTGGCAAATGCCAGCACGCCGGGGTTTCGCGCCGCGCTGAACACCTTTCGCGCCGTGCCGCTGGTGGGTGAGGGGCTGCCGACACGTACATTCGTGGTGGATTCCACGGCGGGCGCAGATTTTGCGCCGGGTGTTCTTCAACAAACCGGCCGCGACCTTGATGTGGCAGTTACAGGAGCGGGTTGGATTGCGGTGCAGGGCGCAGAGGGTAAAGAAGCCTACACGCGCAATGGCAGTTTTCAGGTTACGTCGAATGGCGTGCTGCAAACCCGTACCGGCCTGAATGTACTGGGCGACGGCGGCCCAATTTCCATTCCACCCGACACTGAAGTGACATTCGCCAAGGATGGCACGATTTCAACCGTCCCGAGTGGCGATCAGGCCACCTCGGTGATTGTGGTAGGCAGGCTGAAGCTGGTCAATCCACCGCCAGAGCAACTGGAACGCGGCGGTGATGGTTTGTTCCGTTTACGGGATGGCGCGGTCGCCATTGCCGATGCGAATGTCGGCGTAGCCCCCGGCAGCCTGGAAGGTAGCAATGTGAATACCGTGGAAGCGATGGTGAGCATGATTTCGCTGGCGCGCAAATTCGACATGCAGATGAAAATGTTGCAAAGCGCGGACAACAATGCGCGCCAAGCCAGCCAGATAATGAACATTTCCGGGTGATGGGCGCCCCTAATTAAAAGGATAGAACTATGATACGTTCTTTGTGGATTTCCAAAACCGGTCTGGATGCACAGCAAACCCAGATGGATGTCATTTCCAATAATCTGGCCAATGTCAGTACCAGCGGTTTCAAGCGTTCGCGGGCAGTATTCGAAGATTTGCTGTATCAGACCATCCGCCAGCCCGGCGCGCAATCTTCGCAGCAAACACAAATCCCGTCCGGTTTGCAGATTGGCACCGGGGTACGTCCGGTGGCGGCTGAACGGATTCATACCCAGGGCAACCTGCAACTGACCGGCAACCAATTGGACGTGGCGATCCAGGGGGCGGGGTTTTTTCAGGTGCTGATGCCGGACGGCTCGACGGCCTACACCCGCGATGGCTCGTTCCAGAGCGATAGCCAGGGGCAGCTGGTGACGTCCAGCGGTTTTGCCATACAACCTGCCGTGACCATACCGGCGGATGCCATCAATGTGACAATAGGGCGCGACGGGGTTATCAGTGTGACCCAGCCCGGTGTGGCTGCGCCGGTGCAGGTGGGCAGCTTGCAGCTGGCAACCTTCATCAATCCGTCAGGTTTGATGAGCCAGGGTGAAAATCTTTATCAGGAAACGGCCTCATCCGGAACGCCGAGTACCAATGTGCCGGGCACCAATGGCGCGGGGCTGTTGAATCAAAGTTATGTGGAAACCTCCAATGTGAATGTAGTGGAAGAGCTGGTGAACATGATTCAAACGCAACGTGCCTATGAGATCAATTCCAAAGCTATCCAGACTTCGGATCAGATGTTGCAGCGTTTATCGCAACTCTAGGATAAGTGAGGTGATATGTGTGCAAGTTTAGTTATCCGGGAGTCGTGGTTTTGTTGGCGCTGGCGGGGTGCGTGACACCTGCTGCCAATGTACATCAACCGATGACTATCAAGCCGGTTGAAAACAAGATGGTCGTTCCGGCAAACGGCGCTATCTTTCAGGCAGGAGTGAATGAGCGCCCTCTGTTTGAAGACCGGCGTGCACGCAATATCGGCGACATTCTCACCATTAATATCGTGGAAAAAACCACAGCAAATGACAAGTCGAGCAGTAGTGGTGATCACAGCGGCACACTGGCCACCACTACTCCGTCCATCACAAGTAACGCCACGGTACCCAAATTGCTGTTCAAGGGATTCGGTATCGCCGGCAGCTCAAGAGGAACGCTTAGCGACAAGAGCGCCAGCGCCGGTGCTGTCGATTTCACAGGCACCATAACGGTGACAGTGATCGAGGTGTTAGCCAACGGTAATCTATTGGTGAGCGGAGAAAAACAGGTGGCAATCAACCGGAATAGCGAATACATCCGCTTCTCCGGCGTGGTGAATCCTGCCTATATCGCTGCCGGAAATACAGTACGGTCCACGCAGGTGGCGGACGCGCATCTCGAATATAAAGGCAGGAGCGGCGTTCTGGATACGTCTTCCATAGTGGATGTTCTCGGCAGGGTATTCCTGTCGGTGCTGCCATTCTGATCAGAAGACAGAGGGCAGAATGTGCTTAGGAACGGAGGCTGTATGAAACGAATTTTATTGCCAAATAAATTGGGCATCTCCAGCATTGGGAGGGTCATTGGTTTGTCTGCCTTCTGTCTTCTGTCCTCTGTCTTCTGGAGCGCAGCGTACGCTGATCGCATCAAGGACATGGCGAGCATTCAAGGCGTGCGTGACAATCAGTTGCTCGGCTATGGTCTTGTGGTTGGTTTGGACGGCAGCGGCGATCAGACCACACAAACGCCATTCACGGTGCAAAGTATTATCAGCATGTTGTCGCAGATGGGCATCAACCTGCCACCCGGCACCAGCCTGCAACTCAAAAATGTGGCGGCAGTCATGGTAACCGCCACACTACCGCCATTTTCCAAACCGGGACAAACTATTGACGTGACCACCTCCTCGATTGGCAATGCCAAAAGCCTGCGCGGCGGAACCTTGTTGATGACGCCATTGAAAGGCGCGGATGGCCAGGTGTATGCCATGGCGCAAGGCAATGTGCTGGTTGGTGGAGTAGGGGCATCTTCAGGCGGCACATCGGTTCAAGTAAACCATTTGAGTGTCGGGCGGGTGCCCGCCGGCGCAACCGTGGAACGTTCCGTCCCCACCTTGCTGGGGCAGGGCGAATTCATTCATCTGGAACTGAACGCCACGGATTTCACCACGGCGACGCGCATCGTCGAGGCAATCAATGGGCAAGTTGCGCCGGACATTGCTTCGGCCCTGGATGGCCGGGTAATACAGGTGCGCGCACCGGCAGGCAATGAGCGCGTGGCGTTTATTTCCAGGCTCGAAAATCTGGATGTCAATCCGGCACAGGGTATCGCCAAAGTCATTATCAATGCGCGCACCGGCTCAGTGGTGATGAATCAGACAGTCACACTGGACACTTGCGCGGTAGCACATGGCAATCTGACCGTGATGATCAGCAGCGATAGCTCGGTAAGTCAGCCTGGCGCATTTTCTCAAGGGCAGACCGTACAAACCGACAAGGCTACCATAGACGTCAAGGCGGACAAGGGTGGTCTGGTGCAACTTCAAAAAGGCGTATCGCTGAGCGAAGTGGTCAAGGCACTCAACTCGATCGGCGCGACTCCGCAGGACTTGCTGGCGATTCTGCAGGCGATGAAATCATCCGGTGCGTTGCGTGCTGAGCTGGAGATTATCTAAATGATTAACCGCTTCGATGCTTCCGCAAATGCGGGCAAACTGGCTCTCGATATGCAGGGCTTGGAGCAGTTGCGGGCTCAGGCCAGATATTCGCCGGATCAGGCGCTCAAGGCAGTCGCGCAGCAGTTTGAGTCGGTGTTTTTGAACATGATGCTGAAAAGCATGCGCGAAGCGACGCCGCAGGACAGCATGTTCGATAGCGAACAAACTAAAATGTTTACCGGTATGCTGGATCAGCAGTTGGCGCAAAGTATGGCCAGTCGCGGTGTAGGCTTGGCTGATATCATGGTAAAACAACTGAGTCTCAGTATGGGCGGACAAGCAGAAAGCGGCAAAATAGCCTCTCATCCCTCAGTCCTTGGCTCTCAATCCCCTGCTGCCATACCACCGGCATACGATGGAACCGTCCAGCAGGATTTTGTAAATCGCATGTTGCCATTCGCCAGACAGGCCGGCCAGGACAGTGGCGTGCCGCCACAATTGATACTGGGGCAGGCTGCGTTGGAAAGTGGCTGGGGCAAACGTGAAATTTATATGGCAGATGGCAGTAACAGTTTTAATCTATTTGGCATCAAGGCAGGCGGTGGCTGGAACGGCAAGGTGGCTGAGGTGATGACTACCGAATATAAAAATGGCGTAGCACACAAGCAGGTTGAGAAGTTCCGTGCCTATGCGTCTTACGCTGAAGCATTTCAGGATTATGCCGGACTGATTGGCAATAACCCGCGCTACGCTGGCGTGCTGCGCCAGGGCGGCGATGCGACCAGGATGGCGCAGGCCATGCAAAAGGCGGGGTACGCAACCGATCCCGACTATGCCGACAAACTGGCGCGCGTGATGGGGATGGTGAAAATACAGGCTTAATAGAGCCTCTAGAAATTTAGAGCTTGCCAAAATGCAAGGCGCGGGAAGAGCTTGCGAGCATCCGCTGTGCGGATTACCTGCTTATCCCGCTTCACCGCGCCGCATATTGGCTGCTTTTACTGATTTAACCGGCAAAAAACTAAAGAATAGCCTGGATATGCCGATAATCCATATAAGCCCGTCGATGGACGAGTGAAGGGAAAAGATTATGGGAAGCAACTTATTTACCTCGGCACTCAGCGCCATGAATGCGGCGCAGGCTGGCATGGCGACCACGCAGCACAATATTGCCAACGCCAGCACACCTGGATTTACCAGGCAGGACGTATTGGTCGGCTCGCGTGCCGGCCAACAGACCGGCACCGGATTCGTTGGGGCGGGAGTTGATGTTGCCGGGGTAATCAGAATATACGATCAGTACCTGACTAATCAGGTTCGGCTGGAGCAGACGCAGTCCAGCTATTTGAGCGCCTATCACTCCGCGATGGCGCAGATCGACAGCCTGATTGCCGACCCTACTGCCGGTGCTTCACCGGCCATGCAGGATTTCTTTAACGCCCTGAATGGGGTCGCCAACAACCCCGAATCGATTCCCGCCCGTCAAACCCTGCTGGGCACGGCGCAGTTTGTCGTAAATCGCTTCCAGGCAATAGATCAGCGATTGACGGACATCGCCGATGGGCTCAACGGTCAAATCACCAGAAGTATCAGTACGGTCAATACCTATGCGCAGCAGATTGCCGTACTGAATGGCAATATCAAACGTGCCATTGCAAACGGGCAGGGGCAGCTACCCAATGATCTGCTCGATCAGCGCGACCAGGTCATCAATCAGCTGAATAAGGAAATCAAGGTCAGCGTGCAGTCACAACCGGACGGTTCGGTTAATGTTTATGTCGGCAATGGACAGACACTGGTGATTAACGAACAGGCCATGAAACTGGATATGGTTCGCTCGGAAACCGACCCGAGCAAGCTGGATATTGTTTATCGAAACGGGAACACCACCACACCCCTGCAACAAAGCGGTTTGCAGGGCGGCAGTCTGGGCGCCTATCTCGCCTTCCGCGACCAAAGCCTGGAGCCCGCACGTAACGCCTTGGGGCGCGTGTCAATAGGGTTGGCGACAAAAATGAACGAACAGAACCAAATGGGACTGGATTTAAACGGCGCGGCGGGCGGTAATATTTTTAATGTGGGGGCGCCGCGCGTTGAAAATGGAACTAAAAATACCGGCTCTGCGGTGGCCTTTGCGGCGATTAGCGATGTCACACAACTCACCACCAGCGATTACCAACTGCGCTATGACGGCGCCACTTACACGATGGTGCGGTTATCGGACAATACGGCAACCAATCTAGGTGCGGCATTGCCCAACAATGTGGTTATAGATGGATTTACCTTCAGCCTGACTGCCGGGGCTAATAAAGGCGATACCTTTTTGATTCGCCCCACCGCAGACGGCGCGCGGGATATTCGTGTGGCGATGAGCAACCCCGCCAAAATCGCTGCTGCGGCGCCGGTGCGTTCTAATGCCGATTTGGCCAATACCGGCATGGGAGTGATTAGCGCTGGAGTGGTCGACGCGACATATACAGTTGCGACAGTGACACCGACGGTTTCATTGACGTATGATTCTGCCACGAATTCGCTCGCTGGATTTCCGGCTGGCATGTCCGTATCTGTTACCAATAACGGCGTGGCAACCGCAGGATCACCGTTTGCAGCGGGTGTGCCAGTAACCTATACAGATGGGGCGACAATAAGCTTCGGAGGTGTCAGCTTTACGCTCACGGGCACGCCTGCGGGGGGCGACCAATTCACCATCGAAGCCAACACCAACGCCACCGGCGACAACCGTAACGCCTTGCTGCTGGCAGGTTTGCAAAGCCAGAACCTGATGGCGGGCGGAACAACCACATTCCAGGGAATATATGGCCAGTTGGTCGGCGAAATCGGCTCCAAAACCCATGAACTGGATGTCACCAGCCAGGCACAAGTCAATATGACCGCACAAACGATCGCTCAGCAGCAGTCTGTCTCGGGTGTTAATCTGGACGAAGAAGCGGCAAGCTTGATGCGCTATCAGCGAGCCTATCAGGCCGCTGCCAAGGCGATGCAGGTTGCCAATACGATGTTTGACGCTTTGTTGTCGATTGGAGGGTAACTATCATGCGCATCAGCTCCAACATGTTGTTTGACAGCAATGTCGCTGCGATGAACCAGCAGCAGGCACGACTGTTGCAGACCCAACAACAGGTTTCCACAGGGCGCAAAATTTTGACTGCGTCGGATGATCCGGTGGCGGCGGCGCGCGCGCTGGAGGTTGCCCAGTCGGATGCAATGAACACGCAATATGCAGCGAATCGCGGCGCGGCGCGCCATACCCTGTCGCTGGCAGAAAGCACGCTGCAAAGCGTCACTTTGTTGTTGCAGGATGTAAAAACTGCGACGGTCAATGCGGGCAATGCCACATTGAACAGTAGCGACCGCCGTACCATGGCGACCGAATTGAGCGGCAGGTTGCAAGAGTTGATGGGACTGGCAAACAGTACCGACGGGGTTGGTAATTATCTTTTTGCAGGATTTCAGTCCAAAACCACGCCTTTTGTAAACACTTCTGCGGGTGCGGCCTACTTTGGCGATGACGGACAGCGCAATGTCCAGGTCAGCGCCACGCGGCAGATGCCTTCCAGCAGCAACGGCGCGGATATTTTCATGCGCATCAAGGACGGCAACGGCACGTTTGCTACACAGGCGGCCGCGGGCAATACTGGCACCGGGATCATCAGCCAGGGATCGATCACTAATCAGGCAGCGCTAACGGGGCATAGCTATACTGTCGCGTATGCTGGGCCGTCTGCATCGGCTGCTGTGGGTAATGCAGGTGATGGTGTGATCAGCACGCCAACGGTGGTCAATAAGGCGGCGCTGACGGGTAACGACTACAGTATTGCCTTCACTGTGGCGGCTGGGCCGGCAACTACTTACGCTGTAACCAATACGACCACTGGAGCGTTGGTTAAAAACGCGACTGGTGCAGACATGACCGGCCTGAATTATGTCAGTGGTCAGAACATTAGTTTTGGCGGCTTGCAGTTCAATATTAAAGACACACCTCTTCCGCCAGCCAATGGCGACACCTTTACCGTGCTGTCCCCCGGATACACCGTGACCGACACCACAACGGCGGCCGTCGTGCTGCCAGTACCACCTGCCACAGGTCGTGTAGTGCATGCCAGCGGTCAGGCTATCAGCTTCGACGGGATACAGGTCGACATTCAGGGTGAGCCTGTGGCCGGCGATACCTTCGCCGTGTCGCCGAGTACCAACGAAAGCGTTTTCAAGACTCTTGCCGATTTGATAACCGCGCTGAATGCCCCGGCGGTCGGCGTGAACCTGACTAATAGCCTGAATCGCGGCCTTAAACATTTGGATAACGCGTTGGATAATATTCTGACTGCCCGCTCTTCGTTGGGCTTGCGCCTCAACGAAATCGACGCGTTGCAGACGGCGGGGGAGGATTTGGGTTTGCAGTTCAAGCAGACCTTGTCCGAGTTGCAGGATGTCGATTACAACCAGGCGATCAGCGATCTGGTGCGCCAGCAGACTAACTTGCAGGCGGCACAACAGACTTTTTCCAAGGTCGCTGGCCTCTCTCTGTTCGACTACATCTGAGCATGGTCGGGAGACTTTCCCGGAATGGCATTTCATCGCTAACCCTAAGCCGGGCGAGCCGGAGCAAAATGTCGGGTTGCCGCCCGACCTGCAAATGTTTTTACGGCACCCCTGCCTGAACGGTTTCCTTTGTAGTGTCGCCGAGTTCCGTATCTTCCATTTCAGCATCCAGCTTCACCACGCCGCCGTCATGTTGTGCTGCCTCCTCAGCCTTTTTGTTCATCACAATAAGGCTGATGCGGCGATTGACCGGACTTAACGGCTCTTCCTTATTGAACAGCACGGCGGACGACAAACCCACCACGCGAACGATTTTTCCCTCTTCCATGCCGCCAGCGATCAATTCACGGCGCGAAGCATTGGCACGATCGGCAGACAATTCCCAATTGCTATATCCCTTGCTGCCGCCGCTGTAGGCAGCCGCATCGGTATGTCCGGACAGGCTTATTTTGTTGGGCACATCGTTTAGTGTTTTGCCGATTTCACGCAAGATTTCTATGGTGTGAGGCTCAAGTTGGGCGCGACCGCTTTGAAACATCGGGCGGTTCTGCTCATCGACAATCTGGATGCGCAGCCCTTCGCTGGTAATGTCGAGCAGGATCTGGTTTTTGAATTTCTGCAGCTTGGTGTTGCTTTCAACCATTCTTTCGATGGTGGCTTTCAGCCCTTTTAGTCTTATGCGTTCAACACGCAAAAATTCCTGTTGTGCGGCCTTGAGGTTGATAATTCTTTTTTCCGTGGGCAATTCCCCTTTCTTGACTTGCCCCTCGCTGCGCGTCAGGTCCCGTCCGCCACCCTTTATGATGCTGGAGCTGTCGCCGCTGCCAGATCCGCCCATCAGGGCAACTTTGAGCGGTGTCTTGAAATACTCGGAGATCCCTTCCAAATCGCCTTTGGCTGTCGAGCCTAACAACCACATCAGCAGGAAGAACGCCATCATCGCGGTAACGAAGTCGGCATAGGCAATCTTCCATGCGCCACCGTGATGACCTCCCGCCACCTTTTTGATGCGCTTTACGACAATGGGTTTTTTATTTTTGTCCTCGGACATGATCAGCGTTTTTGCTTGACATGTTCTTCCAGTTCGGCGAAGCCGGGGCGCTCGGTGGAACCGAGTACCTTGCGGCCAAATTCAACTGCCATGACCGGCGCATAGCCATTCAGGTTGGCCAACAGTGTCACCTTGATGGTCTGGAACATCCTGGTGCCTTCTTCAGCTTTTTGTTCCAGCAGGGAGGCCACCGGGGCGACAAACCCATAGGCGAGCAAGATGCCAAGAAAGGTTCCCACCAGCGCCGCCGCAATCAGCATGCCCAATTCGGCTGGTGGGATGCCCACCGATCCCATGGTGTGTACTACCCCCATCACGGCGGCGACAATCCCGAATGCCGGCAGTCCATCTCCCACCTTGGCAATTACATGGGAGGGAAGCAACGCTTCGTGATGATGCGTTTCGATTTCCACGTCCATCAGGTTTTCGATTTCCATGGCATTCAAGTTGCCACTGACCATGATGCGCAAATAGTCGGTCATGAATTCGATCACATGATGGTCTGCAGCCACTTTGGGGTATTTGGCGAAGATTGGGCTTTCCTTGGGGTTTTCGACATCGCCCTCGATGGACATTAGCCCTTCTTTGCGCACCTTGCCAAGCAATTCATACAACAAGGCCAGCAACTCCATGTAGTTGCTCTTGGTGTATTTTGCTCCCTTGAGCACAGTGGGCAATGCCTTGAAGGTGGCTTTGATCGCCTTGCCGGAATTTCCCACAAGGAATGCGCCTGCTCCGCCGCCACCGATCATCAGCAGTTCAACGGGTTGCCAGAGAGCGGCCAAGTGACCGCCCGCCAGTGCAAAACCGCCGAACACCGAACCCAGTACCACCGCATAACCGACAATAACTAGCATTCCCGCGCTCCCTGTCCTTATATCTATATTTCTGGGGGCATTCTAAATCAAATCCATGCTATGGGTGGCAGTGTTGCCCGCTGTTCGCCGAAAAGCTTCAGGCCGCCTGCGCGGCGGCCATGGCGTTTTGCCTGGCAGCCTTGGTTTTTCCGGCGCGAGCAGGAGGATGGCAGATGCCGCAAATATAGTTATCGTGCAGGTCATCGGCATGAACTATGAAATGCCCGCCACATTCCTTGCAAGGAACGAGTTGCAGCATCTCCGCCTTGAAGAAGCGAATCAGGAACCATGCGCGAGTGATGCTCAGTGCGGGCTCCGCATCTTCGATGCCCTGCACCTGGTCGAGGTATAAACGGTAAGCGGTAATCAGCGCCTGCACGCCGTCAATCCCGGCGTTTTTAACCAGGAACCGGTGAATATCCATGAACAGCGACGAGTGAATGTTCGGCTGCCAGCTCATGAACCAATCGGTTGAGTAAGGCAGCATCCCCTTGGAAGGCGATTCATGTTTAACTTCTTTATAGAGTCTGAGCAAGCGTTCACGGCTCAGCGAGGTTTCCTCTTGCAATAACTGCAAGCGCGCGCCAAACTCAATCAAATCGATCGCGATTTTGACCTGTCGCGCTTCTTCCACCACGGTTTTGGTTGCCACATCAATCTCCTGTTATGCCAACGCTTCGACGGGTTGCGCTGACATCAGGATTGCCGCATGCGCTTGGGACATCATGCGACCCTTGTTGTAATCGGTGACCATGTTGAGCAACAGATTCTCGTCAAATCGGAAGCGGCACAGCAACATGTTGGATGCCGCCATCTTGATGATTTGCGCGGGTGACAGATTGGCGAGCACATCCACCAAATCCTGACTGATACCCAACCGGAAAATTGCGGCTGGCTTGTCTTTTTTGATCATTTGCTGAGCCAGCATCAGATAAGTCAGATTGATGTCGCGTATACCTTCTTGCAATTGCATGGTGTTCATGTAGCCCCCTTGTTAGCTAGTGAAGAACGGATAACCTTAAATCAACTGCGCTATTCTATTTCTATGTTTATTGAAACCATGGCTATTGAATTTCGACGGTCGCATTATTACGGACAGGGCAGCAAGGAAAAATCGGAAGTACGCTGATTTTTTTGTAAGGATATGGGAATTGGCTTTGTAGGATTTATTCTTACAGACGACAAAGCACACCGCTTGGAAGAATAAGCGGTGTGCCAGCGTGAAAAGTTAATTTGCAAGGGTTTCAAATCAACTTTCTGGTTACAGTATCGGTAATATTTGGAAAAACTTTAGGGTAATTTGTAAATATTTATTTGTTACGAATCAATATATTGAGATTTGCATGAAATATTTTTAAGTGAACAGCGATGAGCGTAAGCTATTTTTCTGACTCCAATTCATCGGTGTAGCAGGTAACCCGGTTGCGCCCGTTTCCCTTGCTAAAGTAGAGCGCGATATCCGCGCAATGAATAAGATGTTCGTAGTTGGGGGTTTCTGCCTTGAATTCAGCAACACCGATGCTGACGGTGACTGGAATGGCAGTTTCCTTGTACATTACCGGCGTCCGGGCAACAACTTGTTTCAGTTTCTCGGCGGCTACGACAGCCCCTTCGAGACTGGTGGAAGGGAGAATAACGCCAAATTCCTCCCCGCCATAGCGGCCCAGTATATCAACAGTGCGCAACAGGCCGCCGATGCGCTGGGATATGGCGCATAAAACCGCGTCCCCGGCTAAATGTCCATAGGTATCATTGACCTTCTTGAAGTGATCGAGGTCGAAAAGCATGAATGAAAAATGGCCTTCATACCGTTTACTGCAGTCGAATTCCGTCGCAAGGCGTTGTTCGAGGTAGCGGCGGTTGTATATGCCGGTAAGCCCGTCGCGATTGCTGCTCTCGCTTAAACGTTCCATTGCGTTCCTCAGTCCGGTTTGGGAAATACCCGTATCGGTCGCGTCAAACAGCGTGACGCATACCGAGCCAACTTCACCTGTCTCATTCTTCACCGGCATGAAGGTGCAATTCTGGTACATGAAATCGACGCCCCCCGTAATGGGGCGGTTATGCGGAAAACGGAACAGATATGGCCTTTGCTCCCACGAAGTAAAAGCGAAGTTCTTGAGCAGGAAAACGCTCTGGATTTTTTTGCCCAGCCAGGGCTTTGACAATTCCGGGAAACATTCAAACAGGTTCCTGCCGATCACCGTTTCCGCGCTGCGCCCGCTGTGGTTGGCCATGAAATTGTTCCACAAGGTGATGTTCATCTCCCGGTCAACCACAAATATCCCGACGTCCACCCATTTAACGATGAAGTCAGGCAGATGAATATTTTGCGTGGATTCGCTCAAGGTGAAAACGGCCGGTTCAGAAAGACGCAATGAATTCGTCGAGTATGCCCCGCATCTTTTCGATGGAGTGTTCCGGCATCAGCATGCAGAGATGGGAAATGAAGTCTCTGCCCTCCAGGGTGAAATTGACTTCAAGCAGCAGCGCATGGTCCCATGTAAGCTTGTCCGGATCGATCAGCACCTCCGCCGACACGCCTTCAGCCATCATGGAGGGTGCGGAGAAACTGAGCTCTCCCGCGCCATGCGCTTCAGTTATACCATTGATCTGATCGATGATGCCGCCCAGACAGGCGCCTACAAGGATGTTGCTCACATCCAGCAGGAGTTCGACCTCGTCCGTGTGGTCGAGCACTTCGTCGTAGCCCATCAGGTCGTCCAGCTCTTTGCAGCCGTTCTGTCCAAAGATGACGATGGCTTCTCCGCGCAGATACCCGTGAAACGATTGGCGAACCGCAGTGATTTCAATGTCGCGCCCGACCATGGAGCCCATGGAGCCGGCCACTTCCGAGACCGCAAGCACGTTGATGCGCGGCACGGAAAGGTTTACGAAGGTGCCCAGTAGCGTGGCAAGCAACGAGCCTGCCTGCCCCATGGCGACGTTGGTGATTTCCTGCATCGCGTCCCGCTGGTCTTCGGTCAATGGCATGGCGCTCATAGCACCACACCGTATTGTTTAAGCACCGACTCAATCACGTCCGGAACGACCGGTTTTTTTACAAAAGCCATCGCGCCAAGTTCCTTTACC
>Ga0209212_1006405_pt1 | contig 13480 bp, 7 predicted proteins | sample RifGroC2_FD_183996 | JGI IMG/M metagenome (GOLD analysis project Ga0209212, IMG submission 183996) | Groundwater microbial communities from Rifle, Colorado, USA - Groundwater C2 (SPAdes) (version 2) | ecosystem: Environmental > Aquatic > Deep subsurface > Groundwater | place: Rifle, Colorado... | reverse complement strand
TTAATCGTCTTGATAACGGTATCAGTCAGTGGTTGCCGCAGCTTCCTCCAAATACTCCGCCACCGGAACGCTGGATGAACTCCTTTTATGTGGCGGAAACCGCCATCGGTGATCTGGCAGAATGGAAGCTGGTTCTGGAACAGCAGGTGGCACCTTTCCATAAAAACTTCTATGATCACTATTCCGGCAAGCTGTCCCTGCTGTTCCTGGTTTTGCTTGGGGCGCTGGTGCTGGCCGAATTTTTGAGCCGCCGCTCTATTGTCACATTAAAAAAACTGGGCCTGATTACCATTGACCTTCCGGACAGGCTGGCTACAAAAGGTAAGGATATCGACTGGCCTGAAAGCGGCATACTGGAGATAAATCAGCTGAGCCATAATTTCAGGGTAATGGGGGATGCACTGACAGCCGAGTTCAATGAGGTCAGGCAGATCAATGAATCGCTGGAGCAGCAGACAGCGATCCTGCAGGAGAGCGAGGCTAAATACAGACTGCTGTTCGACAACGCTAATGATGCGATCTTTATCGTTGACTCGCAGGCACGCATACTGGCCGTCAACTCGATGGCTTTGGAACAGCTTGGTTACACGCACGATGAACTGATGTCCATGACAATCAACCAGGTGGTTTCGGCTGCGGAATGCAAGCATGTACCTGAACGGATGGCAAGGATGATGGAGCAGGGACACCTCACGTTTGAGACAGTACATCAGCGCAAGGATGGCTCACTTGTCCCGACTGAAGTCAGTGCCCGGCTGATCATGTGGGAAGGTCAACAGGCAATTATGAGTATTCGTCGCGACATTTCCGAGCGGAAACAGATTCATCAATCCCGTCTGGCGGCAATGGGTGAGACGGTTGGCGCCATTGCCCACCAGTGGCGCCAACCTCTGGCCACCTTGGGGATGATCATTCAGCGCACCCACGCGGTTGGAGCGATGCAAGGACTGACACCGGTGTACCTGGATGAGTTCAAGGTCAATGCCATGCGGCAGATCAGGTATATGTCCGAAACAATCGAGGAGTTCCGTAATTTTTATCGTCTGGAAAAACAGAAGGAGCCATTTTATCCTTTGAGCTGCATCAATGACGCTGCCAAACTGTTCGAGTCTCAATTCGCCAGCAACGGCATTGCTGTAAATGTCAATTGCGTGGGTTGCGACGGACAAATGGTAAATGGCTTTTCCAATGAGTTCAAGCAGGTTGTCCTCAACCTGCTGGGCAATGCCCGCGACGCCATCCTGGAAGGTCGCATTACAAGAGGCGAACCGGAAAAAGGTCGCATCGATGTGCAGATGACTGTTAATGGAGATCGAGCCATGATTATCGACATCAGCGATAACGGCTGCGGCATACCGGGCGAGATCGCTCCGAGGATCTTTGCCCACTATTTTACCACCAAGGAAAAAAGCGGCGGTACCGGTATCGGTCTGTACATGTCGCGCATGATTGTGGAAGAAAGCCTGGAAGGGCACCTGCGACTGGTTCAAGGCCAGGAAGGCGCTACCTTCAGAATCGAACTGCCATTGGAGAAATTATCATGACTGATCTGGTTCATCTGTCTATTCTGTTGGTCGAGGACGAAGTGGAACTGCGGCATGAAACCGTTGCCTTTCTGCAGCTGTACTGCAATCGTGTCATCCAGGCCAAAAACGGCAGAGAGGCTTTGGTGTTGATTGAAGAGCAGCGGCCTGATCTGGTCATCAGCGACATCCGCATGCCGGTTATGGATGGTCTGGAGCTGGCTGCCTGCCTGAAGGTACGCTGGCCTGACCTGCCGCTTATTTTCTGTACTGCCTTTACTGAAACCAGCTACCTGCTCAAGGCCATCGAACTGGGGGTGGCCGCCTTTATCCGCAAACCGGTTGATACGGATGAATTGCTGGCAGCAATCGCCAAAGCAGCATTGCCGCTGCTGCAGCGACTGGAAATCAATGCGCTTTATGATGAACTGACGGCATCCGTGGGGGTGCAGATGGGCGATACTCCTTGCCAGCGGGCTATTGCGGAACAAGCTGCCCGGGTTGCTCGAACGCCATTTAATGTACTGCTGGAAGGTGAAACCGGAACCGGGAAATCCCGGCTGGCCACTATTATTCATAATTTAAGTGCCCGTCGGGATGGTCGGTTTATAACCGTACATATGGGGGCACTGCCATTAAATCTAGCAGAGAGTGAACTATTCGGCCATGCTAAGGGCGCTTTTACCGGAGCTGATCGCAATCATACCGGACTGGCGGAAGCGGCTGCTGGCGGTACGATGTTTCTGGATGATATTGACTCATGTCCGACAGAGCTGCAGGCCAAATTGCTGCGGTTTGTCGAGGAAAAGAAGTTTACCCCGCTGGGGAGCATCGTAGAAAAGAAGGTGGATGTGCGCATCATTGCAGCCAGTAACCGTAATTTGAAGAACGAGGCGCTGGCAGGGCGATTCCGGCAAGATCTTTACTATCGTCTGGCCGACACAACGATAACCATGCCGCCGCTACGGGAAACTCCGGATGCGATTGCGCCGTTGGCACTAAAGCTGTTGCGGGAAACCTGCGACGAATTGGGGCGCAGTCGGCTAAATTTTAATGACGAAGCGCTCAACCTGCTCTGTCGCATGCCCTGGCCAGGCAATATCCGCCAGCTGAAAAGCGTTATCCGTTGCGCCGCACTGGACGCAGAAAGCGTAATCGGTGCGGCGGAAATCGAACTTTTGGCCGATCCTGGCATTATTGTTACCCAGGCACCCGATAATGCCAGTCTGAATGCTCCGCCACCATTTCCCTGCGGTATGGACGAACTGGAAAGCTGGTCGCTGGAACAGGCCTTGCACTACTGCGGTGGCAAACGCATGAAAACCGCCATGATGCTGGGTATGAACTATTACACATTTCGCCGCCGGCTTGAAAAGCATGGAATAGCGGCTGGGGAGGAGTAACCAGTTGAAGAGAAAAGAACTCCGAGGTTTTTCTTAGCCCTTTGCCTGGGCCGAAACCTGAGAGGATTGCATTCCTGCCCAACTTACCCGCCACTATCCATTTCAGCTATTCAGTTTAGATACCGCTATCGATCTTGCACATCAAATTCCAGGGTCAATCCTGATTAACAGGCTGTTATTGTACTGTTTTAATCTGCGGCACGCTCTTTGCTAAGAATGCTGCATGACAAAGCCTGCTGACACAGCAAAGCCGTTGACCACACAATTATTTTGTGAATTTTCACGTCAACCTTTTGACGACTGCTACTGCCGCAATATCAGCGGCCGGACCGTGCCTAACATTACCATGTATTGCATGGAGCGCTTCGAGGAATGCCCGATTTATCAAAAACATGTGCTGAAAAAAATAATGGGCTCAGACTCTTCATAAATATTTTGGATAAATTTTATCACGTGAGCCTTTAGTGCCATGTCAAGGTTCAGTTTATTGAAGTAAATATTATGGATTATAAAGGAGACATCATGTTCAAGAATTTAAGTATCAAATTCAAGCTTCTGATTATACTGCTTGTTGCCTGTGTCTCGGTGGTAGTTGCAGGGGTGCCTGGCCTGATGGGCATGAAATCATCTAATGATTCTGTAGAGAAACTGTACAAGGAAATGATGATGAATACCTCTCAGATCGCCCAGATCATGACGCTGATGCGTGACAATCGCATACAGTTGCTTGCGGCGCTTCAGCATGATCCCATAAACCCTGAGATAGTCAAGATGCACGACCACTCGCTGAATTTTCATTCTGATCAGGTGGTTAAGAACAACGAAGAGATCACTGCCATCTGGAAGGAATATACATCCGGGGCGTTGAGCGCTGATGAGAAAAAACTCGCAGATGAATTCGCCGATGAGCTGATGCATTTTATTAAGGATGGTCTGCTGCCGACGCGCGAGGCACTCCTGGCCGGCAACTATAAAGAGGCGACCCAAATAACCCTGACCAAGATAAATCCTCTTTTCAAGGTGGCCAACGACATAGCGCAAAAGATGTATATCAACGAGAAGGCTCATGCCAAAAAAGCGTTCGAAGACGCCGACGGCCATTATCATAAAACCCTGATATTTGTCAGCTCCGCAGTTTTAATATCAATTCTGGTAGTGGTGGTTCTTGGCTTTGTGGCTCTCCGTTCCATCACCAGGCCTCTTGCAATTCTTCTCGAACGCATTACCGACATCGCCCAGGGCGAGGGGGACCTCACCAAGCGTCTGGACAACTGTGGCAGCGAAGAAATCGCCAAGGTCTGCCGCATGTTCAATCAGTTCCTTGAGAAACTTCACAGCATCATTAACAAGATATCCAGCACATCGAGCTTAGTGGCAGCTGCTGCAAATCAACTAAACTCCAGTGCAGAGCATATCGCTACCGGCGCCGAAGAGGTGGCTGCCCAGGCCAGTACCGTTGCCACGGCAGGTGAGGAGATGTCGGCCACATCCGGTGACATTGCCCAGAACTGTCAGATGGCCGCTGAAGGTGCTCAACGCGCTTCTCAAACAGCCAGCAACGGCGCCGAGGTGGTTGAGAGAACCGTGACGGTTATGGAACAGATTGCCAACAAGGTGCAGGAGTCAGCCAAGACAGTGGAAAGCCTGGGGGCGCGCAGTGACCAGATCGGCGCGATTATCGGCACGATTGAAGATATTGCCGATCAGACCAACCTGCTGGCGCTGAATGCGGCCATCGAGGCAGCCCGGGCTGGTGAACAGGGGCGCGGCTTTGCTGTTGTTGCCGATGAAGTCCGTGCCCTTGCCGAGCGTACCACTCGCGCCACCCGCGAGATCGGCGAGATGATCAAGGCCATCCAGAAGGAAACCAAAGGGGCTGTGGCAGTTATGGAACAGGGGGTCCAGCAGGTGGAGAACGGCACTGTCGAAGCTGCCAAATCAGGGCAGGCGCTTCAGGATATCCTGCAGCAGATCAACGATGTTGCCATGCAGGTCAACCAGATCGCCACTGCAGCCGAAGAGCAGACCGCCACGACAGGCGAGATTTCCAGCAACATGATGCAGATCACCGAAGTAGTCCAGCAGACTTCCCGAGGCGCACATGAATCAGCCAAGGCAGCAGCACAACTGAACGGCAATGCCGAGGAGCTGCAGAGGCTGGTAAGGCAGTTTAAGCTGTAAAAGCTTATGAGTACGGATTGTGAACTGTTCTTGATCCTCCTGATTTTAGTTGTTTGTTTTTGTACTGAAAATAGCGTAAAACCAACAAAAATTAAAATCAATTAAAATGGAGGATTTAATGAACTTCAGCATTAAAACCAAGATTATGATTATCCTGCTGGTTGGGTGTGTTTCGGTAACCGTCGTCGGTATTATTGGTCTGTTCGGCATGAAATCAGCCGATGACGGGATCGAAACTCTTTACAAGACAAACATGTCGAATGTTATGCAGATTGACAAGATCATGGGGTTGATGAAAGACAATCGCATTCAGCTGTTGCTGTCTTTGCAGCATGATCCGGCAAATCCGGAGACTGTCAAATTGCACGATCACGCCCTCGCACAGCATCTCAATGCTGTTGAAAAGAATCTTGAAGAGATAGACGCGATCTGGAAGGAATATGTCAGCAAGCCCGCTTCTGCCGAAGAAAAGAAGATGGCGGATGATTTTGCGGAAAAACGGGGGAAATTTTTCAACGAAGGCTTGAAACCGGTTCGTGATGCGATCCTGGCCGGCCAGTATCATGAAGCCACCGATATTACGATCACAAAGCTAAACCCGCTCTGCAAGGCTGCCAACGAATCAGTACAGAGAATGTTGGAACTTGAGAAGCATCAGGCCCAAAAAGCGCATAACGATGCTGAAAGCCACTTTCATACCACAATGGCGCTGGTTCTCTGCGCCATAATTTTTTCCGTGCTGCTGTCACTGATATTGGGGCTCACGGTCATCCGCTCGGTTTCATCAGCTGCCAATGCATTGATTCTGGCCAGCGACGCCATGGCTCATGGCGACCTGACACGGCGCGTAGGGCTGACAAGCAGGGATGAACTGGGAACCATAGGGCACTCCTTTGATGCCATGGCCGAATCATTTTCAACAATCGTCAGCACAATTGCTCTGACAGCAGCGGATCTTACATATTCAGCTGCACACGTACATAACAATTCGGCGGAAATGGCAAAAGGGGCCGATAATGTAGCTTCTCAGGCCGGTACTGTGGCCACAGCCGGGGAAGAGATGGCAGCCACATCAGGAGATATAGCCCGTAACTGTCAGATGGCTGCCGATGGCGCCCGGCTTGTCTCGGATGAGGCCATGAAAGGGAGCAGTATAATTCAGGCAAGTATTCAGGTGATGGGCCACATTTCAGAGCGTGTCAGTGCCACTGCTGCAACTGTTGATACTCTCGGGAAGCGATCGGATCAAATCGGTCAGATAATCGGCACCATTGAGGATATTGCCGACCAAACCAATCTTCTCGCCCTGAACGCGGCCATTGAGGCTGCTCGTGCAGGAGAACAGGGGCGAGGTTTCGCGGTTGTTGCCGATGAAGTTCGAGCACTTGCTGAACGGACCACCAAGGCCACCCGTGAAATAGGGGAAATGATCAAGGCCATCCAGACCGAGACCAAGCATGCTGTTTCCGCCATGAAAGAAGGGGTTACTGAAGTCGAGCGAGGTACGCAGGAAGCCGGCAGGTCCGGAGAAGCGATGCATACCATTCTGGAGCAGATTAACAGTCTTTCGATGCAGGTCAACCAGATCGCTACTGCCGCTGAGGAGCAAACCGCAACCACCAGCGAGATCAGCAAAAATATTCTTCAGATCACCGAGGTTTCAAATCAAACATCGACCAGCGCACATAACTCTACAGCAGAGGGTAACAAGCTGAACATGCTGGCAGATTCGTTGACTTCCGTGCTTGCCGGCTTGACCATTGATGAATCACTGTCGCTATGCTTGAGGAAGGCAAAAAGCGCTCACATGATCTTCACCGGCAAGATAATGTCACATCTGGATGGCAGTCAGCGTCTTGATCCCAATAATCTGCCCACTCACCTCACATGTGCCTTTGGCAAGTGGTACCAAAACAAAGGGCAGGAGAAGTGTGGCAATGTAGCAATCTTCAGAGAGATCAGTGAACCTCACTCAAAGGTTCACGAACTCGGCAAACAGGCGATATCCGCTTACAATGCCGGAGACAAGTCAGCTGCGGCAAAGCATTGCCAGGAGATGGTGTCACATTCGCAAAATCTGATGGCTATGCTTGATCAGCTGGAAAAACAGTGTGGTTGAAAACTTTAATAACAAAAAGGAGCCTCCATGTCCACAAAGGCACTGGTTAAGATGGACGATGCTGCGCAGCATGACGAACTTATCCAGCTGGTCAGCTTTATGCTGGCTGAAGAAGAATATGGTGTTGAAGTCCTCAAGGTACGCGAGATTATCCGTATGCCGACAATCACCAAGATGCCCAACGTGCCGCCGCATGTAGAGGGGATCATCAACCTGCGTGGCAAGGTTATCCCGATCATCTCCATGCGCAAGCGCTTCGGATTGATGGAGAATGACAACAACAGCCATACCCGCATCATCATTATGGATGTTGTCGGCAGCATGACCGGCTTTATCGTGGATGCGGTCTCGGAGGTCATCCGTATCCACAGCAGTGAGATTCAGCCGCCGCCGTCGATAGTTGTCTCCGGAGGCATCGATCAAGAGTTCATAACCGGTGTCTTTAATCATGCCGAGCGCCTGCTGATCATCATGGATATCGACCTGATGTTCTCGGAGGATGAACGGGAGAGTTTTGTAAGTTAGAAATCACTTCTTTCCTTCGTGAACAAAGGAATCTGCCATGCTTACAAACAACCTGAACACTCCATTAATACTGCTTACAGAAGACGATGATAAGCGGACGGAGAAGGAGTTGAAGAGAAGCAAAGATCTAGTTGATCAGCTGCTTCAAGCTACTGATCAGGGCATCCATGGTATCGATCTGAACGGCTGCTGTACCTTTATCAACAAATCGGCTTTAAGGATCCTGGGCTATCAGTTGGAGGATTGTCTCGGCAAGAATATGCATGATCTGGTTCACCACAGCCATTCCGACGGTTCCCCCTATTCAGCGGAGGATTGCCCGATTTTTCGGGCCAAAGCAACAGGAGGAGGTTACCGGGTGGATAAGGAGGTGCTTTGGCGAAAAGACGGGACCTCTTTCCCTGCTGAATATTCGTCATATCCCATCTTTGAAAACGGTGAAATATGTGGAGCAGTCGTAACCTTCTCGGATATTACCGAGCGCAAGCAGATCGAGGAAACGTTGCGACACGCCAGAGATATGGCAGAAGCAGCCAACATTGCCAAGAGCACATTCCTGGCCAACATGAGCCACGAAATCCGCACTCCCATGAATGGTGTGATCGGGATGGCCGGACTTTTACTTGAGACCGACCTGAACGAGGAACAGCGGGAATATGCTGAAATAGTCCGCAAAAGCGGAGAGAACCTGTTGGATCTGATCAACGATATCCTGGATTTTTCCAAGATTGAAGCGGGCAAGCTGGACATTGATCTGCTCGAATTCGATCTGAGAGCAACAGTGGAAGATACCACCGAGATGCTGGTAATGCCTGCCGCGGAGGCCGGACTGGAACTGATCTGCCGGATTGATCCGTGCGTTCCATCGCTGTTGAAGGGCGATCCGGGCCGCTTGCGTCAGATCATCACCAACCTGGCTGGCAACGCCATCAAGTTTACCCGCGAGGGTGAAGTTGTTATCAGCGCAGAGGTTGAATCCGATGCGGGCGAATCTGTCATGATTCGGTTCTCTGTCAGCGATACCGGTATCGGCATACCAGCAGGCCGGCGCACAGCGATCTTCAATCCATTCACGCAGGCAGACGGTTCCACCACGCGCAGATTCGGCGGCACCGGCCTGGGGCTTTCCATCTGCAAGCAGCTGGCAGAGCTGATGGGTGGCGAAATCGGTGTGGAAAGCGAAGAAGGGAAAGGCTCCACGTTCTGGTTCACCGCCTGTTTTGAGAAACAGATAAATGCGGTGCAACCGGTATTCGAGCGAGATGACGATATAAGCGCGGCAAGGATTCTGGTAGTAGATGTCAATGCCACCAACCGTATGCTGATGATTGCTCTGCTGAACAGTTGGGGCTGCCGATACGAAACTGCAGGCGACAGCGAGACAGCCCTGATTCTTCTGCGCGAGGCGGTGCAGCAGAACAATCCATTCCGCATTGCCCTTCTTGACCAGCAAATGCCTGGCATGGACTGCAGCGAGCTTGGCTGCCGGATAAAGGCCGATCCCCTGTTGTCGTCAACCTTGTTGATTATGGTTACTTCCCTTGGCCAGCGGGGTGACGCCGCTGCTTTGCAACGGATAGGCTTTGCCGGTTATCTGGCAAAACCGGTTCGCCAGTCACAGCTTTATGATTGTATTGCTCTTGTCCTGGGTAGAGCAAACCATACCCCGGAGGTTTTGAACCAATCAACGGCCGCAAATAATAATTCGAAGGCATCAAGGCGCATTGTCACACGGCATACCGTTGCAGAATCCATCAAACCTTATAAACACGATATGTACGTTAATTACGGAGATAAAAAACAGGGAGTCCGTATCCTGCTGGCCGAGGACAATGCCATCAATCAGAAAGTGGTGCAAATCTTGTTAAACAAGCTTGGCTACAAGGCGAATGTGGTTGCCAATGGCCAGGAAGCTGTTTGTGCGCTTGAACTTATAAACTACGATCTGGTGCTGATGGACTGCCAGATGCCCGAGATGGATGGTTTTGCGGCCACCGCGGTGATCCGCAACAAAAGCTCGCAAGTCCTCAATCATAGAGTTCCAATCATCGCCATGACTGCCAAGGCATTAACAGGAGATCGCGAAGAGTGCCTAAAGGCTGGTATGGATGACTATCTGGCAAAGCCGGTGAATAAGGTAGAACTGGCTGAAATTCTGGAAAAGTGGGTGCCGCATCAAGAAAGATTTGCCGATATCGCTGATGATCCGGTTATTCCTGACCCCGATGAACAAGATAAGTGCAGGCTTGCAAATATTACGGGGCTTGCCGTCAACGAGGCACTAAGGCGTCTTGAAGGAGACAGGAAGCTGTATGGCTGGTTGCTGCGTTCGTTTGCAGAGAATCAGTCGAACGTGGCAATTATGATAGAACAGGCGTTGAGAGTGGGTGATACGAAGCTGGCAGCTCGCCACGCCCATACGGTCAAAGGGCTTGCCGGCTCCATGGGTGCGGTGAAGCTTGAAGAGCTGGCGCTAGCGCTCGAAAACGCCATCCATCTCGACAAACCTCCCGAGCGGGTGACGGCTGCTCTTGATCGATTTGCCACTGAGTTGAACCGCCTGGTGACTGATCTGACGAATCATCTGCCTGCTGTAGCACTGAGCGGAGAAGAAAGGCTGTCCGACACGGTTGACGTGGCTGTTCTGGGTCCGATCCTGAACAGGCTGCTCGACTATATAATCGGCAGGGACGGCAAGGTGGAACATTACCTGGACGATTATCAATGTGAACTGGCAGACCTGCCCGGTGAGGATGTCGGACAGATTGACGCTCTCCTGAAAAATTTTGATTTTACGGCAGCCCAGGATGCACTTCTGTTAATTTCGGCCAGGAACGGGATTGTACTAAACTGCAACAACTCAGAGGATTAGTTGCCATGCAAACTGCTCCGACCCCGGCGAGCGTTCTGATAGTTGACGACATGCCGCAGAACATCAGCCTGCTGAACGCAGCATTGAAAGACGAATACAGGGTCAAAGTTGCAACCGATGGATTGCAGTGCATCGATATCTGCCTGTCCATGCCGGTCGATATCATTCTACTGGATGTTATGATGCCGGAGATGGATGGTTTCGAAACCTGCCGGAGGCTGAAGAACAATCCTCTGACCCGCACTATTCCGGTTATTTTCGTGACGTCCAGAGGTGAGATAAAAGATGAATCCATGGGGTTTGCCTGCGGCGCTGTTGATTACATTACCAAGCCGATCAGGGTGCCGATTGTGCGCGCACGGGTCAAAACACACCTTGCTCTGCATGATCAAAACCGCGCTCTGGAACATCTGGTGCAGGAGCGCACCGGCGAGTTGAATGAAAGCAGTCTTGAAATCCTGCACCGCCTTGGCAGCGCCGGTGAATTCAGGGATAACGAGACCGGACACCATGTCGTCAGGGTCTGCCATTATTCACGAATAATCGCCCAGGCCTGCGGCTTGCCGGACAGTGAAGCGGAGCTGCTCTACAATGCGGCAGCTCTGCATGACATAGGGAAAATCGGCATTCCTGACAGCATTCTTTTCAAGCCGGGCAATCTGGATGTAGATGAATGGAAGGTTGTCAGATCACACTGCGAAATAGGCTTCAAAATAATCGGGCTCAATCGGAACAGACTGCTGAAGACAGCGGCAACTGTTGCTTTGACGCATCACGAGCGATGGGACGGCAGCGGCTACCCGCTGGGGCTCAAGATGAATACAATTCCTTTGTTTGGAAGAATTGTGGCTGTTGCCGATGTCTTTGACGCCCTTACCAGTGACCGGCCCTATAAAGCGGCCTGGTCTGTGAACGCGTCAATCGAGGAGGTTGTGCGCTGGAGCGAACGGCAATTTGATCCGCAGATTGTCGAGGCCTTTTTGTCTGTAATACCTGAACTCATAGCGGTACAGCAGCAGTTCCCCGACTCGGATTGAAGCCAGAACAGGTGAAGAAGATAAAAGCCCCCGGCCGCGTGCGCAGCCGGGGGCTTTTTCTCATGGTATCAAACCAGACTACAGTCCAAGCTGCTTAAAGAAATCCGTTCCTTTGTCATCAACCAGGATAAAGGCCGGGAAGTTTTCCACTTCAATCTTCCAGACAGCTTCCATTCCCAATTCCGGGAAATCGATACACTCGACCTTCTTGATGTTCTCCTCTGCCAGAACCGCAGCAGGGCCGCCGATGGAGCCCAGGTAGAACCCGCCGTATTTCTTGCAGGCATCCGTTACCTGCTGGCTGCGGTTGCCCTTGGCGATCATGATCAGAGAGCCGCCTTTTGATTGAAGCTCATCCACGTAGGAGTCCATGCGGCCGGCAGTAGTCGGGCCAAAGGAGCCTGATGCCTTGCCTGGCGGAGTTTTTGCTGGACCAGCGTAGTAGATGGGATGGTTCAGCAGGTATTCAGGCAGCGGCTTGCCGCTGTCCATGATCTCTTTGAATTTGGCATGGGCGATATCGCGGCCGACCACGATGGTGCCGTTCAGGAGCAGCGGTGTTGAAACCGGATGCTTGGTCAGTTCAGCCAGGATCTCCTTCATCGGCTTGTTCAGGTCGATCTTGACGCCATGCTCGTGTTTGCCGCGGAACTGCTCGGGGATCAGGCGGCCGGGGTTGCGGTCCATCTCCTCCACGAAAAGCCCCTGTTTGGTGATCTTGGCCTTGATGTTGCGGTCAGCCGAACAGGAAACAGCCATGCCGACCGGGCATGATGCGCCGTGGCGCGGCAGGCGGATGACGCGTACGTCATGGGCAAAATACTTGCCGCCGAACTGGGCGCCGATGCCGAGTTTGTATGCTGCCTCCAGCAGTCTGCCTTCCAGTTCGACATCGCGGAAGGCCTGGCCGTGCTCATTTCCTACGGTAGGCAGTCCGTCCAGTTCCTTGGCAGTGGCCAGTTTGACGGTCTTCATGCAGGCGTCGGCCGAGGTGCCGCCGATGACGAAGGCGATGTGGTAGGGGGGGCATGCGGCAGTACCCAGGTATTTCATTTTCTCGATCAGGTATTTTTCCAATTTGCCCGGCGTGAGAAGGGCCTTGGTTTCTTGATAAAGCATGGTCTTGTTGGCGGAACCGCCTCCCTTGGCCATGAAGAGGAATTTGTAGTAATCGCCGTCGGTGGCAAGGATATCGATCTGTGCCGGCAGGTTGGTGCCGGTATTCTTCTCCTCGTACATATCCAGGGCCACGGTTTGGGAGTAACGCAGGTTTTCTTCAGTGTAGGTCTTGTAGATGCCTTTGGAGAGCCATTCCTCATCCTTGACGCCGGTCCATACCTGCTGGCCCTTCTTGGCGGCAATGGTAGCGGTGCCGGTGTCCTGACAAACAGGAAGATCGAATTGTGCTGCGATCTCGGCATTGCGCAGGAAGGCCAGGGCAACACCCTTGTCATTCATGGATGCCTCGGGATCGGTTAATATTTTGGCAACCTGCTCGTTGTGGGCAGGGCGCAGCAGAAAGGAGACATCCCGCATGGCCTCGTTGGCCAGTATGGCCAGCGCCTCGGGGCAGACCCTGACGACATCCTTATCGGCAAATTTCTCAACAGTCACGTATTTCTCGGAGCCTTCGATTTTACGGTATGCGGTCTCATCGGGGCCAAGCGGAAACGGATCCTGATACTTGAATTCGGGGGTTGCCATGGGTGAATCTCCTTTCAAGGTTGATGTCGGATTGTCATCCGTAGTGTATACAACATGGAAAACGCATAGTATGCAAAACTGTCCCTTTTGTCGAGAGGTAAGTTTACAGTAATTAA
>Ga0209212_1006404_pt1:10000-13481 | contig 13481 bp, 7 predicted proteins | sample RifGroC2_FD_183996 | JGI IMG/M metagenome (GOLD analysis project Ga0209212, IMG submission 183996) | Groundwater microbial communities from Rifle, Colorado, USA - Groundwater C2 (SPAdes) (version 2) | ecosystem: Environmental > Aquatic > Deep subsurface > Groundwater | place: Rifle... | reverse complement strand
GTTCGTCGAGATCGTCGGGCAGGAGGCGGTCGTCGAGACGCTGCGCAACGCGGTCCGGCTCGGCCGCGTCGGGCATGCCTACCTCTTCGTCGGTCCCCGCGGCACGGGCAAGACCTCGATGGCGCGGATCCTGGCCAAGGCGATCAACTGCACCGACCTGCGCGACGGCGAGCCGTGCGACGTCTGTCCCTCCTGCGTCGCCATCCGCGAGGGGCGCGCCCTCGACCTGCTCGAGATCGACGCCGCCTCGAACCGCGGCATCGACCAGATCCGGGAGCTGCGTGAGAAGGTCCGCTACGCCCCGACCGACCTGCGCCGCAAGATCTACATCCTCGACGAGGCCCATCAGGTCACGCGCGATGGCTGGGCGGCGCTGCTCAAGACACTGGAGGAACCGCCCGGCCACGTCGTCTTCATCTTCGCCTCGACCGACCCGCACGAGATCCCGGCCACGATCCTCTCGCGCGTCCAGCGTTTCGACTTCCGCCGTCTCCGCCAGGCCGAGATCGTCGGCAAGCTCCAACGGATCCTCGCCGAGAGCGGCCGCGCGGCCGAGCCCGAGGCGATCGCGCTGGTGGCCGACCTCGCAGCCGGCGGCATGCGCGACGCGGAGAGCATGCTCGACCAGCTCCTCTCGACCGCCGACGGCCGGCTGACGGCCGAGCGCGTCGGCGACCTGCTCGGGCTCGCCGATGCGGCCTCGGTCGACGCCTTCCTGGCCGCCCTCGTGTACGGCCGAGCGCTGGCCGGGATCGCCGTGCTCGACACCCTCGAGGAACACGGGCGCGACCTGCGCACCTTCACCGAGCAGGTGATCGAGCGGCTGCGCCGTGTCATCGCCGCGCAGCTGGCCGGACGCGCGGAGGGAGTGCCACCGGCCCTCGCCACGACCGACGCCGGCGAGCTGGCCCGCGCGGCGCGTCGCCTGATCGGACTCGACCTCCAGCGCGCCCGCTCGGGCGGGCCGCGTTTCGCGCTGGAGCTGGCGTTGCTCGCCCCGCTCGTTGAGCTGCCGGCCGCCCCCGTCGCCGTTTCCGGCCTCTCCGCCGGGGCTACGCCGGGTCTCGCCCGCGTCCCCGGCGCGTCGGCGGCCGGGGCGGAGCGCGCCGAGCCCTCGGCCGTGCGTCCGGAGAAGGCCCCTTCGCCGCCAGCCCCCCGGGCCGACGCGCACGCATCCGTGCCCGTACCGCCGTCCGCCTCGGAGGCGCTCGCGGCACCGGCGGACCTCGATCTCGCGCGGCTGCGCGAGCGTTGGGCGGAAATCGTCGTCGTCATCGGCCACAACCCGGCGGCTCGCCCGCTGATCGAGGCGTGCCGCCCGCTCTCCATCGAGGGGCGCACCGTGATCCTCGGCTTTCCGGAGGACAAGGGTTTCCTCGCCGCCGCGCTCGAGCGGCGCCGCGGTACCCTCGAGAAGGGCATCAGTCAGGTGCTCGGCGCCAGCTTCGGCGTTCGTTGCGTCGCCACCAATGTCGAGGCCTTCCCGGTGGACGAACTCGACGAGGAGGCCGCCACCCTGCTCGAGCAGGCGCGGCGGATCTTCGGCGGTGAGGCGGCCGGCGTCGGCGATGTGAGCTGAGCCGAGAGGAGGACGGCGTCATGGGGATGGGCAACCTCGCGCGCATGGCCCAGCAGATGCAGGCTGAGATGGCGCGCGTCCAGGCCGAGCTCGAGGCGACGACGATCGAGGGGTCGGCCGGTGGGGGCGCCGTGCGGGCGACGGTGACCGGCAAGCAGGATCTCGTCTCGGTGACGATCGACCCCGAGGTGCTCGACGGTGGAGACGTGGAGCTCGTCCAGGACCTCGTCGTTGCCGCCGTCAACGACGCGCTGCGTGCGGCGCGCGCCCTCGCCGAGCAGAAGGTGGCGTCGATCACCGGCGGCCTCCGCCTGCCCGGCCTCGGCTGAGCCGCGGCAGCAGGCCCGAGTCCGATGCCCATCCTCGTCGAACCGGTCGCCCGCCTCGTCGAAGCCTTCTCCCGGCTGCCCGGCATCGGCCCCAAGACGGCGCAACGGCTCACCTACCACCTGCTGCGCGCACCGGAGGCCGAGGCGCGCAGCCTCGCCGCCGCGCTGATCGCGGTCAAGGAGGAGGTCGTCCTCTGCGAGCGCTGCCACAACATCAGTGACACGCCGCTCTGCGCCATCTGCCGCGACCCGTCCCGCGACCAGACCCGCGTCTGCGTCGTCGAGGAGCCGCTCGACCTCGTCGCCCTGGAACGGACCGGCGAGTTCCGCGGGCTCTACCACGTGCTGCACGGGGCGATCTCCCCGATCGACGGGATCGGCCCCGACCGGCTCCGCATCCGCGAGCTCCTCGATCGTGCCGTGGCGGCCCGCGACGCCGGCGGGTCGTGGGAAGAGGTGATCCTCGCCACCAACCCGACCCTGGAGGGCGAGGCCACGGCCATGTACCTCGGGGAGCGGCTCGACGGGATCGTGGGGAGCGTCACGCGGATCGCGCGCGGCATCCCGGTCGGCGGCGACCTCGAGTATGCCGATGACGTGACGCTCGTCCGGGCCCTCCAGGGAAGGCGGGAACTGTGAGTGACCTGCGGAACGAGATCCTGCTCCGCCTGGGGAAGGTCCTCCTCGGCGCGGCGGCGGGCGCGCTCTTCTATGCTGCCGCGCTGGCCCTCGGCGCGACCGGTGGCCCCGAGCTGGCGCTCCTCAGCTGGCTCTCCGGGGCTGCGTTGATCCTGGTCCTCCAGAGCCCGCCCCTCTGACGACCGGACCAACGATCAACGGGCCCAACAGCCCTCGTCTGGGGCTCGAACGGCCCTTGCCCCCGGGATGCGCAGGGCCTATACGGGACCGGCAGGTGGTGATGCACGGGGGTGGCCCCTCGACCCGTGGAGGCAAGGTGGGAAGGCCTCCAGCCACCCCGAGGAGAACCTGGTCCGGCCCATGAGCCCTCGTACCCCCGTGTCCGAACCACGCAAGGAGGTAACCATGCGCAGGCGACCCGTTGTCCTCGCGTCGGTGGGCCTCGTGCTCCTGCTGGGCCTCGGCGGTACCCTCCTCTTCGGAACCGCATGGCCACGATCTCCGGCTCGCGCCGCAGATCCGGCCGTGAGCGACCTCGCCGTCCAGGGGACGGCGTGGGTGGCCGAGACGCCTGGCCAGCTCGCAGTGTTCCGGCACTACGGATGGGGCACGGCGGTCCGCCGGAAGTCGACGGGCGCGTCGGACCAGTGGGTGCACATCCCCTTCGCGATGTTCACCTTCCTGGAGGACCGGGGCCAGAAGATCAAGTTCGTGGAGTTCTGCGCCCAGTCCACCAACGGCGCGGCCACCAAGCCGACCAGGATCGACCTGTGGGGGAACAAGAGCGGCTTCCTCTCGCAGGCGATCGCCTGGCCCGCCACCAACGCCTACCGCTGCTCCCAGGTCACGCTGACCCCGGTCTGGAAGGAGTCCTTCGGCATCAGCGTGCGTCTGCACTTCGCCAATGCCACCGACACGATCACCCTGTTCAAGG
>Ga0209212_1006404_pt1:0-5000 | contig 13481 bp, 7 predicted proteins | sample RifGroC2_FD_183996 | JGI IMG/M metagenome (GOLD analysis project Ga0209212, IMG submission 183996) | Groundwater microbial communities from Rifle, Colorado, USA - Groundwater C2 (SPAdes) (version 2) | ecosystem: Environmental > Aquatic > Deep subsurface > Groundwater | place: Rifle... | reverse complement strand
GCCGTGAAGATGCGGCCTACCCGCGCTAGGGCAAAAAGACCCCGTGGAGCTTTACTGCACCTTGACATTGGATCGGGATTCAGCATGTGTAGGATAGGTGGGAGGCTGAGAAGCTGGGGCGCTAGCCTCGGTGGAGCCAACGTTGAAATACCACCCTTGCTGGATCTTGGTTCTAACCGCGACCCGTGATCCGGGCGCAGGACAGTGTCAGGCGGGCAGTTTGACTGGGGCGGTCGCCTCCTAAAGTGTAACGGAGGCGCCCAAAGGTTCCCTCAGGCTGAATGGAAACCAGCCGAAGAGTGCAAAGGCATAAGGGAGCTTGACTGCGAGACCCACAAGTCGAGCAGAGACGAAAGTCGGGCTTAGTGATCTGGTACCTCCGAGTGGAAGGGGTATCACTCAACGGACAAAAGCTACCCCGGGGATAACAGGCTGATGGTGCCCAAGAGTTCACATCGACGGCACCGTTTGGCACCTCGATGTCGGCTCATCGCATCCTGGGGCGGAAGTACGTCCCAAGGGTTCGGCTGTTCGCCGATTAAAGCGGCACGTGAGCTGGGTTCAGAACGTCGTGAGACAGTTCGGTCTCTATCCAGCGCGGGCGAAGGGAACTTGAGAGGAGCTGCTCCTAGTACGAGAGGACCGGAGTGGACGAACCGCTGGTGTGCCAGTTGTCCCGCCAGGGGCATCGCTGGGTAGCTATGTTCGGTCGGGATAAGCGCTGAAAGCATCTAAGTGCGAAGCTCGCCTCAAGATGAGGTTCCCCACCGGGTCAACCGGGTAAGACCGCAGGGAGAACACCTGCTCGATAGGCGGCATGTGGAAGGCTGGTGACAGCTGGAGCTGAGCCGTACTAATGGTCGAGGGCTTGACCTCTTTCAGCAGCTGACCCACGGTCAGCGACCTGGAGGTCTTCCGGAGATCGTCGATCCGCGTCGTTCGCCCCATCGGTGGGCGCGGCGGAGCGAGGATCCTGTGAGCCGATGCCACGTCATCACGCGCACGAGATCCTGGTGACTCGAGCGGAGAGGCCACACCCGTTCCCATCCCGAACACGGCAGTTAAGCTCTCCAGCGCCGAAGATACTGAGAGGGCAGCCTTTCGGGAAAATAGGTCGTCGCCAGGATTTCGCGCTTCTTCTGGACCTCCGCGCCTATCATGGCGGGGATGAGCGTGACGCCGGGGATGGCCGGACCGGTCGCACCGCAGCAGGCTGACCCAGCGGGTCTTCCCGTCGCGGTCTGCCCCTACCTGCTCGATGCCGGGGAGAGCTGGCGCGCCAGCCGGCCGATGGGCGAACATCGCTGCACCGCCGTCTCGCCCCCGGTGCCGCTTGCCACCGACAAGCAACGACGCCTCTGCCTGGTGGCGGAGCATCTCGCCTGCCAGACCTACCAGGCTGCGCGCGCGCTGCGCGAGGCGACGACGGGTCTCGCCCTCGAAGGGGCGTCGCCTCCCCGGCGAGGGGTGGCGCGAACGAGGCCGCTGGTCCTGGAGCGTGGCGGGCGAGCCGGTGCCGCGATCGCGCTGGCCGCGAGTCGCGGCTCGCAGCTGGCGCTCGTCGGGCTGATGGCGGTCGCCGTCGCCGTCCTGGTGCTTGCCCGCTTCGGCGGAGGCGCCCCGACATCGCTGGCCTCCCCGACGCCGGCCTCGAGTGGAGCCGAGTCGAGCATCCCGGCGTCTCCATCGGCCCGGCAGCCGACGCCGTCGCCCACCGCGCCCCTCACGCCCACGCCGGCTGCCTCCCCGACGTCGACCCCGACGCCGACCCCGACGCCGGAGCCTTCCTACCGCACCTACACGGTGCAGTCCGGCGACACGCTCTGGGAGATCGCGGTGCGCTTCGGCACGACGGTCAAGGCGATCGTCGAGCTGAACGGGATCAGCGATCCCTCGCGCATCCACGCCGGCCAGGTCCTGAAGATCCCGCCGCCCTGAGCCTCGCGGGCTCGCGGGCGGGGCCGCCCTTCGGGGCAGTTCAGCGTTGACAGGCCCGGCAGAAGGTCGTGACGCTGCCGCGTCCGCCCACCTGGCTGAGGCGCGTCCCGCAGCGAGGGCAGGGTTCACCGCCCCGGCCGTGGACCGCCAGGACCAGGAGGTCCCGTCGCTCGACCTCGAACGCCGGCGGCACGCACTGGCGCAGCGTGGCGCAGGCCGCGGCAAGCACCGACCGCGTGGCCCCGTGGAGCGCGTCGATCTCCTCGAGCGACAGGCGCGCGCGACGGCGGAAGGGAAGGAGGTGCGCCGCATGCAGGATCTCGTCGCTGTAGGCGTTGCCGATCCCGGCCACGAATCGCTGGTTGCGCAGCAGGGCCTTGAGCTCGCCGGGATGGCGACGGATCCGCGCACGCCAGACGTCGCGCGTCAGAGCTGGATCGTCGGCGTCGGGTCCCTGGTCGTCCCAGCCGGGGATCGATCGTTCGCTTTCGGCGGGGAGCAGGTAGAGCTTCCCCATCCGTGTCCGGTCGCGGTAACGGAGCTCCGCCTCGCCCTCGTCGGCGGGGAGCCACGGAGCGCCGAGCGTCCAGGGCGCCGTGTCGGTGGGCGCACGCTCGCGCGGTCCGAAACGGACCGTGACCGCCGGTGGCTCACGCCGCGTCGCGGGCGCCTCGCTCGCGGCCGCGACCAGCTGCAGCCGCCCGCTCAGCATGGGATTGAGGAGGATGCGGTCGCGTTCGAAGGTGAACGACAGGAACTTGCCGCGTCGCATGATGGAGAGGAGACGCTGGCTCACGAACGCCTCGGCCTCCGCACGGGTGCCGCGCACGACGAGCCAGTCGCGGATCTCCACGGCCGCGGCGCGTCGCCCGACGAGGGCGGCATGCGCTGCCTCGACGAGGACCGCCAGATCCGGCAGTTCGGGCATCGGCGGCCGATTGTAGCGGCGCAGAGCCGCGTGCTATCATGCGCCGGCTCTGCTCGGGGAGGCTCAGCACGGTCGCGCGCATGCCACGGACGCGGCGGAGTCCGTCCGGACCGCGGCGAAGCGCCCGGCGCGCGGCGGCGTATGGGCCGATGGGATACATGCCGCCTTCCCAGGCAGGAGCGCCCGAACGAAGGAGACCAGGAGATTGGGTGAAGAAGAGACGGGGGAGTCCGCGTCGCTGACGGGGGCGACTGCCCCCTCTTCGGAGAGCGCGGACGAAGTCGTGGCCACGGCCGTGGCCGAGGGGGACGGCGAGGCGCCGGCAGCCGCGGCCGTGCAGGAGCAGGTCGCAGAGGCGCTCTCGGACAGTCCCGAGGTGACGCCCGAGGAGTTCGCCCACGCAGTGCCGGCGATGACCGAAGAGCCGACCCCGGTCGCCGGAGGGGAGCTGCGTGAACCCACCACCATGGAGGAGCTGCTCGGCAGCCCTGACGCCGAGATCCGGAGCTTCAAGCACGGTGACGTCGTCGAGGGCACGGTGGTGCGGATCGATCGCGATGAGATCCTGGTCGATATCGGGGCCAAGAGCGAGGGCGTCGTCTCCAACCGGGAGATGGCCGGCCGGCACGCGGAAGTGCAGCCCACCCTAACCATCGGCGACAAGGTGCTCGTCTACGTCATGCAGCCGGAGTCGAACGAGGGCCACGTCGTCCTCTCCCTCCGCCGCGCGGGCCTCGAACGCAAGTGGCGGTCCATGCAGGAGCAGTTCGAGGCGGGCGTCATCATCGAGGCGCCGGTCATCGACCACAACAAGGGTGGACTGATCGTCGACTGCGGCATCCGCGGTTTTGTGCCGATCAGCCAGATCGTCGATTTCCCGCGCCGGCCCCAGAACGACCAGCCGCGCGATGCCGCCCAGGAGATCGCCGAGAAGCTACAGCCGTTCGTCGGCCGTCGGCTCCGCCTGAAGATCCTCGAGGTGAACCGCAAGGCGAACCGACTCATCCTTTCCGAGAAGGTGGCGCTCTACGAGGAGCGGCGCGAGAAGCGCGACGAGCTCTTCAGCAGCCTCCAGGTCGGCCAGCGCGTGAAGGGCGTCGTGCGCTCGATCGCCCCGTTCGGTGTCTTCGTCGACCTCGGCGGGATCGACGGGCTCGTCCACAAGAGCGAGCTCTCCTGGAACAAGGTCAACAACCCGGAGGCCGGCTACAGGGTCGGCGAGGAGGTCGAGGCCGAGGTCATCGACATCAATCACGAGCGCGGCCGCATCAGTCTCTCCATCCGGCGGCTGCTGCCCGACCCGTGGCACTCGACCGTCGCCGACTACAAGGTCGGCGACGTCATCGACGGGACCGTCACCAAGATCGTCAACTTCGGTGCCTTCGTGCGCGTGCGTGACGGGTTGGAGGGCTTGATCCACATCAGCGAGCTGTCGCACCAGCGCGTCACACACCCGGCCGACGTCGTCCACGAGGGACAGGCCCTCCGCCTGAAGATCATCTCGCTCGACTCGGAGCGGCATCGGCTCGGCCTCAGCCTGAAGCAGGCCGAGGAGCCGCCTGCTCGCGTCGAGCGGCCGCGCAGACCGCGCCCCGAGCGCGAGTACTCGCTTGCGGACGCCGTCCAGGAACCCGAGGGCGGCATCGACAACACCCTCGCTGCCGCCTTCGCCCAGGTGCGCGAGCAGGTGGCGGCGACCGAACAGGCGCGTGCCGCGGGCCTCGAGCCGGAGCCCCTGGCCGAGGCCGAGCCTGTGCCGGAGCTCGCGGAGGCCGAGGCCGAGCCGGAGCCCGAACGCGAACCGGAGCCCCTGACCGAGGCCGAGCCCGTGCCGGAGCCCGCGGAGGCCGAGCCGGAGCCCCTGGCCGAGGCCGAGCCCGAACCGGAGCCCCTGGCCGAGGCCGAGCCCGAACCGGAGCCCCTGGCCGAGGCCGAGCCCGTGCCGGAGCCCGAACCCGAACCGGAGCCCCTGGCCGAGGCCGAGCCCGAACCGGAGCCCGAACCCGAACCGGAGCCCCTGGCCGAGGCCGAGCCCGTGCCGGAGCCCCTGGCCGAGGCCGAGCCTGTGCCGGAGCCCCTGGTCGAACCCACCGCCGAGGCGGACGAGGGGACCGAAGGAGCCTAGGAGCGTGTG
>Ga0209212_1006398_pt1 | contig 13493 bp, 12 predicted proteins | sample RifGroC2_FD_183996 | JGI IMG/M metagenome (GOLD analysis project Ga0209212, IMG submission 183996) | Groundwater microbial communities from Rifle, Colorado, USA - Groundwater C2 (SPAdes) (version 2) | ecosystem: Environmental > Aquatic > Deep subsurface > Groundwater | place: Rifle, Colorado... | reverse complement strand
CACATGGGCCCTGCTTGGGTAGGATTATCTAAAGTTCCGACAGAAAAACGGGAACAGAGCAAACAGATTCTCAAACAGGCACAAGAAGAATTTGAAAGCTACTTACTTCTTCAAATAGAAGAGAGACATCGCATTCAAAATGAGTTATGGTCACAATGGGGAATCACGCGCAGGAGATAGACAGGGTCAACCTTCATAATTCAATTACAATAGTAGTCTTTCTTAGTTTGATGTTTCTTTTTGTATATTGCCGATTGAATAATGAAGGTGACCCTGCTGTCCTCGTATAATCTGTTATTTATAAACATCTTATACCATAAAAATCAAGGACTGTCTAACTTGTCGGTGAAAAATCCGGGCTAAGGGGGATCGCTATATAGTTGCCGAAAGCCTAATTTAGCTTTTCGCCTTACGTGTGTTGGTGTTGCGCATTCAGCAAGATGCAGGTGAATGTTCCTTCTCCACTTAAAGCCTCTGCATGATGTGTAATCCCTGCGGGTATTACAACAATAGCAGGAGACTCGACGATTGTCTCTTTTCCGTCCAACACAAACCGATATTGCAGCTTTCCGCGCTCGCTCCAGACAATGTTTATTTCGTCGGAATCGTGCTTGTGATCCTCTGCATAATGACATTTCCCGCGATTGGCAGAATCGACCCGGACTTCATGAACAGCTATGTGCAATGGTGCTTCAGGGGTGTCTTCGGGACTGATGAGTAACCGACGTGTGATACCAAGCACATCTTTGTGAAAATCTACTTTGCTCAATGGCTCAATCACCCCGTGTGAAATTGTTAGTTTTGTCGGGTTTTTTTTCATTCTCGTTGCTCAAAAAGATTCGTGACGTTCTTTGTACCAAGGAATGGACTTACGCTCAATCCATTTAAAGGCCCAATCAATTGCCCACCCAAAAGCGGCAAGCATCATAATTGCTGCCAACATCTCTGGATATTTAAAACTGCGTTCGTAATCTAGAATGCGGTAACCAATACCTGAAGGATCACCCGTAACAAGCATCTCCGATGTGACTCCTAGCAACAATCCAATTGCTAGTCCAATTCGAGAACTCGTCATAATTGCAGGTAGAATCGTCCGCAACTCGATACCACAAAAAATCTGCACGCGCGTTTTCCCCAGCGTACGTCCCGTGTCAATCAAGGTTTGTTTAATGTCTTTGCTGTCTTGATAAATGTGAATGAGTAATGGCCAAAACACTCCGTATGCGATAATGAAGATTCTTAATGGATTCCCAATCCCAGAAATGACTAGCATTGCAAGAGGTATGATGGCAGCAGTGGGAATCGGACGGAGAAGCCTGACGGTATCAATCAAGGCATTTTCAATTCGCTTGAACCGCCCCATCAAAACACCGACCACGACCGCACAAACAAGCGCAATGGCGAAACCTAAAGCGAATCGCCAAATCGTCTGCATCAAATCTGAGTAAATCTGGGAGTCACCAAATGCATATAGAAATCGATTCACCAACGTCCAAAACTGAGAAGTCTCAGTTTTGCGATCAATCCTGTTGACAATAATTCCCAATATGGCCGGGACAAATATTAATACGAGAAGTCTGTATGCCCAATGGCCCTTGCGCTTATTCATGATTACCTCCAATCAAAGCAGCATTCTCACGCTGCGTCGTGTTATACCGAATTCCGGAGTTTCTTTGAAATCCTCTGCTCGTTGCTCTATCGGACGCGTAACAGGGATAACACCTTTCATTTTACATGGTTTTTCTCCAAGGACGATAACCCGATGGGCGAGGAAAACAGCTTCTTCAGTATCGTGTGTAGCAATGACGATAGTGCGACTTTGTTCATTCAACCATTCCTTCAGAATAAGCGCTTCGAGCTCGTAACGAGAAATGGCATCAAGAGAGCCGAATGGCTCATCCATCAAGAGAAGTTTCGGTTGTCTAGCTAGCGCGCGCGCCACAGCTACCTTCTGTTGCTGCCCTCCAGAAAGCTCACCAGGGAATCGATCTAGTAGCTTTGAAATCTCAAGTACCCTGTCTATTTGTTCGACAACTGCGACTCGTTTAGTTTCATTGCCAGAAAATCCCCAATTTATGGCAGTTCTAACTCGCTGCCACTCCAAAAGCGATTCTTTGTATTCTTGAAAAACTAGAGTTGCGATTTCCGTCATGCTTTGCCCAATAGCACTACAGTGAAAAACATCTTGGGCGGAATTCTTAAATTCTATTGAGCCTTTTTCAGGCCTATAAAGCCCAGCCATCATTTTGAGCAACGTGGTCTTCCCACAGCCAACCTTACCGACCAAGGCCGTGATTTTACCGACCTCGAAGGACAAAGAGAAATTATCGAAAACGGTTTCCAAAGAATTATTTTGGGCAGTGTGACTCTTTGTGAGATTTTTAATATTCAGATACATTTCGGTTGTCATATATCACTCCTGATTCCAAAGGATATCTTCTGGTTTTACATCAGCTTCGATGAAATGCGACTGTTTCGCTTCCTTAATCAGGAATTCAAAACCAGCTTTTGTAGGGATGCTAGAAAAACCCGGAAGCCCCATCTTTACCGATATTTCTTGGTCGATTCCTGTCACCTGGCGAATCAATTCGCGGAACTGTTTCTCATCGCTATTTGCCTGGGTGATCGCTTCCGCTAGAGCCTTCTGAAATCTTTTTGCAGTGAAGGAATTCTTAGCCAGCCAACTGCGCTTGGCAAAATAGGAAGTAACTTCGATTTTTTCACCTCCCGAACCAACATAATAATCACCAACACTTGAATGTCCTGCTTCCTTTGCCTTTGTGAGGAATGGCTCAACAATTGCCACAGCGTCAACATGCCCTTGTACTAAGACCGTGTCCATTCTGGGGAATGGAACTTCAACTAAACGGATTGAGTCCGCTGAGAGTCCGTTTAGACGTAACCACCTTATTAGCATCAAATGATCAATATTCCTAAGTGTGTTTACGGCAACCGTCTTTCCTTTAAGGTCTTGTGCGCCTTTTATGTGACTATCCTTCTTGACGACAAGCGCATGTCGTGAATGAGCGTCATCTTCAAAAGAAGATCCAGCAACAGCCACCACATCGATTCCTTGAGCGCGAGCCAGAATTGGAGACACCAGATTGCTGAAGCCTAAATCAAGTGAATCACCAATCACACCATTTAAAATAACAGCCCCACCGGGTGCTTGCTTTAGCTCCAATTTCAATCCATTATTCTCAAATATTTTCGTGTAGAACAAAGGAGCGCAGTCGCTCAAAACCATATATCCAACGCGGAGTGTTTCCAGATGCGAATCATGGCGGGATCTGGTCCAAAAAATGGCCGCAGTTATTGCAAGCGCGACGATTATTAGAAGTGCCAAGAATTTACGTTTCATATTTTCTCCTATTGAAACTTTGTTGCCACAATCAGAGAGTAAAAAGCCGAGCCTTGTTTTTTTTCAATATCTCTGAATCCTGAGCGCAAGAGTAATTCGGTTAGTTCCGAAAGCGAGAACTGTTTTCCTTCTGTAAAGCGGAGCATGGTCAATGAAAACGCCGTGGTCGGCCACGGGCCATTTTTTTTATCGTCCAAGAGCATTTCGTGAATGAAGAGCTTGCCTCCTTTTGGCAGCGAGAAAAATGCGTTCCTTAGCAAGTGTAGACATTTCTCATCATTCCAATCGTGTAATATGTTGCTCAAGAAGATTGCGTCGAACCCCGTAGGCCAAGCATCATTGAACATATCAAAGGCTACTGTTTCGATTCGATTGCTTAAGCCAAAATCACTGATGTAATTTTTGGAGATTTCACATATCAATGGCCTCTCAGCCACGGTGCATTGCAGATTTTGCCAGTATAGTGCCAAGGCAATACTGAAGCAGCCTGAACCCCCACCAACATCTAGAAGGCGCGAAACGTGGCTAAAATCATGTTTATCTGCTAAACCAACAGCCGAAGGGAAACTCTGGCTATGCATGGCTTTCGTGAAGTTTAAGGCGTGTTCCGCATTGACTTCGTGATTGGACCAAAGATCAGAATTTGAATATGGGCGTGGAGACTCTCGGCGTAGTGCTTCCAGAAGATCAAGTGGGGTAACGGGTTTGTCTTCATCAAAATGAAACATATGACCCCAGTAGAATGAATTTCTTGGCAATAGATAAGTCCTCGCAACTGTAGTCAACGAGTAAAGCCCGGCTTCTTCCTTGAGCAGCTTCATCGAGGTTAAAGTCGTAACAAGTGCTTCTATCGCACGGAGGCCAAGACCCAACTTAGAAATTTGCTCCAAAGAGCGAGCTTCATGTTCAAGGCTTGCAAACAAGCCGAGTCTGTCAGCAGCGACCAATGCTGGGTATTTGTATGCGGAAAGAAAAATGTCCCAAATCAGAGAATCATCGCATTCGGGCTTCTGAAGAGTCGCTGACTTGCTTTTATTTTCCATTTCAAATCGAGTCAAGTGAATTAAAAACTTTGACCAGGAATTCGATAGTAGGAAATTGCTTTTTCCCTTTGAGGCGATATTAAAACAAAAAACGAGGAAGATTGCAATTTTTTTAATTCTTTCAGCTAAATTGAACACCAAAGAAGAGAGAAAATGAAAAAGATGTCATGAAAATATAGGAGCATTATATGTGGACGGGTAATGTACAGCAAATTTCCCGATTGAGGTGTTCGTTAATCAGTATGGATTGATTGACCCTGCACAACCGCTTTTCAGGATGGCACCGTGAATGCATGAGAAGAAGTCTGCCGTAAAGCCGTGTGCGGGAAAACCGTCAGATTATGGAAATGTTGCTGGTGGATTCGGCGTAAAAATCCTCGCCTTAATCGTTCGACTGAGCGCTCACGACGAAGTCCACCCTACACTTTTAAAAGCTGATATCGTCCTCGGAGCGGTTTGGCCAAAGACGTATTTTCTCTTCTTGTTTCCTTCTTCCTTTTCGGAAACGAGAATCCGATCTTTTGATAGAGAAATCAAGTATTGTATAAGCGTATCCATTTCTCTATCACTAAGCTTGTCAAAAACAGGCATCTTACTCCGTTTACCATGGAATTTGGGGTCGGATGGATTTTTAATAAATCCCTTCAGCCATTCTTCAGATAAATACCCCGACAGGTTTGGAGCAATCTTTTTTGCTTCTTTATCACCGATGGGGTGGCAGACAACACAAGTCCCCTTCAAAACCAGTTCTTTTCCTCTCTCCAGCCTGTCGGCGCTTTGATTGTGTAAACCTCCTGATTGGCTCAATAAGAATTCTGCTATGTCCCGGAGTGATTCATCAGGCTGTTTTACAGGAGACATAACCGCAGATTCCTTAAAAAATTTCTTACCCTTGGGATCTTTTAATAGTTCAAATACCCATTCCCGTGAGCCAAAATTGGTAAAATCAGGACCCGTTTCACCTCCTTCTCCTTTCAGCATATGACAAACAATACAAGTTCCTTTAAAAATCTTTTCGCCAAGATACACAGGGTCGTTAAGGAAGATATACAATCCTCCCTGCGGTGGTATTCCCCTTGCAGCCAGTTTTATTGCCCTCGCCGTCTGTTTCTCGGCATCCTCCTGTTGATGAAGGATGTGTATATCATGCCTATCGTGGAGAATAGAGAGGGTAGTTAACGCAATAACTCCTGCTAGCCCGGAGAATATAGCGCCAAAAAATGGTATTCGTTTCGACGGATATCGTGATGTATTTCTGTCGATAAATGGAAGCACAAATAAGAAAATTAAAGCAAGCGTGGGCACAATGACAGTGCCTACAATCAAGAATTTCCCCTGGCAATATTTTAAAAGCTGGAATAAGAATAAGAAATACCATTCCGGTCTGGCAATATAATTCGATGCGGGATCGGCAGGAGAATTGAGTTCTGCCCCTTTATTCCAGAAGACCCATCCGGCAAGTACGGCATACATCCCTACGGCAAATAAAACGTCTTTAAATACCTGGTCTGGCCAGAAGGGATCGACTCGATTTTTAAATACATCCTCCCTCATTTTCCAATACGGAGTGACACCATGTTTACGGAAGAGCGGTGTATGAATAATAAAGAGGAAAAACATAAATGCAGTCGGCAATAAGAATACATGAAGTGCATAGAAACGCGTAATGGTAAAATTCCCGTAATCACCACCGCCCTGAGGTATTAGTTGAATGTATTTCCCAATGACGGGAATAGTGCCCATAATATTCGTAGCAACCTGGGTAGCCCAAAATCCCTTCTGATCCCATGGCAAAAGATACCCTGTTAAACCGAAGCCCGCAAGGAACAAGAGAAGAATTACTCCGGAAATCCAGTTCAGCTCACGTGGTTTTTTATACGCGCCAAAGATAAACACCTGGAACATGTGGACAAGAGCGAGTATCATCATGGCGCTTGATCCAAAGTGGTGCATACCGCGTACAAACCAGCCAAAGGACGTTTTGTGTTGAATGTAATAGACGCTCCCCCACGCCGATGTCGAAGAGGGTGAATAAAAACCGGCCAATACCATCCCGGTAGCCGCCTGGAGAATGAAAAGGAATACCAGTCCACTACCAAAGACATATGACCATTTCGCCCCGCCGTGAATCGGCTCATCCAGCATTACCTTCAACAGATGGCTTAATCCTGTTCTATCTTCTATCCATTCTTCTATCCGTTTACGCATTGTATTCATACCACCTTTTTATAACTTACCAAAACGTTATTGTTTTCAATTTTTGTTTCGAAACTATACATGTCGCGAGGAGCAGGTCCCGATATTTTCTTGCCATCGATATCAAATACACCTTCGTGGCAGGGACATAAAAACTGTTTTACATCATCTTCCCAGTTTATACCGCAGCCAAGGTGCGGGCAGTTCGTAGAAAATACATTTAGTGAGTTATCTTCCTGTCGAACTACCCATACTGAACCCATGACCAACCCTTCAAAAATATTCCACGCATCCATCTTTGAAGAAGTGATGGTCATTTTCTTAGGAATGCCGACGGGGAAATCATCCAACTTGCCAACATTAATAAAATCCTCAAGTCCATACACAGTTTCTTTCAGCCATGGATGTATCGCCAGTCCTACGACTGGCGCCACTACGCCTGCTGCTAGTGTGCCCCCTATGGCGTGGGATGCGATTTTCAGGAATTTTCTTCTGCTGTTACTGTTAGAATTTTCCACTTTTTTACCTCTCTACATTGGAATGAATCAATAAACCAAACTCTTTATCAATCGCTGTTAAATATTTCAGCGCCAGTGCCAAAGCGCATATATAATGCTAAAGGAAGGCATAGTATAAATATTTTACCTGAAAGTAAAGTCAATTTTTAAAAAATAATTTAACTTAAAGACAAATCAAAGGTAATGTCGATCTCATTTTTAACCTTCAGAGTTCCTAATAATGCCCTGTAAGGTTTGATTCCAAAGTCTTTTTGGGCGATGGTAAACTTTCCTTTTAAATCTGTTCCCGTAGTAGTTTTTGCGTCAAACTCTATGGGCCGTGTAACGCCGTGCAGGGTTAGCTCTCCTTTCACATGATAAACGCCGTCCTTTTCCTGGATATTGGAAGAGCGGAAGTTGATGGTGGGATATTTAGAAGGGTGTAATACGTCCTTGAAAGTAGCTTCTTCAATATCTGCCTTGTCTTTTTCCTTGAGGGCAGCATGATTCTCTTGTCCATCTTTCATGGCGCATACTACTTTTAGTGAATTTGCCTGAATTTCCGCTTCTATGCTTGCGGACTGAACGCCGGTGTTTGGAATGTTTGGTTTAATGGTAAAATTTGTCACATTAATCAACAGGTCATGAGCTATTGCACTGAGAAATCCTTCTTTGAATGTATAGACACATAATTTTCCTGAATTTGCATTCAAATTATAATTGCCAGCTTTTAATGCCATATTCTCCTCCCAAACTGAACAAAGGTATTTTAGATTTATGATTTAGCATTATGTAGGGGTTGGAAATTTTCAACCTCTACATTGAAATTCTGTACGTTTAAAAAACTTAAATAATATCCCAAATTTTCTCAATAATGTCAATAATAATTTTCTATCATTTCACTTGACTTGCAAAAATATTGTATATAGAATAAAAAATTAATCCAACGCTGGTTACTTTCTGTCTCTTGATGAATAAAAAATATATTATTTATCAAATTAGGCCTTCGGCGACTTTTTAGCGCAACCGAGACGGTACGCTACCAGTTTGAAATTCCTGAACGTTAAATTAAGGGGAAATTGAATATGCTTCGATTTAATAAACGCCGTAACACGCTAGAACCTGAAGAGTACATCTTTCAATTGCAGGAAGCGACAGAACCCAATCTCTTTCGGGATGTCTTCCCCTATGATAAAATACCAAAAATACCATTCAATTATCGGCTCAACCCGATGAACATGCCAGAAGAGATATGGATCACGGACACAACCTTCAGGGATGGACAGCAATCCCGTCCCCCTTACACGGTCAAACAGATTGTAGACCTCTATGACCTGATTCACAAACTAGGGGGCAAAAAGGGTCTTATTCGTCAGTGTGAATTCTTTTTATACAACGAAAAAGATCGGGAAGCTGTCATAAAATGCCTTGAGCGAGGGTATAAGTATCCTGAGGTTACCGGATGGATTCGGGCAGTAAAGAGTGATTTCAAGCTGGTCAAGGAAATGGGACTCAAAGAGACGGGTATTCTCTGCTCTGCCTCGGATTACCATATTTATTTAAAATTAAACAAAACCAGGAGGCAGGTGGTAGATATGTATCTGGATATTGTAAGTGCTGCCCTGGAAGAGGGTATTATTCCCCGTTGCCATTTTGAGGATATTACCAGGGCTGACATTTACGGTTTTGTGGTTCCCTTTGCCAAGGAACTCATGCGGTTATCCAAGGAAAGTAATATCCCCGTAAAGATCCGTGCCTGCGATACTATGGGATTGGGGGTCAGCTACCCCGGTGCGGCTAATCCACGCAGTGTGCCCGGTATTATTTACGGGCTGAACCATTTTGCCGGGGTACCTTCTGAGTATCTTGAATGGCACGGCCACAATGATTTTTATTTAGCAGTAAGCAACGCCACTTCTGCATGGCTTTATGGGTGCGGCGCTATTAACGGTACACTGTTAGGATTGGGAGAACGCACAGGAAACACGCCCATAGAGGCGCTTGTAATCGAATACATGGCATTGCGAGGTGAAGACGAACTCATCGATACCACCGTAATTACGGAAATTGCGGATTATTATAGAAATGAGATCGGGTATACAATCCCTCCAACACAGCCTTTGGTAGGCGCAGAATTCAACGTTACTCGCGCTGGTATCCATTCTGACGGTTTGTTAAAAAACGAAGAAATTTACAACATCTTTAATACCAAAAAACTTTTAAACAGGCCCATTGGTGTTTCCGTAACTGACAAATCAGGCGCATCCGGGATTGCACAGTGGATTAATATCTATTTTGGCTTAGAGGGAAACGAACAGATTCCCAAACACCATGAAGGAATAACGAAGATCAGGGAATGGGTGGATAAACAATACAACGAAGGACGTATTATTTCCATCTCCGATGGAGAAATGGCCGAACAGGTACGCATCCATCTTGGGAAGTTTATCAAATCTGATAAACTGAAATAAACATTGAAGGTCTATGAATTTCAAGCAAAAGATATCCTCAGAAAGTACGGTGTTTGCGTCCCGCGTGGTAAGGCTATATCTGAAGGTCGGGACGCCTCAAAAATATTCCAGGAAATTGGCAGCAATCGCTGCGTTGTAAAGGCACAGATCCTCGCTGGCGGCAGAGGGAAGGGCGGCGGTATCCAGATCGCCACTACCTCTGCTGAAGCCCAGGCAAGCGCCGCAGGCATGCTTGGTACCTACCTCGTCACTCATCAAACCAACCAAAAGGGTATTGAAATTAAATATGTCCTCATCGAAGAAGCCGTTTTTATCAAAAAGGAATTATACCTTGCCATAACCATTGACCGCTCCCTTCAAACACCCATGCTGATTGCCAGCGCAGAGGGCGGAGTAGAGATAGAAGAAGTTGCCAAAAAATCACCTGATTCAATTATCAAGGAACCGATGGATATATTTTTTGGGGTTCATCCATTCCAGATACGCCGCATGGCTTCAAGATTAGGCATATCGAAAATTTCCTCAACAAGACTCGACAACCTCGTCACGAATCTTTTTCGTGCTTTTATCAATAACGACTGCTCATTATTAGAAATTAACCCTTTAGCCGTAACGGTGGATGACGAACTATGCGCTCTCGACGCAAAGATGGACATTGATGATAACGCCTTGTACCGTCACCCGGAATTTGAGCAGATGAGCCAATATCAAGACGTCTCTCCTGTTGAGTCATTAGCCAAAAAATACAAACTTAGTTACATAAGCCTTGATGGAAACATCGGATGCCTGGTAAACGGAGCGGGTCTTGCCATGGCTACCATGGATATTATTAAACTACACGGCGGAGAACCGGCAAACTTTTTAGACGTCGGTGGCGATGCATCCCTGGAACAGGTCACGCAGGCGTTCAAGATTATTTTGTCCGACTCCAAAGTGAAAGCTATTTTAATTAATATTTTCGGAGGGATCATGAAATGTGATGTCATTGCGTCCGGCATCATACAAGCCATTCAGGAAGTAGGCATCCACATCCCTCTGGTTGTGCGCCTGGAAGGGACGAACGTTGATATTGCCAAAAAAATATTAACCAACTCCGGACTCAGCGTTATCTCCGCAAAAGATATGAAAGAGGCTGCAAGTTTTGTTGTAAAGGCATCAAAGTAGAATGCTGGAGAGTGGTTGGGTCAAGCAAACCCAACCCGGCAACCTGATAGTATGGGAATTTTCATTTTATTCATGCGGGTCACATGACATATGTGATGCAAAAATCCCCCTTAGGAAAGGGGGATCAAGGGGGTTGTAAAATAACCTCGTGAAAAAACACAACCCCCTGAATCCCCCTTTATTAAGGGGGACTTAAAAGGAATAAGTTCATCTATACGGCAATGAGTATCTTAATAAATAAAGACACACGGGTGGTATGCCAGGGCATAACCGGACAGGCAGGCAGTTTTCACGCCGAACGAATGCTGGAATACGGCACAAAACTTGTTGCAGGTGTTACACCGGGCAAAGGCGGCACAACACACCATGGGGTCCCTGTTTTTGATAATGTCCCCGATGCAGTAACAAACCTTAGGGCAAATGCCTCTGTAATCTACGTGCCGGCTGCATTTGCAGCAGATGCTATCATGGAGGCCGCTGAGGCAGGGATTGAACTGATCGTTTGCATTACAGAAGGCATTCCTACCCTCGATATGGTCAAGGTAAGGAAATATCTCTCGAATAAAAAGACTCGTCTTATCGGGCCAAACTGCCCCGGCATCATTACGCCCGGCGCCTGTAAGATTGGCATTATGCCAGGATATATCCATAAACCCGGCAACGTGGGTGTCGTTTCACGCAGTGGGACACTTACCTATGAGGCCGTTTGGCAACTAACGCAACGAGGACTTGGTCAATCCACATGCATTGGAATCGGCGGCGATCCCATTGTAGGTACAGATTTCGTGGACATAATCAGACTGTTCCAGGAAGACAAAGACACACGGGCTATCGTATTGATTGGAGAAATCGGGGGAAGCGCAGAGGAGGAGGCCGCGGAAATTATAAAGCAGGGGATTACAAAACCAGTCATCGGTTTTATTGCAGGTAGTACAGCCCCTCCTGGCAGACGTATGGGTCACGCTGGCGCCATTATCTCAGGTAACAAGGGTACTGCCATTTCAAAGATCACTGCGCTGAAGAATGCTGGTGTTACTATCGTTGATAGTCCCGCAGACATTGGCGAAACAGTGGCAAGGGTAATTGAATGCTAAGGAATTTCAAGCAGTCAGTTCCTCCCCCTTGATGGGGGAGGCTAGGTGGGGGTGAAGGAAAAAAGCCAATCACCCTCCCTAAATCCCTCCCATCAAGGGAGGGAAAATTCCATCGCCCCATGTGGGAGAGGGTCTGGGTGAGGGGTGTTTTCGTGTCAATACTATATAAAAATAACTATTAATGCCCATTCGCTTTGCTCACCGTCGCGGTCAGTGCCTGCCACAAACAAATCGAATTAAATCTCTTTTGAATGCATAGCAGGTTGTGCTTCGCCTGAAGGTTCGTCATTTCCCTGAGCGCCTGTTGCTTTCATATGCGAGGAAGACACTTCTTGCCATGTGTTATAACGAAAGAGGAAGACAAGTCCTGGAATAGCAGCCAGGGTACAGAAGATGAAAAAATGAACCCATCCAAACCATTCTGCCAGATATCCGGTGGGCGAAGCGATAATCACCCGCGGAATGCCCATGAGACTGCTCAAAAGCGCATATTGTGTGGCAGTGAACTTTCTGTTACAAAGGCTCGCCATAAAGGCAATAAAGGCGGAAGCGCCCATTCCGCTGGTGAAATTTTCAAAGGCGACCGTAGCCACCAGGACATAATAATTGTGACCCACCGAAGCAAGCGCTGAGAATGCCAGGGTTGAGCCAGCCTGGAGGATTCCAAATATGCAGAGCGCCCTGAGAAGCCCTATTCGTAACAGGAGAATTCCTCCTAAAAGACCGCCTCCAATTATAGCGATTATGCCAAATGTCTTTGCAACGACAGCGAGATCGGTCTTTGAAAATCCTATCTTCAGGATAAAAGGGGTTGTCATGTTTGCCGCCATGACGTCGCCTATTTTATAGAGCAGGATAAAGGCTAGAATTTCAAATGCCCCTCTCCTCTTAAAATAATCGGTAAAGGGTTCGATAACGGCATCACGGAGGGTTTTTGGGGGGATTATCTGTCCGTCAGGGTTTGGCCCTAAAAATGTAGTAATAATGCCGATGAAAAGTGAACCCGCAAGCAGCAGATAAACGTAATTCCATGGAATCCTATCAGCCAGAAACAATGCGAATGCCCCTGAAATAAGCATACCAATGCGGTATCCGTTAGATGACATGGAAGCGCCCAGACCCAATTCTTCATCTGGCAAGAGTTCCCTTCGATATGCATCTATAACAACATCCTGACTTGCGCTGAAAAATGTCACAAAAACAGCAAGAATTGCTACAATCCACGGAGATGTGGCAGGCTTGATAAAATAAAATAACCCTATAGCCAGCATAAGAAGAATTTGAGAAATCAGCATCCATCCGCGTCGCCGTCCCATGAATGGAGGCACATATCTATCGAGGAAGGGTGACCAGAGGAACTTAACCGTGTAAGGAAGACCAACAAGTGAGAACATCCCGATGACTGCGAGGTTTATCTTTTCATCGGTCATCCATGCCTGAAGCGTGGAGCCTGTGACGAGGAGAGGAATGCCTGAGCTTATGCCCAGAAAGAACGTAACCAGCATCCGCCAGCTAAAAATTATCCGTAAGATAGGAACTTGCATAATTAAATTATATAGGAATTTTCATTTTATTTAAGCGGGTTATACGATGTATGGCATAGAGAATCCCCCTTAGAAAAGGGGGCTAGGGGGTTGTAAACTTGACCTCATGAAAATGGGGAATAA